>OUNO011323063.1_pt1 | contig 107205 bp, 99 predicted proteins | sample 1779811 | NCBI WGS metagenome assembly OUNO01 (sample SAMEA3914804, study PRJEB12502) | metagenome | biome: forest; material: soil | place: Canada | collected 2010-06-25 | depth 0.3 m
GGTTCCACCAATCAAAAAACAGGCAATCCAGAAGATGAGACCGTAAGCGAGAGACACCCGCGTTCCGTAGAGAAGCCGCGCAGTCACATCCCGCCCGATTGCATCCGTACCGAGCCAGTGCGCTCGAGAAGGTTTCGCCATCATCTCCTGATCCTGCTCATAAGGATCCCAGGGATTTATTGGAAACAATGCTGTCGTTGCTTTTCCGGCTTCGTGATCCTTTTTAACCAGCTCACGATAATCCACCACCATTGAATCAGTGATCTGAAAAGTCGCAGGACCGTAGTGAACGAAAACCGGGAAGTACCACTGCCCCTCGCGTTTGAGTGCAAGCGGTTTACTGTTCGACCAGATTTCCGCAGTCATGGAAAAAACGAGAATGCTTAAAAAACCAAAGAGTCCGATCTTGGCGCGCTTCTGGCGGAAGAAGGAACGAAAACGACTGCGAGTGATCTGATCGAGAATCATCCCCGCGTGTCTCCCTCGAAATCAATTCTTGGATCCACCGCGACGTAAGCAATGTCACTCAAGAGTTGCCCAAACATCACCACGAGCGACTGAATGACCGCGACTCCCATGAGCACGTTGTAATCCCGTGAGTTCAACGATTCGATCAGCAAGCGGCCCATGCCGGGAAGACCAAAAACGGTTTCGATCACGATCGAACCCGCGACAAATGCGGAAACATATCCGCCGAGTCCCACGAGTAAGGGAAGAATTGCGTTCTTAAGTGCGTGTTTCAGGATCACCCGTTTTTCAGGCAAACCTTTTGCGCGGGCCGTGCGGATGAAGTCATGGCTTAAGACATCGAGAACCGAGTTCTTCATCAAAAGTGTGAGCAGAGTGAATCCACCGAGGAGAGAGGCAACCACCGGAAGAAACATGTGATTCGCAAAGTCCCACCAGCGATCGGCAGAGCCGAGAGTTTCCCAGAAATCGGCATGCGCCCCACCCAGTGGAAAGATTGCACCACCGGGAAGGATTCGATCCGTGCAGAAGACAAGTAAAAGCACCACGGACACAACCAAAGCGGGAATGCTGTAAGCAACAAAGAGCAGGACTGAAGTAATGGTATCGAAACGGGATCCGTTTTTAACTGCCTTCAAAAGCCCAAGCCCGATGCAGACGAGATAAGTCAGAAAAAAACCTGGAATTCCAAAACCGAGAGAGACCGGAATTCGCTCGCGAATGGTTTCAATCGCAGGAGTGCGAGTGGTTGTCGAGTCTCCGAAGTCGAGAGTCGCCGCTTTCTTCACCCAGATCCAATAACGAACGGGAAGAGGCTGGTCGAGTCCATATTGATGGTTGAGTTCAGTGCGAAGACGATCCACTTGATCAATCGTCATCGTGCGACCGGTTCCCTCACTTCCACCGTACTGGATTCGCGAAAGCATTTCCTGAACGGGGCCGCCCGGGAGGTAGTTCTGCACGGCAAAATACACCCCCGTCATCAGGAAAAACATCGGGATCATGGTGAGAATGCGGCGAACGACGTAGTTGAACATCAGATCACTTTACTGGGCGCTATACATCCAGACCGGAATGGTTTCGTCGTACTTCATGACCCACTTCTTCGAGCGGATCTTGCTGGATTGGAAGGCGGCAAAGAAACCCGGGACTTCGAGTAGAAACACACAAGGCTGGTCGTCGTAGATGATGGCTGCGAGCTTCTGATTGAGTTTGAAATGCTTCTGAATATCGAGTTCATTCGTTGCTTCTTCGATCAGCTTGTCCGCTTCGGGGTTACTGTAACCCACGAAGTTCGAGCCGCGGTTTTCCCAAGAGCTCGAGTGCCAGATCTGTTTGGAATCCTGATACAGGTTTCCTTTTCCCCATCCCATGACGAGCGCATCGAAGTCACGATTCTGCATGGTTTCGACGAGCGTATTGTACTCAAGCGCCTGCACGTTCAGTACGATGCCCGCCTTCTTGAACTGTTCGCGCATCACCTGGGCGATTTTTGCGCGCATCGGGTTTTCAGAATTATAGCGAAGGGTGAATTCGAAACGGGTTTTCTTCCCGTCGATCATTTTGGTGAGTACACCCTGACCATCATCCGCCCATCCATCTTCCTTCAACAGTGCGATCGCTTTTGCAGGATCGAACTGGAAAGTCTTTTTCTTCTGTTCGGGAGCGGTGTTCGGAGTGTTTGATCCGAACGGAGAGAAAGAACGAACGGCTTCTCCGTAGTAGATCTTGTTCAAGATCTCATCGTAGTTGACCAGTTGGGCCAGTGCCTGTCTTGTTTTTTTACTCTGGAAAAGAGGGCGCTTCAGGTTCCAACCAATGATGTTGGTCAGCGCCGGTGCACGAGTCTCAAAGTGTTTCGCCCAAAGAGGCTTGTCCGTCTCAGGATTCGGGCCGTACTTGTCCTTGTCTGCACCCTTCACCCGGGTTCCAAAGACTTCGGCGTTCATCTCAAGGAGATCAATCTCCCCTTTCACGAACTTTTCATAAGACAGGGAAGGATCGGAAATGATCCGGTAAACAATGGTGTCGAAGTTGAAGAGGTTCTTCATCCCGACAACCTTGTATCCCCACCAGTCTTTTTTCCGCTCGAGTTCGAGCTTCTGATCGCGCTGAAAGGATTTCAGGCGGTAGGGACCACTTGAAACCGGAGAAAGGATCCCGCGGGCTTTGTTGAAATCAGGTTCAGAAACAAACTGTTTCTTCTGGATCACGCGGAAATCATCATTGATTTCAACGAGCGTGTTCACATTCGGATGCGTCACTTTGAAACGGACGGTCTGTGGATCCACTTTTTCGAAAGTGAAATCTTCGAAGTAGACGCGCTTGTGAGCGGCATTGGTTTTCGGATCCATGAGCTTCTGGAAGGTGAACTCGACGTCATCGCTCGTGATCGGGGTGCCATCATCCCAAACGGCATCCTTTCTCAGAGTGAAGGTCATGACTTTGTGATCCCTCGAGACATCGACCTTCTCGGCAAGGAGTGGAAAGTATTCGCCGGTATCGTAGTCCCGGAACATGAATGGAACGTAAAGGTCGTCCACTACATCCCAAACCCGGGTGTCATAATTGGTCAGGGGACTCAGAGAACTTGGGTTTGCGATCAGGTTCAGGAAGATTGCTCCCCCCTTCTTCGCTTCAGGGAGGTTCCGGTAAGCCTCTCCAGCACTTTTACTGAACGGATTCATCGCTTGGGCGGTCTGAAAGCCCATGCCCAGAGCAGCTCCAATTAACGCGCAAAGTAATGCCTGATTTTTCATGTTTCCGAAAGGTGACATGTTTGATCCGGACACGCAAGGATCTTGACAAATTTCCAAGCCGATTCATTCTATTATAGCTAGAAAAACACACAATTACCCAGCTACGACTCTCAAGGAGAAATGCGATCATGATTGAAGTCTCAGGTCTTACGAAACTCTATGGTCCACGGACCGCCATTTCCGATTTGAATTTCACCATCAACAAGGGTGAAATCGTCGGCTTCCTAGGCCCGAATGGTGCGGGCAAATCCACCACCATGAAAATTCTGACCGGCTTCATGCCGGCAAGCTTTGGAACCGCGAAGATCGCGGGCTTCGATGTCTTCGATCAGGCCATCGACGTGAAGCGGAACATCGGCTACCTGCCGGAGAACCCGCCCGTCTACATGGAAATGATCGTCGAAGACTATCTCGAGTACGCAGCAAAGCTTCACGATGTTCCGCGCGCGAAAATGAAAAGCGCGATCGATAGTGCCGTTCAAAAAACGGGTCTCACCCAAGTGAAAAACCGGATCATCGGAAACCTCTCAAAAGGTTACCGTCAGCGCGTGGGCATCGCCCAGACTCTCGTTCACGATCCACAAGTTCTGATCCTCGATGAACCGACCGTCGGTCTTGATCCGGTTCAGATCATCGAGATCCGTGAACTGATCCGCTCGCTCGGTGGCGCACACACGGTTGTTCTGAGCTCCCACATTCTTCCGGAAGTGACTGCCACTTGTGAACGCATCATCGTCATCAACAAGGGAAAGATCGTCGCTCAGGATACGATCGAACGTCTCACGAGCCGGATGAAATCAGGCCTTCTGTATCAAATGCACGTGAAGAACCTGTCCCAAAGCGGAGTCTCCGCACTTCAATCCATCTCAGGAGTGAAGAGCGTGACCGTTGAGGAGAAATCAAGACTCCTCGTCGAACTCAATCCGGATCAGGGCGAACTTCGCGACCGCATTATCGAGATCGCCGTGAAAGAAAACATGGGCGTGCTCGAATTCTCGGCCGAAAAAATGAGCCTTGAAGAAATCTTCCTCCAACTCACCACACAGGAGAAACCAGCATGAATTTCAGTCTGAAAAAGACCTGGACTATTGCATCCAAGGACTACAAAACCTATTTCACTTCCCCGATGGCGTACATCATCATCGCCACCTTCCTCATGATCATGGGATGGATGTTCTTCTTCTCCCTCTCCCACTTCAACATGCAGGCGATGCAGGCGAAAGCTTTCGGAATGGGCAAACCCATGAGTGTGACTGAAGGGATCATCCGCCCGTTGTTCGGGAACATGAACGTGATCTTCCTCTTCCTCGCTCCGGCGATCACCATGCGTCTCTTCTCGGAAGAGCGCAAGATGCAGACGATCCAGCTCCTGATGACTTCTCCGGTGACCCTGACTGAAATGGTTCTCGGAAAATTCTTCTCAGCGATGCTCCTCGTTCTCACGATGCTCGCCCTCACTACGATTTATCCGGCGGTTCTCTTCACCTTCGGAAGCCCGGATGCAGGTCCGATCATCACGAGCTATATCGGAACCATCCTGATGACGAGCTGTTATGTCGCCTTCGGAGTTCTCTTCTCGTCAATGACTGAGAACCAGATTGTGGCCTTCTTCCTGACTTTCGGCCTGGGTCTCTTCTCCTGGCTGATCAACTGGGCTGCATCCGCAGCGGGTCCGGTTTGGAGCGACTTCCTCGACTACATGTCCCTTATTCAGCATTACAACAATTTCAGCGTAGGCGTGATCGACACCACAGACGTGATTTTCTACTTCTCCGTCATCGGACTCGGTCTCTTCTTCACTCACCGTGCGCTTGATTCCTACCGTTGGAGATAAATCATGAACCAGCAAAAAGAACTAAATAAAAGATCCCTGTTTTTCGGCCTGAACTCAATCTTCGTTGTAGTCCTCGTGGTTGCAATCGTCGGTCTCATCAACTTCCTCGGAACCCAGTATTCGAAGAAGCTCGATCTGACCAAAGGGCAGGTTCACACCTTCTCTGACGAGAGCTCCAAGGTCTTGCTCACTCTGAAAGACGACCTCCACGCGACCTTCTTCGGTGACGACGGAGCCCGCGAGAAGTATCGTCCGGTCTTCAACAACTACAAAAAGCTCTCTTCCCACTTCAAGTTCGAATCCGTGGATCCGAACCGGGAACCGACCCGCGCAAAAACCGCGGGCATCACGAAAGCAAACACCCTCCTTCTCGCTTATGGCGACCACAGCACCCGCGTGGAAGACATAACCGAAGAGAAGATCACAAACGAGATCATCAAGATCACGAAAGCGAAGAAGCTGGTGGTCTGCACTGCCATCGGCCACGGCGAGCAGAGCTTCAATGATCCGGCTCCGAACGCATTTGCTGCTGCGAAAAAGGGGCTCGAAGACCAGAACTACGAAGTTCGTGAAATCGTACTTCCGCAACAGAGTGTCGTTCCTGCTGACTGCTCCACTCTCGTGATCTTAGGCGGCCTGAAGGCCCTCTTCCCGAATGAAGTGAAAGCACTCAATGCTTACCTCGACAACGGCGGACGTCTCGTCGTTAGCATCGACGCTGCAATTGCAGCCGCTGATCAGAGCACTGAACTCAAAGCGATTCTCCACAACTGGGGAATCGATTCGAAAACAGCTCTCACCATCGACCCGTATTCCAAGAGCCAGGGCGCGGACGCTTCCATTCCTTTGATCAATCTGTTCAACAAGGACAGCCCGATCACGAAGGAAGCGACTCAAGCCTGCTACTTCCCGTTCGCGCGCCCACTTGATCTTGTCACTCCTGCACCAAGTGGCCTTAAGGTTCTCTGGCTTGCCAAGACCTCCAAACAAGCCTGGGGCGAGACCGACATGAAATCGATCGCGAAGGGCGAAGTCCAGTTCAACCAAGGCGCCGACATTCCGGGCCCAATCACTCTTGCGATTGCTTCCAGTGGTAAAAAAGACGCAAAAGCAGCTCGTGAAACCCGCATCGTTGCCTTCGGAACCAGCCAATTCGTGAACACGCAGTACTACAAGTTCGGTGGAAACCTCGACTTCTTCCTGAACTCCGTCAGTTGGACGCTTGAAGACGAAAGCATGATCTCCATTCGTCCAAAAGAAGAAGCAGCAAGCCAGGTCGACCTCTCCCAGAATCAGGGGATTGCGATTTTCTGGCTTTGCGTGATCTTCTTCCCGATCTTCATGGCGGTTGCCGGAATCGTCATCTGGGTGAAAAGAAAGAAACTCTAGACCATGAAACAACCCAGCTGGAAAGTTCCTCTGATTTTGTCGTCCACGGTGCTCGTCCTCGGGAGTTTCTCCTACTGGCTTGCCTACTCCCATAAACCAAAACAGGAGAAGGCAGACACCAGGGAAAAGACTCCGCTTCACATTCCAGATGATGCCCAGATTGCCAGCTTCCGCTTGAAGAGCACCAGAGGTGTGGTCGAAGGCAAATGTACAAGTCTCGAAAAGAAGACCTGCAGAGTCGACGCTTTGGGCGACTGGGCTCTCACTTATCCAATTCAAGCTGAAGCGGATGAGGATGCGATCAAGGACATGCTTTCCCAGTTCGTGAATCTGAAGGCGGATGAAACGATTGATCTTTCGGTCGAGACTCCGGAAAATCAAAAGCGTTTGCTCGACGAGTACGGATTGAGCGATCAGAAGCGCACCACCCTGGGTGCTGAGTTCTTCGAGGTCACCTTCGAAAATGGAAAGAAAGCGGCCGTCTGGCTCGGTGAAAATCATCCAATTGGAAACCGCATCTTTGCCGCTTCATCCGAAGACAATAATCTCGACACTAAAAAGGTTTATCTCGTTCCACCGACTTCCAAAGTCAGTTTCGACAAGCCTCTTACCTGGTTCCGCGGAAAAACCATTTTTCACTTCGACCGTCGCGACGTGAAACAATTCTCGGCTAAAATTTCCGATGGGAAGCTTGAAGGCGTGCAGAAGGACGGCTCCTGGACGATCAACGGAAAACCGGGTGATCGGGACCGCATCGAAACCATTTTTGCCACCATCGCTCAGGCAAAAGCGAAAGCATTCCTTCCGGACACGGTTTTGAAAGGCACGAAAAACACCTTCCAGTACAAGCTTGAAGGCCAAAAAGAACCGGTGGCATTTGATCTCTACTTCAAGATCAACGAAGCGAAGGAAGACGATATTGCAAACCCGAACTACTATCTCAAAGTGGCGGGCCGGAAGGACATCTACGAAGTTGAATTCAAGTTCCGCGACGGGATCGACAAGACGGTCGCTTACTTGCGCGAATCCGCCCTCCTGAATTCAACCGCAAAAGTGACTGCAACCCTCCTCACGCTCTCCGGTAAAAACTACAAGGGTCCAGCCGAGTTCCACTTTAACGGAAAAGACTGGTCTCAAACGGATAAGGGTCAGCCGGTGGATGCAAAACAAATCACGAGCTTCCTCGACCTCCTGATCAACTCACACTCCAAAGAACGGGTTAAAATGCCGAAGGACACTCAAGTGGACACCGTGACCTTCACTCTGGGTGACGAAAAGAACCCGAAGCGCTACAACTACCTCTTCTTCAGCACCAAAGACGCGGTTTATGCAAAAGATCTGAACTCAAAGGAAAACGAAGCGTACTGGCTTGACCCAAAAATCAAATCCGCTTTGCCTTTCAACCCGGATCAATGGAAAATAAAATAGATGAACGAATCGGACGATCCTAAAGACCTGGAAGGCCTGGAGAAGCACATTCGAATGAGCTGGGATGAGGAGAAGACCTCAACCCCGATCGAAGCGGATAAGCCTGATTCAGAAAAGCTCGCGGAGCCTTCTGAGACGGTTCATGCGTCCCACGAACCGGTTCAGACTTCCTCTGAACCTGTGCCGCCGGCCCCTGAGAACCCGACCCCGCCAACAGCGAAGGACGGCCTCGTTCGTCAGTACTACCGCGATCTGATGGATTGCCTGACCAACCCGACTCACTTTTTCAAAGAACGTTATCCGAAAATCAGCCTGAGCTATGCGCTCGCATTCGGGATCGTCACCCTCTGGATCACCAATCTTTTTGAATGGCTCACCCGCGCGGTTCGCCATGAAACCCTGCTCGAAGGCTTCACCCGCATGCGGGAACGCCTGCAAGGACTTCCTTACTGGAGAAACCTGCCGGCGAACTTCTGGGCTCAGGGACAAGAGGGTGCAACAAACTCTTATCCGGCCTGGGTACCGGAAATGTTCCGCTTCACTTTGAGTCCTTTCCAGTCCCTGCTGCACTTCTGCATCAAGGGCTTCATTCTCTTCATCGGCGCCTGGCTCCTGATTCGCGCCCGGAATGAGGAAAAGCAGGACTCCGTATCGCTCGGGAACTTCGTCAAGCTATCCAGCCTGACTTCAGCCCCCCTTCTCGTGGGCGCCCTCCTGACCTTTCTTCCTTTCGGCTTCGGGGCCTTCCTCGGGTGGGTTTACTGCCTCGTGCTCCTCATCGTCGGACTCCAAATCCGCTATCAGATCTCGACCTTACGGGCGATTATCGTGATGGCACTCCCGGGCTTCCTTGCCGTGGTTCTGGCCGGCGCCCTCCTGCTTGCGGCCCTCATTCTTGGAATCGGCCTCATTACCGCCCTTTTCCACTAATTCAATCCTGTTTCAGATGACTTTGACGGGGAAAGGCCGCCTCTGCTAGAGTCTCCCCATGTCTTCAACACCAAAGTTCAGCATTACGACCGCTATCGATTATCCGAATGGAAACCCGCACTTGGGTCACGCGTACGAAAAAATCGTCACCGACTCCTATGCACGCTGGTACCGCCTCCTCGGTCATGAAGTTTTCTTCCTGACTGGAACGGATGAGAACGGACAGAACCTCGTGAAGAGTGCGGAAGCAGTTGGCAAGTCCACTCAGGATTTCGTCGACAGCAACGTGGTTTACTTCCATGAACTCTGCTCGAAGCTCAACATCAGCTTTGATGATTTCATTCGCACGACTGAAGAACGCCACACGAAAGCGACTCACGAAATCTGGAAGAAGCTTGAAGCGAAAGGCGACATCTACTTCGGAAAATACGAAGGCCTCTACTGCTCGAACTGCGAAGCGTATTACACCGAACTTCAGGCTCCGGATGGAAAATGCCCGAACCATTACAAACCACTCGATAAGGTTGTTGAAGAAGGTTTCTTCCTCAAGACCAGCCAACATCAGCAATGGGTGATCGATTACATCAAATCGAACACCAGCTTCGTCACTCCTGAACTTTCCAAAAAAGAAATCATTGCCCGCCTTGAAGGCGAGCCAATGCGCGATCTTTCCATCACCCGCCCGAGCAAGGGCTGGGGAATCACCGTTCCGAATCATCCGGAGTACGTGATCTACACGTGGTTTGATGCGCTCATCAACTATTACACTGCTTCCGAACCTCGCGGATTCTGGCCAAATAACACTCACGTCATTGGCCGCGACATCCTTTGGTTCCACGCGGTGATCTGGCCGATCATGCTTCACGCTGCTGGTCTTCCGATCCCGCATCAGATCTACGTGCACGGAATGGTGCTCGCCGCTGATGGGAAGAAAATGTCGAAGAGCCTTGGAAACGGTGTGGATCCGATGGACGTCATCAAGATCGTTCCAGTTGATTCTTTCCGCTACTACATCCTTCGTGCGATCCCTTCAAACAGTAACGGCGCATTCGTGATGGAAGATCTTTTGAAACGTCACCAATCCGAACTCGGAAATGATTACGGAAACCTTCTCATGCGCGTGGTGAAACTTGCCCGCAAACGCATTGGCGATGACATTGATCCGACTGGCGTTCCGATCACCTTCAATTTCGATTCATTCCTCTCCGAAATGAAAGATCACATGGAGAAACGCGAGCACCACCGTGCTCTCGATCGTCTGTGGCAGGAAGTGAATAGGGTGAATGGCTACATCAATGATCAGGCGCCATGGGCACTGAAGGACGCGGATGAAGCTGGTCGCAAGAAATTCATCGAAGTCATGGTGAACGGAATCTACGGAATCGACGTGGTTTCACAGGTCCTCGCGGCATTCTTGCCTGAGACCAGTGCGAAGGCGCTCGGGTCCGTTGGTCGCAAGCCTGGCGTTCTCAGTACCAAGGTCGAGAAATACACGCTTTCTGATCCGCCGGTTCTTTTCCCGCGCATCGAGCCAGCGAAGCCTGTGACCTGATTATAAATTATTGAAAATAAAGACTTTATTTATCCCGACCCAAACCTTGACGTTCTGGGCCGGGACCTATAAAAACACTGCATGCCAATGGGGATGTTACAGCAAGGAATGGTCGAGGTTGTTTGCGGAAGCATGTTCTCGGGAAAGACCGAAGAACTCATGCGCCGTTTAAAACGCGCCCAGTACGCTCGTCAGAAGATTCAGGTTTTCAAACCTGTGATCGATCAGCGCTACAGTGTCGACCACGTGCAAAGTCACGATGCAAACAAGATCCTTTCCATCCCTGTTAAGACCGCAAAAGAAATTTTAGAACGCGTCGACGACAACACCCGCGTGGTGGGAATCGACGAAGCGCAATTCTTCGACGACGAGATCGTCGATGTTGCTCAGAAACTGGCTTACCGTGGAACCCGCGTGATCTGCGCCGGTCTCGACATGGACTTCAGAGGCAATCCTTTCGGTCCAATGCCGAAACTTCTTGCGATTGCTGAACACGTGACCAAACTTTCCGCTGTCTGTGTAGTGTGTGGCGCCCCTGCGACCCGCTCCCAGCGCATGGTGAGCGAGCAGCAAGATTCAACTCTTGCTGCAGTTGACGGACAAGTTCTCGTCGGTGCACACGACTACTACGAAGCCCGTTGCCGCTTCTGTCACGAACCAAACTCCATCACCCAGGTCCAACAAGGCCTGTTCCAGCAATCCAAGAGCAAGATCCTGGGAAAGAATGAAACCATCGCTTAAGGATTCGCAGTTCGATCAGTTGTCCTACTTTCTCTCGGAAAGTAAGCACCTTTACGGGAAAAACGTTCACCTGTTGTCCAACCCGCATTTGCATTCGCATCTGGCGAAGCTCTGTTCCATCGACACTTATCAGCCGGTGATCAACGAGCTCGTCAACACGCTTTACTCCTCCATGCTTCAGATCGTAGTGAACGGCGAATTTCCGCAGAAACGGGACATCACCGTTTCACGCATGAGCGAATATCATCCGGAAGGGTCTTTCGAGAGTCCGATCATTGATCCGTCGACTCCCATCGTTTGTGTGAACCTTGCGCGCGCGGGAACCCTGCCTTCGCATATTTGCTACAACGCTCTCAACTACTTCATGGATCCAAAGACCGTGCGCCAGGATCACATCAGCATCGCGCGGAAGACGAATGAGTCAGCGCAAGTTACCGGAAGCGATATCACCGGTCACAAGATCGGCGGCACGATCGATGACTCCATCGTTCTGGTTCCGGATCCAATGGGTGCGACGGGTGGAACACTGGTCGAGACGCTCGATCTCTACAAGCAAAAAGGGAAAGCGAAGAAGTTCATCGCCATCCATTGCATCGTGACTCCGGAATACCTGAAGACTGTGACCGAACACCATCCGGATCTCATCGTGTACGCGATCAGACTCGATCGTGGCCTTTCAAGCGAGAAGGTTCTAAAATCCCTGCCGGGTACTTACTGGGACGAAGAACGCGGTTTAAACGATCAACACTATATTGTCCCGGGCGGCGGCGGCTTCGGGGAGATTATGAATAATTCTTATGTCTGAAAATCCAGTCCAGTTTTACGAACCTAAAGTTTACATCTCCGAGACCGATATCCAGGTCCGCGTTCGCGAGCTTGCGGACAAGATCAACGCAACCTACGGCAGCCAGGAATTAACGCTCATCTGCACGCTTAAGGGCAGCATCATTTTTTACCGGGATCTGATCAAGTATCTGAAGATGCCAGTCGTCTGTGAGTTCCTCGGAATGTCGAGCTATGGAAATCAGACCGAGACCTCCGGGGAAGTAAAGGTCACCCTTGATCTGAACGAACCCCTGATCGGAAAGCACGTGATCATCGTGGAGGACATCGTCGATTCAGGGCTGACTTTGAGCTACATGCTGGACTACCTGCGGGTCAAAAAACCAGCGTCCGTCCGGTCCGCGGCCCTCCTCTTCAAACCGGAAGCGTTAAAGGCAAAAGGCCTCCAGATTGACTATATTGGCTTCGAAATTCCAAATAAGTTCGTGGTAGGATATGGACTGGACTACGCACAAAAGTTCCGGGGACTGCCTTACATCGGAGTTCTCGAGTCTTAAGCAGTGGTCCGTAAAAAGGACCCTTCATGAGCACCGAAAAAACCATCATTGAATCTGTTGCCCCGGTTCGAGTCGATCTCGCCGGCGGAACTGTCGACATCTGGCCCCTTTACCTTCTCCTCACCCAACCGAAGACGATCAACTACGCGATCAATCTTTTTGCAAAGACGACGATCGAGTCCATGCCTTCGGCTCAACCGGGTGTGCACCTTGAATCGATCGATCAGAAGAAAAAGAACAGCTTCTCCTGGGCTGATCTTCTGGATGAGACGAAACCCATCCTTCCGGAACTGATTCTTCCGGTGAAACTGCTTCGTCACTTTGCGAAAGAGCATCCAAATCCAACCTCCCTTTCCTTCACCTTGAAGACAGAAGCAAAGAGTCCGGCTGGTGCGGGACTCGGCGGATCCTCCGCTCTCAGTATCTCCATCATCGGGGCGCTCTGGAAGTGGACGCATCCGAAGACTCCACTTGATCTCGATCAGGATGGCGAATTTTTAATCTCCCTCACCCGCGATGTTGAAAGTCAGGTTCTTTACGGACCGGCGGGCCTTCAGGATTACTATGGAGCTGCTTTCGGGGGTCTTCAGGTGCTTGACTGGAAGATCGCGAAGAACGAACGCACCTCCCTTCCACTGAATACGCTTAAGGAACTCGAAGAGCGCACGCTTCTTTTCTACTCGGGAAAATCCCGTAACTCAGGGATCAACAACTGGCAGCTCTTCAAGGGACTCATCGACAAGAATCCGGAAGTGGATCGCAAGTTCCGTGAAATCTGTACTGCAACCGTTGCTGTGGAGAAAGCGCTTCTGAAACAGGACTTCAAATCCGTTGTTCAGCACGTGAGAGAAGAATGGGAAACCCGGAAGTTGCTTGCTCCGGGGATCAGCACGCCTGAAATGGACGAAGCTTACGCTCGTGCAAAAACCATCTCCGACCTCGCGTTCAAAGTTTGCGGCGCGGGCGGCGGTGGATGTTTCTTCATCCTGCTTCCCGAGAAAGACGCGGCCCTGAAAGAAAAAATCAGACAATCGGTTCTGGAGACGAAAGACATCGTTTCCCTTCCTTTTGAGTCAGTTCCTCACGGTCTGACGGTCAGGATGGAATGAGCCAGAAGCGGTATCTCGGGCTTGAACTTTCTGGTGCGAAGAACGCAAAAACAACACTTGCGGTTCTTGAGTATTATCCTCGCGAAAAGAAAGTCTTCCTGCTCGATATTCACGCAGGCATCGGTGCGGAAGAGAATCTCTCTTCTGATGAAGTGCTGATCCAGACCATTCAAGACCATGCCGATGCCCATGCGGATCTAAAAATGGGAGTCAGTGTTCCGCTCACGCTTCCTCCGTGCATCACCTGCACGCGGAAGGCCTGCGCAAGCGCCGGCCAATGTCAGTCGCCCGAAGTGAAGTGGATGAAAAACTACTTTCAGCGCACACAGCCCCATTCAAAAAAAACCACCTCCCGGCATAAAGCACTAAAGCGCGAGTTCTTCACTCCCTATACCCAGCGCCCGGTTGAACTCTGGATCCGGGGTGAAGTGATGCCGAAACTTCCACCAAAAATCCGCTTTGAGCTTGATGAGACACTTGGGAGCAACAAAGCTCCACTCACTGCACGGATGCACTATCTGAAGCCTTTTTTTGAGCAGTATCAGATGCACGAGGTCCTACCGAAGCTGACCGTAGCCCTCCTCATGCCTTATTTGAAGATTCCGAAGAAGACGATTCAGGAATACCGGAACCTTGAAGAAGGTGTTGTCGCAAGACAGATCATTCTTGAAAAGATGTGCGAGAATCTCGACATCTTTATTTACGACCGCGACATGAAGAAGATCACTCAGAACATCAACGCGTTTGATGCCTTCCTCTGTGCGTACACTGTTCTTCTTTCCGATCGGAATGAATGCGTTCAGCCTCCGAGAAACTTCCCGACTGCTTCGGGCTGGGTTCAGATCCCCAAATCACCGCTTCTTGATCCAAATGCCAGTCATGACGACGAGGACGAAGAGGAAACATGACCCGTTACCTTTTTCGAAGCCTGATTCAAGCTTTCGTCACGATGGCTTTTCTCATCACTTTTACCTTCTTTCTTTTGAGACTTGCTCCGGGTGGTCCTTTTGACGGCGAACGGGTGTGGCCTGCTGAGATTCAGGCCAACATTAATGCCAAGTACGGACTCGATCAGCCGCTTTACAAGCAGTTCTTCAAGTTTGGAAACAGCCTTGTTCACCTTGATCTGAATGAATCGTTTCACTATCTCGGGACTCCGGTCACGGAGATCATTCATGATGCAATTCCGCCTTCGCTTGAACTCGGGGCGCTTTCTCTCTTGTTCTCGGTTGTATTCGGAATTCTTCTTGGGGTTCTTTCGGCTTGGAAACGGGGAACCTGGATTGATTTCTCATCCATGTTTTTTGCGATCTCGGGTGTAACGCTTCCCTCTTACCTGGTTGCGACCCTGCTCGTTCTTCTCTTCTCGAATTATCTCGGATGGCTTCCACCCGCTCTCTGGGAAGACAAACGGTCGATGATCCTTCCGACTATCACCCTTGGATTAAGACCTCTCGCGATCACCGCGCGAATGACCCGAACCTCGATGCTTGATGTTCTGCACTCGGATTATATCCGAACTGCGTATGGGAAGGGCCTTGGGCCTGCACGGGTTCTTTTCAAGCATGCACTCAGAAATGCCCTGATTCCAGTGGTGACGACCCTTGGGCCCATTGCAGCCGCTCTCATCACCGGAAGCTACGTCGTTGAAACCGTGTTTCAAATTCCAGGCATGGGACAATACTTCATCACTTCCGTTATCAATCGCGACTATCCACTTGTGATGGGAATGACCCTCACTTACGGCGTGATTCTGATTGCCTGCAATCTTACAGTCGACATGAGTTACAGCCTGATTGATCCCCGCGTTCGGCTCGGAGAGAAGAAATGAGGAAGTTTCTAAAAGATCCTCGCTTCACTGTAAGCGCGATCGTGCTCACCCTTCTTTGTCTGATCGCGATCCTTGCGCCGGTCATTGCTCCGTACTCTTATGATGCCGTGGCTGTGGGACCAAACCTTGCTCCCCCATCCCCTCAATTTCCGATGGGGACCGATGTTCTTGGACGGGATCTTTTGAGCCGGGTGATTTATGGAGCGAGGCTTTCGCTTTCGGTCGGGATCTTCACTGCGATTCTTTCGCTTGTACTTGGAAGTGCAACGGGTGCAATTGCCGGGTACTTTGGTGGGAAATGGGATCGCATGTTGATGATGGTTGTCGACATCTTCTATATTCTGCCGATGTTGCTTCTTGCGATCCTGCTCACACTTTTGCTTGGACGTGGGTTTGTGGGGATTTTTCTGGCGATTGGACTCACAACTTGGGTAAGTCAGGCCCGTCTGGTTCGGGCACTAGTGCTTCAAGAGCGAGAGCTTCCTTATGTTGAGGCGGGACGTGCGATTGGGCTGACTCAGCTCAAACTCCTCTTCCGGCACATTCTTCCGAACCTAAGCGGACCGATGATTGTGGCGCTTACGTTTCAGATTCCGAATAATATTTTAACGGAAAGTTTTCTGTCGTTTGTAGGGCTTGGGCTTCAACCGCCTTATTCCAGCTGGGGAACATTAGCGAACGAAGGCTTTCGTGGAATTCAGAGCTATCCGCACCTGTTGATTTTTCCAGGGCTTGCGCTCTTTATTACAATGCTTGCGTTTCAATTTCTGGGCGATGCACTCAGAGACTACCTCGATCCGAAAAAGGGAATCACGCACGATTAATTAATGTGCCTACCCACCCATTTTTTCCTCCCAATCCTTATTTTTATATATTCTAAATATTATGAAATAACGATAAACTCACCATTGAACATGACTGCTTTAGAGCCTGAGGGAAAAGACAGATGGGAAAACGAATCGCTGTTGCTGTTTTAATTTTAGCAGTCATTTCGGGCATTCTTTTCACTCGCAATCGCTCAAAACCGGTCACAGCGATCTCAGCACCCAGCCCCACCCCAACACCGCCTTTAAAAGAAGAACCCCCTCCGCCCCCAACTCCCTACAATAAAACCGAAATACCGTCTCAACTTGACCCAAAGATGCCGCAGTTACTGTTTATTGATCGCGTTGATTCCGGGTGTATTCTCAAAGTGATCAAGAACGGTGGGTTTCAAAACTGGACAAAACTTCAATGGTGTCCGGAACCAGAGAACTTTATTTTTGACTCCGCCCGGAATCGTATTTTGTTCCTCCAAGGCGATAAATACTGGACTGTCGAAAAGAAGCTTGGGGCCGAACCAAAAGTGCTGGCAGATGCTTTTAAATCACCCGGCAAGGGTGGATTTTCAAAAACTTGGATCGATGAAAAAACGAAACGACTATCCATGGCGGAGTTAAGCGTCGTGGGAGATCCACAAAATGTTCCGAGCAACGAGACCCTGAAAAAAACTTTTCCTTTATTGCAGGACACTTGGATGAATACACATGAGCATACTGACGGCATGCCTTCCGTTGCCGTGGTCGCTCAATTGGATGAAGCAGGCCATTGGAATATTCTCTCAGAACAAAGAAGCGGCTGTTGTGCAGATCTTACGCCCGATTTCGAACCCGTTCGGGAATTCATCCATGAAGACAAAGGAATTCTCTCTCTTCAAGATTTGCTCCGGAATGCGTCTTGTAACGTACAACCATGTGACACATCAAAACTAAAACCCTCACAAGAAACAACCGACTGGATCTCGAAAACCTTCGAGACCAGAAATAACGAATCGGTTGGCTACACACCAATGGGGGCAAACGACGGATTCATCTTTAAGACCGATTTTGGCGACAGCCCTCACGGCGTAGAGCCTATCTATTACTGCAAGAATGACTGTGCAGAACGGATTCTCCTCGAATCTCCACTTACCTATATCCAGCAGGAAGCTCTTTCCCCAAAAGCAGGTTTCGTGATTATTTCTCAGGAGTACGATGGCGAGTACGCGAAAGTCTGGCAATCCGGATCTTCAAAACCATTTATGATGTTTGGACACGATTCAATAATAGCTTGGTTGCCTGATGATTTTCAGTTCTAGGAAAGCACGGCCTGAAAAAGTGGCGCAGAATCAAGTCCCGGGTCCAAGTTCCAGACCCGCCGGCTTGAAATACCAAGAGCCATTATAACAGACCCATGTTTCCCCTAGCCCGTCGTTACTGAAGTTCCGGATTTCAGCTGGAGGCTCAATCGTTCCATGCGGTGGGCGTTTTTCATGCACGCTCATGTAACCCGACATCATGTATTCAGGCTTTTTTGGATGAGGCTTGGAGAAAAAATACGTGGATAGCCGAAGCGGCGGGCTCAAAGATTCGATCTTGTTCTTACACTTTCCAAATGCGCTGTTTTTATCCTGCAATAAAACCAAGATGGAATAGTTCCCATCTGTATTTTCTGGATCGCACCACAAAATAGCATTCTTTGGGCGCCCTGGCCCCTCACTCCACTCCGAAAAAAATGGACCTTCTTTCGGATCCTCTTTAGTAGGAACGCACTTCTCTTTCGCTGCATACTTGAGCAGATAATCTGGAACAGCAGGCCTCACGTTTTTCGCTTCAACCACGGGAAACACGAAGAGGAGAAATAGAAGATTTGCCATATGTCAGTTGCCCAATCTGTTTTTATTCTAAACGCTATAAAATAAAAATAGCCCAACTAACGCAGGCAAAACAAGTGTTTTGAGTATTTGGTGAATTGAAAATGAACAAATATCCAAGAAAGAGGACTAATCGTGATTAACCACACGAACAACCACATCACCCTTCACCTTGGACTGACAACCGAGTCTTGAAGTCGGAGTCGGATCATCGATGATGGAGAGGCGCTCGAGTTCATCATTATCTGGAACTTCGAGGTTTTCTTTTCCTTCAATCACTTCACAGTGACAAGTGGTGCAGGCGCAGAAACCGCCGCAGGCATGTTCGATGGAAACGCCGTTGCTCAATGCGAGATCCAAGATGGACTCACCCATGTTTGCAGTGACTACTTTACCGGATGGAAGAAATGTTACGGTTGGCATGGCTATTCCTCGAGAGTGGGAATGATCTCAGGTTGAGAAACTGGAACCGCAGCCGCAGGTGCGTTTCGCGTTCGGGTTACTGAAGACAAACCCTTTTCCGTTCAAGCCGCCGGAGAAATCAAGTTCGGTTCCGGAGAGATACAGGAAGGACTTTTGGTCCACCACGAGCATCACTCCGTCTTTTTCGAAAGAGCGATCGTTTGGACCGATCTCCTTGCTTTCGAAATCGAGTTTGTAGCTCATGCCGGAACAGCCACCACCGACAACCTGAACGCGCAGATGCGCATCCGTTTGTGCAGGATCGGACGTCTTGATTCTTTTGATTTCGCTGACCGCTTGGTCTGTTAATTGGATCATTTCAAACACTCTTCCTCTTGATACGAAATTCCACTCTGCTCCGCAAACTCTTTCTCCATCTTTCTGAGTTCCGTGACCTGCTCCGAAATCTCGGAAACAGCGGAATGGATGTCTTCGAGCGTGTTAAAACGCCCGATTCCAAAACGGAGGGTGGCTTTCGCAAGGTTCTTTTTAACGCCTAAAACGGTTAAAACCTGGGAGTAATCCTGAGTTCCATTCAAACAGGCAGAGGCGTTCGAAACTGCCACGTTTTTCAGTCTTCCGAAGAGAGCTGCGCCATCGATTCCCGGAATGCTGACATTCAGGTTATGAGGCAGTGCGTGTTCAGAGGATCCGTTCCGGATCAAACAAGGGATTTTTGCCTTCAGCTCGGCCAGCAGAAGATCCCGCAAATTTTTGAGTTTCTCAGACTCCTGCTCAAGGCTCCGGTCGAGAATTTCAGCCGCCTCACCAAAGCCCACGATGGCTGGTGAGTTTGGAGTTCCTGGACGGAGACTGCGCTCTTGGGCGCCTCCCCAGAACAGAGGTTCGAGTTCCACGCGCGGATTCTTCCGGCGAACATAGAGAGCCCCGATCCCTTTCGGACCGTGGACCTTGTGAGCACTCAGGGTGATCAGATCAGCCCCGATCGAGTCCGCAGTGAAGCGGATTTTACCAAAAGCTTGAACTGCATCCGTGTGAAACAAAGCCCCTGCTGCGTGCGCAAGACGGGAGAGTGTCGGAAGGTCCTGAATCGTTCCAATTTCATGGTTCGCGTACGCGATGGTGACCAAAGCCACGTTTTCATCGAGTTTTGAGCGGTAATCTTCGAGATCCACCCGTCCGTCCGGACCAATCCGGATCCATTCAACTTGAAATCCACGCTCGCGAAGCATCTCAAGCGGCCCGAGAAGAGAAGCGTGTTCAATTTCAATGGAGAGGATCTTCCGTCTTTTCGTCGATTCGAAATGAGCGGCAAGTCCGAGGAGTGCGAGGTGATTACTCTCAGTCGCACCACTCGTGAAAATCACTTCTTTAGTATGACAGCCCAGGAGTTTTGCGATCTGTTCACGCGCGTGCTCGACTCCAGCCTCCGCCTCCCAGTTAAAACGATGCACTCCATGGGAAGCGTTTCCGAAACGCTCCAGGAAATAGGGCTTCATCGCCTCAAAGACTTGAGGATCAATGGGGGTCGTGGAATGGCCGTCCAAGTAAACCATCAGCCTTAAAATACTACTTTTTTGTATGGATTTCAATTTCCTAAAAGAATGAGTCATTTCAGTGCGTTACCAGTTCAGCTGGGCCGAGCTTTCCTCTTAAAAAACACAGACCTTCCCAATAGTGACCAGCTGTGCTAGGTTCCGCCTCATTCAATCTCTCCAAATGAACAGTAGGTGAAACACGGGGTTTCCTGCTGAGCTTGGAACAAAGGACTTCGACTCATGAAAACAGTAATGACTGCTTTCCTGGCCCTGACCCTTCTCACCCAAACCGCTCGCGCTGAAACCTGTGCGGACATTTATCAATCCCAGAAGCACCTGACCTTCAAACTCGATAAGAAGACTCTTAAAAAAGATGCACTGAAAATCGGTGCAGCTGCTGGATCCATCGGACTCATTGGTGGAGCCCTTTATGCTGCCGAAGGCCTCGCCTTTGAATCAGTCCTGGTCCTCGCGGTTGGCAGCACTGTTGAATACGCTTTCGTGATCGGAGTGGGTTTTGTAGCTGTCGCTGGTGCGGTGGATGGAGTTGAAAGCATCCACAATGCACGCCTGAACAAGATGATCCACCTGATCAAGCAATCCGATGCTTATCTCCAGGACGAAACTTCTGCTCCAGGCAAACTTCTCGTGAAGACTCTCGCTCAGATCAACAAGAACCTCGATGCTTCCAAACAGCTCACCCTCGAGTCTCTTGCACAACAGATCTCTTACGCGAATAAACTCGGTACTCAAGGCGGAATGTGCGGAATCAAAAAAGAATACGCGTCCGACCTCCAAAAACGGATCGAAAACGGCGAACTCAAGACCGTAGATCTCGACAAATAATTTGAGCGGGATAAAACTCGATCAACCCTGAATGCAAAAAGCCCGGCTGCGACTTTGTCGTAACCGGGCTTTTTTTATAAATGATTTCGAATCTCAGCGAACGGCGACTTTTTTCTGATTAAAAGCCGTCTCAATGGCCTTGCGGGCAAGGTACGAAGACTTCACAGTCCAGTACTTCTTGTGCATGGTCAGGACAGAAACTGCGATCTTGCGTCCATGAGACTGAGCAAAGCCTACGAACCAATCAATCTTGCCGCCCAAGTGCTGGTCGGTCAAATGGCCGGTTTTTCCGCCCACTTCAAGCTCGCTGTATTTGCCACGGAAGAAACCATGAAAGCTCTTCCGGGAAGTTCCAGTCGCAACCGTTTCCTTCATCAGGGTACGAAGCTCGCTTGCTGTCTCAGGCGTCATCACTTTGGAGAGGATCGTCGGTTCAGAACGGTAGATCGGTTTTCCAGACTTCAGATAAGCCGCATTCAGGAAATAAGGCTGCATCATGATGCCATCGTTTGCGACCGCAGCCGCAATCATTGCACCGTGAACCGGAGTCATCACGTTATCCTGGGTGAAACCGGAAGCCATTTCCGCAAGCTCGAAAGAATCTGAAGGATTCGCCGAGTGGGATTGTTCTATCGGGAACTCAGCCGGGATCGGCGATTCAAACGCGAACTGTTTTGAAAAGGTTTTCAGAGGCTCTTTCCCGAGAGTGAAAACCCCAATGCGACCAAACACAGTGTTGATCGACTGGGCGAAAGCAGCCTTCAGGGAAGAGATGCGTCTCCAGCCGGAAACGCGTTCCTTGATCTGGGACTTGTAAAGGGTGTGGTTCCGACCCGCATAGGAAATCATCGTTTGCGGATTTGCCTTACGCTCTTCAATCGCAGCCGCTGCAGTCACGACCTTGAAAACGGAAGCAGAGGGATAGCTGTGAGAGATCGCAGGATTTCCCTCGATTTCAAAAGCACGGTTTTCACCCGCCATTGCGAGAACCCGGCCAGTGGAAGCATCAAGCGCAACAATCGAACCCATGTCCGGTTTGTACTGCGCGAGAAGATCTTCCGCAACTGCTTGAAGACCGGTGTCGAACGCGTAGTCCAGTACGATCGGTTCCTCATAGCCCTCGAAATTCACTTCGTTCTGTTTGAACGAATAGACATTCTCGTTATTGAGTTTGGAAATTTTATTCTTGATTTCGTCTTTGGTCAAAAGAGGTGTGACAAACGGATTGTGGCTGGTCGCCATCATCGCCAGTCTCGGGTTCGTTTTGAGCCCGATCAACCAACCGCCCGCAAATACGAGTGTGGTTAGAGCGAGATAAAGCAGTCCCTTTCGTGGTTTGGTCACTTCTTTGACACTTCCTTGTGTGCCCTGCATTTAATCAGTGTGGCTTAGTTTCGATTGGAGTGCAATTCCTGATCGTCCGGGATCGTAACTTCTTCATCCAAATCAATGGAATCATCATCATCTGCAACCGGGATCGTCGCATCGAATTTCGATTCAAACGAAAGTGGTTTCAGCCACTCGGTCGTTTTTTCCTCCGGGCTCAGGTAGTTTGCCTGCACCATCTTGTTCAGGATGGAATGAATGGTTTTTCGGGCATAAAGGGTCAGCTCATGCTTCTGGAACGAGACCGCATAGCGCTTCGGCGACGGGAGAAGCATGGCCAGAAATGCCCCTTCTTTTGCGCTTAATTCTGAAGCATTTTTGTTGAAGTAATGATGAGCCGCAGGCCCGATTCCAAAAACTCCGTCTCCGAATTCAGCGATGTTCAGATAAAGTTCGAGGATGCGGTTCTTGCTCAGAACTTTTTCAATTTTGGTCGAGAGCCAGAGCTCGCGGGCTTTCCGAGTGAGGGTCTTTTCCTTTGAAAGATAAATGTTCCGGACGACTTGCTGAGTGATCGTGCTCGCTCCCCGCTTGAGCTTGTGACTGTTTACACTCTCAGTGATGGCTTCTTTGATCTGCTTGGCGTCGTATCCCGGGTGCTGGTAGAACGCCCAGTCCTCGGAAACAAGGATCGCGCCACGGGCGGTTTTTGAAATCTGATTCAAGTAGACCCATCCTGCAGGAGGGTAACGCTTCACCACGACTTCGCTTGGATCCTTTGGCCCGTGATAAAGCACATGGGGGAACTCCGTCTTCAAATCCGCAAAGCGCGGCACACAACCCTGTTGGGTCGTGCACGAAGCGAAGAAAAGAAGAGAGAAGAGAAAGAAATACTTTTTCACAGCGTCTACGTCGTCGGTAATTTCATCTTCTGGGCTTCAATGATTCCATCAATTACTTCCCGAACCGCGCCTTGGCCGCCGGAACGTTTGGTAACGTAATGAACCCCTGCTTTGACCGATTCGATTCCGTTTGGAACCGAGATGGAAAGCCCCACCCCATTCAAGGCAGGGATATCGAAAACATCATCCCCGATGTAGGCAATCTGATCGAAAGGAATCTTCAGCTTTTTTGAGAGCTCCGTGAGTGACGTGAGCTTGTCCTCGCTTCCGGTCACGAAGTGTTCAATCTGAAGTACTTTCAGGCGCTCAATCAGCTCTTCCGAGCTTCCGCCTGTAATCACACCAAAAGGAAAACCCATTTTGCGAAGAAGCTTGATCCCGTAGCCATCATGAATGTGATAGGTGCGAGTCCAGCCGTGTTCGGCATAGAAAAGAGAGCCATCCGTCATCACTCCGTCCACATCGGACAAGAGGAGGCGAATCTTCTTCATGCGCTCCTTCAACTGCTTGGGCGTAAGCTTCTTCTTTTTCTTCACGCTTTTGCCTCAGGAAGAAGTTTCGGGAAGGATTTTGCGAGTTTTCTAAATTCGAGAATCTGGCTCACGAATTCGCCAACATGTTCGAGATAGAACGAGTTCGGACCATCGCTCTTCGCGAGTTCTGGTCTCGGATGACATTCGAGGAAGAGGCCATCTGCACCGGCCGCGAAAGCGGCGCGTGCGAGTACTTCGAGGTATTCGCGTTTTCCACCCGTGGATTTTCCACCCGGACCACCGCCCGGACTTTGAATTGAATGAGTCGCATCGTAAATGGTCGGAACGCCGAATTTGGACATCACCTGGAAGCCAACCATGTCAACCACGAGCGTATTGTAACCGTGAGTGACCCCACGCTCAGTGAGGTGAAGATCCACCTTCTTATGCGGACCCTGGTGTTCCGCTTCTACGGCACGAACCTTCTCCACGATGTTTTTTGCATCCCAGGGAGCCATGAACTGGCCTTTTTTGATATTGAGTTTGCGGTTCCATTTCAGGGAAGCTTCCGTTGCGGAGACCACGAGGTCAGTCTGACGACAGAGGAACGCGGGAATCTGGAGGAAGTCCACCACGCGAGCAACTGGCTCACATTGATCTGGCGTATGAACGTCGGTGAGAACCGGAAGACCGACCTTTTCTTTCACACGATTCAGGATTTTAAGACCTTCTTCCATTCCCGGACCACGGAATCCGCTGATCGCGGAACGATTGGCCTTGTCGAAAGAGGCTTTGAAAAAGAGTTGAACCGGAAGACCGTGGAGCTGGCGCTTCAGTTCGGTTGCGATCTCCATGACGAGACCTTCGTCTTCGATTACACAGGGGCCGGCAATGAGGGTCATCGGAGGAATTTGAATCAGTGACATGTTATTTGATGCCTTTCAGGGGTGCTTGCGTTCCTTTCGCAGATTGAAGGGACGCCTTGATGAAGTGAACAAAAAGTGGATGAGGAGCGAGTGGACGGCTCAAGAGTTCCGGATGGAACTGGCAACCGAGGAACCAGGGGTGTCCCGGAAGTTCGACCATCTCGACGAGCTCTTCACCCGTGGTTGGATTCTTGTAACGCCCGCTCACAAGAAGTCCGTTTTCTTCGAGTCTCGGGCGGAACTGATTTGAAACTTCGAAACGGTGACGGTGACGCTCGGTGATCTTGTCTTTTCCATAAGCCTGATAAGCATGAGTCGCTTTGCCATTGAACTTCGGAAGAACAGCGCAAGGATAGGCGCCGAGTCTCATCGTTCCGCCCAAGTCCGTCACGCCTTTCTGGGATTCCATGAGATCGATCACGTTCTGATCGCCTTCTGGTTTGAACTCGGCTGAACTTGCGTGATCAAGACCACACACGTTGCGGGCAAATTCGATGGTCGCAAGCTGCATTCCGAGACAGATCCCGAAGAACGGGATGTTTTCGACGCGTGCGTATTCGATCGCCTTGATCTTTCCTTCGACTCCGCGTTCACCGAAGCCGCCGGGAACGAGAATTCCACTCACGGTCGCGAGTTCGGAGAGATCTCCTTTTTCAAGTTTTTCGCTGTCGATGTAGACCGGAATGACCTTGGTGTTGTTCGACACTCCCCCGTGAACAAGGGATTCAGAAATTGATTTATAAGTGTCACGGATGTCGGTGTACTTGCCGACGATCCCGATTTTCACTTCGTGCTTCGGCTTGTGAATGGTCTCGACCATGGACTTCCATTTGGAAAGATCCGGACGGCCCGTCCAGATGCCAAGCTTCTCAACGATCTTGTCGTCCATCGCTTCTTCGGCGAACGCGAGAGGTACATCGTAAATGCTGGCTGCGTCTTGACAGCTGAATACGCAGTCACCTGGAACGTTACAGAAGAGACCGATCTTGCTTCTGATCTCTTTATCGAGCGGCCGATCGGTACGACAGATCAGGATGTCGGGTTGAATCCCGATCTCGCGAAGTTCTTTCACCGAGTGCTGGGTTGGCTTGGTTTTAAGCTCGCCTGCGGTCGGAATGTAAGGAACGAGAGTAAGATGGGCGAAGAGTACGTTCTGAGCGCCTTCTTCGTGACGAATCTGTCTGATCGCCTCTAAGAACGGGAGGCCTTCGATGTCGCCCACAGTTCCGCCGATTTCGATGATTGCGATATCCGCATCATCCATCGCTGCGTGAATGTATTCTTTAATCTGATTCGTGACGTGAGGAATAACCTGAACGGTTTTTCCAAGGTATCCACCCTGACGTTCTTTCTTGATTACGGCCTCATACACGCGGCCCGCAGTGAAGCTGTTCTTCCGGGTGAAAGTCGCATTGTGAACAAAGCGGGAATAGTGACCCAGATCGAGGTCGGTTTCAGTTCCGTCATCGAGAACAAAAACCTCTCCGTGCTGGAACGGACTCATCGTGCCCGGATCCACGTTCAAGTACGGATCCATTTTCACCATCGTGACTTTGATCCCGCGCTGTTCAAGGAGCATTCCGAGGGATGCTGCTGCAATCCCCTTTCCAATACTGGATAAGACGCCGCCGGTGACAAAGATGTATTTTTTCTGCTTAACCATAAGTTTTTCCTTCTGACAAAATTCTTCTAACCTTCTCGAGATCTTCCTGCGTATCCACTCCCATTGCAGGGAAGGTCGCAGGCAGAACACCGATTGCAATTCCCGCCTGCATCGCTCTCAACTGCTCCAGGCTCTCCGCTTTTTCAATCGGGGAAACCGGAAGTCCGTTCACGCGAAACAAGGTCTCTCTCGTATAAACATAAATTCCAATGTGGTGGTGACACAAAAAGGGCGCACTCGCCTGCTCCGGCTCCAACCGTGAATACGGGATCGGATACCGGGAGAAGTAGAGGGCGCGGTCCTGATCATCGACCAGCACCTTCACCACGTTCTTGTTTTTCAAATCTTCAACCGACTGGAGCGGGCCTCTCAAAGTCGTGAGGGTAAATCTTTTCTCAAGCACAGGCTTGATCGCGGCGTCGATCGAATCCGGATCGATGAGGGGTTCATCGCCCTGGATGTTCACAAAAATATCGCCTTCGATCTGGCTTGCTACGGCTGCCATGCGATCCGTTCCACTCTGGATGTCCGGAGAGGTCATGAACACTTCAGCACCAAAAGAACGGCAAACGGATGCGATCCGTTCATCATCGGTTGCGATGCAGACACGGGTGCAAAGTTTTGATTTTTTTGCTTTTTCATGAACCCACTGAATCATGGGTTTGCCGCAGATATCGGCTAAAGGCTTAGCCGGCAAACGGGCAGATCCATAACGGGCGGGAATTACGGCCACGACCATCATGTCTTCTGATTCTACACAGTAAACGGCGCGTCAAGACAGGGAATAGTTACTGCTCGAGGAAGCCGCCGGCTTGTTTCATCACCGTGACGGCATCTTTTAACCGTCCCCGGAGATTATCGCTGGTCTCACGTTCCTTGGAGTACTGCTCCTGCACGAGTTCCATGTTGAACTCGAGGAGGTCGATCTTGCGTTTGAGGTCTAAAACCTTCTCATCCCGGGCCTGGATGAGAGAGGAGGAATCCTTCTTCAGGACTTCCAGCTGGTTCTCGAGCTCTTTCTCACGGACACGGATCCGGCGGATATCCACGCGGACACGATCCTTGATCTTGGTCACCTCTTCGCTGGCAAGGCGGAGCTTCGCCTCGACCGCACGGAACTTGTCCGTACGCTCTCTCAGCTGGCCTGACATGTCCTCGGACTGCTTTTCCAGCACTTCGAGTTCCACGCGTTTTTCGAGATCGTAATTTTTAATTGTCTGCTCCTGCTTGGACACCATATGAGCAAGCTCGGTGCAACGGGCCTTCTCCACCTGCAAGAGCTGTTCAAGCTGCTGGATGCGCTCTTGAGAGGAACGAACCTGACCGGTTAGAACGGCCACGTCCTGTTCACGGAGAGCGAGGTAGCTTTTCAGAGTGGTGACATCGGACACCTGGGAAGACGGGGTCGGATTGATCGCAAGCTGGCTTGGCGTCGTCGGTGCAAACGCCTGGGGATTGTAACTCGGTTCTTTGGCTGATCCGAGAAGATCATCGAGGGATGAAACTTCGCTCATGTCGAAATCGGCTTCTTCATCGAGATTCAGAGCTGCATTTGAAGCATTGGCCGCATCAAGACCCACCGAAAGACGGGTCGGATCAAGGATCATGGTTGCCGGCATTTCAGGTGCTTTCGGCGCTTCCACCAGTTGAGGCGAAACTTCGAGCTCAGGCAATGGAATGGAAACTTCTTCGATCGCCTCTACCGGCTCGGGAGCCACTTCGAGGTCGTCAGATCCAAGGTCAATTTCCTGAACTTCGTGAGAAGATGCGGGCGCGGAATGCATTTGCATTGGAGGTGCCGAGAACGCAATCCCACCCAGTGCCACGGAAGGACCATCAAGCTGAAAGCCCCCGCCCTTGCTGAAGACTTCCGGCTTCGCAAGCATGTCATTGTAAGCATCGAGGGAGATCCCATCGGTGCCGGTTCCCTTGAGCGCGGAACCATCTTCAAAAAGTTTCATCAGCTCGCCAGGGGACCCGGAATAAGGGACGTATCCCACTGCGGAGTGTTCGGAATTCTGGTGTGCGATGATTTCCTTGTTGGTCCAGCTCGTAGTGAGCACTACAAAAACAAGGTCGTTCTTTTCCGCGAAGGAAATGAACTTCTCGCCCACGACGATCGCCTGAAGGGCATCTCCGTGAAAAGACATCATGCGGTCGGCGTCTTCGAGACTCCGTGCACGGACAACACCCCAGCCTTTTGAACGGAGAGGTTCAATCCATTTTTGCTGCAGATCAGCGCCATTGTCGACAAATAGGATCTTCATCAATCTACCCATCGGAAAAACCTTCATAATTCTTTACGCTGTTGCTATTCTGAATCCGATGCCGAAAACAAAGAATGCTGACAAGGTTTTGACGGTTCAAGTCCATCACGAGAACCTGAACCCAAGGACGTTCAAAGTCCCTTTGCGCTGGCTCACCCGTGCCTCTTGGTTCGCGTGGCTTTTACTCGCGATTGCCATCGTTTCCTCTGTTTTTGCCGTCCATGAATACTTTTCTGAACGCTCCGCCCGTCCCGAGCTCGTGAAAGACCTCGAGAACGAAGTGCAGGAGCTCAAAATCGCCCTCGAGAAAAAAGGGAACGTCACCGCCCCTTCCGCTCCGATCACGACAGCAAACAATCCATCAAACGTCCCGACTGACAATAAAGCCGTGGATCAGAAGCCAACTCCGGGCCCAGGTGTTCCGGTTGAAGGCAAAGACGGCGTCTGGGCAGGACTCGCTGAAAACATCAGCCTCCCATCCGCAGGCGCTTCCGCCCCTGTGAAGCTTGAAGACGCAAGAGTCGACTGGCAGGGAAAATACGCGAACTTCACCGTAAACGTTTTGTACCGTGATCCAGGCAAGGGAAGTCAGCAAGGTCACATCGTGGCCTTAGGCCGTTCCGGCGAAAGCGTCTACGCTCATCCGGAAGGCGTGCTCAACGTTTCAAGCGGCAACGCCCTCTTCGACCCGAACCGCGGCGAGTACTTCTCCGTCGCCCGCTTCCGCGTATTGAAAGCCCACTTCGGCCCGTACGAATCCCAAAAACAACTTTCCGAAATCCAGGTCTTCCTCTTTGACCTGAACAACAAACTCATCCTGACCCAAACCTTCAGATATGGAAAATAACGGATTAAAGACAAGCGAACTCACGGTCATTGCCTCCGATATCACCATCGAAGGCAATCTCAGCGTCACGACCGAACTTCACCTCTACGGAAAAGTCATCGGTGAATTGCACGGCAAAGAAGGCAGCACGATCATTCTAAAAGAAGGATCTGTCGTCGAAGGCCGCATCATCGGCGACACCGTCATCATCGACGGCTTCGTTAAAGGTGAGATTCAATCCCAGCAAAAAGTATGGGTGACGAGACGTGCACGCATTCTCGGTTCTGTTCAAACGCCGTCCCTTCAAGTTGATCCAGGCGCAATTTTCGAAGCAAAAGTTAAAATGTAAATTTTGGATCGGGCGGAGTGGGGGCTTGGATAAGATCCCCTCGCCTCGGCCATCCTGGCCTGGCTCAAAAAGGGTCGGGGATCTTATCCAAACCCCCATTCCTCCAGACACAGGTTTTAATCCATAAACTCAGAAAATCTCAGTCATTGGAAGAATGGGTGAGAAGAAGAAATGAAACTGCGATCACACTTCGATCATGCTTCATTCGTTTCCAATCACATCTCGACTACGACATACGCCGCTTCGAAATCGATCAATCATCGCTTCCGTTCGATCCAACATTTTATCACTGAGTGTTCCGCGAGGGCGGGGGGATGGATACGGTCTCCGATCCTTTTCGAGCCTGGCCCTGGATGGGCCTCCCCGGCGAGAAGGCCAGGATGGCCGAGGTGAGGAGACCGTATCCATCCCCCCGCCCTCTCCGAACCCTTACTGTAAAAGGAAATCGCTGAAGTAAACTTCTGTCACAACCGGCTTCTTAAGATAGTCATTCGCCGAATCAATAATCTGAGAACGGAAAAGATAGCGCCCTTGAACCTGATTCAGTTCATCGAACTTCTTCTTCCCAAGATTCTGAATAATCTGATCCATGATTACGGCCTTCACATCATTGAAGTGAGCCGCATCCTTCTCATCCCGAATTTCAATGGCAAGAGAAACCGACGCATAATGCGCGACTTCCTTGCCGTCTTTATCCTTGAAGGTATCGAGGTTCACCGTAATGGGATCAAGCTGGATGATCATCTTCTTGCCGGAAGCACCGGTGTCGAGCTTGTTTGCATTTGCAACCAGCTTGGCCCGTTCTCCGTGCTCGGTAATCGCAGGCCGCTTGAAAACCATTTTTGTGTAAACAAAAAGGCCCAATACCGCTGCGATGGCGATCGTATTTAAAACCCCTATGAGGAGGGTTATTTTTTTCATCCTGAGGATTAGTTTAGAGCGTTAATGGCTCGTAAGGCAACCCTAGATCCTCGGCAACCGCTTTGTACGTCAATTTTCCGTTAGCGATGTTCACCCCGCGGGAGAGTGCCAGATCTTTCGTTACGGCAGCCTTCCAACCGAGGTTGGCGAGCATGAGCGCGTAGCGGAGGGTGACGTTGGTCAATGCATAGGTGGAAGTACGAGGTACCGCACCTGGCATGTTTGGAACTGCGTAGTGGATGATGTTGTCCACGGTGTAAGTCGGATGCTCGTGGGAGGTCGGACGGCAGGTCTCAACCGCTCCACCCTGATCCACTGCCACGTCGATGATCACGCCGCCGGGTTGCATGCGGGAAACCATCTGACGAGTCACGAGCTTCGGAGCTTTTGCACCTGGAACGAGAATCGCGCTGATCACGAGATCGGACTCGATGACCGAGCGTTCGATCTGTTCATTGTTGGAATAGAGAGTGTGAATCGAGTTACCGAAGATGTCGTTCAGGTATTCGAGGCGATCGACGTTCACATCGAGAATCGTGACTTTTGCACCGAGACCCGCAGCCATTTTAGCCGCGTTCACGCCTACTACACCACCACCCAGGATGGTCACGTTTGCGCGGGCAACACCGGTCACGCCGCCAAGGAGCATGCCTTTTCCGCCGTGATCTTTTTGAAGATAAGTTGCACCGATCTGAGTTGCCATACGGCCTGCAACCGCACTCATCGGAGCGAGAAGTGGAAGGGATTTGTCTTCCGGTTGAATGGTTTCGTAAGCGATCCCGATGATCTTGCGATCAAGGAGAGCCTTCGTGAGGCGCTCATCCGCTGCAAGGTGGAGATAGGTGTAAAGGATCTGACCTTCACGGAGAAGTTCGTACTCTTCCGGAAGTGGCTCTTTCACCTTCACGATCATGTCCGCTTTCGCGAACACTTCTTTTGCTTCACCGATGATGGTGGCACCAGCAGCTTGATATTCCTGATCGGTGATCCCCGCGCCGATCCCTGCTCCCGCTTGCACGAGAACCTGGTGACCTGCATGGTTTAATGCCCGTACTCCGGCAACAACCATGGACACACGGTTTTCTTTATTCTTAATCTCCTTCGGTACACCAACGATCATGACAAGCTCCTCGTTATTCCGCTTTTTGTTTTAAATTGATGATCATCCCATCATACGCCAAAGCCATCCCGGGAGGTAGCTTCTTTGAGAAGGATACGTAGTCAAAGTCATGACTCAAATGCGTAAAAATGGTCTTTTTAGCGCCAATACGGCGGGCATAGAGCACCGCTTCATCGTAATTCAAATGAGTGCCATGCTTGGCCAAACGGAGGCAATCCAGGATCACAACCTGTAAATTTTTCAGGCGTGCAAAAGATTCGTCCGGAATGCGATTGAGATCGGTCAGGTAGGCGAAATCCCCGATTCTGAAACCCGCGACCTTCTCGGAACCGTGCTCTACTTCCACCGGGATGACTTTAATGCCGGCGGCCTTGAACGACGGATCACTCAAATGAAATTCATGAAGATCGATCAGCGCGACTCCGCCTCCCTCGGTTTTTCCAGGAGCAAAAATATAAGAATAGCGCTTCTTCAAATCATCAATCGTCCAGTCATGACCCCATGCCGGAATTCGTTCTTTCTGAATGAAGTTATAACTGCGGATCTCATCGAGTCCGCCCACGTGATCCGCATGCGGATGGGTGAAGAGGATTGCATCAATGCGCGGAATTTTTTTCCGAAGCGCCTGCTGCCTGAAATCCGGAGACACATCGACGAGAAGTGTCTTCCCGTTGACGTCGATCAATATGGACGCGCGTAATCGATTGTTCTTCGGGTTCTTCGACCGACAAACAGAACAGGAACAATGAATGAGTGGTACGCCCGTGGAGGTACCGCATCCTAAAACGGTCACGCGCATTTTATCAGATTGCATGTTATAAAGGAGGTTATGAGAATCTTAGTCACTGGCGCAAGCGGATTTATCGGAAGTGGACTGGTAGCGGAACTGACCGCCCAAGGCCATGAAGTCTGTGCACTCATGCGCCCCACCGCTTCAATCCAGTTCCTGAAAGGCGTTCAATTCACCCGCTTGACCGGGGATTTATTGGACCAGGACTCCTTAAACCGCGCTTGCCAGAACGTGGATGTGGTCATTCACCTCGCAGGACTCACAGCAGCGAAAAATCGCGAAGAATACTTTAAATTTAATGCTGAGGGCACAAAACGCCTCGCCGAAGCGGCTGCGAAGTCCAGTTCGGTTAAAAAATTCATTTACATCTCTTCTCTGGCTGCGGGCGGGCCGAGCATCGGACTTGCGCCGAGAAATGAAACTGAAATCGATCATCCGGTTTCCATGTACGGCGAGAGCAAGCTCCGCGGAGAGCTTTATCTGGAAGAGCTGAAAGGCAAACTCCCCTTCATCGTGCTCCGTCCGCCGATGGTGTACGGTCCGAGAGACAAGAACATCTATCTCTTCTTCAAGACGATTCAGAAAAACTGGCTCCCGGTTCTTCCATCCAAAACAACCACCGGGCACAAGTACTACAGCGCGCTCCACGTGGATGACCTGATTCAGATGATCGCTCAGTCGATCAGTCTTCCGGATTCCGCTTACCAGAACGGTGAACGTTTCTACGTGAGTGATGGAAAGATCTACACCTATGAACGGATCATGGAGCTCATCGCTCTTGAACTGAAAGTGAAACCGATTCGCGTAAAGGTTCCGGCAGGTCTCGTGACTCTCGCTGCAAAAGGCGGATCCTTGCTTGGAGATCTCATGAAAAGGAATCTTCCATTCAACATCGACAAGCAGAAGGAACTCATGCCGGATTACTGGATCTGTTCACCGCAGAAGATCACTGAACAGCTTTCCTACAAGCCCAAGTACACGATGGAGACAGGGATCCCTCAGACCGTCACCTGGTACAAAGTCCAGGGCTGGCTCTAAACTACCAGAACTTCCACCAGGATCTTTTGTTCGCCACAGGATTCTTCTTTTGCTCCGGGTAATGAACTGCTTTCCCGTCATCACCGGATGAAACACTCGCGATCTTGCGGTCCGCAGACCGTTCATCCTTTTTGCTGATCCCGAGGCCCGGATCCACGTAGTAGCGAACATAATCGACATCCAGTTCAGTCGGCTGGAAATCAGGTCGTTGCGTATGATTGGTGCCACCGGAAGCCTGATCCCAAGCTGGAAAATAAGAAACTGCGGAAGCCGGATTACCGATGATCATGTGCAAGCTCTGTCCCGTTGGAATGTGAAAGGGAAGCGTCTTCCCATTGCCCACGGTCACCATCTGACCCTCCACGACCCGGTTTCTCATGCAGTTGTCGATATAGAAACGAATTTCGGTTGGCTCATACTCGACCGAGTAAACGTGCCAGTCACCCACACTGATTGGAATTCCCGCGCCCTGAGAGACGTGCGGATAATCTCCCACTCCCCAGTTGTGGACCGTCTGCCCGGCCGTTGCATAAGTGATGGATTGACGGGTCAACTGGTCGGTCGCTCCGTCGAAATCGGCGATGTACTCGAGAAGATCGAGTTCCGCTGCACCCTGTTTTGGATCGGTGACTTGATCGGCAAACATCCAGAGTGCAGGCCACATTCCGTGTCCGGCATGAGCGATTTTTGCGCGAACTTCAATCCGTCCGAATTTGAAGGCTTTTCCGACAAAACGGCGATTGGGATCGGAACTGTATTCGCTGTTGCCATTGGTCCACGGAACCCCGGTACTGGTTTCAATGTTCGCGCCCGAGTAAGGACAATTTGAAGTGTAGGCTGTGTACCCTGGCGCCTGATACGCGCGTCCGCAATCATAAGCGCCACCTTGAGGCGCAGATGCTTTCGTGAACATCTTGAGAACACCGCCCTCAATCCGAATGTTCTCTGGATGAAACGAATTGGTCATCGCCCCAACAGTGCTTCCCGCATTCCAGATATCCCAGTTGTTGAATGAGTCGTAGACCTTCCAGTGACATTTGTTCAGATTCACGAGCCCGCCGAAAGCATTTTTCTGATCCGTGGTCCAAGTCGTGTTCCGTGCAACTGAGGACCAGTTGGTCGGACCACAGTTTCCAGAACTCCAGCCCACTTGCCAGATACATTGAAGAAGATCGTTCGTGTCGTAACACTGGGATCCTTCGGGCTGATCACTGAATTCATCACTCCACGAAAGTGTCCAGTTCCGGGTCGGAGTGATCACGTCGCTCCGGCACACGGGAACTGCGGCCGAATCGGAATCTTTGATGCTGTTTTTTACAAACCAGGTTCCCGCTCCGCCTTTAGTTGGTTTGATATACCAGCTGTTATTGTAAACAAAGGGACCGCTTCCGAGAGGCGCTGTCTTAATGATTTTAAAGGTGGGAATTCTCGTCGTGGTTGAAACTTCGTAAAAGACTCCTGCGATCACTTCCGCCTTTTTTCCAGCGGCTGCGGTTCCGTAGTAGCAGTTAGCTCCGTCGTAATGGTATCCCGAGGGGCAAGAAGTCGACTCGACCAGATAATGTGGATTTCGTCCCGTATACCAACCGTTTTGGTAAATGAACGGAGAGTACGCGGAAGGCACCGGGCAAAGAAAGCAGTTCGCTCCGTCATACGTTCCAACTTTGCACTGTTTGCCCGGGAGAGGTGTTGAATAGAATCCATTGCCCCAGATGAAAGCTGTCGTGCCGGCAGGCGCTGATCCGAAGTAGCAGTTGGCTCCGTCGTAGACCGAACCGTTTGCAGGGCAGAACTCACCCATCGCCGGTACTGAGAAAGTAGAAACGGTTCCGCTCGAAACCGGAGGAGTATATCCTGCTGACGGGGATCCGGTGGATCCGTGATTTTGCCCCATCCCCATGCTTAAGATCGCCGCAAAAGCCAAAGCTGCGCGTTTTAAGGTCATCCTGATTCTCCCTGATTCCATTTCACCAGAATTTCCACCAGGACTTCTGGTTCACAACACCCGGTGCAGTTCTTTGCTCGAAAGGATGAGCCGTTTTCCCTTCATCGGCGGATGGAACGCTTGCAATCTTGCGATCAGGTGAGTGTTCACTGGTCTTGTCATTGGTCTTGCTGAGCCCGAGAGCTGGATCCACGTAGTAGCGGACATAATCCACGTCGAGTTCAGTCGGTTGGAAATCAGGTCGCAGACTCGTGTTGTTTCCATTGGAGGCTCTGTACCATGCCGGGAAATACGCCGCTGCGGAGGCCGGATTTCCGATCAGCATTTGCAAGGTCTGTCCGGTTGGAATGTGAAACGGTTGCGTCTTTCCGTTTGACTGCATCAACTGACCCTCGACGATTCGGTTCCGCAAACAGTTATCGATATAAAAACGGATCTCCGTCGGCTCGTATTCCACCGCGTAGACGTGCCAGTCACCCACACTGATTGGAAGTCCCACTCCCTGTGAAATGTGCGGATAACTGCCCACTCCCCAATTGTGCGCCGTCTGCCACGCCATTCCGTAGGTCACTGAAGGCTTGGTCAACTGATCCGAGGCACCATCGAGATCGGAGATGTATTCCAGCATGTCGAGTTCGGCTCCGCCTTGGGTGGGATCGGCCACCTTGTCCACAAACAACCAGAGTGCAGGCCACATGCCGTGTCCTGCGTGAGCAATTTTTGCGCGAACTTCGATGCGGCCGAACTTGTATGTTTTACCGACATAACGACGATTCGGATCGGAACTGTGTTCATTGTTACCGTCAGTCCAGGGAAGACCACTGTCTGACTGGATGTTTGCTCCCGAATAAGGACAATTCGAGGTGTGAGCTGTGAAGCCTTGCCCCGGATAGGCGCGACCACAGTCATAAGATCCACCTTGGGGAGGATTTGCCTTCGTGAACATCTTGAGAATTCCGCCCTCGACCCGGACGTTTTCAGGGCGAAATGAGTCAGTCAATGAAGCGGATGTGGTTCCGGAACCAGCATCTCCGAGATCCCAGGTATTGAAAGAGTCGTAGACCTTCCAGTGACACTTGTTCAGATTCACGAGGCCACCGTAAGTGCTTTTCTGATCGGCAGTCCAAGTCGTGTTCCGTGCAAGAGAAGACCAGTTGGTGGGACCGCAGTTTCCACCACTCCAATACGGCTGCGTGATGCACTGAAGGAGATCGTTCGTGTTGTAGCACTGAGTTCCTTCAGGCTGGTCGTTGAATTCGTCGCTCCATGAAAGTGTCCAGCTCCGAGTGGGAGTGATCACATCACTCCGGCACACGGGAGTTGCGGTGGATTCCTGGCCAGTGATGTAACTTTTTTCAAACCACACGCCAGCGCCGTTCTTGACCGGTTTGATGTACCAGCTGTTGTTGTAAACAAAAGGGCCACTGCCGACGGGTACAGCCTTGACCTGTTTCGGAAGATGAATTCCCCTTGAAGTGGAAACCTCATAAAACACATTCCCCAGCACTTCGGCTCTCATTCCAGCGCCTGCCGTCTTGTAGTAACAATTGGCTCCATCATAAGTGAAGTCCGACGGACATTTCGTAGACTCCGCAATGAAGTGAGGATTTCGGCCTGTGTACCAGTTATTTTGATAAATGAAACCCGCATAAGCAGAAGGGATCGTGCGAACAAAACAGTTCGCGCCATCATACCAACCGACCGGACACTTCTTGCCCGGAAGTGGTGTTGAGTAAAAATTGTTCGCCCAGATGAAGGCCGTGGTTCCCGCGGGTGCGGTCCCGAAGTAGCAGTTGACGCTATCGTAGTTTGAACCCGGAGCACAGAGCTCACCGGTCGGAGGTCCGGAGGTAGGAACTGCGCCACTACCGGCGGAGGTGCTTGTGGATCCGTGGTTCTGCCCCATCCCCATTCCAGCAAATCCGATAAAAATCAAAATCGTGGCCTGAAGTCTGCGACCCGTGAACGCGCGAATAAAAGTCATTCCATTTCTCCTAACATACAGTTTACTTGAAAATGGGAATGCGGGAATGGGCGAGAAATGCCGGGTTGAGGGTCGACAAGCGTCAGTAGAATGTCTTTACGGTTCAAATAAAAAAGGCCCCTCTTCATCCGAAGAGAGGCCTTCTGAAAATTCAGGAAAAACGATCTTAGAACTTCACCATCATGTTCAGATTCGATCCGAACACAGTCTTGTGTGAATCTGGAGCGCCAGTGTTGTTGAAGTCGTAGAATCCACCTGGAACATAGAGACCCACTTCGAGACCGAAGTGAATGGATTCATCCCAGTCGTAACCGAGACTGTAATCCACTTCTACGCCGAGACCTTTGTCTTGAGCCTTGCTCGCGTTTTCAGTCTGATACTGGCGATCGAGGGTGTTGAAGTAGAGATTGCCTGCGGTTCCGTCAGCAACTTTATCCGCGAGGGCGTACATTCCCTGGAAGCCGTGTGACCATTTTCCAGTGGTGTAGTCCGCACGAAACGCAACGAAGCGCGCGTCGGTGATCGGATTGTCGTAAGGAGATCCGCTCTGAAGAGCGATGTTGCGGTAGTTGTAGTTGAACAACAGGAAGCCCGGGCGATAGTCCGGGTGGAAGTAGAACGCTCTGAGGTTCGTGCTGCTCAAATCGCCTGCAGTCGTCGTGTCCTGACCAGCTGCACTGCCGGCATCCACGGTGAGTTTCCAGTGTTCGCTGGTCTTAGCCACTACTTTCAGGGCACCTGAGACGCTGCTGTAGTTATGACTTGCAACGAGACCACTCACGAGTGGAACTTCCGCTCCGAAAGTGAAGATCCCTGCTTTCTTCTGAGCGTAGAAGTCCCAGAGGTTGTAAGCGTAACCGGTGCTGCCTTGATTGAGACTGCCGGTGGTTCCAACTGAGAACGGACTCAGAACGTTTGCGTTCAAGCCAGCGATCCGGCGCATGAACAGGATTCCGAGATTCACTTGTTCGTCGTCGTTGTCGTAGGAGATCGCAACGGTGTAATCGCTTTGTCCCGCGTTTCCGACAGCGGTCTGTCCGCCTGGAGCCGGGAAAGTCGGATTACGATTGTAGTCTTGATATTTCACGATGGTCGGCATGAACTTGAATGCGCCGAACTTGGTCACGAGACCGATCCCGTCACCGCTGGATGGGAGACGATCCCAGCCTTTGTCATCAGAGTTCCACACGAGACCGAGACCCCAGTTGAGTGGAAGACGACCAACCCGGATGGTACCGAAGTCAGTTGCCACTTCACCGAAGAAGGTGTGAGCCGTGATGTTTGCGTTTCCGGTGTTGGATGGAAGGTAGGAGCCAACCGCAGTGGTTGAAGCATCGCTACCGAACACGCCACGGTCCGGAGTTCCAAACCAGATGTCGGTGTGGAGGGAGATGTTGTCGTTCACGAGCACTCGTGGATCGAGACGAAAGAAAAGATTTTGAAAAGTTGCCGGCGCATCACCGTTGTTCGGGATGGAGTAGCCATTGTTCGGGTTTGCTCCTGTCGCGACTGGAACGTCGTGGGTGTATCCGAAGAGAACGTTCTCTTCAGCACGGAACTGTCCGTGCCAATCCAGGTCCAAAGCCTGAGAGGACTGAACCGAGAATGTTCCCAAAATAAGAACCAGAGCAACCGCGCGTGACGCAGATGTGAAAAGTGGCATGTATAATGACTCCTTGAATTCCGAAAGTACGAGGAGCATATTGATTCAGTCAAGGATAAACAATGAAAAGACTTAGAAAATTCGCTAAAAACAGAGTGTCCATCGCCGTTTTGGTCGTCATCGTACTCGCAATCCTGGGAATCGACTTTTCCTACATCTTAAAACAGGTGGAAGTCGCCTTTGAGACCCCGAACGAGTTTATTCCGACCCGGATTTATTCTAGCGTCGCCCGCATCGCTCCTCCCCAGGCCCGTGGACAGATCGAGAAGAAGCTCCACGCCCTTGGCTACACCCCGGATCGTTCCGGATCGGACCTGAGTTTCGTCCTCCACTCGCCGAACTATCCGGATTACCTGATTCCGGCGAATGACCCGACCTTCAATCTGAAAGACAAACGCATCACTTTTCGCTTCGACGGATCAAATCCCGATAGCACCCTCTCCACGATTTCGTCCGAGACCGGTGAAGTGAATGATGTTTATCTTGAGCCCGAGTTCGTCGCGACCCTGAGTTCCGATAAACTTCAGATCCGTGAAGTCATGAAGTTCGACGATTTCCCGAAGGGAATTCCAGACGGCGTCATGGCGGCTGAAGACAACCACTTCTACGAGCACTTCGGAATCGATCCGAAGGGACTCGCGCGCGCGCTCTTCGTGGATCTGAAAACCCTTTCCCTTTCTCAGGGCGGAAGCACGATCACCCAGCAGCTGGTCAAGAACCTGATGGAGAGACGGAACCGGAACATCTTCATCAAGGCCAACGAGCTCTTCCTCGCACCCGCTCTTGAAATCAAATACACGAAGAAACAGATCTTCGAACGCTACCTGAACGAGGTCTTCCTCGGTCAGATCGGCTCTTACGAAGTTCGCGGTTTTGCAGAGGGTGCGAAGTTCTTCTTCGGAAAGAAGATCAGCGAATTAAACTTAGGCGAGATCGCCCTGATGGTCGGCCTCATCAAGGGACCTGTCTTTTACTCACCTTACAAGCATCTCGAACGCGCGAAGATCCGCCAACGTTACGTACTTGAACGCATGTATGAAACCGGCAAGATCACCGAAGCTGAATTCAACCTCGCACTCAAACAGCCGATCCGTCTTTCCCAGGCGCCTCAGGCTGGAAATCGCGCTCCATATTTCGTCGACTACGTGAAAGCAGAACTGAACCGGCTCCTCGCGGACAAGTTCTCTGAAAAAGAGATCCAGGAACTGGGCTTCCAGGTTTATACGACGCTCGATCTGAACTTCAACTCGATCGCACAAGAATCCCTTCAAAAGGGCCTTGTTGCGCTTGAGAAAAAACTCGGAATCGATGGCGCCATCGCGCTTCAGGGTGCAGTCGCAGCAGTCGATCAAACTACAGGTGAAATCAAAACCCTGATCGGCGGGAAGAGCTATGCCGAGAGCACCTTCAACCGCATCCTGAACATGAAACGTCAGGCGGGATCCACTTTCAAACCGATCGTCTACACCACTGCGTTCCGTGAGATCACCGATCCGAACGGAAACTCCTACACTCCAGCCTACCCGCTCGATGATCAGGAGTGGGGCTGGACTTACGATCCGAAACAACCGACCTGGAAACCATCAAACTACGAACGCGAGAAACTGGGTTGGATCTCTCTCAAGACCGCTCTCGCAAAATCGATCAATACGACTGCGGCCCGCGTGTCAAAACGTGTGGGCCTTCACGAGATTGCTGAAACCGCAGGTCTCCTTGGAATCGAAACCAAAGTGCCTGAAGTTCCATCCATCACACTCGGCAGTATTGAAGTGAGTCCGATCGAACTCCTGAAGGCTTACATGACTCTCGCGAATCACGGAAAATCCGGACAGCCTTATGTGATCAAGGCGATTCAGAATCCGGATGGCTCGGAATACTTCCGCAACGAATACCTGCCTCGTCCGAAAATCGATGCGGGTGTTGCCGACATGATGACCTATCTTCTTCAGGACGTATTTGCTGAAGGAACTGCATCCTTCGCTCATGCTCTTGGCTTTGATCGTCCGGCTGCCGGAAAAACTGGAACGACAAACGACTACCGCGACTCCTGGTTCGTGGGTTACACCCCGGAAGTTACGGCTCTTGTCTGGGTCGGACTCGATCAGGGTCTCATTCAGGAAGTGCTGAAGACCGCACAAAAACCTGGCGCCACAGCCCAGCAGAAGAAGCTTCCGAAAAAAATCCGCTTAACGGGGGCGGTTGCTTCTCTTCCGATCTGGGCCGATATCATGAAGCGTGCACTCCAGTATGATCCGCCACTTCCATTCCCGGAAAGCGATCAACTCGTGGACATGCGTCTTGATGTTTATTCAGGCCAGAAAGCGGAAAGCTCCTGCCCGGAATCCCAGGTTGTCCTTGAAAAGGTGATCGTGGGCCGGGAACCGAAAAAGAGCACCTGCCTGAAGGAATACACAAAGGATATTGTTGATTGAAACCGGGGAACCGGGGCTTTAGAATGGAAGAATGAACCGCATTGCTTCCGTCCTGCTCCTGTTCACGTTTCTCTCTCCCGCGTCTGCGAAGACATTGAACGTCCGGCTCACCGACGCTCCGGTTTCGCTCGATTGGAATGGCACGGCCTCAATGACCGAAGCCCCGCTCATCCTGAACCTGTGTGAAGGACTTTTCACTTACGAGTACCCGTCTGGAAAGCTCATTCCGGGAATTGCTGAATCACTCACCAAGTCCAAAGACGCCACCGAATACACATTCAAGATCCGCAAGGATGCAAAGTGGTCGGATGGAAAAGCAATCGTGGCGCAGGACTTTGTCGAGGCCTGGACTCGCGTGCTCTCGCCCCAGTCCACATCCACTTACGTTTATTATCTCTTCGACATCAAGAAGGCGAAGGAGTTCAACTCCAAATCAGCCCGGGCTTCCGAGCTTGGACTAAAAGCGATCGACGAGCACACGCTGTTCGTGAAACTGAAGCGTCCATCTCCAAACTGGGAAGTAAACACCACCTTCTGGCCGCTCTTCCCGAACCGCAAGGACCAGATCGAAAAGTTTGGATCAAACTGGTGGCGCGCGGGCATTCTTGTTTCTTCGGGTCCCTTCCTCTTTGACACGTATGAAGCCGGAAAGAAAATCGTCTTCAAGAAGAATCCAGAATACAAACGCTCTCATGGAAACATCGATGAGATCGACTTCCACATCGTTTCAAACCAGGACGAAGCTCTCAAGAAATACGACGACGGATTTTTTGATTTCCTCTGGGGTCTCTCTTCTTCGGCGAGCAAGTACAAGGATCGTACGGATTACAAAATCCAGAACATCATGCGGGCGGATCTACTTGGCCTGAATACTGAAAAGTTCCCGATGACGAATGTGGATTTCAGAAAAGCGATTCTCCAGTCCTTGAATCCTGCGAAGCTGATTCCAGCCGGAGCAAATCAACTCCGATTCGCTCAGACCTTCATTCCTCCGCCGCTTGCGGGCTCAAAAACACCCACTGTTTCCACCTTTGATGTGAAAGCTGCTCAGGAAAGTTTGAAGAAATCAGGGATCGCCACCCAGAAACTGAAACTCCGGATTCTCACCAACAGCAGCGAGCCTTACGCTTCCATCGGAAAACTGATTCAAGCTCAGATCATTGCGGCTCTTGGACTCAATGTCGAAGTCATCTCACCCCAGTCCCAGGAGTACTCGGCCTACATGGATCTCGGTGACTACAACGCGACTGTTCTCACTTGGACTGCAAAGGTTCTGTCTCCTCAGGACTTCCTGCTTCCTTACAGCGGGGATGCGATCTTCAACCGCCTTCACTTCACCAATCCATTTTATGACCAGTGGATCTTTGAAGGCGTGCGAAGCACAACCCCGAAAGAAGCGGAAACCGCTTTTCACGAAGCTCAAAAAGTTCTGGGAATTGAAGACGCAGTCGCAAGCCCGCTCTTTTTTGAAAGTTATGCGGAACTCATTCGCCCCAAGTTGAAAGCCCTTTACTTCAACCACATGGGAGTGCCGATTCTGAAAGACGTCGAGATCACCGGAAAATAAAAAAAGGTATCCGATTACTTGTGGATGCACGTCGCATTAAAATAATGCAGCATATATCCACAAGTAATCGGATACCTATTCTTCAATTTAGTTCAGTGGCTTTTTTACGCCGAAGACAACGAAGCAGTCTTTTCCACCACAAGTTGGCCAGTTGATGCTTTCATCTTCCATGCGCTTGTGTCCGCGTCCGTTATAGAGAACCTTCGCCACTGCATGGGCATCGTCGAGATCCGCGTTCACGGATTTCTGAATGTCAGAAAGGGTCAGGCTGCTGTCTTTCAAGTGTTGCTGGAGAAGGTCACGACCTCTCGCGCCGGTGTTTGCACCAAACACGTTGATCATCGCATTTCCGTCCTCTTGGTTCACTACGAGGTCCCAGAGCTCCATCGCTGCCGGGAAATCGATCCGCGCGCAACCCATGGAAGCGGGGTTCCCGAGCTCACCGTAGTGAGGTGTTGAGTGAATGAAATATCCGCCGTGAATCTGGAGACCCCAGTACATCGGAGAGTTTCCATAAGTGGAGGAAGTGGTCCAAGGGTATGGGATTCCTTTCACCTTCGGAATAGTAAGCTTTACGTTTTGGAATTCCGGAGTGTTCTTGTGTGAACCGCCGATGATCTGGTTGGTTGCAGTCGAGGTCACAAACGCGTGTTTGATCAGACCATTCACCACTACAATCACGAATTCCTTGTCGAGACCTGCTTTGGCCTCTGGTTTATAAACATCAATTTCCACAGACGCCGCTGGCGTTGCCGGAATGAAACGGGGTTGCATCTTCTGCCCCTGTTCGTCCTCGAGCTCGATTCCTTGCGACTGAAGGTCCTGAAGAACGGTATCCGGGTTCTCATCCAAGGTCACGTCGCCCTGGGTTTGGGCTCTTGCCGAAACCGAGAGGCACGAGGTGCCGATCATCAGCATTGCTAAAACAGCTGAAAACACAGGGGATTTTTTCAGGCTCATAAAATACTCCTTTTTGTAATGAGCCGGATAATACCTGATTTGATGCGTTTTGTAAATATAATTTGTGTAAAAAATAGAATTGTTCGCTATCCGGTTTACATGGTGCGTTTTTTTCTGTACAAGGTGGCCATGAAAACCACACTGTTTACGCTATTTTTGGCTTTTACTGCAACCTCAGCACAAGCCTTCACTTATGTTTCAGGCCACCGCCCTACGGAACGTAACAGACTCCAGTGTGGTGCAGTTCTCACTCAAAACACGAGCTTAAGCCATGATCTCGATTGCCGAGGCATGGGTGGCTACGCCCTCTCCATTCAAGGAAACGGCATCACCCTGAAAGGCAATGGGCACACCATTTTCGCCGATGCTGCAAATGCCGGCCTTTATATTCAAGGGAGCGATGTCACCGTCGCCAGCGTCCGGGTTTCCGGCGTGAAGTTCGGTTACGGAATCTACGCTTACGACAGCCCGAACCTCAAACTCGTCAACAACCGCCTCACTGGAAACCAAACCGGAATCCTCCTTACGGCCGAAAACACCACCATGAGCGGACTGGATATTCATCACAACGAATCCAGCCACAACAGCGAATTCGGACTCCGCACCACCCAGACCGGAAGCGGCACCATCGTAAACCCTAAAATCACCTGCAATGACTTCAGCTTCTCCGGTTCTTATGCGATTTACCTGCAAGCTGAGAAGGCGAAACTCAATCGTTTTAGTGATAACAAACTGAACTCCTCCAACAACGGCATCTACCTGAAAGACGGAGATTTCGTGATCAAGGACCTCTCCTTCAAAAGAGCTGATATCCGCAAGGCCGCGATTTTCGCTGACCACGCCCGCTCTGTTAAGATCACTCACGTGGACGCAAGCAACCGCCTCGCTCCAAATCCGAATGAAGAGCACACTGCTGTAAGTCTCTACGAAGTTCGCTCCATCCAGATCAATAAACTCGTGGCGGACAATCAGGACATTGGTGTTTTGATTGCAACCAACGAAGACCAATCCTCCTACGGACGGATCCGTCATTCCTCATTTGTGAATAACACCGTTGCCGGCATCTGCCTCCGCTCCATCGACGGCACTCCTTATCAAGGCCTCGTGATCAGCAGAAACGAATTCGACGAAAAGACCAATGATCTGGAGATCGTAAACCAGGCGAAAGCCCCTCTCGAGATCGACCAAAGGTCCGGAGTCGTTACATTATTCTAATTTAATATAGTATTTCCCTTTACCTGACCGGTGTCATTATGCTACCATTCGCCCTGATTTTCATGGGAAGGTAGCATGACAGTTCGTAAACGCGACAAATTCAAAAAGATACTTCCAGCGCTCCAAGAGACGCTGCTGCATCTATTGCTCGCGACAGTCATCAGCATTTCGGTGATGACCTTCCCGCTTAACTTTCTCGAAGCACCTCTCTACGACCTGAGACAATACCTCTCCATCAAGCCCGCAGCGGATGACAACATCGCCATCATCACCATCGATGATCAGACGTTGAACCAGCTGAACGAAGTGAGTCCCCTTCCCGTTTCCGATCACCTGAAAGCAGTTCAGGAATTCGAACGTCAGGAAGTGAAAGCGGTCGGCTATCTCATCGATTTCAACCGCGTGGAAAGAACAGACCCGGATGGATTCCAATCCAGTGTGGTTCAGGATTTCTACCGTGCGACGGTTCGTTTGAACGCACAGGGAATCCCTTTCATGCTCGGGACTCCCTACGATCTCTCCGGTGAAGTAAGCGCTCCCTATCCACTGAGCCAGGTTCCTCAAGCTGTTTCCATCGTTCACCGGGATGGAACCGTGTTTGGAAAAGACAAGGTCACCCGTCGCGCGCTGGTCTCATTAAACGATCGCATGGCGCTTGAGATGGCGCTCGTGAACCGGATCTATTCGAACGACAATGTTCCGAATCCTCCCGGCACTTACAAATCTACAGATGCTGACGCTCAGTACTTCCTGCTCAAGCTCCACCAGAAAGAAGGCGTGATCTACGACTCGAACTACGAGACCTTCCCGTACGCGCGTTACTCCTTCATCGACCTGATCGAAGGAAAGCTTCCGCCAGGAACCCTGAAGGACAAGATCGTGCTCGTGGGAACTTTTCAGCGCGATAATCCGAACGACTTCACGCTCGTGAATTCACTCGGCAACTATCCTCAGATTCCAAAAATCCTCGTTCAGGCCAACATCCTCGACTCCGTTTTGAATCACCAGGGAATCACTGAAGTTCCGCAGTCCATTCTGGGAGGCCTCTGCTTCATTCTCTCAATCCTCATCATCGTGGCATCCTTCAAGGTTCGCCCGAGCCGCCTGATCTATCTCACCGTCACTCTGATCGCGGTGACTTTCGTTCTTTCAATTCTTCTTTTCCAGAGCCTGCCCGGAATCGGAAGCCTCTGGTTGCCACTCGGGGCGCCATTGCTCTCGCTCACTCTCAGCTTCTATCTCATGATCCCGCTTCGCCTCTATTCCGAGCACCGGAAACGTTACGAGCTTGAGAACGAGAACAAAATGCTCCTCGACGTCGAGCAACTGAAGACCAACTTCCTCCAGCTCGTCACTCACGATTTAAAGACTCCGATTGCAAAGATTCAGGGACTGACCGAACAGCTTCAACGTTCGTTGAACGACAAGCTTCAGTCCCGGGACGTGGAACTCATGAATCACATCCTCCTCGCGAACGAGGAACTGAACCACTTCATCAACTCACTCCTCGAGCTCACTAAAATCGACAACCAGGGTCTCCGCGTTCAGCTCCAATCCAAGGATGTGAATCAGATCCTCGAAAACATCATCTCCAAACTCCGCTTCACCGCCCAGTCGAAACAAATCTCGATCGAAACCGACTTTGAAACACTCTTCCCGATCAAAATCGACGGCGAACTCATTTCCAAGGTGTTGACGAACCTCATCGACAACGCGATCAAGTACTCTCCCGAGAACACGAAGATCACGATCAAAACGATGGAGATCGAAAACTTCATCGAAATTTCGATTCAGGATCAGGGGATCGGAATCTCCGCCACCGACCTTCCAAACCTTTTCAACCGCTTCTACCGTGTGAAAAACGATCTGACCCAGAAGGTGAAGGGTACGGGCTTAGGCCTCTACCTCGCCCGCTTCTTCATTGAAGCGCACTACGGGAAGATCTCGGTGGAAAGCGAACTCGATCAGGGAACCCGATTCCTGATCCGCCTCCCGATGGACCTGAGCGAAAAGACGCTCGTCCAGCCAGGACTCAGAATCAGTTCATTTAAAACTTCCAAAGAAAAGAAGGAGCCCCTCCATGCGTAAAATCCTCGTTGTCGATGATGATTCCGATTTGAGAATGACCGTGACTTCGGCACTGACCGAAGGTCAGTACCAGGTTGATCAGGCAGCTGACGGCGAGGAAGCGGTGAACCGCGTCCGCGCAAGCCAGTTCGACCTGGTCCTCATGGACGTCAACATGCCGAAGATGAGCGGGATTGAAGCGCTGAAGGAAATCAAAGCGCATGACCCGTCGATCATGGTGATCATGCTGACCGCCTTCTCGAACATCCGGGATGCAGTGGAAGCGACCCGCCTCGGTGCATACAACTATCTCGAGAAGCCGGTGAAATCCGACAACCTCGTGTACATGATCGATCAGGCGTTCCGAAGCCAGAACATGGTGAAGGCCCTCTCCTACTCCGCTCCGGTGTTTAATCTCCCAAGCGGAAACGAGTTCGTCGGTCAGAGTAACGAGATGAAAAAAATATTCGGTGTGATCGACCGCCTCGCGCGAGTCGACACGGCTGTGCTGATCCGCGGAGAAAGCGGAACCGGCAAAGAGCTCGTGGCTCAGTCGCTCCACTACAATGGTCCACGCAAGGACAATCGTTTTGTAGCGGTGAACTGCTCGGCCATTCCTGAATCCCTGATTGAGAGTGAATTCTTCGGTCACGAAAAAGGTGCCTTCACGGGCGCTGATTCCCGCAAAATCGGTAAGTTCCAGTATGCGGAAGGCGGAACTCTTTTCCTCGATGAGATCGGTGAGATTCCACCATCCATGCAGGTGAAGCTCCTCCGCGTTCTTCAGGAGAAGAAATTCACTCCGGTGGGATCCAACCGTGAAATCGAAATGAACGTGCGGATTGTTGCAGCAACCAACCGTAACCTTGAAACGATGATCAAGGATGGAAGTTTCCGTGAAGACCTGTTCTACCGTTTGAACGTTCTTCCGATCCAACTCCCGCCTCTTCGCGATAGAAAGAACGACATCGAAGCGCTTTCCCAGTACTTCGTTGAACGCTTCAATCAGCGTTATAAAAAATCAGTGAAAGGCCTCCACGAGGATGCTCTGGCTGCGATGAAGTCTCACCGCTGGCCAGGAAACATCCGCGAACTTGAAAACGTGATGGAACATGCCTTCGTTCTTGAAAACTCCGACGTGCTCCAGCTTACCTCCCTTCCGGAGAAGATCAGGGGACAGATGGCGGCAACTCTCGAGAAGCCGCAGGCTGCGGCCCGCATCGCTCTTGAAGAAGGTGCCATCCCGATGGACGGCGAATCTGCGATGAGTTTCAAGATGAACATCCAGAAATTCGATTTCCAGGCGAGCAAGGAAGAGTTCGAGAAACAGTTCCTGATCAACGCTCTCCGCGCATTCCGCGGAAAGATCAATCAGACAGCACTCCACGCGAACATTCCGAAAAAGACCTTGCTTCGAAAGCTCGAAAAATACGGGATTACCGCGAAGGACTATAACTAGTTCGGGATTTTCAGGAACAGACGGTCACTGGCTCAGACGCTCGACGTCCTTTTCCAGTTCAGGAATCTTTTTCAAGCGCTCCTCCGTGCCGGTCGAGAGGTCTTTCACCTTCGTCGCGCCCGCGCCCGGAGTTCCGTTTACTTTCAACAGGATGGAACCCGACTCCTGAAAGACTTTTGAAGTCAGTTTCAGATGGTTCAATTCGTCCTCCTGCTGAATGAGCAGGAACCGATCGGTCAGGCTTTCATCCAGCCCGAGTAGCTTCAGGATGCCTTCTCTATTCGCGTCCAGCTCCTGATCCTTGAGCACGTAATTCATGTAGGGCTCGATCTTGCCGGACTCCTGAAACAGCTCCTTGACGTCCTGGTGGAAGAATACACGGCTATCGTAGTCCCAGTTCCCCTGAACCGCAAAAGCCGCCATCCACTTCACCCGGCAATCGATCGGATCCAGGGTCCCGCAATCGAGCAGGTTGTTCTTTTCGAGATATTGAAAATGATGAATCCGGGAAGCAATCCCCGATTTGAGCTCACGCAAGCGGCCCATTTCCGAGCCGAAGGTCTTGTCCCACGCTGACTGAATGGTCCGGCCTGCACGCACGCCCGCATGATGATCGTAAGTGGCGAAGCTTTCCGGAGAACGGTTCTGCTTCCAGGAGAAATGAGTCATTTCCTCTTCGATGAAAATCACTCCTGCGAAAACAATCGCAATGGCGACCACAGAAGAAGCAATCCACTTTACGGGTTCTTTCATCGCATTCAGGAAATAAAGTGAGAGGCCCAGAAACACACCAGCCGACAAAACCAGTGCGGCCAGAGTTGGCCAGGGTTCGGTCGGCTGATTGATAAATTCATTGAAATGAACGGCAAGTCCAGCGAGGAACAGAAGAAGCGACATCAAGAAAAGCGGAAGTGCTTTCATCGAAGACTCCTCCGGGAGCGGCTGGCCTATTCTTTGATTTTTGCTCTTTTGCGAAGACCGGTCACGTATTCACGAAGAAGGTCTTTTTGAAGATCGAAGCGAACCTGTTGTTCCACTTCTGCAAGTTCAGGTACTTTTCCGGGCTTGCGCTCAACCACTTTGATGACGTGGAAACCGAAAGCAGTTTTAACCGGACCGGTGATCTCGCCTGGCGCCGCTGAGAAAGCCGCGTCAGTGAAGGCTTGGTCGAACATGTTTCTGGAAATGAAACCAACATCACCGCGAGTGTTCTTCGCAGTCGGGTCCTTGGAGCGTTTCTCAGCGAGAGACTGGAAGTCCGCGCCTTTTTTCGCTTCAGCCATGACTTCGAGAGCTTCTTTCTCGGACGACACGAGGACATGTTGAACATGCACCTGATCAGTTGAATAACGGGACTTGTGCTTGGAGTAGTAATCTTTTACCGCAGCTTCAGTCACTTTTGGAGCCAGCTGCTTCTGAACGAGAGCGTTCACCAAGGTCTGCTTGCGGAGGAGCGCCATCGCGTCCTTGAACTCTTTGGAGTTGTCGAGCTTCTCGTTCAGGGACTCCTGAACTACAAGCTCCTGGTCAACGAGATCGTTAACCATCTGTTTTTTCGCGTTTGGATCCTTGAGGGTGATGTTCCGCTGATATTGCGGCAGATTTGCCAGCAATGCGTTCAGATCATCGTCTGTAATGGTCTTGCCATTTACGTTCGCCAGTACAGCAGCGAAAGATGAGGTCCCAAAAACCAAAAATAAAACACTGAGAAGAATAGGCGTGCGCTTCGTCATTTTTGTTCCTTTTTTATGTACTCCCTAAAATTATTACATGAATTTTAGTAAAAGGATCAAAATAATCGTGTGCTTAGGTCTAAAATGAAAACGGCCCGGAAGAGAATCTCTTCCGGGCCGCCAAATTTTTGTCTCGAAGTCTGCCAATCTGAATATAGACAGACCGAGATATTAACGTTTGGAGAATTGGTAACGGCGACGTGCACCGGCCAAGCCGTATTTTTTACGCTCAACTTCACGCGCATCGCGGGTGAGGAAGCCAGCTTTTTTGAGTGCTGGACGGAGAGCGAGATCCATTTCGTTCAACACACGAGCGATACCGTGACGGATCGCAGATGCCTGAGCGGCGATACCACCACCTGCTACGTTGACGTAGATGTCGAATTGACCGTTGTTGCTGGTGAGATCCAGAGACTGACAAGCAATCTTCTGGAGAGCTGGACGTGGGAAGTACTCTTCAAGAGAACGACCGTTAACGTTCAGCATTCCTACTTCGCCCTTGCGGGGACGAAGATAAACGCGTGCAATCGCGGATTTTCTTTTACCAACGTGGTGAATTTCTTTTTCGATAGTCATTTTCTAATCCTTAAGCTTTCTTCTTGGATGCTGCTGCAGTGAAAGAAGTCTTTTTAGTAAGGGTTGAATGGCGCGTAACCGCAGCTGGAAGCTCTTGAAGCTTTTGAGCTACGTGCGGGTGTTCAGCTCCTGCATAGATCTTCAGTTTTTTCACCTGATGGCGAGCAAGGGTGGACTTGTTGGTCATGCCCCAGACTGCGCGACGGATGATTTCTTCCGGCTTGGTCTTAAGCATTTCGCGAGCACTGCGCTCTTTCAATCCAGAGAGGTATCCGGAGTAATCGCGATAGATTTTTTTGTCCCATTTAGTGCGAGTAAAAGCAACTTTGTCCGCGTTGAGAACAACGACGAAGTCACCTGTATCGACATTCGGAGTATAGGTAGCTTTGTGCTTACCGGTGATCACTTTTGCAATCAGGGAAGAGATACGACCAACGACTTGGTCTTTAGCGTCGACCACGTACCATTTTGGTGCATTTTTTCCTTTGATTTCGAAAAAATGAGGACCCACTTGTTTAGCGAGATAAGATTTTTGTTGAAACATAGCTTGAAAGAATTACCTGACTACTGCTCTTGAGTCAACGCGAAACTAAATCACACCGAGGGAAAAATAAAAGACGTTGGTGTCTTCACCCGGACGAGGTGCGATCTTGAAGCCCCAATCGAAGTTTACCGGCCCGACAGGCGTCAGATAACGCATCCCAACACCCGTTCCATAACGGAGATTTCCGAAGGAAAAGGCGTTTACCTGGAGGTTCCCCGAGTCCAGAAATGGGCCGAAGCTCAGGTTCTGAGAAGCGAAATAATCTATTTGAGTTCGATAGTTTACGTAAGTCATGTAGTCCTGAACGAGGACGTTCGGATTGGTCGCCTGGGCGTTCAGCTCCTGCTCTTGGAACCCGCGGATGGAGTTCACACCCCCGAGAGCGAACTGTTTAATGAGCGGAACCGTGACGTGCTGGTTCAAATTTCCATTCGCGTCCCGTGGATCAACAAAGTTCTTCAGCCAGCCCCCCCGGATACTGTTGTACCAGACGATGTGAGGGATGAAATTCGTGTAATAGTCCGCGCGAAACTGGGCCCGGCCGTAGCTCACTGGAACCGGGGTGCTTTGGGACCCGAGGAACGGAGCCGCATATTCAAAAGAAGTGATGCTAAATAGGCCTTTTCTCGGTGCAAGTGGATTATCCCGAAGATCAATCCGGAGAATCGGAGTGACGGATCCGATCCGCACCTCCTGATTCTGAGTCGCATCCACTGCATCGAACTGACGAACCTGCTCGAGTGTGTAGGTCAAAGTACCCGAGAATTTGAGCGGACGATAAAACATGCGGTCGAAACTCGCGTTGAATGCGAAAGTTTCCGCATCAAACTCGAGATATTCGCGTTTTTCAATACTCACACTCGGGCGGAAAGTGGTTTCACCGAGCAGCGCCCACGGCCATTTGTAACTGACAGTGGCCGCGTATTCAGTGAAGCGGAAGTCATTTCCCAAACGACGGTTCGCCTCCACATCGAGCGCCCACGTGTGGTCGTATCCCCAGAGATTTGAGTACGCGAGTTCTCCAAAGACGCGAATTCCGAGGTCGTTCCGGAATCCAATCCCTGCATCAGAACTGCCGGGAACCGCTTCCTGCACGGCAATTTTCATGTCCCGGGCATTCGGAGTGTCCTTGCTGTCCTGATAATCCACGTTCACCTGGCTGAAAATCCCAAGCCTCCTCAGCCGCTCTTCGAGCGCTAGAACCCGGTCTTCCGCGAGCGGCTCCCCTGCTTTCAGCTGGATTTCGCGTTCAATCACTTCCCGATGGGTCTTTTCATTTCCGAAGATGTCGAAGTGAGCGAGCGTAAGAACCGGTCCTTCATCGAGTTCGAAACTGAGAGCCGCATAACGGTTTTTCTCGAAATAACTTGTGACCTGCCCGTTGTTTTCATTCGTGATCCGGAAGAGAAGACGCCCGAGATTCCGGTACTGCTTCTTGACCCGGTCGATGCCGTCCTCGAGCTGAACCAGACTTAAAGGATCACCGGCCCGAAGGCCTAGAAATCCCACGAGCTGGTCGCGGGTGAAGACTTCGTTCCCGTGGAAATCAATCGACTGAATCCGGGTCTGGGTTCCCTCACTCAGGAAAAAACGAACGGCGAGATCACTTGAACCCGGAATTTCCTCCGTCTTCATCGCAATCAGCTTCGCCGAGAGATAGCCGCGTTTTTTCAACTCGTCGATCATTCCCTTCGCCGCATCCTCGATCATCTTCTGGTTGAAAATACGGGCGACCACCCGGGACTCTGCGTTTTGAAAAAATATTTCGTCGAGCTGCTTGTCGGAAAAGGCTTCATTTCCGTCGAAAATCAGTGTTTTCAAATGAACCCGAGGACCTTCCTCGATATCAAAAACAACTTTTTTCGGTTCAGTTCCGTGTGGCTCAAACGAGTAAGGCGTGATCTTCACCTGTCTGAAACCGTGATCGATGTACTCATCCCGGAGACGGGCGGAGAGGACGGTCACATAATCGCGACTCAGCCCCTGCATGCGCTGGCTCTCGATGATCGACATGAGTTCGGCGCGGGTGTAGTACTGGTTGCCCGAAACCGAGAGCACGACTTTCTGGCCGAGCTCGAGAATAAAATTAAGTTTGATCCCGTTTGCAGTCACTTCGTTCGTGATGTCATCCACGCGGGAGTCGATGTAGTTCTGAGCCACGAGGCCCGTCTCAATTGAACGACGCATTTCCTTGATGCGGTCTCGATCGAACAATTCACCCGGTTGAAGAGAAATGATCTGATTCAGACGCTGAACCAGGGCAGGCGGAAGTGTCCCCTCTTTTGCATGAAAACCCACGTCTGCAATCCGGATGGGCGAACCGAGCTTTACATCGAATTTCACATAAGGCTTCTCGCCTTGTTCCTGAACCACTCCGGAAGAAACTTCGACCTGTGGATATCCCTTGCCCTCGAAAAAGGCGCGGATTTTTTCAGAGGCGCGCGCAACCCGGGAGCGTTCGTACTCGTCACCTGGAAGAATTCCGGTCAGATTCCGGACCGTGTCCAATTGATCCGAGGGCACACCTTCGAACTGCGTTTCCGCGATCGGAAATGCGTACGCACCCGGTGTCAGGTGGAGGAGACTGAAAAGCGCAATGAGAAGCGGCAGCCGTTTCATCATTTGAATCTTCTGTGAAATTTCAGGTCCAGACCGAACGAAGTCCGGGTCTCCCGTGTATCCATCTCCTCGATGTTGTTCCACACTCCCAAAGCCGATGCACCCGGAGTGAGTTTGTATTCCATGTTCACTTCTTTTTGGTTCTCCGATCCTACCCCGACCGTACTTCCAACTCCAAGGACAAGGTTTTTTCCGAGCTGCCTTTTGATCACGAGCTTTGGAGAAGCCATGTTATCCGACAAGTTTTGCGGGCGGAACACGCTGTTGGCGTATTGCGAGTCCACTGCTTCTTCCACGTCAAACTGGAGTCCTGTGCGACTCTGAACATCCTTGCTGAAATCCATGGAGTGAAGAATCAGGGACGCGGCCTCACCCTGACTCACGAGACTGCGATCCCGGGTCTTGTAGCGACTCGCTTCAGAAGCGGCCGTGTAACCGGAAGCGAGAAGTGAGAAAATTTCGCTTTCAGGAAGGAACGGCGTACTGCTGAACTCAGGCTTCCACGAACTCGCGCGTCCATAAGCAAGCAAGCGGATCTTGTACGGGTTGACATCCGCAAGCGCAGAGGCGCTAAACTTCGGATTCAACTGGTTCGGATCATCAAACTCCACCTTCACGCTTTCAAAAATGAACGGGCGGTCCTTGAAGAGAATCTTTCCCTGCACGAGCTGCCCGTCTCCGAGCATGCGTGGATTGTCAGGTGCGCCCGTCATGTGGACCTTGCCCTTGAACTCAGCGTCGATGATTTCATTTCGAACGACAAAGCCCTGATTTGCAGTCACGTTCAGATCAAGATTGAATAGACTGTTTCCGTTCTGCTTTTCCTTGTCCTTTGGAAGAAAACGGTCACCGCGACTTCCGCCGCCGTTATTGCCTGAGCTGAAACTCTTCGTCCAGAGTGCCTGAGGGACATCGAGGTTTCCGGAAATCGTGTATGGGGGCGCCGGGCCCCTGATGAAAACGGTTCCCCGCGCCTGAACGAGATCAAGCGGGAGCATTTTCACCTTATTGTCTTCGAGCTGGGCGCGCAGATCCAGTTCCGGGAGGCGATCCGTGTAAGTCTGGATCTTTCCATTCATCGTGAACACTTCGTCACCGAGATAGGACTCCATATTCTCCACCGTGATCACACCCTGCCTGAATCGGATCGATCCATCCACTTCCTCAAACGGAGTCTGAAGGAAGCGCATCTGAACTTTCGCTCCGGCAAAATCGACGTCTCCATTCACCATCGGCTCCTTGACCGGACCCTTGATGTGGAAATCGGCATCCATTTTTCCGGCAACACTCTGAATCGTCGAGGAAAAGAACTCTGCGATCGCCATGTCGGCTTGTCCGGTAAGGCGGAAATCGATGTCTCCGCGCTTTCCTTCTCCACTCATTACGAGCTCAGAGTTCTTGAAGCGGAGACGGGACGGAGGAAAATGAAAGTAACCGAGTTGAACCGGAACATTGATCGGATCGGCAAGCTCAAGTGAGAAACCGTTCTTCTTCAGTTCGTAACTCTTGATTTGAATTTCGCCTCTCGCGAGTTCCGACTGGGTACTCAGGAAGTCGAGCTGAACGTGGGCGTTTGCCTGTCCGACGAGATCCGGATCATCGAGGAGACGGGGATTCAAAATCAGGAGCACAGGAGAGAAATCGAAATCATTCAAGTCGATGCGGAAGCTTGAAGGCTGCTTCGGAACGAGTGCGTACTTGAACTGGGAGGAGAGCTTGTTCCCGAAGAGACTCACATTCGCGCGCATTGTATTTTCGCCGACGTCGAGACTGAAGTGGGAAGACTCGAAAGCCTCGCCCTTGATCTCCGTATCGTAAACTTTTCCTTCGGAACGGGACTTCAGGTGATCGAGTTTTCCCGACCCCTGGCTTGAGAATTCGATTTTCGATTTTGCCGGAATCTCGAGACGATCCAGGAAATCGATGTCGTTCAGACTGAGGTCCTGAGTGTAGAAGTTCCAGTTCATCTCATCCGTACTCTGAGAGAAATCGATGTTTCCGCGGATATATCCCTGAGTCTTGAAGAGCGCGACGTTCTTCGCGTAATAAATTCCCTGGTTGTAGCCGAAGTTCATCTTCACCTTGCGGGCCCGCTCACCCATCCAGGACCAGTCGGAACCTTCGAGGTTTGTCGAGATGATCATTTTCGGAGTGTCGATTTTTCCACCAATGTCGACCTTCCCGTGAACTTCACCCGTCAGGGTCTTCGGATACCAGCTGATCTTCTTCAACAGGCTATCCAGAACGTAAGCGATGTTTTCAATCCTTCCGGTTTGAACTTCGATCGGGAAATGGAGGTCATCCTTTCCACTCAGATCAATGAATCCTTCCGCGAGCGAATAACGAGTTTCACCCTGCTGCCCCTGCATCCGGGTGAAGCGGACCTGGGACAAATCATCGTCGTAAGTAATCCGACCGCTCATGTCCCCGAAGTTCATTCCGAGGTAAGACGAATTTTTGAGCTTGGCGTCGAAATCAAGCAAGACTGCGGCTGCAGGACCATGCACTTTGAGTTCAAGATCACCCGCTCCGCGAACTTCGTTCTCGGCGATCTCGTTGATGTCTTTCAGGTCCACAGGCCCTTTTGCAAAGAGATCAAAACCGGCCGAGCCATGGACTCCGCCATTCAAAACGAGAGCCGTCTTGCCGGCATTCACCTTCATCGCATGAAAGTCGATTCCCTGCGGGGTTACTTCCGTCTGACCCGAGATGGTAAACGAGCCCGGCGGTCTCAGGATGAACTTTTTCTTTCTCGGCTCATCGAGTTTCTGATTCGTAAGCGCGAAGTGGAGTACGTTCAGATCAGTGTCGGCCTTGAGCGACCAGTTCTTCTTCCCTGGAGTGAAACCCGCTTCGATCCGTCCTGAAACATTCGCCTCAAGCGGACAAATCTGTCTCGGAACAATTCCACCGAGCCAGTGAAGATCGGAGTTCGCGATCTCAATCGTTGCCTTGAAAGGTTCATTGAACTGAAGAGGAATGTTGTGTGAGCTGATCCGGACTTTTCCTTCACCGCTTGCCGGATTGTCATCGAACACTTCAAGACTCTTCAGGGAAAGCTTCTGGTCCTTCAGGTCGATCGAACCTTCGCCGAGGAGCCGGGAAGTCTTGACCTTCTTCCATTCGACTTCCTTGCCGGAAATCGTGAAATCACCCTTCAGCGTCTTCGCCACATCTTTTAGTTTTGCACTGACCTGGGACTTGACCTCAAGCGATCCGTTCCAGCGGTCGTCATTCAGGTTGGTGAGGAAGAAGGTTCCAAGATCGGAAGTGGCTTCGAGCCTTGCCTGAAGGGAGGGATCCCCTTTTTCATCCAGCAGGTTGCCGGTGATGTCGCCTGAAAGTTTGAGGCGGATACCGGAAAGATCCGCAACGAACGGATCGAGCTTCAACCCTTCATCTGTAAATTGAACGTTCCACTGAAGCTGGTTTGCCTCCCGGATTGGAAGCTGCTTCCAGGTGTCCGGTAAAGTCAGTCTCACCGCATCGACCACTGCTGACGAAATCAAACCGTCATGCCCATTGATCCGCTCCTTCTGAAGCGTAAGGGATTTCACCACGAGTTCCGTCGCGAGTTCTTCTTTCTTCTCGTTCGGAGCCTCGATCGTGAGATTGAGGTAAGTGTCTTCGAGTCTGAATCCGTTCACCTGAAGCTGGAACAGATCGTGCCAGCTCAGTTTGTGTTTTTTAGCCGGTTCGGGTTTCGGTTTGAAAACTTCGGAGAAAAGTTTCCCCTGAACCGCCCCCCCCTTCACCGCGACTTCGGAAACCTGAAGCACGCCTGAGAACATCTGGATCGGCGCAAAGCTCACCCGGAGCTCCTTGGCCTCGATGTTCGCCTGAAGCGGAATCTTCGCAACGTTTTCTTTCGAAACGGTGAGCTTTGGATTCGCGATCCCGATTCCCGGAGGGAAGAAATAAAGTTTGATATTACTGAAGTCGCCGACCACACCAAGGTGTTCCGGCGAACGTTCGGAGATCGCGTGTTTTACAAAATCCGCAAATGAAGCGCTTTGAAGATAAAGGATTCCCGAGAGAAGTCCAATTGAGGAAATCCCGAGAAAGGAAAGCAGCGCAATTTTAAGCCGTCTGTTCTTCATTTCCTTTTCAATCTGAACTGCGCATCCCGGAATGCGGGATCGGAATCCACCACTTTCTGAAGCCATGAACGGGACTCGGGCAAATGCCCGAGGTCTTCCTCGATCACGCCCATGAGGTAAAACAAAATAATCTTTTCTTCGAACCTGAGATCAGGTTCGCTCAGCACCGGTTCGAGATGGGATTTTGCCTCAAACGCGCGGCCCGCCTTGATCCAGCTCTCGCATAACAACGCCACGACGGAGACGCCGAGTTCGCCCAGGAAAGTCTGTTCGAGACGGATCTTCCGCTCTGCCTTTCTGAGCTCGCGGATCGCGTCGCTGTAGCATTCCATTTCAAAAAAGGCGACGCCGAGATCGTAATGCTCTTTCGCGCTCAGGCTCTCGTTCGATACCCAGTTTTCCTGGTCACCGGTCGGGAGTGATTCACCCAGGCTGATACCAAGATCCTCTTCCAGTTTTTTCAAAATGGGATCCGGGTTCTCCGGCTTTGCCTTCTTTTGTGAAGGGGTGCGGGATGAACTCTCAAGCAGGGTTCGTTCTTCGTCTTTGAAAATTTTATCGAGCAGGTTCTTCGCCGGAGCGAATCCGGGAGCCTGGATCAGAACCTGATACAGCTTCTTCTTTGCTTCCTCAAGGAGTCCCTCTTGAAACAAAATCTTCGCGCTCTCGATCTCGTCGATGGCGGAGATTCGAGTGGGTTCGAGGGTGAAGTTCTTTTCTGGATTTTCGTTTGTGTTTTCAGACACTTTTGCGCTGGATCCTTTAACTAAAGGATACGCGTTTCAGGCCTTTTTTTGGAGGAATTCTTCAATAAAACGGGTTGTGTATTTTGAGTCGACAAACACCTGACTCGCAAAAATCTGACGATGAACCGGGATCGTGGTTTTCACGCCTTTTACAACGAATTCGTCGAGAGCTTGACGCATTTTTGCGATCGCTTCTTCCCTGGTTTTTCCATGAACGATGAGCTTCGCGAGAAGTGAATCGTAGAACGGCACAACCTTGTACTCATCGTAGATGAAGGAGTCGACGCGAACGCCGAAACCACCCGGTACGTGCAGAGCTGTGATCTTGCCCGGACAAGGGTGGAACGTTTCAGGATCTTCTGCATTCACGCGCACTTCGAAGGAGTGACCGTTCAGCTTGATGTCGTCCTGGGTGAAGTCGAGCTTCTCCCCTGCTGCGATCCGGATCTGTGTCTTGATCAGATCGATGCCGGTGATCATCTCGGTAACCGGATGTTCAACCTGGATCCGGGTGTTCATTTCCATGAAGTAGAAGTTCAGGTTTTCGTCCACGAGGAACTCAACTGTTCCGACACTCTCGTAGTTCACGTTCTTGCAGAGTGCGAGAGCGGCATCACCCATCTGTTTCCGGAGTTCCGGATTCACGATCGGAGACGGTGCCTCTTCAATGAGCTTCTGGTGACGACGCTGGATCGAACAGTCGCGCTCGCCAAGGGACACGCGGTTTCCATAACGGTCGCAGGCCACCTGGATCTCGACGTGTCTTGGATGTTCGCAATATTTTTCAACGTAGAGAGAACCATCGCCGAAAGCGGCACGGGCTTCTTCACTGCAACGCTGGAAGGAGTCAGCGAGATCCTGCTCGGTTCTGATGATGAAGATTCCGCGACCACCGCCACCGGAGGCAGCCTTCAAAATGACTGGAAATCCGATCTTTTTCGCGGCATCGACCGCTTCTTCAACATCGGCAACCGCGGACAGGGTTCCGGGAAGCATTGGCACACCGGCTTCGCGTGCTTTCGCACGGGCACGGGTTTTTTCACCCATCGCTTCGATGTTTTCAGGAGTCGGTCCGATGAAAGTAAGTTTGCAGTCCCGAACAAGGCGCGCGAATTCCGCATTCTCGGACAGGAATCCGTAGCCTGGATGGATCGCTTCCACACCGGTCACTTCGGCTGCGGAGAGGATGCTCATCATGTTGAGGTAACTGAGTTTCGGGGAAGGAGGTCCCACGCAGATTGCTTCATCCGCGAGTTTCACGTGGAGAGAGCTCTCATCTGCAGTCGAGTAGATCGCGACGGTTCCAATCCCGAGTTCACGGCACGCGCGGATGACCCGAAGGGCAATCTCCCCGCGGTTCGCGATCAGAATTTTTTTGAAGTAAGGCTTCTTGTCGCTCATGGCAGGATGGCTCCCGTTATCAGGCGGTATCGATCACAAAAAGGGGTTCGCCAAATTCAACCGGTTGACCGTTTTCAACCAGCACATGGACGATTTTTCCCGCAAAATCAGCTTCGATTTCGTTCATGAGCTTCATCGCTTCCACGATGCAGAGGGTGTCCCCCGCGCTGACCCGTTTGCCGATGTCCACGTAAGAGGAAGCAGTCGGAGAAGGTGCGCGATAGAAAGTTCCAACAAATGGAGAAAGAACTTTTTTATAAGTCGCAGGCTCTTTCACTTCGGGAGCAGCCTGCGCCGGAACACTTTGTTGAATCGCGCTGCTGACCTGGAAAGCGGTCGTAGAATGAGCAACGCCGGTCTTCACGACGATTTTCTGATCGCCTTTGGACCATTCAAATTCAGCAACCCCTTTGGATTTCAAAAAATCCGTCAACTCCCCCAGAGAATCGAGTTCAAAAGGGAGAAGAGACGCTGCCTTGCGGGCAACGACTTTCGGGGCAGCAGTTTGCTTGGCTTTAGCCTTGGTTTTACTTGTTGTTGACTTTTTCGACATAGCTGGAGTCACGAGTATCGATTTTCAGAAGGTCGCCTTCGGAGATATGGAAAGGAACGTTCACTACGCAGCCAGTTTCCATGGTCGCGGGCTTGGTTCCACCAGTAACAGTGTCACCCTTGAATGCTGGAGCAGTGTTCTTCACTTTCAAAGCAACGAAAGTCGGGAGATCCACGGTGATTGGCTTTTCATTGTAAAATACAACCTGAACTTCCATATTGTCCTGCATGAACAAGGACTGTTCGCCGATCTGTTCATCGCTGATGACGATCTGGTCGAACGTTTCGGTATTCATGAAGTTGAAGCCGTTGTTGTCTTTGTAAAGGAATTGCATCTGTTTGACTTCGACGTTCGCAGCTGGAACGCGGTCACCGGATTTGAAAGTTCTTTCGATTACGTTTCCGTTGAGGAGATTCTTCAGCTTGGTGCGGGTGAACGCACTGCCTTTTCCTGGACTAACGTGTTGGAATTCCACGATTGAAAAAGGGATGTTGTCGATCTCTAATTTAATGTTTTTCTTGAACTCATTGGTAGGGTAAACAGATGCCATTTCGATTCTCCAGTCCTAATTGGGTATCCCAGTTCAGGCTCGATTCGCAAGTTTAAAACTCTGAACCCGAACCAGAAGTCCTTGCAGAACCTCGACTTTTTTGACCCACTCCTGTTTCCGAACCTGCGGGTCTCCGGAAATAGCCTCTGACGCACCCTTAACCGAGTAACTTTTAAGGGGAATCGGATCCATCTGAAGCACCAAGGCACCGTCTTCGTAGGCCCGGGTTTCGATCTCCTGAACGAGCTTTTCAATTTCCTGGTCGTTCGGGATGAAGAACAGCAACAGCTTGTAGGCGGAGAGGGACTCCGCGATCCGGCCCAGAATCAGGTAACTCTCAGCAAGCAGGCGCTGCGCGACAAGGTTGTCCGGAGCATCCATCACGACAGGCTCGAGCTCCTTCACGACTTCCTGGTAATTGCCCTGATCAAAGAGCGCGCGGGCAAGCGCCACGCGCCCCCCAATGAAGTGAGGATGAATGCGGACACCATCCCGGGCAATCTCAATTGCCTCATTCAGGAGTCCAGCCTTGCGGTAAGCCTCGGCAAGCGGCGCGAAGACGCGCGAACGCGGATCTTCCTGAAAGCGTCTCAAGTAATGATAAATCTGCGGGCTGCCTCGCTGGTCTGCCATGGTCAGGTTTTCGGCGGCTCGGTGCCTTCGAGGCCGAGCGCAGTCTTCTTCTGATTCAGGATTCTTGGAGTGACGAAGAACATGATCTCGGTCTTGTCCTTGCTGTAAGTGTCCGATCCGAACAACCAGCCGATGATGGGAAGTTTGCGCAGGAAAGGGATCCCCTGCTCCGCAATGTTCTCATCCATGTCGAGCACTCCCCCGATTACGAGAGTGTTTCCGCTGTCGACGATCACTTCGGTCTGCATTGTCCGCGGAGAAGTGGAAGGAAGCTGTGGATTCGCGAAGTTGAAGGCGTCACGATTGATCGTGAGCTTCATGAAGACAGATCCGTCGTTCGTCACCCGAGGGGTGACATCAAGACTGGTCTTCGCTGAAATTTGTTGAACCGCAGTCTGAACACCACCGCCGGTTCCGAGAACCGAGTTCTGAACCGCGATCGAAGTCGCTTGACTGATATTTGCTGATTTTCCGCTCAAAACAACGACTTTTGGAGAGGAAACAATCTTCACCTTGCTGAGTGATTCCTGATAGTTGATGAAAGCCTGAAGACTGAGTGTCTTCACGATGTTCAAGGTCACGCTGTTCGTTCTAGAACCACCACTGCCTCCACCTGACGAGGAACCGGCGAGAGCCGAACTGGCGGACGTCGTTGCCGGAGGCGAGTTGAGCGCGAATCCGTAACCTGGACCACTGAGCGAAATATTTCCATCAAGCTCGTTCGTAAACGTTTCACTCGCTTCTGCGAACTTGCTCTCCAGAAGAACCTGAGGAGTCTGAACGTCGAGAAGCTGGATCATCTTGCGAATGCGCTCCACGTTGTCCGCTGTATCGCGGACGACAAGACTTTGAGTATTTACATCGACCAGAATCGTCGCTGGAATCCCGGAAGAACCAGGAGCCGTGTTCTGAGAATTGGTGAAACTCTGAAGAAGGCCCGAAAGGTTGTTAATGTCGGCGTAGCTGATCGGAAATACCCGGGTGATCCGCGGAGCCGCCTGGGTCGAAACTTTCTTCGCGTCCATATCATCCTGTTTTTCCTTCACGAGGAGATCCTTCGGAAGGACACGGAGGACACTGTCATTTCTTTCTGCGCCAAGTTTGAGCGTGGTCAGCACGACATCGAGCGCCTGGTCCCAGGGTACCTGATCGAGGGAAACGGTGATTTTACCCGTTACGGAAGGATGAATCACGATGTTGAATCCACTCGCATCACTGATCAGGCGAAGCACTTCATGAACGTCGGCGTCCTTGAGCTTGAGCGTGATCGGAGAACCGGTGAATTTTTGCTGGGTCTCGGCACTCATGATCGTGGTGAGTGCATCGTTGTCAGCCACCTTCATTTCGGACTTCGTTTCCTGACCGGAAGCGGGTGCTGTCAGATGAAGCGAAATCTTTTGATCGCTTCCATCAACGAGGTATTTCGGAGTTTTTGCAAAATCGATCACGATGCGGGCTTTTCCGCCAGCCATCGCGTAAGACGAAACCTGAATGACATTGGGTCCGAGGGCGCTTGAATCAAGCTTCTGTTTCGCCGCTTCTGCAAGCGTTGCATCGTCGAAGGTGAGCACGAGCTGCGGAGGCGAGTTCTTCACTTCCTTGGTATAACCCGCAAGACCGCTTCCCGAGATGTCAATCTGGGTTTCATTCGGCTTGATCTGAGCCTGAATCGAATCAATCGAAGCAGACCATGCATTTTGAACCAGAAACAGGCCGATCAGGCCACAAGCCAAGTCGGTTTTTTTCATTATAAAGTGTCCTCTTTTCTGGAGAGCGGAACCAAATCGCCCGATAAATTGATTTCGTAATCATCCGGAGTCCGCTTGCCTTCTTCGTTGGTGAAATACTCGCGGATCTTGATCGCGTCGGTTTTGATCTGTGTGATTTTTCCTTCACGCGTGCCGATTGCATCCCCTACTTTGACAAAGAAAACCTTGCCTGACGGAGTCGTCAACATCGCACGGGTTTTTTTCGGTCCGGTCACCACACCACTCAGTTTGAAATCCTTGATCTGAAAAAGCTCGAGGTCCGTCTTCGGCGTTTCCTTCCGTGCCATCATGATGGCCGGGATCTGGAACGGGTCGCGGAGCGAACGAATCATGTCCTCGTTTAAAAGTGCATCTACGGGAGAATCGGCGTGTGGAACGGGCAAGTTCGCATCCGGGATTTTCGCGGCGTTGTCAGCAGGTTTTTGAGCCGTATTCATCGGTGCCCCTGCTGCCGGTTGCTGTACCCGCTGCTGATTTGGCTGAACCTGCTGGGCTTGCGCCTGACGGGTCACCGGAGCCGCTTGTGAATTTGCGGGAGGTGCCTGGTTAACCGGAACACTGGCAGTCTGTTTCTGTGGCTGGGCCTGCGCCATCACTGGAAGCATGAGGAGAAGAAGAGCGCTTTTTAAACTCATTTCTTATCCTTTCCGATCTGATCTTCTTTGCTGAGCGTGTACTGGTACGCGCGGATGGAAAGATTACCCGCGAGGGTGACCGCTCTGGAGCTGATCGCGTTCGGGCTGATCTTCATGTCGAAGCCTTCGATGCGGAGAATCCGCTGAAGCTGAGCGATCCTTGCGCAAAAAAGAACGATCTGCTGGTAACTTCCGCGAACTTGAAGTTTGAACTCCTGTTCGAGGTAATATTCTCGCTGGTTCTTCTTGCCGGGTTCGATCTGATCGACCTTCATCTCAAGCTTTTTTGCTTCAGTCAGCAGAAGCTTGATCAGACTCGCGACATCCGGAGCCTCGGAAAGCGCACCCTGATATTCATTCAGTTTCGCACTCTGGGTTTGAATCTCGGCTCTTTTCGCATCGAGAGAGCGCATGAACTTCTTGCCCTCTTCGAGCTTTTTCTTCAGTCCGTCAATATCGCCCTGAGCCGTGGTCATTTCAACTTTATGCAGCTCCACCTGACCATCGGTTGCGGTGGTGAAGTTGTAATACTGGTACCCGTTGTACCCAAGGTACGCGACGAAAACGAGCATGAACGGGAAGTTTTTCAGCTTCTCCATCATTCGCGCCTCGCAGTCAGTTCAAAGACGGACTGTTTGCCATTCGGATCAGTTGTGGTGTTCTTCAGGGAAACATCCTTGAAGTAAATCGTCTTTCCGAGCCGGGACATCAGATCACTGATCATGCCGATATCGACCGCGCCACCCTTCAAGCTGAAGGCGCTTTCGGTTGAAACCAGTTCCGTGAGCCAGGCTTCGGACGGCATTGATTGCGCAAGTGCGATCAGGGTCTTCGGGGTGAAATCCCGTCCGTGAATGAGTTTTTCGATGGTGTCGATTTTGGTGCGGAGAATGAGACCATTCCGTTCGAGTTCGACCTTCATGCCTTCAAAACCCTTGATCTTCGAAAGCTCCTTGCCAATCTGATCTTTTTGCTGATCAAGAACAGCCTTTTCGGCCGCCATTTCGGTTGTTTTTTGTTCAATTAGAAAATCATAACCAAAAGCGGTCAAGATACAGAGGGCAACCGGAAGACCCAGTTTTCCAACCAACGGCATCAGGCCACTACCACCGGCTGCTGCCATGGACTTCAGAGAGCTGAAACCAGATGCGGCTCCGGTTTTTTCGCCCATGTAAGAGGCTTGTTTGCGTTGGACGAGGTTGATGCGGATCATTTCTTCGAATCCCCCCCGCGGATGGCAAGACCAATCGGAATCACGGCTTCACGGATCAATCCCGGCAATCGGTCTTCGGATACGGAGCCCGAGTCGACGGCAATTCTTTCAAACGGATTCATCGGTACGACTGGGACTCCAAGGTAATCCTCGATGATCTTCCCCAGTGGAGCCGGTCTGGACCCACCTCCGGAAAGATACACTGCGGTGACCGGAGGCCCGAGCGATGAAGCGGTGTAGAAATCGACTGACTTTTTAAGTTCTGCTGCAAGCACGTGGCAGATGCGCGCGGTAATCTCGGCAACCTCGTGCGGGATATTCTCAGAAACCTTGAGCGCTTCCGCGTCCTGAAGACTCGGAAGGCGTAGTTCTTTCTGAATTTCCTGGGTAATCATCATTCCGCCATAAGGCGCGTCCTTCGTGAACAGCGGAACACCGGCGGCACAAATAATGGTCTTCGTACTCATTGCACCAATATCGACCAGAAGGGCCGCTTCGGTGTCACTGACGTCATAGTTGGTTTCAAAAGTATTTTGAAGCGCGAAAACTTCCACATCCATGACCTGCGGAGTGAGCTTTGCTTCCTGAATCGCGCCCATGTAGGTATCGAGAAAATCCCTCTTCACAGCAACCAGAAGGACTTCAACCTGATCTTTATCTTTTTTCAGAACTTGAAAGTCGATGACGACTTCACTGATGTCGAATGGAATGTATTGTTCGGCTTCCCAGAAAACAGAGTCGTTCAATTCTTTCATGTCGGTAACGACGATGTTGAGATTTTTAATGATCACGCCGCTGCCGACAACCGCTCCGCAGACTTGTTTTGACCTGATTTTAGCTACACTCATCGCTTCTTCGATCGCACTCACGATGGCGGCGGGATTGGTGACTTCGCGTTGATCTGAAATTGCTTCGTGAAGAGGTGCTGATCCGTAGCCAACGAGAGTCCAGCCACTTTTTTTCTTTTTGAGTTCGGCGATTTTCACACTGGAAGCACCGATGCTCAACCCCACGGCAGAGCCTCCGGACTTGAATGAGAAATTCAATCCTGATCGCAAGCGTGCAAACAGACTACGACCTGCCCCTCCATGAGCGGATATCATTAAGTTCAGTTTACACGGTGCAAACAGGATTACAATTACTTGACACTAATTTATGGAGATTTTTGCCGACTCGTTTTCGAAGATCACGTAAGAAGCCCGATCCAGTCTCTGTTCTGCCAAATCTTTGACAGGTGCAATAACCAAAACCCGCTTGCCCTTCATTCCCTCGATCCCGAAAACAGGATCAAAACAGAAATCATCAATGGCCAGCTTGAGCGAAAGGGATCTTGCTTCGTTGGTCGGAAGCACTTTAAGCGCGCCATCCGCATCCGGCCAGGTTCCTTCTCTCAGAACACTGATTGGAGTGACCGCATCGCACTTGGAAACAATTTCAAACTGGTAGCGTCCGCCATCCAGAAAATGGAGACGAATCGGTTTTTTTTCCTGAATAGCGAGGGTTTTCAGGCGTTCAATGTCGACCGAAACTTCCTGCGCCGCTCGAAGCGAGCGCCACTTTGGAAGTCGTTCTTCGATCACGGGAACGGAGCAGAGGCCGAAGAACAACAAGGTTGCCGTTCCAAGGAAAATGATGCGTTTCCGATTCTCACGTACACGGATTTTTTCGTAGAGCTCGAAATTTCTCCACTCTTCTTCTATAGGCCGATCCATTGAGACACCTCAAAATAAAGTTCTATCAGAGCACCAAAGACAAGGAAAGGGCCGTATGGGAGGGTCATCCGGAGCACCGGGGTGGGTGCCCCGCCCTCCTCCAGGCCCGAAGACTTCTGAAACTTCGCCATCAACAGACCCACCACGCTCCCCACGATGGAAGAAAGGAGCAAAGAAGCCCAGATTCCGCCCAAGCCTAGAAAGACTCCGATCGTTCCCATGAACTTGATATCACCACCACCGAGTCCAACCCGGCCGGTGACCTTTTCATAGAGCAGCGCAAAAAGGAAAAAGAAACCGAAGCCGCCGATCGAAGCCAGAAGCAGATGGGCTGTCCCATAACGAAAATCCCAGTAAGCAGTCAGCGCTCCGAATGCCCAGCCCCCGAGACTGAGTTCATCCGGGATGATCCGGTGATCGAGATCGATGAAGGTGACCGCAATGCAGATCGAGATAAACACCCAGAGTCTGAGCTGTGAAATGATGATGTGAAGATCCCAGCCCCACGCACCCTTCCAAGCCGCCCAGAAAAGGAAAGCCGTGATGAATTCAACCAGTGGATAGCGCCAGGAGATCCGGGCTTTGCAGTGACCGCACTTTCCGCGAAGAAAGAGATAACTGAAGAGAGGGAGGTTTTGATACCAGCGCACGGGATTCTTGCACTCGGGACAATGACTCCCAGGCTTCACCACTGATTGGTCGAGCGGAAGCCTGTAAATCACCACGTTCAGGAAACTCCCGACAATGAGACCGAAAGCAATCACACAAAAGGAAAGAAACATCTCCATCTATAAACTCTTTCTGTAAAAAAGCGCGCTTCCGATAAACAGGAACAACAACGTCCACATCATTCCATATCCAGAGCGTCCGAGGAACTCGAGTGCAGTCAGTGGCATGTCGTAATAGACGCGAGTGTCGAGCAGCATCACTCCCCCGTCGGGTGTGATCGAGCGAATGAGACCAAACATCCGGGAAGTGTCAGATCCTTGCGATCTCAGGAAGTCCAGCTGGTCATGATTATGAGAAAGGAAGAGATACGCCACACTCACCATGATCGAAAGAGCCGGTCTTAAAAACAGGGAAAGAAGAAGGGACAATGCTCCCACGATCAGCGACTCAATCCAGATGAGGCCCATCGATTGAAAAAATGCCGCATTTTCGTGCCCACCCGTCAAGTGAAGTCCGAACATGAGAATCAGCGTAAGAAGCAGAAGATTCAGCCCGGTAAAGAGCCCCACTCCAAACCACTTTCCAAAGTAATAACTTACGCGGGACACGGGTCTTGCGAGCGTGATGTAAGCGGTTCGTTGCTCCATTTCGGAGCGGATTGCACGGGCCCCTGATCCGGCGGCAACAATATAGATCGAAAACGCGTTCACCATGGTTCCGAAGTGAAGCATCACGCGGTCTTGAAAACCAAAGACAAGAAGGGCTGCGAGATATCCAAAAAACAAAAGAAAGAGAGAGACGAAAAAAATGTTGTAGAGAAGGCGCTCTCCGAGAAGATCCTGGAAGCCGTAGCGGGCAATGACCCAGAAGTGTTTTAACGATTCGATCATCGCTGATTCCTCCACTCCTGAACCGATCCTAAAAACTGAACTTTTCCCTCTTTCAGGATGATGACTTCGTCCGAAAGCTGCTCGACATCTTCAAGCGCGTGTGAGGAGAAAATGATGGTTTTTCCGTCTTGTTTCCACTTCTGGATGTGCGCACGAACTGAATCTCGTGCTTCAGGATCGAGACCGCTCATCGGTTCGTCGAGAATCATCACCTGCGGGTTTCCAATCATGGATTGAGCGATCAGGGTTTTTTGGAGCATCCCCTTTGAAAAGGTACTGAGTGCCTGGGGGAGATGACTCTGCAAGCCTACTTCGCCAGCGACTCTTTGAACTTCTTTCTGCTGTTCTGAAAATGGAATCCCCATGAGCTTCGCGTGGAACAGAAGGAAATCGCAGAATTTGAAATTCAAATTCAAGTAGGGACGCTCGGCCACATAACCCAGATCCGAACGCGCGTGACGCTCAAGATTCGATCTTCCGGATAATTCAATTCTTCCGGAGCTTTGAATCTTGAGGCCAAGAATCAAATGAAACAGAGTGGTTTTACCCGCACCGTTGTGACCAACAACCGCAAACACAGTACCTTTACGGATACTGAAGGTGACCTGATCCAGAATTACTTTTTTTCCAGCCTGAAAATGCAGTTCTGATACCGCGAGCGCAAGTTCATTCATATAGATGGATTTTCTCCTGGTACTTTGCCTTGATCACCGGATCCGTAGTGGAGTTGATCAGGACCTTCAAAACTTTGACGGCGAGTTTTTTCTCGGAACCCTCTTGAACCAGCCACTGCTTCATTCCCTGTAAATAAGGGGGAGAACCCGGCAGCTCGGCGGTCTTCAAGTAGTCTTCCTTTGCGGCGCCCCAGTCATTCAGCAGGAAAGCGTTCACATACGCTCTATATAAATAGAGGGACCAGGGGTGAGACCAGAAGCGAGAAGGATAATTCCCGCTCAGATACACCTTGATTCCTCGATCAATCATCTCCAGAGCCGCTTTCGGGTCTTCGTAGATGAACGAAAGAGAAATGGCGGCCTGATCATAGAGCAGATAAAATCCGGAATCGAGCGAGGTTGCAAGTCGGTAGAACCCCAGAACCTCTTCCATGCTGTCATGATTGGCAACACCGGTTCCGATTTTCTGAAGAGTCTGAAGCCAGAACAGATCCGCCGTAGCCGGCCAGAAGCCCGCAGAGATGAATTTGAAAAACCGAGGCGTCAAATGATACTCTGCCGCTTTATATAACTTTGGTTGATTAAAGACGGTTGAGTTTGCGAAAACGAAAAGAAGGGGGCAAAAGACAAGGGCAAACATCGTCTGGTGATGAAAAAAACGTCGCTTATTCATTTGGTTCAGTTACAATAATAGTTAAGAAAGACATGCATTACAACACACAAGGAAATTCGTTTATGAAAATTAAAAGCTGCTTGAAACTGACCAAAGAGGGTTTCACTCTCGTCGAATTGATGGTTGTTGTTGCGATCATCGGGATCCTCGCATCCATCGCACTCCCACAATACAAAAAATTCCAATCCAAAGCCCGCCAATCGGAAGTGAAAATCCAGCTCGCTGCGGTTTATACCGTTGAGCAGAGCTACGCTTCTGAAAACAGCACTTTCACTCTGTGCCTCGGAAACATCGGCTACGCTCGTGACGGAACCAAGTTCTACTACACCATCGGATTCGGAGTCGGTGTGGACAACGCCACTTGCGGACCAAGTGCGGCCACCGGCTCTTGCGCCACTTATCAATGGAAATATGACACGACCGTCACACCTGCCGTCTACTCATCCTCTTCAAGCTGCACATTGGGCGAAGGAGTCAATTATGCTTCTGCAAACATTGCAGAACCTGGAATGGCTAAAACAGGCCAACCCACCCTCACCAATGCTGGCGGCACCAACGGAATTAAAGCAGCCACTTCAATCAACAGCACTCAATTCACTGTCGGAGCGGCAGGGAATATCATGGCTGGCGCAACCAATACCGACGGATGGACCATCGATGAGAAAAAACAAATCCTGAACAGCCAGTCCGGATTGAACTAAGACTGAAAGCACAAATTTAAAAAACCCCGGGTGATGATTCACCCGGGGTTTTTTTGTATTTATTCAATGAACTTTTAACTCAAATATAGAAGGTATCGGGGCAATCGAATACTTTTCGTCTTGATTCAGGTCAGAAGCTTTTTAGCTTCTTCTTCGTTATTCTTGGTATAGAGAAGTGCTTCACGCCGGTAAAAATTCCGGACATCTTCCAGAACCTTTTCGAGTTCAATCGGGCCTAACATGAAGTTCGGCCTTAAAGTCATCTCTCGCGGAATGCCCGCTGCTTTTCTCGCCGCTGCGACCATTTCCGGTGGAAGAGTTGATCCCTTGATTTTATCCGAACTTTCGAGAGTCACCACGCGTTCCATGATGTTCTCAAGCTCCCGGATATTTCCCGGCCAACGATGAGAAAGAATGACTTCAAGCGCACCCGGTTCAAAGCCCTGGATGTTCCGTTTCTGTTTGTCGGAAAATTTCTTCAGAAAGATCTGCGCAAGTTCTTCAATATCACCCGTCCGGTCCCGGAGCGGCGGAGTCTCGAGCATGATCACGTTCAGGCGATAATACAGGTCTTCGCGGAATGTTCCCTTTTTCACGGCCTCTTCAAGGTTCCGGTTGGTTGCCGCAACGATCCGGACTTCAATCTTGATCGTCTCGTTTCCACCCACGCGACGAATCGCACGGTCTTGAAGAGCGCGAAGGAGTTTAACCTGCATGCTGAGAGGAAGTTCCCCGATCTCGTCGAGGAACAAAGTTCCGTCATCAGCCGCTTCAAACAAACCAGGTTTGTCCGCGATCGCTCCCGTGAAACTACCCTTCTTGTGACCAAACAACTCACTCTCGATCAGGGTCTCCGGAATCGCACCACAGTTTACCGCAATGAACGGACCATCCTTGACCGGACTCAGTTCGTGGAGCGCACGCGCAACCAGTTCTTTGCCAGTCCCGCTTTCTCCAATGATGAGAATGTTCGTCTTGGACGGAGCCACGCGCTCAATCATCTTCTTAAGCGCCGCGACCTGCGGGGATTTCCCCAGAATAGGTCTTTTGATTTCTTCGATCTTCATATCAGCCTCCGCCCGTTGAACTTCCCGCCATCGAAAAGATCGGAAGATACATCGCAATCATGAGACCGCCTACAATGCCTCCCATGAACACGAGCATGAACGGCTCGATCAGTTTCATCATTCCTTGAATGGTGCCTTCCACTTCTTCTTCGTAGAAATCCGCCACCTTTTCAAGCATCTTGTCGAGGTTACCCGTATTCTCCCCGACCGAGGTCATTTGAAGGGCCATTTTAGGAAAAACCTTTTGTCTCAGCATCGCGTTTGCAAAACTTGAACCAAGCTCCACATCCTTCTTCATCTCACTGATCGCATCTTCAAAGGCAATGTGGCTCGCAGCTGATCTGCAAATTTCAAGACAATCCACGAGCGGAACCCCGGAGGACAAAAGGGTCGACATCGTCCGCGCGAAGCGGGCGACACCACTCTTTACAATCAGATTCCGGGTCAGCGGAATCTGCTGGAAGAACCGCTGGATTACAATGGTTCCTTCTTTGGTCTTCGCGTAGGAACGGGCAAAGAAGAAGGCCGCTGCAGAACCCACCAGGAGATACACGATGTTTTTGATCATCCAGTGAGACAGATCGATCACGAAACGGGTCAGATCCGGAAGCTGACCACCCGTTCCGATGATCATTTCCTCGAACTTTGGAATCACCATGGTGAGCATGAGCGTGACAACACCAGTTGCAATTACGGTGACTGAAATCGGATACATCATCGAACTCTTGATCAGCTTTTTCAGACGATAGGAGTTCTCAAGGTACTTCCCCACCCGTTTCAACATCACATCAAGCGTACCCGAACTCTCACCGGCACGAATCAGCGCGACAAACACCTTTTCAAAAGTATCCGGAAAGGCTGAGAAGCACTCCCAGAGGAAACTACCACCGCTGATCTTTTCCTTCGAATAACCGAGAATCCGCTTTAAAGTTGGATCACTTTCCTGATCGTAAAACAGCTCAAGTGCTTGAACGAGAGGGACGCCTGAAGCAATCATCGTTTGAAGCTGACGAATGAAGTTCATGAGTTTGTCGGCCGGAACGGAGTTCGCGCCTCCGAGCAGGATTTTCACATACTGACCAAGATCCACTTGGGCGATGTTGGCCTTGGTGATCTTGATTGGACGCAGTCCCTGCCCGCGAAGGCTCATGCGAAGCTCACCTTCGTTGGCGGCCTCCATTTTTCCTTCGGTTTTTTTACCCGCTTTATCAGCGGCTACAAACATGTATTCAGCCATGATTCACCCCTAACACATCTTGGCCAATTCTTCCGGGACAACGCTGTAAGAGAGAGCATCGAGTTTGGAGATCGATCCCTTCTTCACCAGTTCCGCGAGAGCCTGATTCATGGTCTGCATGCCGGAACCTGCCTGGCCCGCCTGCATGGATCCGTAGATCTGGTGAGTCTTGTCTTCGCGAATCAGGTTTCGGATCGCACTGTTTGGAATTAAAAGTTCGATCGCAGCCGAACGTCCGGGCTTTCCGTGGTTCGGAATGAGCTGCTGGGTGAGCACTCCGCAAAGAGTGGTCGCAAGAAGCTGTCTGATTTGCGGCTGCTGGTGCGGAGGAAACACGTTGATCACCCGGGCAATCGTCTGAACCGAGCTGTTCGTGTGCATCGTTCCGAAAACCAAGTGACCGGTTTCCGCTGCCGTGAGCGCCAGCTCGATGGTCTCGAGATCTCGAAGCTCTCCCACCAGAATGAAATCCGGGTCCTGACGGAGAGCATGTTTCAATGCATCGTGGAAAGTATGAGAGTCAGTGCCCACTTCCCGCTGATTCACCACGCAGTTCTTGTGTTTGTGCACAAACTCGATCGGATCTTCCACGGTAAGGATGTGTCCGTTGTCTTCACGGTTCAGGTAGTCGATGATCGCCGCAAGAGAAGTGGACTTACCGCTACCAGTAGGTCCGGTGACGAGAAAGAGTCCGTTTGGCTGCTTCACAATTTTTTTGATCACTTCCGGAAGCTTCAGGAAATCGAAGTCGGGAATTTCAACCGGAATCTTACGGAAGACCGCTCCCATGGAGCCCTTCTGGAAAAAAAGGTTTCCCCGGAAACGGGCTACATCCTGAACTCCGAAAGAGAAATCGAATTCGTGATTGGTTTCAAAAATTTTCTTCTGCTGTTCGTTCAGGATTTCGTAGATGAGAGCCTGAATCGCCGGCGGAGTGAGATCCTCGGTCTTCGCCTTGCAGAGCTTGCCATGAATACGAAATTGCGGCGGGGTGCCGGCTGTAATGTGCAAGTCAGACGCATCCTGATCCACCATAGCTTTCAACAATGCACTCAACGTGAGTCTGGCCATTTTATCTGTCCTTCCCTGAACGCAATCTAAGTATCCGTCGTATTCGCAATCGCTTCTTCAAGCGAGGTTTTTCCTTCCGTCGCTTTTTTAAGCGCAGAAAGACGCAATGATTGAAGTCCGAATTTTTCCACCGCCGCCCGTTTGATCTCGATCGAAGTTCTTCCTGCGAGGGTCATTTCTTTGAGCTCGGAGAAGTATTCCAGAACTTCATAAATCGCAACCCGGCCTTTGTAGCCTGTTTTGTTGCACTCCGAACATCCCTTCGACTTGAAGAAAGTTGCCTGAGCGGCGAATGCTTGAAGCCCGAGTGCTTTCATTCTCTCAGGTGTAATGGTTTCAGGCTCCTTGCAATGCTTGCAGAGTGTGCGCAGAAGACGTTGGGCGATAATTGTGTTCACCGATGAAGTCACGAGGAACGGCTCAAGCCCCATGTTCACCAGACGAGTAATCGTGGAGACCGTGTCGTTGGTGTGAAGGGTTGAAAGAACCAAGTGACCGGTGAGTGCGGCCTGAACCGCAACTTCTGCCGTTTCAAAATCCCGGATCTCTCCCACCAGGACCGTATCCGGGTCCTGACGAAGAAGCGCCCGAAGAACGGACGCGAAGTTCAGTCCGACATCCTTGTTCACCTGAACCTGATTGACTCCATCCAGGTTATACTCCACCGGATCTTCCACGGTGGAAAGGTTGTCCGATACTTGGTTCAACTCCATGAGGGCGGAATACAGAGTCGTGGTCTTACCACTACCAGTCGGTCCGGTCACGAGCACCATGCCGTTCGGCTGCCCGATCCCTTTTCGGAAAATTTCCAGCTGCCGGTCCTCAAATCCGAGGGTTCTCAGATCAAGTTGCAGGTTCCCTTTCGAAAGAATACGAAGAACCACTTTCTCCCCGAAGAGAGTCGGAAGAACGTTCACCCGGAAGTCGACTTCCTTGCCACCGAGCTTGATCTTGATCCGACCATCTTGTGGAACACGGGATTCGGCGATGTCCATCCGGGACATGATCTTGAAACGAGCCACCACCGCGCGTTTCATTTCGATCGGCACGTGAGTGATATCCACGAGAGTCCCGTCGATCCGGAGACGGACACGGAAATCCTTTTCGTAAGGTTCAACGTGAATATCACTCGCGCCCCGGCGAATGGCTTCGGTCAGAATGCTGTTCACCACGGAAATCACAGGAGCATCATCACCCGCATTACCACCACCCACTTCGTGGACCTGGTGTTGATCGATCTGCTGAATTTCATCCTGGGAGGCGGAATCTTTTTTAAATTGTTCGAGGGCTTTTCCAAGGTTATGGGTCCCTTGGTAGTACTTCATCATCGCCTGGTCAAAGGCGCTGAAAGTCGTGAGAACGGCTTCGACGTTCATCTTGGTCGCAAACCGGATGTCATCGAGAGCACTGATTGCAGTCGGATCCGGAAGAGCGACGACGAGAATCCCGCGGTTCATCTGAATTGGAACGGCTTGAGTTTTCCGCGCAACATCAGGAGAGACCACTGCGATCACTTCTGGCTTCACCTCGAACTTGGCGAGGTTGATACTTTGCATGGAAAATTTCTGGCTGAGGAAATAGAGAAGCTTGGATTCAGAAAGCGTTTTCTTTTCGATCAATTGTCGAATCGCGTCTGTTCCAGAACGAAAGTATTGCTCGGCATCCTGGTACTGGGCCTGCGTGATCAATTTTTCCTTGAAAAGCAAATCTACGAGCTTGCGGGACATTGCTTATAGTTTAAGACAAGAGCGCAAGTTATCGCAATAATATTTAAAAATTTCGATGACTTAACAACTGTTTCGCCAAAATAGTATCGGCTTGGATCTGTTGCTTCAGCTCATCGATTGAAGCGAATTTTTTTTCCGCGCGAATCGGTGCGTGAAACCGGACCTCGAGAATTTCCCCGTAGAGCTCGAAGGTCTGATCGAGAATGTGGGTCTCCATCTTCAGAGAGTGCCCTTCAAACGTAGGACGAGTTCCAATATTGGTGACACTCGAGTACTCGATCCCCCGCCAAATTACTGACGTTGCGTAGACCCCTGGTTTCAACGGGAATTTTTCTTCGCACTTCATGTTCGCAGTCGGAAACCCAATGGTCCGGCCGCGTTTGTCGCCGTGAACGACTTCAGCCTTATAGAAGAAGGGATGTCCAAGCAGCTTGCCCGCCAGAGAAACATTTCCTTCGTCGAGCGCTTGTCTGATCCGCGAACTCGATACCGGCTGACCTTCGATCACGACCGGATTCACCTTTTCAAGCTTGGTTCCACTCTCACTGCAAAATTCCGCCAAAGTATCGATGGTCCCTTCCCGCTTCCGTCCGAAGTTGAAGTCCTCTCCCACGACCACCACCCGGGCATGAAGATCGCCTTGGAGGATCTGATAAAAGAAATCGTGTGCCGAAGTCGATGCAAACCCGGTGTGGAATGGCTCTTCAACACAGAAGTCGACCTCATTCTTCGCGAGAAGATTCCGCTTCTCTTCGTAAGTCATGAGTAGCTTCAAATTGGACTGGGGTTTCAGTTCGAGGGTCGGATGCGGATTGAAGGTGTAACAAACCAGAGGAATCCCGAGATCCTTCGCGTGTTTTCTTGCGCGATTCAGGATCTCCTGATGACCGAGGTGCACGCCATCGAAGTTACCGATCGCGACCACAGTCTCTCTTGGGAAGCTTGCGTCTAAAGTTTTGGAACCGAAATAGGTTTGCATGGGGAACTTGCTCTTTTTACACTGGATTTTCAATTTTCGACAGTTTAAAGTCCAGAGATACGGCTCAGCGGCATTCAGCCAACCTGCGTCATGTTAGTGCGCCCGTGGTGAAATTGGCAGACACGCCAGACTTAGGATCTGGTGCCAAAAGCGTGGGGGTTCAAGTCCCTCCGGGCGCACCATCTTCAAACCTACAAATCTAGATACTGCATACAAAGAAGAAAGAACCCACTCCCCCCTGGAGTCGGCCATCCATGGCCTTTTTCCTGTCGCCATCCTGGCTCGGAAAACTCTCCTGGGGGGAGTGGGTTCTTTCTTCTTTGTATGCAACGGCTCGAGGTGGGTGTTTGAAAATGGGTGTCGCCGGAGTTTATGTGTGGCGGGTTTGAAGATGGGGCGCCCGGAGGGACTTGAATAGAGAGAGCGGGCCGTGTTGGATCTGACTAAATGTCAGATCCGGCACGGCAAGTCGCGCACGACGCGCGACTTAGCGAACGGCCCCGGCTCCGGGGCGTTTTGCAGGATGCAAAACGCGGGAGGACCAAGTCACTCCGGATACGAAAACTAGAAATAGTAAATTTAAGCCGGATTCACCGATGTTTTTGAATAAATGTGCGCGACGACTTTTACGATGATGCGAGCAAGAAAGTGCAGGCGCGAATTATATTTTGTGAACTACAGCCCCGTTCAGAACCGAGTTGGATAACGCGCGGTCGTCATTAGCGTCAATTTTTTAGATAAAGAAGTTGTAATTCTGACAGTACCTCGAGACCATATCGGCATCTCAAGGGGGAGACATATAATGACGAAACAAATCATCGTACTTTCATTGCTTGCCATGTTAGGCACAACTCAATCAACAGCCTTCGCGACAGATGCAGACATGCACTGTAACTTCGCTCCGAAAAACGACGTGAAGATTCCAATCGGCTTCCGTTCCAAATTGGGAACTTCCGGTCTGACCGAAGAACAATACAACGCAGTCATCGACAGAGTCGAAAACTATTACAAGCCAATCGTTCAAGCGAAAGGCGCAACTCTTACAATCAACCGCATGTGGGATACCGATGAAGCAAACTCAACTGCACATCGCTCCGGTAATTCATGGTTTGTGGATGCTTACGGCGGGCTCGCTCGTTATGCAATCATGACTCCAGATGCAGAGATGGCAGTTCTTTGCCACGAAATGGGTCACCACCTCGGTGGTTATCCGAAAACATCCAGCGTCTTCGGTTCCAACAGCTGGGCATCCAATGAAGGTCAGGCTGACTACTTCGCAACCATGAAGTGTTTCCGCCTGATCACTGCAAATGACGACAACAGTGCGGTGCTTTCAAAAGTATCCATTCCTCAAGACGTGAAAGATACCTGCTCTACCTCTTTCAAATCTGCACAGGAAATTGCAATTTGCGAGCGCGAGTCTCTCGCGGGTAAAGTACTTGCTCAAATCCTGTTCGAACTGGGTGGAAGCAAAGGAACAGGTCCGGACTTTAACACTCCTGATACCTCTACTGTTTCCAAAACCAACAACGCTCACCCGGAAGCTCAATGCCGTCTGGACACCTATTTCAATGGTTCGATCTGCCAAGTGGATCCAAGCATTGAATTCGGAACCACTGAAGGCGTAACCGGTGCTTGTGCTAAAGAAGCCGGCGCGACTTTTGGTTATCGCCCTTCTTGCTGGTACGCAGCTAAACGCCGCTAGACAAAAAATCAAAAAGCCCGCTCCGAAAGGGGCGGGCTTTTTTTATTTGGATCACCTCAATCAACCACTTTAATTGAATCCTCTGTACAACGGGCGAATGGCACAGCTGTTGCTGAGTATCCCTGTATCAGGAGTATTTATGAATAAGCCCGGTTCCAAGGCAGTTAACCTGTCTGTTTTGTATACAGTCGTCGGACTTTTCATGCTTGCGGGTGCAAATGCTCATGCAAAAAAAGTGAAGCCTCTCGATCAGATGCCTCAGGCTCCTGGACCCGGTGATGCGATCTGCAAAAACTTCGACCCTTTGACCGCAAATCTCAATGACTTTGATTACCGAACCCTCGCTTGGTACCGCCAGACAGAATACCGGGCTGAAGATCCGTTTTCAGATCACGCGCTTTGGACCGAATTCAGACTTCAGGTAAAAGACAAAATTGACCGGATTCACGGCAATCAAAACGCACGCAATCTCGTACTTTACTCGAACCGGGATGAGGCCAACGAGACGCGTGCCGAAGCATGCATGAAACTTCCGCCGCTTCCACCCCCGCCCCGTCAGGACACGGTTGCTCCCTTTGTGGATGAAGCCCGTTTCACAGATGCGCTCAGGAAAGCGGGATTGTCGAATGACGAGATTTCCCGTGTCCTTGCAAAAAAGAGTCAGTTTACGATTCTGGGTCATGAGAATCCGTTCGCAGTAAAAGAGTTTTCCGAAGGCTTGTTTCAGGTGATTCACGAGGAAGCAGACCTTACGCCTTCCAGCGCCTCCCCCACAAAATGGAGTAAAAAATTTCTTCGCACGGAGAATACTTTCACCCGCGCAGTTCAAAAGATCGCAAGCAAGCTCCTCGTTGCGCTCGGAAACGGAACCACTTCGAGACACTTTCGGGTCGGAACCGAGGACAACCTTCGGGAATGGATTCTCGCTCAACCAGAGCGCAGCATATTTCCGACGGAGCTCTTCCGCCAGTCCTACCGCTTGAACAAAGGCGACGTCTATCTTTCCATCCTCGCCATTGAAAACGTATTGTCCGAATACTTCCTCATCGGTGATCGGGAAAATCTCGTTCAAACCAACAAACTCGGAATGATCCTCAATCATCTGAATGGATACATGGATCTCTACGGACCGTGGTACCACCTCTGGGGAACCATCCTGTTCGGATACGTCGCCGGCCCGATTGAAGGCATGGTCGCAGCAGATGCTGAAATGTTGAATGGGATTTTTGCGAAAGACGCCTCAAATCAGGAAGACCTCGCAAACCGCAAGGGAATCGACATCGGAGTTCAGCTCCGTCGGTTCATGAAAAATGAAGAGTGGAAGAATCTCGAATCCCATCCTGAATATCTGGTGAAAGAACGCTACCTTCACCTCGAAGAGGATTATTCAGACAGAATTCAAAAGTTCTGGAAAGAACATCAAAGTGAATTCCCGGGAAGCCAGCCCGCTCCGACACCCACTCCGGCTCAATCAGAGTAAAAAAAAGGGGGCCCTCGGCTGTCAGATGACAACCTCAGGCCCCGAAAAAAAATCAGTACATGCGGCTGTAGCAGCTCACTTGAAGTGCAGCGTGATTCCCACTGTTCTTGAGATCGAGATCAAGAGTCACCGCGTTTGAAGTTTTTCCAATTACTGCGTTCGGAATGGTGACTGTGAAAGCGGAAGAAGTGTTCTTAGCAGTCCAGACCGAGCTGCTTCCGGAGGTGGAACCTTTTACGAGCTTCAGAGGTCCGGTGGAATCCTGGTTTCCATCATCATCAATACCGGAAGAGAGGAACAAGGTTCCTTCAGTCGCACTGGTCAGGGAAATAACCGTGCGGTCAGTTGAATCGATATCCAGTGGAAGGTTCCAGCATTGGAAAAACTGCACCGCGTGCGCGTTTACCGATAAAAGCATTCCAACAACAGTAAGAGTGAAAACAGACTTCATAAGCAAGTTCTAACCCACGATTTAGGAACGAACAACCAGTTATTGAGAAGTATTCTCAGTAAAGCGATGCGACATTTCCTCCGGCTTATCTAAAGTGAAATGTCAGGTACAAAATAGCCGTAAAAAGTGGGCGGAATTCCCATCATGCGGCAAAACCGGAACCATTCCCGGATCCGAATTTCCATCTTGCCGTTCTCAATCTTCGACCAGTAAGATTGCGTGATCGCAAGCCGACGGGCGACTTCTTCCTGGGAAAATCCACGCTCTGTCCGGATCCTTTGAAGGAATACTCCGGGGGTGGGAAAATTGCCCCGCCTCATTTGAAGACCAATCTCCTTAGTCAACACGATTGGACCTCCGGGATTCCCGGCGAAGCTTTTGGGCCGCCCGAACCTTTTCAATTCTCCAGACTTCTGCTTTCAACTGCAGGGGATCCATCTCCGCTCCCCTTAACGATCTGCCAAAATAGACATGTTCCAATGCAATCCGCTTCCCAAGATATCCCACGATCCAATAACCCACTTCGGGCAGGTGTTCATCCTGATGCATGCCCAATCCATCCGCCCTCATCGTCAGGTTTGCCACGAGGGATAGAGTGCGATCTAAATCCGTCGACAAGTCCAGAAAGGAGACCCAATGAATGGGTCGTTTCTTTGAAACTACTGAAGATCTATTTTTCATGACTGCTTTCATCGCAAAAGCCATGCCCGCGGAAACCCTTTTACCTGATAGTTGGAGGAAAGTCGACCTTTATCGGTCGTGGTCCCTTGAAGGTCGTCCCCGCACCATAAGAGAATGAAACAGCGCAAAGAGATCGACCCCAAAACCTGGGCTCTGGTCAGACGAATTGCAAAAAACATCCAAACCATCCGCAAATCCAAAGGCCTCACTCAAGAGGACATGGAAGGCTATGGTTTCGGCGTGCGCTGGTATCAACGCTTCGAGTCCGGAACTCATATTCCGACCATTCCGACCCTGGACTTGCTCGCGCGCGCTTTTAAAGTCAACATTACGGACTTTTTCGAGTAAGGAATAGTCATGTGGAATCCTTGGTACAAAACAACTTATCACTACGAAGCCTTGGGCACGAAACTCGCGCTCGACGTTCCCCACGACGTTTTTTCCACCCAGAATATTGATGAAGGAACCCTGCTCCTTCTGAATCATCTGCCTGACAGCACTCCTTCCACGATTCTCGACATGGGATGCGGCTACGGCGCACTCGGATTACCGATCGCAGCTCGGTACCCGGACGCGGCCCTCACCTTGGTCGACCGCGACCTTCTTGCAGCCGAATGGTCGAAACGAAACGCAGAGAAGAATACGCTTAAAAATGTGGATGCCTATGGAAGCCTTGGTTTTCAGAATCTGAAATCAGAAACCCAAAAGTTCGACTGGATCCTCTGCAACGTTCCGGCCCGAATTGGAAACCCGTTCATTCAGAATCTGATGGAACTTGGATCTCAAAAATTGAACCCGGGCGGAGAACTCCGCATCGTCGTGATTCGCGATCTGGGTCCAGTACTCCTTGAAATGAAGGCGGCACGGAACTGGGATCTGGAAGAAACCGCAAAGGGACCCCGCCACACGATCTTTACTCTGAGAAAGCCTGTGGATGCTCCTCCTCTTTCCGCGGAAGAACTCTATCTCCGGGATGAAGTCACGGTTCAAAACCTGAAACTGAAGCGCCCGTTTGATTTCGGGGGTGATGACCAGAAGCGCTTGAAGTCAGGACTGCCGGTTCTGATCGACGCTCTTCCCCGTCAGATTCCTCAGAACGAATACAATGTTTTCTGTTTTCGGACAGGATACGGGCACATCGCTCTCTTGAGCCGGACTCGCTGGCCTAAGGCAAAAGTGGTCGTGAGTGAACGTGATCTGATCGCCTCAACTTTCCTCCGGATCAATGCGGAAGAACTGGGCCTCGAAGAAAACCTTGAGATCCGCGAATTCGCCCATTTTCCGGACGCATTTCAGCCCGATGAAAAGTTTCACCTCATTCTGGGTGAGATCTCCCCTTCCGCAGGCGAATCCGTCGCTCTGATAGAACTGAAAGCCATCGAAGAACATCTTCGGGTGGGTGGCCAGGCGATTCTTCTGTGCCTCGAAAAGCTGGAAAAAGACTGGGTGAAAAAATTTGAGAAAAAGAGCGCGCTTTCCATCTCACGAGTCCTGACTCGCGAAGGGTTCACTGCACTCAGACTCGGAAAAGTCTAAATCTGTTCGAGGCTGTAGAGATCTTCGAGACGTTCACGCTTGCGAATGAGTTTTACTTTCCCCTGATCAACGAGCACTTCAGCAACACGCGGTCTTGAATTGTAAGTACTGCTCATGGATGCGCCATAAGCTCCGGCGGAAAGAATCGCGAGACCCTCTCTCGGAAATCCATCAATCGAGAGTTTGCGCCCTTTCGCGAAGTAATCCGTGCTTTCACAGATTCCGCCCACGACATCCCAGGCCAACGCCTTTTCCTTCGTCTGTTTGAGCGGAAGGATTTCATGGAAAGCATCATAGAGGGCCGGACGAATCAAATCGTTCATCCCGGAGTCCAGAATCACCGTGCGGTGACTGCCCCGCACTTTTGAAAACACAACTTCACTGGCAAGCGCTCCGCTATTTGCGATGATGCTTCTTCCCGGCTCAAGGAGGATCTTTGGAACGCCCTTGAAGTACTTCCGGATGAGAGTCGCGTAAGCAGAGAGAGAAATCGTCTTCTCGTTCTTGTACTGAACGCCGATTCCACCACCGATATCGATGTACTCAAGTTTCGTCCCCAGAAGCGATTCGACTTCACCCATGAGGGAGGCTAATTTTTTAAACGCCTGTTCAAACGGCTTCAAGGTCGTGATCTGGCTTCCGATGTGAATACTCAGGCCTGCGATTTTTACGTATTCGTCATCCCCGTAATTGATAACGAGATCGAGGATCTCTCCGCGAGTCAGTCCGAATTTGTCCCGACCGCGTCCAGTCGAGATTTTATCCAGCGTCTTCGCGTCCACATCCGGGTTATAGCGGAAAGCAATTGAGACTTCGCGCTTCATCGCATTTGCCATCAGAACGATCAGTTCGAACTCCATGGCGGATTCAACGTGAATCGAGAACACTCCCGCATTGGGAAGTTCGAACAGGGCTTCGAGCTCTTTCGCCGTCTTTCCAACTCCGGAAAACACTCGTTTCTCGCGAGGGATTTTAGCTACTTCTGCACGCTGCCATTCCCCGATTGAAACCAGGTCACAACCCGCTCCGAGGGAATTGAGAAGACTTAAAAGATGAATATTTGAATTGGCCTTCACCGCATAACAAATCTGGACCGGGAGGGCTCCCATTGCCTTTTTAAGAGCCTGATAGGAAGCACGGATCGAATCCCCGGAATAAACATATAAAGGGGAGCCGAACTTTTCAGTGAGCGACTTGAGCGGGATTCCGTCTACGGTCAGTTCGTTTTTGACATAATAAAAGGAGTCCGACGCTTTTTTCATGAAGAAGTTCCTGCTTGTGAGAATTCGTGGAGCTGCATTTTCAATTTGCTCTGGATCAGATCAGCCTTATGGAAGATTTCTTTCTCATTCAGAGTCGTAAACTTTCCTTGATCAAGGAGAACCTTCCCGTCACACATCACGGTGTCCACTTCCATTCCCTGATAAGCGTAAACGAGCTGACTCAGGATGGAATAAAGCGGTTTTACATGCGGGAGATCGGTTCTCAGGCAAATGAGGTCCGCACGCTTGCCGACTTCGAGAGAGCCGATCAGATGATCGAGTCCGAGGGCCTTTGCGCCCTCAAGGGTTGCGAGGTTCAATGCATCAAGTGCAACCATCGCCATGTTGTCACTGTTTGAAACCTTCTGTGCCTTGGTTCCAATGTCCATTGCACCGAACATTGAGAGATCGTTATTGGAAGCTGCACCATCTGTCCCGAGAGCGACTTTGAGACCGGCTCTCCGATATTTCACAATCGGCGCAATCCCGGAACCCAGCTTCAAATTGGAATCAGGATTGTAGATAATCGTGGATCCGGTTTCCTTGAAAAGTTCCACTTCCTCGTCGGTCAGGTGCACGCAGTGAGCGGCGAACAGCTTAGGCCCGAGAAGACCCAGATCGTAAAGGCGCTTGGCCGGAGTTTTTCCGTACTGTTCAAGCGAGTTCTTCACTTCACCCGCCGTCTCCGACACGTGAATGTGAACCGGGATATCGTATTCATCGGAAAGTCTTTTCACGAGTCTGAGCAGGTCATCACTGCTCGTGTAAGGCGCGTGCGGCCCGAGGGTTGGATAAATCCGCGGGTGATTCTGATAAAGAGCGAAAAACTCCTTGAAGCGGCTTTCCCGGGAGGGAATCGCCTGTTCTCCGAGATGCTTTTCATCCGCAAGAACGAAATCAATGAAGGGCTGAGTGACAAACCCCCGAAGTCCCGCGCGATCCAGAACTTCAGCAATCGTTTTCGGAAAGAAATAAGAGTCGTTTACGCAAGTCGTGCCGAAGCGAATGCATTCCAGTGCCGAGAGTTCGACTCCAGTCTGGACAAAATGATCATCTACGAACTTTGCTTCCACGGGAAAGATCCGCTTGAAGAGCCACTCGTGAAACGGAAGATCATCTTCGTAGCCCCGGAACAAACTCATCGCAAGATGCGTATGAGCGTTAATCAGCCCCGGCATGACGATCTTGTCGGAAGCATCAATCCAACGATGACAGACTTTCATCTGACCTGGCTCGTAAGGCGATACTTCCGCGATCATGCCATCCTTCACGCCGATGAACATGTTCTCCTGGATTTCTCCGGAACCACCCTTCATTGACAGTAAAAAACGACACTGAACGCCTGAATCAAATTGCATATTTTTTCTCAACCGAAAGCAGGATGGCCTTCAAAATGCCTGTTGAGGAAGATTTGCACACATTCAAAATCGAGAAGTGATCAAGCTCCTCCACTTCACCGTCTGCGCCCACCGAAAGACCGGCAGCGACGTTACTGATCAGGGAGATGGCACAAACTTTTGCATCCGTGTGCTTGAGCGCGATTGTTTCCCACACGGTGGACATCCCAACCGCATGAGTTCCCGCCTGACGGAAATAACGAACTTCAGCCGGAGTCTCGTAGGCTGGACCCAATACACCCATGTAAATTCCGTGGTGAACTTTCAGACCCTGTTTCGTCATCTCTTCTTTGACGAGCGCTCTCCACTCTTTGTGATAAAGATGCGAGAGATCTGGAAAACGGGCTCCCCAGAATTCGCCGCCTGGGCGTCTCGGGTTTTCGCCGTAGAGAGGACTCTTGCCAGTGAAGTTGATGTGATCTTCGATGATCATCACATCACCCGGTTTGTGATTCGGATCAATTCCGCCAGCCGCATTGGTGATGAAATAGTCCGTAGTTCCAAGCTCTCGGGAATAGAGCACTGTGCGCACGACTTCTTTTGGCTCGAGGCCTTCATATCCGTGTAGACGTCCCACCTGAATGAGTCCAACTTTTTTAGATTTCTTGTGTTCGATCACCACGTACTTTCCGTCATGCCCTGGAGCAGTCGACGGATGAAGACCCGGAATATCAGCGAAGAAAATTTCACATTTGGTTTCGAAGGTAGTCGGAATGCCTAGTGAGAGAGAATCTTTGAAACCGGATCCAAGAACAATGTGGAAAGACGGTGATTCAACTTTACACTGCTTCAATCTGCTTTGAATGGCTAACGCACCATCACTCAACTTTTGATCCATAGGTTACCCAATATAGTCAAAAACGGTGGGAACCGAAACACTTTTATAGACCTTGACGCTGCCCAAAAACGCCCCCAAACTGAAAGAATGACCTTGTTTTCAAGCAAATCCTTCACTCGCGGTATTTTTGCCTCGGGATTGATGGTTTTTGCAACTGCCTGCGGGCAGGCGAAATCTGATGGCGTAAGCAATCAACAAAATCCTTCAAGCGAGGCTTCGGCGGTGACAAACCTTCCGGCAGGTCTCACTCAATCCATTCAGGATATTCGTTTCGATACACTCACTCGCGGTTTCCAATACCGGGTCCAACTTTCCGACTGGCAACACATGGAAGGCACGAACGATTCAGTTACCGTGATCCTCACCTCTGCCACCACCCCGCTTTCACGAAACATTGCCGGAACGGACATTCCTCTCAAATCAAACAATCCTGATTTTACCGGAAGCGCTTCCTGCGTTTCACGGGATTGCACTACGGGCACCTTGAATATCGTTTATGCCGGAAGTGCACATGGATCACTCTCGGGAAGTGCCAAAGTTTCCTTTTATCAAACCCAGCTTCTCACCTTCACCAAACTGCTCGCACTCGCTCCGCAAAACCGTTCACCGGAAGAATCTGCGGTTGCAGGACTGGTGGGATCAAACAAGCTTCGCGGCGGATTGATCGAGCAGTACCGGATTTTAGGTGGAAGAACCAATCCGTTCCAACTCACTCTTTACTACGGCTCCGGGTTGAATCTCACCTGGCACGGATTTGATCAGGGCGCGAACGCTGCTTTCACGATTGAAGAAAAGCAGAACGGAAAAACACTTCTTTCTTATCCGACTACCGCTGGCCTGACTTATATCAGCCCGAACTCTCTCGAGTTCTGCTTCGGTCAGACCCAGACACTTCAGGCGATTGGCGTTTTTGGTGCGGGTGACAAGCCACTCTCTCCTACCCAACTCTGTACTCAATAAAAAAGTCGGCCATGTTCGCCTGCTCGACAAGCTTCAGCTTGTGCCTCGGCGTTTTGGTGGCACCTTCGTGTTACAAATAAAAAAGCCCCAAGCAGAGATGCTTGAGGCTTTTCGTTCAATCGTTTCCGATCTTAAGCGTTTGAATCAGAACGTCTCATGAAAGCTGGAACATCGATGTCCTGACCTTCAGTGTTGATCATTCCGAGGCGGCGAGCGATCTCTCTTGCGCGAGCAAGTTCCGGAGAATCGTTGTTCGCTGCGTTTGCACTCGCACCCGCTGCATTGTTGTTCACGTTTGCAGCAGCATTTTGCTCAATTTGAGCATCTGCTTTCACAGCAGCTTCATTTGCGGGGTTGATCGCGATGTTGTTCGCAGTCTCATTCGCAGCATTTGCCGTGGTGTTGTTAGTGTTCGCACTGTTGTTAGCATTGTTGTTCGCGTTGCTGTTGTTTGCGTTCAGGTTTGGATTCGCAGTCGCGCCCGCAGCAGCAGTCATCGCGGAAGCATTTGCAGCCGGAGCACGAACTCCAGCTTGTTTCGCTTCAGTGAGGGCCGCTTCCGCATCACAACCGAGTCCGGTTGCAATTACAGTTACTTTTACTTTGTCGTTCATGGATTCGTCGATCACGGTACCGAAGATGATCTGAGCATCTTCGTGTGCGGAATCCTGAATGATGGAAGTTGCTTCATTCACTTCGTGAAGAGTGAGGTTTGAACCACCGGTGATGTTGATGATGATCCCGGTTGCTCCATTGATGGAGATGTCTTCGAGAAGTGGAGAAGAGATTGCAGAAGTTGCTGCCTCAACCGCGCGGTGTTCACCGGATCCGAAACCGATACCCATGAGTGCGAGGCCTTTGTTCTCCATGATGGTGCGAACGTCGGCGAAGTCACTGTTGATGTAACCGGTGTGGTTGATCAGGTCTGAAATCCCTTGAACTGCGTTCACGAGAACTTCATCCGCTTTCGCGAATGCCTGCATCATGGAAAGGGATGCGCCAGAGATGTTCAAGAGACGGTTGTTTGGAATGATGATGAGGGAGTCCACGGTCTCACGAAGTTGATTGATTCCTTCGAGAGCCTGTCTCATGCGCTTTTTACCTTCGAAGAGGAATGGTTTTGTAACCACACCTACAGTGAGGGCGCCGACTTCTTTCGCGATTTTCGCGAAAACAGGAGCAGCACCGGTACCGGTACCGCCGCCCATTCCGGCAGTGATGAACACCATGTCTGCGCCGGAGAGCATTTCAGAAATTTGAGCGTAATCTTCGAGTGCTGCTTTACGACCGATATCCGGGTTTGCGCCAGCACCGAGTCCGCGGGTGAGTTCCTGTCCGATTGCGATTTTATTTGGAGCAAGAACGCTTTCGAGCACTTGTTTGTCAGTGTTCGCTGCGATGAATTCAACGCCGGAAAGTCCGCCGCGAATCATGGTGTTGACTGCGTTACATCCGCCGCCGCCTACGCCGATTACCTTGATTTTTGCCCCTAGAACTTTAGCTTCCTGAATTTCGAACATGTACAACGCCTCCTTGTGTTAGTTGTGATTCTCTTGAAAAATTAAAACAAATCTTTCATCCAGCCTCTGACCTGATCGCCCAGTTTTCCCATCACGCCATTCTCGCCGAACATGGAGTCGCCGATTGCGAAGGAGGGTGGCTGGTGAGAGGAGCGGCTTTGATCCGCGCCGTACTTGAGCAGGCCAACTGCTGTAGAATATTTAGGTGAATTGACGATCTCTTTCAGACCGCCCAGACGGATCGGAACGCCGCGCTTGAGTGGCATTTCGAAGACGAAGTCACCGAGTTCCACCATCCCCTGAAGGAGAGTGGTTCCACCCGTGAGCACCATGCCAGCCGCGAGAAAGTCCGCGTATCCGGATTGATTGAGTTCTTTCTGAATCATGGAGAACATCTCTTCCACGCGAGCTTCGATGATCTCAGCGAGGACCTTGCGCGCAACCGTGCGGGGTTTTCCTTCGCCGATCGCTGGAACTTCAATGGTTTCGTCGTCTTTTACCAGGGACGCCATCGCGCAGCCGTGAGTGAGTTTGATTTTTTCAGCCATCTCAAGAGAGGTGCGGAGACCTACGGAGATGTCGTTCGTGATGTGAACGCCGCCAACCGGGAGAACGCTCGTGTGAATGAGTGCGCCTTCGCGGAAGATTGCGATGTCGGTGGTGCCACCGCCTACATCAACCAGTGCCACGCCGAGTTCTTTTTCATCGCCGGTAAGAACGGCCGCTGAAGAAGCGATCGGTTGCAGACAAAGCTGGGTCACGCTGATTCCTGCACGGTTCGCGCATTTGATCAGGTTCTGAGCCGAACTGATGGCTCCGGTCACGATATGAACTTTTGCTTCAAGACGAACACCGTTCATGCCGATCGGATCGCGAATGCCATCCTGATCGTCGATGATGAATTCCTGCGGGATCACGTGCAAAACTTCGCGATCCTGAGGGATCATGATTGCTTTCGCCGCTTCGATCACGCGGTTGATATCCTGCTGGGTGATTTCCTTGTCTTTAACTGCGACAACACCGGAAGAGTTGAAAGATTTGATGTGAGTGCCTGCGATGCCGACGTAAGCGGAATTAATTTTAATTCCCGCCATGTTTTCGGCTTCTTTGACAGCTTTTTTAATTGCTTCGACAGTGGAGTCGATATTGATGACCACGCCTTTGCGAAGTCCGTTGGATGGGCTTTGCCCGAAACCAACGATGTCAATGGAAGCCGCTTGAACTGGAGTAGAGGGATGGTACTCACCCACAATGCAACAAACTTTAGTGGTACCGATATCAAGGCCGATAATAAATTCCTTTTTTGACATAACACCCTCCTCCTTCCATGAGCAGGTTTAACAAAATTCTAGCACGTCAATTCTGTCGTTTGCGACAAAAAACCATCTGACGCGACACACTCCAGAGTTTATGGACCTCTCGAAATTTTGACAATGATTTTCTTTCCGTCCCCAAGCCAAATCTTTGACGCCGGCATGGAGTGTTCAGAAAGATAGTCCAAAACCTTCTTTAAACGGGTAACCGGAATCAGGCTCGCCTCTTCGACGTTCATCCCCATCTCCAATACCGCCCGCATCTGCTTCTGGTTCCGCATTGGATAGCTGATTACCGCCCGGAGACCCATCTTCTCATCATCATTAATAGAGGAGAGTTTCAGGCCCGGGATATGATCCGCCGCAAACCAAGTTGCAATAAAGTGGTTAACCTTCTTTAATTCTTCGATATTTTGAGCCTTGAACCCGGTCAAAATCGGTAATTCCTTGGGGTAAACCATGGCTTGGTCTTCAAACGTCGTTCCATCACCTTCCAGATAAAGGACACGTCCATTGGACTCACTGAGCAAGGCAACCGGCAGGCGCTCCACGATCTTCAGAGAGAGCGTGTTCGGGAACTGCTTTCCAAGGATTACGCCTTTCACCCATGTATCCGCCATCAGGCGGGCTTCAATGGGAGCCATGTTCAGATCAAACAGGGAAACGCTTCCCACCGGAACACGGGCGAGATCGAGAGCCGTTTTCGGGGCCAGCGGGTAGCCCGGACTCATGGGTTCAAGTTTTACATTATGAAGATAGAAAAGTGAGGAGTGGACGGATTGCACAACACCAAAGGTGAGCACGCCGAGAACCGAAAGTCCTGTCAGCCAGTGCAACGCGTTTTTAAAGCGAATGGATTTTGAATTCAGAACTGCCGTGGTCATTAAAACTCCCTTCCTCAGATTACTGATGAATTGGCACTTCAGTCAACACATCAACACTGACATTTTTCGCGTGTTTGGCGGATAATGAACAAATGCAAAAAATCCATCTCGCTTTTGGAGTTTCAATTCTCCTTTCCGCCTGTTCCCACGCACCGGTAAAGACCGAAATACAGCCAGGGCAAGTTGCTGCACCCGTGGCGGCATCGGTCACACATGAAGGAAAATTTGAAGTGATTCCAATGATTGGAAACTTCAAGGCGAAACGAGCGGTTTTTCCAAACGGATTAAAACTTGTTTTCCTGAAAGACACTTCCTCTCCGACTTTCGCGTATCAGACCTGGTTCAACGTCGGATCGAGAAATGAAGTTGTCGGCAAGACGGGCCTCGCCCACTTGTTTGAACACTTGATGTTCAAAGGAACTAAAAATCACAAGGAAGGTGAATTCGATGCGCTTCTCGAACGCGCGGGTGAAGAAGGTGAAAATGCCTTCACGACCACCGATCACACCACTTACCTTCAGGAGCTTCCAAAAAAAGAACTCGATCTGATCGTAGGTCTGGAATCAGACCGCATGGTGAATCTGATCGTGAATGATGAATCCTTCAAGACCGAACGCGAAGTGGTTCAGAACGAACGTCGCCTCCGCAAGGAAAACTCTCCAGAAGGTCAGATGTACCAGAATTTGTTTGAAACTGCGTATACCGTGAATCCTTATCACTGGCCAGTGATCGGGTATGAGCAGGATTTGAACCTGATGAATGCTCAGGACGCGCGCGATTTCTACGAGCGTTACTACAGCCCGGATCGCGCAACGATCGTGGTCGTGGGTGATCTCGACGAAGACGATCTATACGATGCGGTTGATAAGGCTTACGGAAAAATTCCAGCAAGACGCACGCCGGATAATCCAATCACTCAGGAACCGGAACAAACGGCGCAAAGAAGAAAGAGAATGAGCCTCAACGTCGAAGTTCAGAAACTCTGGATGGCGTACAAGATTCCAGAATCCTCCTCACCTGAAACTCCGGTGATTGAAGTGATTCAAGGGATTCTTGCCGAAGGAAAGAACAGCCGCCTCGACCGCGCGCTCGTCGACTCCGGAATTTCAACCAGCATTAGTGCCGGTTCTCTGAACCTGAAAGATCCGGGCCTCTTCCTGATCGACACCGACCTTCAAAAAGGCAAAACCACGACACTTGCGGAGCCAATCATTCTTCGTGAACTGGAACGCCTGAAAAACAATCTTGTCACTCAGGAAGAACTGACTCGAGTGATGAACGTCATGGACTTCCACTTCTATGCAGGTCTGGTGAACACACACGGCAAAGCCACCTTTATCGGTCAGTCCGAGTCTCAGCTCGGAAGCCTGGAGGCCTCCCTCGACCTACAAAACAAGATTCATGGTGTGACTCCTGAAATGATTCAGGCCGCAGCTCAGAAATACTTCAACACTTCCGGCCTCACCGTCATCGTCGCCACTCCGAAAAATCCAGGAGGAGAAAAATAATGAAATCATTCACTCGTAAATTCGCCGTAGCCCTTTTCCTGCTTCTCCTCCCCGCTCTCTCTCAGGCGCTTGAGTTCCAATTTGAAAAGGATCAAGCCCTCCCGATGGTTTATGTGACCGTTGCCTTCAAGGGGGGCGCGTCCCAGGATCCGGACGGAAAAAGCGGTGTCACCGATCTCATGGGAAGCCTTTTGCTTCGCGGGACAAAGACCAAGACCAAACAGCAGATCGATCTCGCTCTTGACCAGATGGGTGCAACTCTCGAATTTGAAACCCGCTCCGAGTACGTCACTCTCCGAGGTGCCGTCCTCTCCCGAAACCTTGGTTCATTCCTGAGCTTGCTTGATGAAATCCTGACTACACCTTCTTTCCGCGAACAGGAACTGGAAAAACTGAAGAAGGAGCAAATCTCGTCTCTCCTCGACAGCCTCGGACGCGATCAAAGTGTCGTTCGTCTTCGATTTGATGAAACCTTCTTCAAAGGTCACCCGTATTCGAAACCAAACGACGGGAAGATCAAGGACATCCAGTCCATTACGGCTGCTGATCTCAAAACCCAGTACCAGCATCTGATCAACGCAAACGAGATGTTCCTCCTTGGAACCGGTGATGCGAAAGAAAAAGACTTCGATGGCTTCATCGCCGACATCAAGGCGAAGCGAAATCAGGTGGTTCCGGTTCCCGTTCTTCCTGCCTTCACGACCGGACCAAAAAAACTGAAAGTCGTGATCTTCGACAAACCGGATCGCACCCAGACTCAGGTGATGATCGGTCAGACCGGCGTTCAAATCGACGATCCAAAACTCGATGCACTTGAACTCGCGAACTATGCTTTCGGAGGAAGTTCCTTCCAGGCAAGACTCATGGTCGAACTCCGGGTGAAACGCGGATGGACCTACGGCGCGTACAGCTCCTACAAACTGGGCTCCCGCCCGAATTCCTGGAAAGTGATGTTCTATCCGAAGAACGCGGATACTCCGCCAGCAATCAAGGAAGCAATCCGCTTGATCCGGGAATTTCAGCAAAAAGGAATCTCAGAGGCTGAATTCCAGGCAGCCCGCCAGAGCCTGATGGCCAGTTCCGCTTTCACTTTCAACACGCCTCAGAAGCGTCTTGAGAACAAGATGATCGAGATGATCTTCAATCTTCCAGAAGACTACTTCAAAAACTCCGCGAAACGTCTGAGCACACTCACCCTTCAACAGGTGAATCAGGCGGTTGCAAGTACGATCACTCCGGACCATCTGATGGTCGGAATCCTCGCCACTGCATCCATTTCAAAAGCGGATATTGCAAAGGCGCTTGGAATTCCTGAAAAGGATATTGAAGTTCAGAACTACCAGAAAGAGTAATGCGTTCCTTCGAGGATGACTTTGACCGCCACCACTCCGATCAGGAAAAAGGCGATCGTTTCGAGGGATGGGAAGCGTCTTAGGAGGCCGATCACGAAACCCGCTGCAAAGCGGATACCGATCATCCCGATGATGCTTCCGAAGATGATCACCCAGATGTTGGACGTGATCGCAAAGGCCGCAAGGACCGAATCAATCGCAAAGACGAGATCGGTAAGCTCGATCGCAAGGACCGCTCTCCAGAATGACGGGTAGGCCTGATGTTTCGCGCCTTCCTCTTTCTTCCTGAAGAAAAAGTGATGAACCGCAATCCACAGGAGATACGCTCCCCCCAGAATTTTCATGAACGCGAATCGAATCAGCTGCGCTGCGACCAGGATCATGATGAAACGGAAGAAAAAGGCGCCGATGAGACCGTAGCGAAGCGCCTTTTTTTGATCCTCAGGCTTCAGGTCTTTTGCCATGACGGCAAGAACCACCGCATTGTCGACCGAGAGAAGAATCTCGAGACCCGCGAGCGATAAAATCAGAAGTGCCATTTCCATGAAGCTATCCATTTCACCCTTAGCTTGCCCTATCGCAGGCTCACTTTAAACCCCTATCCTTAGACTAATCTTGTTGAAACTATTAACATTTTATAAATAATAAGTTATTGATATATTTTAATTTTATAAGTTATTGGTATATTTTTAAATTATATTAAAAATTTATAACTGCTTTTTATAAGCTATTCATATAAAATTAGAGTCATGAGAGGCGCTCGAAACCAGCAGGAAATTGGAAAGCTACTGAAACACCTTCGCCAGCAGCAAAGCCTGTCTCAGGCTGAGCTGGCAAAGAAATCCGGACTCACCCAACCCTCCATCTCCAATATCGAACATGGAGTCGGCGGAAGCCTTAAACACGTCGAAGCCATTTTACGCGCCCTGAATCTGGAGCTCATCCTCGAACCGGTGCAAAAAATCGATACTTCAAAACTCGCCGATCTGATCGACTGATATGGGACGCAAAAAACTAGTTCAAACCCTGAATGTCTATCTGGGCCCGCGTAAAATCGGGATCCTGACCCGGAACGCAGACGGCTCAATCCTCTTCAAGTACGATGAAGAATGGATCACGGACGGGTATGCAATCTCACTTTCACTCCCTCTCCCCGACCGGGTTTTCACCGGAGAGCGGGCTTCGTTTTATTTCGACAACCTTCTTCCGGACAACAAGGCGATCCTTGAAGCCGTGGCCCGGAAATTCGAAGCACCGAGCACCCGCTCCTTCGATCTTCTCTCGGCCATCGGACACGAATGCGTGGGCGCCCTGAGCTTTTTCCATCCGGATGAAACGCCGGAATTCAAAAAAATGGAAATGCGGACAATCGCCGGAGAAGAGATTGGCCGTCGCTTGAGAGAGCTTAGCCGGGACAACCCGCTTGGAATGGATGAAGGGGATTTCCGCCTGTCGCTTGCCGGAGCTCAGGAAAAAATGGCGCTCATCCATTACCCTGAAAAAAACAGCTGGTTCGAACCGCAGGGAGCAACTCCCACCACCCACATCCTGAAAAAACCGATGGGAACCCTTTATGCGGGAACGCTGGATCCGGTTGATTTCAGCAAAAGCGTCGACAACGAATGGATCTGCCTGTATCTCGCAAGACAATGCGGGATCGACACTCCGCCTGCCACGATCGAAAGCTTCGGGAACCAGAGAGTGTTCTGTATCAAACGCTTTGACCGGATCTGGAAATCAAAACAACTCCTCCGGATTCCACAAGAAGACTTCTGCCAGGCCACAGGCACTTCACCCCTCTTGAAATACGAACGGGATGGCGGACCTTCTCTCCAAAAACTAATGGAGGTCCTTTTCAGCTCGAACAATGCGGAAGAAGACCGCAAGCGTCTCTTCAAAACCGCCCTGTTCAATGATCTGGTTTACAACAGTGACGGACATGCAAAGAACTTCAGCCTTTTCCACACCCGGAAAGGTTTTGCACTCACGCCGATGTACGATCTCCTGAGCGCTCACTTCTTCAGTCGTTCCCATCCCCGACTTTATTCCGAATTGAAAACGAGCCTGCGCATCAACGGAAAAGACCGGTTCCGCGAGATTGGTCCCGATGACTGGAAAAAAGAAGCGGAAGCCTGCAAGCTTCCGCCGGAAACCTTTCTGGAAATCGTACAGGAATTGAAAGAAAGCATTCCGCGCCTCGGAATTCCGGCCACCGAACGACCGCACGATCTTGATCTCGAACAGCTTGAGTTGATCCTGGAAGGGATTCAGAAGCGGGCGAAACTCGTTTTCGACTGATCAACAACGCAAATAACGACCAAATTTCTTTAGTTCGTTTTTAAAGTATTATTTTTTGAGAGTTTGGGATGACACTTGCGCCCCGAGATTCGAATTTTATTAAAAATGGTGAGCCCAGATGGACTCGAACCATCGACCCTCTCATTAAAAGTGAGATGCTCTACCAACTGAGCTATAGGCTCGCTTCACACATTCTTAATAAATCGAGAAATAACGATTACCAGAACTTCAAGTGTCGATCAAGTGGATTCTCTATATGTTTGTAAAATTGCTCCGACCCCTTTTCCGAACTCAATCGGGTGTCCGAGTTCGCTTAAAACGAGTTCGAGGGCGGCAATTCCATTAGAGATATCAAAGACATCGGAGTAACCGAAGTGGGACAGGCGGAGGATCTTTCCGGACAGTTCATCCTGCCCACCCATGATGATCACACCGAATTTTTCCTGCATCTGTTTCTGAATTTTCTTACCTTGGTCGACCGAGAAAGATGCAGGGACCCTTACGGTAGTCAGAACCGGGGATGGAGAGTCTGAAAAGAGCTCAAGACCGAGCGCCAGAACCGCGTTTCGAGTGCATTTTGCGAGCACTTCGTGGTGTTTGAAGAGTGCGGGCAAGCCTTCGGCATGCAGCATTCCGAGCGATTCCACGCCTCCCAGGACAAGAGAGATCGCCGGAGTCCAAGCTGTTTGCCGGCCAGCCTGTGCTTTCCGCTCACGCTTTAAATCGAGGTAAAATTTCGGGCAGGTGGAGGTCTCCGTTGCCTTCCAGGCCTTGTCGGAAAACGCAATGAACGCTGCGCCGGGTGGCAGCATGAGCGCCTTCTGGGATCCGGTGATCAGAACGTCGATTCCCCAGGCATCCATCGGAAGATCAAAGATTCCGACTGCGGTGATTCCGTCACACACACTCAGGATGTTTTTCTTTTTACAGAGGTCCACGATCTTCTGAACCGGCATCATCGCGCCGGTTGAAGTCTCAGACGCCTGGAACAGGATGGCTTTCACGCCCGCATGTTCGGAGAGGGTCTTTTCGAGGACGGCCATGTCGAGGGATTTCCCGCGCTCGACAAAAATTTCATGCACCTTGAGGCCGTAGGTTTTGGTGATCTTGGTCCAACGTTCGCCGAACTTGCCTGCGTTCACGGTGATCACTTCATCATTCGGTGAAAAGAGATTCGTCACTGCCGCTTCCATCCCGCCGGTGCCCGTACAGGTCAGCGTCAGGACTTCCTGTTTGGTTTGAAACAACCATTGAAGGAGATCTTGAAGCTTCTTGAATTGTTCCTCAAAGAGACTGGTCCGGTGATGGATCATCGGCTCTCCCAATCGGGAAAGTACATTTTCAGGAATTGCAGTCGGGCCTGGCGTCAGGAGTCGAAATTTCTTCATGTTCCTCTAAATCCTAACATGGAAAAAAAGGACGTCCAACCCCCGGGCCTTTTGCCTCATCGCCTTTTGCGTTGCCCAAGCGACCAGGTCAGCGATAAGTTGACTGCATGGCTGAAATCTCCTCGCTTTCCAAAGAATCCCGGACATTCAAACCGTCAAAAGAATACGTCTCCCAATCCCTGCTTAAGGCCGCAGAGTATAAGAAACTCCGCGCGAGTGCCGCAAGGAACCCGGTCGGCTTCTGGACAAAGCAAGCGAAGGAACTTCATTGGCAGAAACCTTTCAAGAAAGCACTCGACTGGAAATTTCCTTATGCGAAATGGTTCATCGGCGGAAAGCTCAATGCCTGCGAGAACGCGCTCGATATTCACCTGAACACCGTCCGCAGACACAAGGCTGCGATCATCTGGGAATCGGAAGCGGGAGAAGTTCGCACTCTCACCTACCTCGAACTCGCCCTTCAAGTGAACCAGCTTGCAAACGGATTGAAATCCCTCGGAGTTAAAAAAGGCGATGTCGTCGGGATTTACATGGGCATGGTTCCGGAAGCAACCGTCGCAATGCTTGCCTGTGCCCGTGTGGGCGCCACCCACAATGTCGTCTTCGGTGGATTTTCAAAAGAAGCGCTTCGCGATCGCCTGATCGATTCTGAGGCAAAAGTCCTTCTCACTCAGGATGGCGTGTACCGCAAAGGAAGTGCAATGAGTCTGAAGGGTGCTGTTCACGAGGCGCTTGATCAGGTTCCATCTCTTAAAAAAGTCGTCGTTTTAAAACGCACGAATCAGGACACGCCAATGGAAAAAGGGCGCGATCTCTGGTGGCAGGATCTTTTGAAGGATCAATCAGACGTTTGCAAACCTGAAGCACTTGATTCCGAACATCCGCTCTTTATCCTTTATACGAGTGGATCCACCGGAAAACCAAAAGGGATCGTTCACACGACCGGCGGTTATCTCACTCAGACCCGGTACACGACCCGCTATATCTTTGACCTGAAAGACGACGATCTCTATTTCTGTACCGCGGACATCGGCTGGGTCACCGGACACACTTATGTCACCTATGGGCCGCTGATGAACGGAGCCACCTGTTTTCTCTATGAAGGGGTGCTGACTTATCCGGAACCGGACCGCCTCTGGTCCCTGATCGAGCGCCACAAGGTTTCCGTACTCTACACCGCACCCACTGCGATTCGCTCTTTCATGCGCGCAGGAGATGAACTTCCAAACAAACACGATCTCTCTTCACTCCGCCTTCTCGGCTCGGTCGGTGAACCCATCAATCCGGAAGCCTGGATGTGGTACTACACTGTGATCGGAAAGAAACGTTGTCCGATCGTCGATACCTGGTGGCAGACCGAAACCGGCGCAATCATGATTGCACCCATGCCAGGTGCGCTTTCACTCAAGCCTGGAACTGCAACTCTCCCACTTCCCGGAATCATTGCCGATGTAGTGGATCACAATGGAAAGAGCTGCAAGGCGAATGAAGGCGGCCTGCTCGTGATCAAGCATCCGTGGCCGTCGATGCTTCGCGGGGTTTATAAGAATCCGGATCGCTACAAGGACACCTACTTCAAAGAGTTCAAAAAACAAAAATGGTACTTTTCGGGCGATGGTGCCCGCAAAGACAAAGATGGTTATTTCTGGATCATGGGACGCGTGGATGATGTCGTGAACATCAGCGGACATCGCTTGGGAACAGCCGAAGTGGAAAGTGCACTTGTTTCCCATCCCGATGTAGCAGAAGCCGCTGTAGTCGCAAGACCGGATGACCTTAAAGGAAGCGCACTCGTCGCGTTTGTGACTCTGAAGGCCGCAGTGGCTGCAAAAAATCCCGATCTTCCGAAACTTCAGGAAATACTCCGCGCATGGGTTTCGAAGGAAATCGGGCCGATCGCGAAACCAGATGAAATCCGTTTCGCCGACGCTCTTCCGAAAACCCGTTCGGGAAAAATCATGCGCCGTCTGCTCCGCGAAATGGTCACCACCGGAAAAACCAGTGGTGACACCTCCACTCTGGAAGACTTTTCAGTTCTGGAAAAACTTCGCGCAAGCGACGAAGACTAGCTGCCTGCGCAGGATGACTCACTCAAATCCGACGTGAAGATCACCTGAAATGGTTTTAACATCGATCAGGCCATCGCCTTTTCCAAAAGTCTTCGTGAAGACATGGCCCACGACCTCTTCATCTTCGTGCTCATGCTTTTCACCAAAGTCGATATCGCCGCTCACGGTTTTCATCTGAAGTTTCGCGTTCAGTGTTTTCTTTGCGGAGAGGGAAACATCTCCTGAAACACTTTCAATCTCGGACTCCTGTTTCTTTTCTGCGAGATCAAGTTTGAGATCACCCGATACGGATTTGATCTTGAGTTTGCGCACTTTGGACGCATCCGCCTGCACATCACCCGAGGTCGTTTCAATCCGAAGTGTTTCCAGTGCAACTGGATCCACATGGATGTCGCCTGAGACCGCATGAAGGTGAACCCCCTTCACTCCTTTCGGAATGGAGAGAATGTATTTCGACTGGTCGCCGCCATCCATATTGATGGAAATTCCGTGCGCAAGATCTGGAATGCAGTTGAAGCTGAAAGCGGATTTGGAACTCGAGCTGCCACCCACCTTGTTTTCCGTAAAGCGAAGTGTCTCACCATCAATCGACTGGGCGATGGAGAGACTCCCCGGAGAAGAACCTTTCAGTTCAATCAGATCAGACTCGGAAATCTGAACCTGAACGTTAGCCGAGATCACGTTGAGTTCGACCTCGTGAATGTTCTTTGCTTCGACTTTTCTGACTTCGTTGGTGCGAGTGACTCCTGAATCGGTTCCAGTTCCCGCTTGCTCGGGAGCACACTTGAATCCTTCCGCGTACCGTTGAATCAAGGCCTCGGGATAAGATCCCTTCCCGCTCGCTTTCGCGATGATAAAGGAGATGAAGAAAGAGACCAAAGTCGCAAGAGCCAGTTTGATAATGTTATTCGTTTTCATGTTTTCTCCTTAAGCCCGACCTTTGATGAAATTCAAATTCCAGCGAAGGTAGGTGGCCGTTCCCTTGACGAGATAACGGGTGATGAGCGCCATCACGAATAATCCAAGAACGCTTGCTCCCACCGATCCAACCACAAGGAAGAAAGAGGCGGCATGGGTCGCAAACCCCACCGATGTAACGAAGAGCGAGAGTCCCCAGAGCGCAAGCCCGAGAAGGGAGACAAAGAATCCCACAATCGCCACCACCCAGAACGCGAAGTCACAGGCGCAAAGTGCGATGAAGGGGCCGAGAACAAAAATCAAATTAAGTGGAGCTAATGCAAGAACCGCGACCACGGCTCCAATAATCCCGCCCACTTGTCCACGAAGGGTTTTTTCAGACTCTGCATTCTGAATCTTCGATTCAACCGAAAGACTGGATGCAAACGCAGACGGAGATCCGAGAGAAGCAACCACTTCTTCTTCGTTTCTTCCGTGCGCGACCGCGTCCCGGATATACTCCTCCTGATCACGCAGGATTTCTTTTCTTTCATCCGCAGGCATTCCACTTAAGGCTGATTCAAGCTGTTTCAAAAAATCGGCGCTTTTCATTTCTTGTCCCCTTCGTTCAAAATTGCAGTCACATCGGAGGTGAACTGCTTCCAGTCTTTGGTCAGTTTCTCGGTCTCTTTTCGTCCAAGTGCCGTCATGCGGTAATATTTACGCGGCGGCCCTTCGGTCGATTCCTGCAGATAGGTCTCGAAATATTTATCCTGCGTCAGTCGTCTCAAGATGGGGTAAATCGTCCCTTCGGAAATTTCAATCTTCCGGGAAATCGTTTCTACGAGCTCGTAGCCGTAGAAATCCCTCTTGTTGACGAGAGCCAGAACACACATTTCGATGACACCCTTGTTGAATTGGGAATTCATGGTGGATTCCTTTCTCCTCCAGAACAATATATCACCCAGTACTGTTCATTGCAAGGTACTAGTCAGAAAACAGTAGTGATGTGATTTTATTGAGAAAATGGGGTATGTTCAGGCCATGCAGATCAAAAGGATCCATCACGTCGCCCTCCTGACCACCCCTGAGCTGTACGCGGAATGCAAACGCTTCTACACCGAAATCCTGGGTTTTGAGATCATTCGCGAAACTTACCGGAATGCCCGCGACTCTTACAAACTCGATCTCGCGATTCAAGGTCACTATCAGATCGAACTCTTTTCATTCCCCAAGTACCGGGAACGCGGGTCGTATCCGGAATCAAAGGGATTAAGACATCTTTCCTTCGAAGTGGACGACATCGTCGCTGCAGTAAAACACCTGGCTGCAAAAGGCGTTTCAACCGAAGCGATTCGAATCGACGATCTGACCGAAAAACGATTCACCTTCTTTGAAGATCCGAACGGACAACCTCTGGAGATTTACGAGACATGAAAAAGATTTCAATCCTCACCATCGGCGATGAACTTTTGATCGGACAGATCCTGAACTCAAACGTGCAGTGGATCAGCGACCAGATCACCTCGATCGGAGGAGACGTCATCACTCACCTCACTGTCGGTGACCGCGAATCCGAAATCATTCAGGCACTCGACTCTCTCCTTCTGAAATGTGATGCCATCATTATTGGAGGAGGCCTTGGCCCCACCCACGATGACCTCACGATGGAAGCCGTCTCCCACTACGCAAACATTCCTCTCGAATACGACGCGGACTGGGTTTCAAAACTGGAAGTCTATTTCAAATCCAGAAACCGTCCGATGGCTGAAAACAACAAGAAGCAGGGATGGTTGTTAAAGGATGCAATCCGCATCGACAATGATTGCGGAACGGCAGCCGGTCAGCACTTCAAGATCGGCGAAACCGATTTCTTCATTGTTCCCGGTGTTCCGCATGAGATGAAGAGCATGATGAACCGCTACATCCTGCCCGAACTGGCAAAGAGCGTTTCACCCGTTTCCCGGCAAATTCTGAAACAGACACTTCTCACAACCGGTGTCGGCGAAAGCCTGCTTGCTGAGAGACTCGAACCCTTTGTTCAAAAAGTGAAACAGGATTCCCGTTTCACCTTGGCCTTTCTCCCGAGCAACATTGAAGTTCGTCTTCGCCTCCTCATGAAAGCGTCCAGTAAAGAGGACGAGACCCTTTTTCACGAATGGATCGAAGAACTAAAAACTCTCTGTGGAAAAGACTTCTATGGGATTGATCCGCTCAGTCTTGAAGAAAAAGTGATCACTACTTTGAAAGAGAAGAATCTCACCGTTGCCGTCGCCGAAAGCTGCACCGGCGGCTTCATCTCTCATCGCCTGACCCAGATCTCTGGATCCTCCTCTGTTTTCAAAGGAGCAATCGTGGCCTACCAGGAAGCGGTCAAAATTTCGGAGCTTGGAATTTCACCCGCTCTCTTGAAAGAAAAAGGTCCGGTGTCCGAGGAAGTCGCAAAAGCGATGGCAGACGCAATCCGCAAGAAGTGGAACGCAGATTTTGGAATCGCCACGACAGGATACCTTGGCCCTCACGGAGGCGACGCGTTTGCTAAAACCGGAACCGTCTACATTTCCTTCTCTTCGAACTCTCATCAAGAGACTCGCTGTTTTCATCTCGGCGATGATCGCGTGCCAGGGAAAGAGCGCGCGACTCAAGCTGCTCTCGATCTTCTTCGCAGATCTCTCTCACTTGTAACGCACTGAATAAATTCATGTTTTGCGCATCTTCGGGGCCAAGCTAGCACCACTTTCCGCTGGTGCCACGAAGGCTCCGTTTCCACACTGTTCGAACTTCAAAGCCGATCTTCTTGAAATCACTCATTTTTAAGGCATCAAACTTTTGGCACACCCGTTGCTCTATGGAAGACAAACATTGCCATAAGGGGGCTCTTAGATATGAAATTCAACTTTAAATCCTTGTTCGTAGTCATCATGGCTGTATCCACACTTGCAGCCTGCAAAACCACCACCGTCTATCAAGGCGGCGGAGGCAACAACGGCGGCGGAACGCCTTACGTCGATCCATACCAACACGCTTGGTACGACGTTTACGGGACTCGCTGTATCGACAACGGTTATCCGATGTCCGGTTGTAACTTCTACGCTGACGGAACCAAAATCACCGGTTCTGAAGATCCGTACTACAACAACCTCACCCTTTACTATGATACCTGGACTTACACCGACTCTTACGGTTACCGCCGTGGTTACACCGGTTACGCTTGGTTGAGCACCGACGGAATTCTTTTTGATTCTTCCGGAAACGCGCTGAACGAACTCGATTCCAGCGCGAGCGAAACTGCTGACGTTCTTTCTCAAGCATCCCGTGCAGAAGCTCAGGTTGCCAAAGAAGTGGGTCAGGCTTTCTCTCAGAAATACGCTCTTGCTGAAAGCACCGGCGTGACCATCGCAAAAACCCTCCAAGCTTGGGCAGTTCTCGGTCGCGACCGCTCAAGAACGCCTCAAGATGTCGCTGCATTCTCCAAGCGCCTCTACGGTGTTGATATGAACACAGCGGTTGATGCCATGAACCAATCCATCCAAGGCAATCAGAACTCCCTCAAAGATCTGAACGCAGACGTTGCAGCTCACTGGGGAACTTCTCCGGAGACTTCCTCCCAGATTCTGAAATCCTGGTACGCAGATGACCTCGCTTCTGTCGGCGTAGGCAAGTAATCGGTTTTTGACACCCAAAATATTGGCACCTGAAACCCACTTGGTTTCAGGTGCTTTTTTTTTGCTCGAACCCTAGACTATAAGTTGTATGGAACAGGCAAAATTCTTTCTTACTCATTTCAACGGGTTTGAAGGTTACGTGGTTTTTTTTCTCATTCTCACGGGTTGCGGCTGCGGCATGCCTTTCAACTCCGACTTCATGATCATCACAGCCTCGGTCCTCGCAGGTCTGCATTATTTCCAACTGCAATTTCTGCTTCCCACCGCCCTCCTCGGTCTCATCGCCGGTGACAGCATCAATTTCTGGGTGGCCCGTCGCTACGGAAAGAAAATCTTAAGAAATCGTCCAATGAAGTGGATCCTGACTCCGGAGAAGGTGACTGCGGCTGAGAAGTATATGCAGGAAAAAGGAAAAGGCTTCCTGTTCTGTGTACGCTTCCTTCCTCTCATCCGGACGGTTCTTTATTTCACGGCAGGCTCGCTTCAGACCTGCGCGAAAAAGTTTTATCTTCTGAACATCGTCTCCACCACGATCTATCTTCTCGTGCTCATGAACGCTGCCTATTACGCAGGTGAAAACATCGATCAAGTCGTCGCGTGGTTAAAACAATTTCAATTCGCCCTTCTCGGCCTTCTGGTTGCCGCGGTTGCATTGATCGTTCTCCGTAAAAAATTGAAAGGGCGGGTTGTTTCGTGAAAAAACTCCCACTGTGGTTGTTCGCAGCTCCCGTCATCCTCGTCGCAGCCGCATTTCAAATGACCTATGACCTGGGTGAACAAGGGAAACTGAACTCGTTATTTCTACGCGAGAAGATCTACCCGATTGCCCGTTCCGTCACCGGAACTGCGACCAATATCAAGTTTCGGACGCGTGGACCGGTTCCTGAAAAGAGCAAGATTGTAATCGTTGAAGTGGATGATGCTTCGGTGAATCTGATTGGCCGCTGGCCATGGCACCGGGACATGACCGCTCAGGTGATTCACTCGATCTTCAAACTCGGCGCAAAGAACGTCGGAATCGATATCGCGTTCTCCGAGCCCGAGGAGCGTATTCCACCTGAAGTCTATCAACTCGTGAAAGACAATCAGACCTTGAGCTCCCAGCTTCAGTCCTTCGAAGGGGACGCGATTTTCAGCAAGGTCATTGAAGCGCACAAGGATCATCTGATCCTGGGCTTCAGCCCGATTGCTTCCTGTCAGCCTCACTACGACGGTCTTGAAAACTGTCCGGTCGACAACGAAGAGCTGAATAAAACAGTGAGCGATGAACTCGACAAGTTCGCCCTCCCTGAAGAATACCCGTTTTCAAAAGAAGTCATCCGCCAGTCTCCACTCAGACAGGTTCTGACCGAATTTTCGAGCATCCCCTCTTACCGGGATGCGGCTGTTCACTCCGGCTTCTTCTACGTGGATCCGGACGCCGATGGATACATCCGCCGTTACCCGCTCTTCCTCTTCCATCAGAACAAGATCTACCCTTCTCTCTCGCTTGAAATGGCTGAACTCATGCGGGACGACAAGATCAAACTCGAATACTCGACTGATGGCCTGATCAAAAAAGCATGGTTCGCTAAGGAACCTGAAAATCCGATCCCGGTCACTCCACTCGGATACATGGACATGAACTTCCGGGGGCCGCGTGAAAGCTTTCCTTACGTAAATGTGGTCGATGTTCTGAAAGCAGTCGACTCTCATGACGAGCGCGTGATGAATCTTCTGAAGGATGCAAACGTGTTCTTCGGTGTGACTGCAATCGGTCTCTACGATATGCGGGCGTTCCCTTTTGATTCCAACACGGCTGGGGTTGAAGGACACGCCACCGCAACAGACAACCTGAGTGCAAACGATGCACTTCGGTCCGCATCCGGAATTCATCTGGACTGGCTTCCACTTGCCCTCATCATCGGGCTTGGAGTCGGGTTCGCCGCTCTGATTTCAAGACTGGAAGCGATTCCCAGTCTCGCGCTCTTCGCTGTGTTCGTCGCGGTCACTGCATTCCTCGACGTAAAAGTCCTGTTCGCCCACAACATCAATCTTCCAACCGCCTTCCTGTTTCTGGAAACGCTCCTCATCTTCGCGACCATTCTCTCGATTCGTTACATTCTCGAGGAACGGAACAAGAAGTTCGTGCGGGATGCCTTTTCGAAATACCTCGCTCCGTCGGTCGTGGATCTCGTCCTGAAGGACCCAAGCAAGCTCACCGTCGGGGGAGAGCGCCGGGAACTGACGATTGTATTCAGCGATCTTCGTGGGTTCACCACCTTCTCCGAGAAGATGGATCCAAAAACCCTTTCCCAGTTCCTGAATGAATACCTCTCCGAAATGACCGAAGTGATCTTCGAGTATGAAGGCACCCTCGACAAATACATCGGGGACGCGATCATGGCCTTCTGGGGAGCTCCGCTCGATCAACCCGATCACGCATCGAAAGCCTGGGCTGCGGCGGTTGAAATGCAAAAGCGCCTGAAGCGGGTTGCTCCGATCTACAAGGAAAAATACGGAATCGAAGTGAGCACCGGGATCGGAATCAATGCCGGTGAAGTGAGTGTCGGAAACATGGGATCCAAGCGGATTTTCGAGTACACCGTGATCGGTGACCACGTGAACCTTGCCTCCCGTCTCGAGAGTCTGACCCGCACCTATGGCTGTGACATCCTCTCCACCCAGAGCACGATTGAACTTCTTCCGGAAGAAGTCCGCTCCAAGGTCTTCTACCGCACGATCGATTCGGTGATCGTGAAAGGGAAGACGAAAGCAATCGATCTCATCGAGGTTTG
>OUNO010004853.1_pt1 | contig 102196 bp, 105 predicted proteins | sample 1779811 | NCBI WGS metagenome assembly OUNO01 (sample SAMEA3914804, study PRJEB12502) | metagenome | biome: forest; material: soil | place: Canada | collected 2010-06-25 | depth 0.3 m
GGACCCGGCGCTGGCGCATAACTGAAGTTTGAGATCAGGCCATCCTGATCCGTCACCGTACTCAAGCGGTGATTCGGACTTGAATCATAGGTAAATGAATAGAGAATTGCTCCAGTGAGTCCGCTTCTAGTCTCGAGGTGTTTGTTATCGCTGCTGAAGATGTAGATTTCACTGCCATCACTGGACGCAACCCGATAAGTGCCGTCTGGAAGGGTTGTTTTAGGAGTATTCAGTGTGCCGCCGGCTCCAAAAAACAGGACTTGGCGGACAGGGTCATAATGGTGGTGAATGTTCAAATCCCATGCACCTAGCCCCATGTCTGTCAGAAGTGGAATTCCGATATAAAATGGGGGGCTTTCATTCCAAAATCCAGCAAGCGGAGATCCGCTAATGAGCGTTCCGAGACCGATTTGGGCAAGTCCCGGACCTTGTCCGTTCACACTGCTCACCATCGCAAAACTTTCATGGTAGGGATTTCCATTCACGTCTGCCTGGGGACCCGTGACGGAGACGATCTGACCGGGAGTAACCGAAGAAGAAGGGAAGGATTGATTGATACTGTAGTTGCTCTGTGAGTCTGAATGGACGTTTACAGAAACGCTGGTGTAGTTGGAATCGTTTGGATCATATCCTGAAGGTGCTGCTGAAACCTGAGCCTGCCACCACGGAAGATATCCCTTTTGTTTGTCGCTTGAGTATACCAGGTAAAAGGAAACGCCGGTGAGTGGAATGATTTCAGAAACCACTTGTCGGTCCGTGTTGATAATCGAGCCTTCCTGGCAACTGTAGTGATTGGCAAGATTGGAGGCGGGAGAGACGGGAGGCGAGATTGAGTTATTATCACCACGCCAGAAGTCTTGAGTGGTTCCAAGGTCCATGTAATATGCTGAGCCGGGTGTGAATGTTGTAACGGGGGGTTTGTCCCAAGGACAGGCGGCACCAACAGTAATCTGGATTGATCCCGGGTCTCCTTTACCCCAGCATTGAAGTTCGGGGTAGTTTGTATTCACCGAACAACCGGTGACATAGACTTGGGCACCGGGATAGGCATTACTACATGCTTGAAGCGCCTCGGAAAAGTCATAGTGCCCTCCCGCCCAACCATTCGAACTCAAAACAAAACCAATAAAGGAAGCCGCTGTAATCCAATGGTGTTTCTTCATATACCCTCTTTATTCTCTGGAGAATACACAGGAGTCTTCAAAATGCAAAAAGGAATTATTCCTTTTGTGTTGAAATGGAGACCGCAAGGTGTTTATTCTGTTTAGAATCTAAAGCAGAGGTAAATCGTGATCAAAATTTCGAAGCTTGAATTTGCGTTAATGTTTTCAATTTTAGTGTTTTCTGGCTGCAATTTCGGCCCGACTTACAATCCGTCCTTCACCTCACCTCAAGACGGGCAGCATTTTGCAACCTCTCTCATTAGTCTGGAGGGTGCACTCAAACTTGAATTAATCGGGGCTGAGAAAAAATACGCAGATAAAGCCTCCAAAATGGGGCCGGCTCAAGGTCATTTGAAAATCAATTCCAACTATACCCCTGCAATCAGCGGCAGTTCATTCCATCTTTCAGGCTTTCCTCTGAAACCGGGTGCGAATGCAATCACCGCAACGTATGATGGTTTTTTCAGATCTGATTCAACCACGATCACGGTCTATTACGATGTGGCTGGAACTCCGCCAAACTCAGTATTTACGGAAAACAGTCTGATGGGATCAACTCAGTTGCTGGAAGCTTTCGACGCGTCCGGTTCCAGCACTTCCAATGGAAGCATCACTCATTATTCCTGGGATTTCGGAGACGGAACCAAGGTTGAATCCGGAACCGCCACCATCACTCACGCCTACCAGAATGCAGGCATCCATACAGTTATCTTAAAGGTCACTGATAGTTCCGGACTGCAAGCGTCTTCCTCACAAAGTTTGACATTATTGCCATCTTCAAGCGGAGTCACTGATTCAAGCGGAGTCAGTGTAAATGTTTCCGGTTATGGCAGTGTGACTTTTGCGGCGGGAACAGTTCCAGTCGGGAGCACGGTTGCAGCTTATGTCACTCAAAGTTCCGAAACTGCGAATGACTTCGCAATCAACAATGACTTGTTGTCTACTTTGTCCCGCGTTGACTTTGAACTCCGGATCAATAGCGGTGCCGTTATCCCCGCTGGCCCGGTTCATGTGAAGGTGAATCTGCCTGCAGCTTATGTTTCCAGTCTTCCAAACGGAGCCCGGGTTTCCGTATTTGCTCAAATGATCGAAGATGGGGGAGAAGAAGTCCTCGATGATTTTGAAATACTGACGTCCTCCCTCGACATGCAAAATGCAATGGTGGAGGTCGACGTTCCGGTCGCAGCTTTCACAAATTTACGGAGTGATGACGGAAGCCATGAGGCGATTCTGATCGCCGCAGCACTTCCAGCACATCAAGCAGTGGCGAGAGTTCAAAAGCAGTCTTCCGGAGATTGTCAGGCAAATCCAATCGCTTCTCCATTGAGTGCACTCAGTGTGGAATCTTTGTTTGCTCCTCCGGCTCACGAAGGAGGCGACTTCGCAGCGACGGGTGTTCCGGTTCTTGCTGTACAGGATGGAGTGGTTCTCAAAGCGGGCGTGGACGAAAGAGCATTAAAGAGAGCGGATCCAAAATCAGGAAAATCAACCAAAGGATGGGGACAGTACGTTGTCTTGCAACACTCGATTGACGGCTCAAAAACTCTTTATGCTCACCTGCAAATGGGAACTGCAGTTCTTCCGGGTACGATCGTGTCACAGGGGCAGATGATTGCAACCTCTGGTAACTCAGGGGGCGCAAATGTACCACACTTGCACTTCGAATATCTGCTGGGAGACTCCCTGCTTAAAGTCGATCCAACTGCCTGTATCACCGGAGCACAGTTTTCCAGTGACAAAAACCAGTTGGACTTCCAGCTGATTGATTCCAGGACGCCTCAATCCCAGAATGTGACTCTTGCAAACACGGGTTCCAGAGCGATCAGTCCTGTCGTCACTATTGATCCACCGGCTCCGTGGCTTACGGTCGCTGGACTCACTGATATTCCAGTGGGTGGAAGCATCAATCTTGTTCTGACTGTTAATCCGGCACGAGTATCCGGTACTGGAACGGTGACGAGCGCACTTACGATTTCAGACGCTCAGGATTCGGCAGTCCTTCAAAAGATCAACTTGAGTGTGACCGTTCCAACTTTGCCACCGTCTTCCGATTGCAGCCTCTCAGGAACATGGCTTGAACGAGTGAATGGAGAAAGTTACTGGGTGAGCCTGGGAAGTGAGTTGACCGGCACGTCTGTTTCTTCAGCCGGTTGTCATTATTCAGTGACCGCAATCATGACCAACAGTGATGTACAAGTGCTGTCAACTTCGCTTGATTCAGATTGTCCAAGTTTCACCGAAACGGATTTCCTGTCTACTAACTGCAGCGTGATGTCGGGACTGGTGAACTCAATCGACCCAAGCACTTGGTTTCGCGAGACCAGGTAAGATTAGAACCGACAAACCGTCGCATCCTGACATTCAAACTGTGTCGTGATCTCTTCCGCATCAAACCCGTTATCGTCATTTGGAATCAAGTGAAAGAATCTCGGATAATGCAGAGAAGTCTTCGAAGAGTGAGGCGACATTGAAACAACCCCGTGTCTGGAAGTGAATCCAGAACCAAGCCAGATCGCTGTGAAAGACTGTTCATCCCAGAGTCCTTCTCCAAGCTCTTTTAACTTGTTCTTTCCTTCACCTGCAGGAACACTGCGGGTTTCGCCGTCGAGGGTCGCACTGACTTTAATCGAACCCTGGTCGATTGTTCCATCGAGAAGCACATAAAGGTATTCATCAGAAGTGTGTGAAAGTTTTTTGTCCCGGGCGAGCTCAAGATCACTGACCTTGAAAGTCCATGGATGTCTCCACATCCAGATTTCCCGCGCATCCGGTTTTTCAAGTGTTTCACGGGCCATCAACTGATAGCCGGTTTCATTCTCGCGCTGGACTTTGGAAGTGGGCTTGTCCTTGAACACATTGTGATTCGCGATATCGTAAAGGATCGGATGCCGCGAGTCGGGAAGATACTCTCCCTTGAAGTCATGAGTCTTGTGGCCTTTTCCATCAACCAGTCCGCCTTGGTACTGGCGTGCAACTGAATTGCCATTCTGATCGAAATCAATCGAGTAGATCCACTCAATGTCCGTTCGTCTTCCATAATGGCCGAGGGACGCAGGCTTCGAAGTCGAGAAGAGCCCGTGAACCGTTTCGTTTGAAAAGAACATTGTGTAGAGGAGGGTGAAGCCGCCTTCATCACGCGGAACGATGGAGTAGGTAAGGCCCATCGGAACATCGCGATCGGTGATGTCGTACTGGTCTTTTCGAAGAACGAGGTAAGGAGAGTTCTCAAGTGCGAGTCGTTCCATCAGATCCTCCGTCACCACGGGATTGATCTCAGCACTCCAGGAATTCAGTGTGCAGTTGGGAGAGGGAAGGAAAGTGATCGGCAGATTTTTCGGATCCAGACTGTCGTCGGTTCCAAGACTGATTTCTGTTTCGGTCACATATTTGAAAAGTTGAAAGCGGATGGTGTGATCTTTAAGTTTCAGTTCGGCCGTGATGCCGGGGAAGGCGTTGGTATCGGACGCGCACTCCATCTCGTAATTGAGCTTGAGAGATTGATCCTGCTTGAAGGCATCCCCGGCGTGCGCAGGGGTCGCAAGCAAGAGAAGACCTGGAAGTAGAAAAGAGAATCTCATAATGCAGTGCATTATGTTGGAAAATGTGGATTTTGACAAGAGAAAAAGCAAAAAGGCGGATCCCGAGCCTCTTATCCAGAGAGGGGGAATCCGCCTTTAAATTACTTTCGTTGAATTAACGGAACTCAAGTTCGGACTTGAGTGGAGCCACGGTGGTGAACTCTTCCATCTCGTCCGCTGCAAGCATTGCCGGATCCACTACATCGGCGATCTCGGAACCTGCTTGAGCAACAGCCTGATCGATCGGCATGGAGTTCGAGAGGGATGCTGCACGAACCGCGCGGTCCATGTTCACGATTCCTTCGGAAACCACTTTGCCTTTCAGGAAGTCTTTCTTGTCGACGGTGCCCATGATGATCGCCTTCACGTCTTTCGGCGCGAGGGTTTTGTTTGCATCAAGACAACGAGCCGCGATGTTGGTCACGTAGGGAGTCGCTTGACTGGTACCGGACATGCGAACTTGTTTTCCACCCGGGCTGTCAGACAGAATGCCTACGCCTGGAGCCGCTACGTCCACGGTTGTTTTACCGTAGTTGGAGAAGCTTGCGAGTTTCTTGTGACCGCTTGTCGCTGCAACCACCATGGAATGGTCGGTTTTGATGTTCGCAGGAGTCGTGAAGTAAACATCGTTGTCAGAAGAATCGTTACCCGCAGCAACAAGGAAGAGGGTGTTCGGAGAAGCATCAAACAACTCACGGTCAGCCTTCATCATGTGATTCATGACGTACTCGTAGTTCGCGATGGTGAACTTCTTGCCGTGAATCGGTTTCGCGAAGAACTCGATGATCTTCACGATTTTCAGGACTTGTGCTTTGGAGTTCCCGAAAGAGCAGTTTGCAACCTGCGCGCCGTGGCGGTTCAGGTACTGACCGATTTTGGAGTTCGTGCTTTCGAGACTTGTTTTCGGATCTCCGAAAAGAATGTCCAGGTAGCGCTGAGCGTGGGTTTCTCCCGGGCTGCGTGGATTGTTTTCGCGTTTCGGCTCGGCTTTCGCCACTGCAGGATCCGCTTTACCAATTTCAGTGATGCCCATGATTTGCGCCTGATCGTTGCCTTTTGCAGCGATACCCGCAACGTTGGTTCCGTGAGCGAAATCACCGAACTCGTTCAATTGCGCCATGAAGTCCTTGTTGCCTTTGGTGTGATCCTTGTACCACTGGATGTCCGCCTTGCGACCTTCCGGATTCAAAGTGGCATCATCGGTTCCGTCCATCAGGCGGGCCTGAACGTTGAAGTACTCATAAATGTCTGGAGAAAACTTGTTCACGAGGGAGAGGTCCACGAGCTCGGAACTGTTCTTCAAGAAGTTCCAACCGTGAATGTCATCGCTGTAACCGAGCTTGCTGTCGTCAAGCGTGTTGACCCATGCCTTGGGAGCGAGATCCGGGTGCGTGAGATCGCTTCCGGAGTCCAGAATCGCAATCAGGGAGGCGTGGGAGGATTGCTGAGTGATCAGCATTCCAAGGGTGGCCAAAAGTAGGTTTTTCTTAGCGGATAATTTCATTGTGTCCTCATTTTCGTAGTGGGGGGTTGAAAACTGATTGAGTTTCTAACACGACAAAACGCAATGCGTCAACATTCTTTTAAACAAGATCAGTTTAATTTTTAAACCCCTGTTTTTAATGGAAAAATGATGTGGATGGGGAGGGCGGAAAGATCTGTAAGTAACGCCCCTGTCGTCAAAAAACCAACAATCATGACGGCGGACCAAAATACCGACAAGAGGGGTGATGAAAAAAGCACCTGATTTTCACTTTTTGAAATTCTCGAATCGAATCGCCCCTCTTTTCGTCCTGACGGCGCTTCTTTCACAGACCTCCTTTGCTGGTTGCCCGGAGATGATGCTCGCGCACTTCTCACCGGAGGAGACGGCTTCAGATCAGGTTTCCCAGCGTTTTCTAACCGAAGCGCGGTCTGAATCCACGAGACTCGAAAAAGCGCTCCTGCGCTCCACGAAAAGCGGAAAGCTTGAAGTTTACGACACCGTCCTGATTGGTGTGGCGGGTGTGAACGGTGACATCGTCGCAAATACGATTCAATCCAATGCACCGGCTGCAAAAATTCTTGGAATTGATGCGGGTGATGGAACTTCCTTCACCTTTGATTCCGATTTCTTTCAGTTGAACAGTTCTGAGGATGCAACCAAGAGTTCAACACCGCTTCCTTTTCTTCCCACTCAGTTGAGAGACTTGATTCCAGACATCAAGGAACGCGTTTATCCACGCGCAAGAACCCTTGCGAATGGAGTTCACTTCGGAATGGCTTCTCTCGACGGCGACATCCTCCTTCAAAATAAAGTCGTCTCCATCTTGAAACGGGAAGACGGTACATTTGAAATCATCACTTCCAAAGGCATCAAGGTCCTCGCTAAAAAAGTAGTCAGTGGCCCGGGTTATGGTCGTCCGCTCGACACCTTCATGGATGTTGAATCCCAGAACTTCATCAAGACTTCGACTGATGCCATGAAACAAAATGGCGATTTGTCTGGTCTCGCGGTTCACTTTGATGATTTGAAACATTATGTGGAATCCGAGCGGGTGGCGGGTGTGGTCGTGGATCACCAGATCGATCCGCTTGACGTCGGAGTGGTGGGCTCAAGCGACGGCGGTTCCGTCGTCATGCAATGGTTGACCCGGGAAAAAGACACTGGAAAACGAGTCTGGGTTGGCCTCTCAGTCAAAGACGGACAAGGTTATATCGAACAGCTCGAAAACAAACCGAGATACGGTCCGGATATCGCGCCTAAAATTGATTCTGGAAAAATCACTCCGATGCCAGGTCGCCTGAAGTCACTGAGACAAGTGGTGGTGGATGGAAAGAAAAAAGTTCTCGTGACGTATACGGATCAGAACGTGGAAAAAACAACGCTTCTGGATGTGGTGGTGATGGCAACCGGATACAACCGTTCTTCAACAGACCTATTGAACGGCATGACTCCCACTTATTTTGCAACCAATCAGGATCCCGAAGATCTCGACACCTGGAACTTCATTCGCGAGCGCGAAGAAAAGTTCAAGACAGAACATCCTGAGGACTATCAGAATGCGACACCGAATCTGTATTCAGTGGGTGTGGATGGAAAAGATGCAATCCATCTTCTCTCCGTGTTCCGAGGCGGCAGACTCAGTATGGAGGTCGGAAAACAGGTGGCGTCTACAGTCCAAGTCACCCGTCAGATTCAGGAGGCTGCCGTAATGAAGGATGCAGTTACTTCTCTTGTGGTCAAAACTCCTGCAGTATCGCTTGCCGATACTACTCAGACAAAAATCGCTTTCTCCGCTGCCCGAGCGAGAATGACAAAAGTGTTTCGTTCTTTCTCCTTCAAGGGAAAGCTCTCCCTCTCGGTTTCAATGGCTTCGAATCAGGTGAACCTGCAAATCAACGGCATCGAACAAACCGCGGCAAACTCCATCTTGAAAAAGATGAATGCGGATCAAAGTCTGATGGCGGATTTGAAGGTGTTCCTGCAGGACCATCCAGCTGGGATGAATCTCGAGATTCCGAATACGACAGGCGGCGGCCTTCGAATGGATCAACTCATTTTAAGCCTGCTCTAAAACACGGATGATCTGAATGTTTATTCAGTAACTTGCTGTGGAGAGTTCGGCTGCTGGATCAGAAGTGCAACCAGCATCGAGAGTCCTGCAAACAGAGCCCATGCGACTAAAGAGGCATTCCCAATCAGGAATCCAGCCAACAGCGGAGCGACAATGGACGCGATGGCTGCAAGACTCTGGCTTACGCCGAAGACAGCGCCTTGCTCACGAGGTCCCACTTCGCGGGACATGAGGGAGGCGAGGGTCGGACGCACGAGCCCTGAGCCCAGTGCACCCAGGGTTGCAGCAACCAGGGCGGCTGGAATCGAGTGCACGAAACAGAAGCAGCAATAGCCCACGCCCTGAACGAGAAAGCCCAGACGGGAAGTGGCTTTTTCACCAAACTTTTTAATCGAACGATCGATCACAAAACTTCGGATCAGAATTCCAAGGAGTCCGAGGTAAGCGTAGAGATAGCCGACTTCACGCACGCCGAAAGGATGACCGTCGTAACTGAGGCGGCGCTCGGCAAACAGCGCGAAACAGGAAATATACGCGCTGAAGGAAACGTTGAAGAAGAAGAATTGATAAAGCAGTTCCTTCAAGCGCACCATGCTCAGGTATTTTGCCATCGGCTTGAGATTGATTCCTTCGGCAAAGGTGGACCAGGTGATTTGAAACGGTTGTTTGTCCCGATGAATTTCTTCTTCATCCTTGAAGAGGAATGAAGTGGTGAGGATGCTCACGAATGAGAGAAAAGCCGCTCCCCATGCCGGTGCGGATGGACCCCAGTGAAGTAACAATCCCGAAATGGCAGGCCCGATGAAGAAGCCCGTCGCAAAAGAAATCCCAATGAGTGAAAACGCTTTCGTGCGTTCTGCTGGTTTGGTCACATCTGAAATCGCTGCTTGGGCAACAGTGATGTTCCCCGCTGTGATCCCGTCGAGAATCCGGGCTGCGTAAACCATCCAGAGATTTTGAGCGAAGGCGAGAAGGACGAATCCAGCGCAGGTTCCAATCTGACTTAAGATCAAAATGGGTTTGCGTCCCATTTGATCCGACATGCGTCCGAGTACGGGACCTGAGAGGAACTGACAGAAAGCAAAAACGGTGATGATCATGCCGATCTGGGTGGGGCTTGCTCCGAACCGTTCCGCAAAGAAGGGAAGGTAAGGGAGAACGAGGGTCAGCGCCAGGATGTCTACGAAGATAATCAGAAAGATGGCCGCAAGAGCACGGTTGGATCGGAGCATGACTCCCAGAGTAAACAATTATTTAAAAAAGAGCGAAACAAAAGCTTGTGCGTTCGTAATTTGTTCGGTACCGTTTAGGTATGTCGGAAGTCTATTTAACGCCCAAACAAAAGCAAATTCTAGAATGGATCGAGAATCACCTTAGTCGGCATCAAACCATGCCGTCCCGCAGGGAAATTGCTCTGGGCTTAGGCCTTTCGTCTCCCGCAACCATACAGCAACACATTGAAGCGCTCGAAAAAAAAGGATTCTTAAAGCGTGGCGAAACTCGTGAAAGTCGGGCGCTTCAATGGACTGCTCGTTCAAAAAAACTTTTTAACCAGATCCAAGCAAACTCCATTGGAAAATCAAAAGATGGGGCCGATTCAGATTCTAACGAACTCGATTCGGTCCCTCTTTTAGGAACCATCGCAGCCGGCTATCCGATCGAAGTTTATCCGGAGACCCGCCATGTTTCCCTGCCGCTTGAGCTCTTTGTTTCTGCGAAACAAGCCGCTCTTTCCCGTAAGGACATCTACATGCTCACCGTGCGCGGGGATTCTATGATCGAGGAGGGGATTTTCCAGGACGACTGGGTCATCCTCCGCAAAAACACTACCGCGAAGTCCGGAGACACCGTTGCCGCCCTCTTAAACGGTGAAGCAACGCTCAAGAAGTTCTACAAAACCAAATCCGGAATGGAACTTCATCCCGCGAACCCGAAATACCCGGTCATGCCGATCGGCCCCAACGACCGCTTTGAAATCCAGGGTATTTTGATCGGCGTGATCCGTCGCTTCGTTTAATCGTCAAGATTCTATCATTCACTGCATGCAGGGCATTCAATACTGCGTAAACAGCAAGAAGCCGTGAGCTTTTAAGTGCGCACTCACTTCAGGTGCTACTGAACTTTTTCGGCTTTGATTTCACGCTGAAGATTCGAGTGCTTGATACTGTAGGTGAAGTACACCACACATCCGATTACAAGCCATCCAAAGAGACGTGCCCAGTTTTCCCAACCCAGGTGATAGATCATGAATCCGCAAACCAGGATTCCGAGAATCGGTACGAGTGGAACCAGTGGAGTGCGAAACGGACGATGTGTGTGCGGATCCGTCTTTCTCATCACGATGATTCCGATCGAAACCAGAACAAACGCAAACAGAGTTCCGATACTCGTCATGTCACCCACGATATCTCCCGGCACAAATGCCGCGAAGAGGGACACGAAGACAAACAGAATCACGTTTGCTTGAGCCGGAGTCCGGTACTTCGGATGAATCTCAGCGAAGGCCTTTGGAAGAAGTCCGTCGTGCGCCATCGAGTAGAGAACGCGCGATTGGCCGAGCAGGAGCACGAGAATCACAGACGAGAAGCCCGCAAGAATCGCAATCGTGATCAGGTTACTGAACCAGGCATAGCCCGGCATGTAGGTTGAAATTGCATACGCAACCGCAGCCTCGTGGCCCGGGCCTGTGGATGCGAAATCCTTGTAGTTCGCAATTCCGGTCAGAACGTAGGAGAAGGCCACGTAAAGGATGGTGCAGAAAATGAGGGATCCAATGATCCCGAACGGCATTCCTTTTTGAGGATCTTTCGCTTCCTGGGCAGCAGTCGAAACCGCATCAAATCCCACGTAAGCAAAGAACACGATTCCGGCACCGCGGAAAACGCCAGGCCATCCGAATGCATCTCCGCCTTCATTCGGCGGAAGGAATGGCATGTGGTTCACCGGATTAATGAATTTCCATCCCAGGCCGATGAAAGCAATCACGATCGCGCACTTCACGATCACGATCGCGATGTTCACTTTCGCAGACTCTTTGGTTCCTTTGATCAGAAGGGCTGAAAGAATAAACACGATGAATGCCGCAGGCAGGTTCACCATTCCGTGTGCGCCGGTGAGCGACGTCTGGAACGGGGAGTGGCAATACTCATAGGGGATCGAGAACCCCAAAAAGGCTTCACAAAGTTTGTTCAGGTATTCAGACCAGGCAATCGCAACGGTCGCAGATCCAAGAGCGTACTCAAGAATCAGATCCCAGCCGATGAACCAGGCGATGAATTCACCCATGGTGGCATAAGAGTAAGTGTAGGCGGATCCCGCGATCGGAATCATGGTCGCAAATTCAACGTAACAGAGACCGGCAAACGCACATCCCAGACCCGCGATCAGGTAGGACCAGATCACCGCAGGACCGGCATGGTTTCCGGCAGCCGCTGCAGTCCTGACGAAGATTCCGGCGCCGATCACAGCACCGATTCCGAGGGCGAGGAGAGCACCCGAACCCAAGGTCCGTTTGAGGGTGTTTTCACCCTGTGCTGCCGCTTCTTCTTGTAGCTTCAAAATGGATTTTCTTCTGAAGATGCTCATTTTTAAATCCCCCCGGATGTGTTTAGATGTGGCTAACCACGATCATTACTGCTTTAGGGGAGAGCGTCAAGGCCATGAACTGGAAATCTTTATTTCGCACAAAGCCCGTCTCACAAATCTTAACAGAGGCTGAAGCAGGCTTGAGTGATCATCATGGACTTCCTTCCTCTCCGCACGGTTTGAGACGCACACTCGGAGTGACAGACCTGACTGCGATGGGAATTGCGGCTGTTATTGGCGCCGGAATTTTCTCCACTGTGGGTGCCGCTGCGGCCGATGGCGGTCCTGCTACGATCTTCCTCTTTATTTTCACCGCAATTGCCTGTGCTTTTTCTGCTTTTTGTTATGCCGAGTTCGCATCCGCCATTCCGGTTGCAGGTTCCGCTTACACCTATGCTTATGCTTCCCTGGGTGAATTCCTGGCTTGGGTGATCGGTTGGGATCTCCTCATGGAGTACGCGATCGGGAACATTGCCGTTGCAATTTCCTGGGGGGATTATTTCAATGCCCTGCTCGCGGGTTATGGCATTCATCTTCCCCCTTATCTAACGGTCGATCTTCTCAGTGCATCCCGTGCTCACGACCAAGTTCAATCCTTGCTCAATTCCGGCATCCCGCTTGCGGACCTTGCGTCAAAGGGAATTGGCCAAAGTACCCTCGATGCTTATCAAGCCTGGCTTCAGGCACCTCACTTTTTAGGCTTCCCGCTGATCTGTCACCTCCCGGCCTTTGGCGTTGTGGTTCTGGTCACCGCGGTGGTCTACGTTGGGATTCAGGAATCAAAGCGCGTCACAAACGCCATGGTTCTCGTTAAGATCGCGGTACTTCTCCTCGTCGTCGGCCTTGGAGCCTTTTACGTGAAACCCGAAAACTGGCATCCGTTCGCCCCGAACGGAGTCGGTGGAGTGATGAAGGGGGTCTCCGCGATCTTCTTTGCCTACATCGGTTTTGATGCGATCACGACGACCGCCGAAGAGTGCAAGAACCCACAGCGGGATCTTCCCCGCGCGATGATCTACTCGCTTGTGATCTGCACCATTCTTTACATCATGGTCGCCCTCATCCTGACTGGAGTCGTGAAGTACGACAAACTCGCGGTAGGGGATCCACTCGCTTATGTCTTCGGACCAGAAGGCGCAAACATAGCCTGGCTCCATGGAGTCATCGCGTTCTCAGCGATCATCGCGCTCTTTACGGTTCTTCTCGTGTTCCAGCTCGGTCAACCCCGCATCTGGATGGCAATGAGCCGTGACGGACTTCTTCCGCCGATCTTCTCCTCGATTCACCCGAAATTCAAAACCCCGTGGTTCTCAACCATCGTGACCGGAATCTTCGTCGGGATTCCGTGCATCTTCATGAACCTGACTGAAGTGACGGATCTGACTTCGATTGGAACTCTCTGCGCTTTTGTTCTCGTCTGCGCCGGTGTTCTCACGATGGATCCTCACCGCGAAAAAGTGCCTGGCCGATTCTACACGCCTTATATCAACGGGAAGTATCTGTTCCCGGTGCTCGTGGCGGTAAGTTTCTTCGCAAGCTACTACTACAACACTCAGGGCATTGAAAACTTCCTGCACAACACGAGCCCGGACCTTCCGGGCAAAACCGGGTTCGAGGTGTTTCAACACCGCATCCCGTACGTGGTTTTTGTCATCTCCATGATTTATCTCTCCTGGCTCACTTTTAAGAAAAACTTCTCTCTTATCCCGCTCTTGGGGCTTGCCAGCTGTGCTTACCTCATGACCGAGCTCGGCATTGTAAACTGGGTCCGCTTCGGTCTCTGGCTTGCGGTGGGATTATTGATCTATTTCTGCTATAGTCGTAATCACTCGAAGTTAAAGGACGAGGTTTGAATATGAGTGAAAAAGATTCCTTCGAAATTCCAATCAAGAAGAATCCGATCTTCCTCTATGCCGCGATCAATATCGGAATCGTGAGCTTCATGGTCTGCCTTTTCTATTTCGCCTATCAGGCAATGAAGCAATAAGGGGATTCGAGTGAAACTGGTTGGACGAAAAACGGAACAAGCCCTGATCGAGACGATGCTGAACTCGAATCATCACGTTCTTCTCGAAGGACCGGTTGGAGTGGGAAAGACCACGCTTGCCCTTTCCGTTGCTGAAAAACTGAATCGCTCCCTGATCCGGGTGGACGGAGACGGACGCTACACCGAGCAAAAGCTCGTCGGTTCCTTTGATCCAAAACTCGTTCTCGAACGCGGCTTCGGTCGTGAAAGTTTCCTCCCAGGCCCGTTGTATCAGGCGATGGAAGAGGGGAGCATCCTCCTCATCAACGAATTGAACCGCATGCCCGAGATGGTTCAGAACGTTCTTCTCCCTGCGCTCGACGAAAGAAAAATTCAAATCCCGATCATCGGCGAACTCAAGGCGCAAAAAGGCTTCTCCGTGATTGCGACTCAGAACCCACGCGAGTTCGTTGCGACTTCGGCTCTTTCCGAAGCGCTGCTCGATCGTCTTGAATGGATTTCGATTTCACCGCTTTCTGAAAAGGAAGAGCTCGAAGTCGTGAAGTCCAGCGTTCAGGGCACCAGTCTTCCGTTTGAACGCATCGTCGCTCTCGTTCGTCTCACGCGTGGACACGCGAAGATCAAACGCGGAGCCTCTGTTCGCGCAGCCATTGCCATGGCTCAGGCTCTTTCTCATTCGGAAAATACGGAAGAGAACTTCTGGGGCATTGCCAAGTCCGTTCTCGCAAACCGCATCGAGCTTCAAAGCGGCAAGTTCTCAAACCGCCCTTACGGCGATCTTCTTGACGAGTTGATGACCGAACTTCAGACCGAATTAAAAAAAAAGCCCTGAGCTCGAAAGCTGATTTCGAAACTTTCCCCAAAGTAGATGGAAAACTGATCTTCCACGCGGATTCCGTCGCAGACAATGACGAAGAAGCGCAAGCGGGCGAAGACAGCAATGATTCCAAAAAAGCAGGCGAACAGTCGGATCCCGTAGGCCACGACAAGAAAGACGACTGGGATCTTGCCATTCGTTTCCGGGACATCCAGCGTTACGGCTATCTCGAACCCAAAGTAAAAAAAGAAATGGGCGAGAAGGCGATTCGTTCAGTGATGGAACGCGCCCGCGAAAGTCTGGGTCCGATTCAAAAGCCTTACTCGTATCAAACTCTCGGTCAAACCGAGGCGGAACAGAAGCAAGCTCAAGGTGCCGTACTCGAACTCGACATCGAAGAATCACTTCTCCAAAAACACCTGATTCAAGGTGAGTTCGTGTATCAGGTTCGTTTCGAACGCGATCACGGAGTCCTGCTCCTGCTCGACACTTCTCTTTCAATGAAGGGTGAAAAACTTGCGCTTCTCGGAGTGACGGTCGCCGCCGTTTGCGAAAGTGTTCCCAAGGCTGCGCTTTGCATTCTCGGATTTGATTCCGAAATTCACGTGCTGAAAGAGTTCGGAGAAGACGTGACGACTGAAATGGTTGTCGCAAGGGTGCTCTCCATTCCTCCAGGAGGGTTCACCAATATTGAGCACGGTCTTAAATCCGCGAGGAAGCACATCGATCAGAGTGGCTATCCGCAGAGCCGGGTGATTCTCGTGAGTGACGGTCGTTACACGGAAGGGAAAGATCCCACGATTGAAGCCCAGAACTTCCGGTTCATTTACCCGGTCAAGATTGGCAAGGATCCGACCGGCCGAACCGTCATGAGGGAGATCGCCGATACGGGGCAGGGGCGTTTTGCGGAAGTGCGGGAAATGCATGAACTTCCTCGGTTTTTACTCAACGGCATCCGGGCCTGGGTGAAATAGTCCCGTCTTCCATCTGGCCGCTCAGAGCCCTGAAATCAGGTAATATTTGTCATTCGTGGAAAGTTCAGCTATACCCCCTCCAGAACAAAAACGACTGTGAGAGGGAGTTTTCGATGAAAAGCCTTTTTTTGACCGCTCTGGTAGTATTCGCGGCATCCACTGCAAAAGCCGATAACCTTAACTTTGAAAACGGATCAAGCATTGTCGATCAAGGCAGCTTCTTTCACGTCACTCTTTCCACCGAGAATGCAAACATGTGGGGCAACACCACTGACCCGGTCAAGGGTTACGTATTCGACATTCCTAAAACCGAGTGCAGCGGCGAAGCTTGCCGTAGCCCGGGCCCGATCAAGGCCTTCGAAAAACACAACAACAACGTAGGCAAGATCGTGCCACTCACCGTTGCGTACGTGTTGACGGCTTCAAAGCCAGCTATTCTCTCTGTTACGCTGAAAAATGCGGATGGACAAATTCAGACTGTTTCCGATACCGCGAAATAAGCTGATTCTTTAGACGGGATTCAGGTGGGCTTCCAGATTCTTCTTCTGGAACTCCGGTAGCATGAATGCGCCTTCATGAATCCCGAGATTGTAATAATCCGTATCAAGTCCGGATGAAAGAACGCGTTCGCGTTTCAGATCATCCACCGGATGCCACCCCTCACAGGCGAGTGCAATCGACCCAAGGCCACCGGGCAGACTCAGATTCGTGTAATTGTAAAAATGCAGGCGTTTGAAATGCTGCTTCAGATTTGAAGCGAGTTGCTTCTGCGTTTCTGCTGAAAAGAACGGACTCTCTGCGGAGAGAACCACGATCCCGTTCTCATTCAGTTTCGCTTTCAGGTTTTCAAAAAAGTGAGAGAGCGCTTCCTCTGAGTTGATTCGCTTGAGAGGACTCTGATCAACGAGAATCAGATCAAAGTTTTCGATTCCTTTTGAGTACTCGGGCTCCACCCAGTCTTGTTCCGGTTTGAAGTGAAGTTTTACGCGTGGGCTCGAGAGTGACTGTGCCACTTCGGGAAAGAATTCCTTGCACACGCGGGTGATCGCCTGATCCTCATCCACGACAATGATCTGCTCGATCGAAGAATGCTTCAGCAACTCACGCACGAGTGCTCCGTCGCCACCCCCGAGCACCAGTGCCCGTTTTGGATCAGGGTGAAGGAAAGCAGGAGCATGGGCCGCCATCTCAGCAAAAATCGCGACATCCGCTTCAGTGAAGCGAAGCTCTTCATCCACCTTGAGACCCTTGCCAAGAAGGGGAAGGTCAAGAACCTCGAGTGTGTGGTGGGGCGATATTTCAGAATAGAGCATCCCCCCATTATGGTGAAGGGGAAGGGGCAGAACAAGGAAAATCCGCCCGTGTGGGCGGTCTGAAACTGTGCTAAAACCATGACATGCGGAGCGAAGAACTCTTCCAGCAAATCCTGTTCGGTGGAAGCCTCGAGGACAAACTCGCAGGCAAGGGGATTGCTTGGGAGTCCATCGACTGGTCGAAGGCAGAGCCTTTGATCGGAACAGTCGATGCGCCCGGACGAGGTCCTGGGTTTCAAATCACCTCCCAGCAATCGAGCGCCTTTCCCCGGAAGTCGGAACTAAAGGACGAAAGTGCCCGCGGACGCCTGATTCACTTTTTTGCCAATCACGAACTCCTCGCGATTGAGTCCATGGCGTATGTCCTGCTCAAGTTTCCGAATGCAGAACCCTCCTTCCGGGCGGGCGTCTTTCGCACGCTTCAGGATGAGCAGAGGCACTTGAATGCCTATCTCACCCGCATGCGCGAGTGTGGCGTCGACTTTGGTGCGGTTCCGCTCACCCTTTATTTCTGGAACACAGTGAAGGCCATGAAGTCTCCGCTCGATTACGTGACCCAGATGAGTCTCACGTTCGAACAGGCGAATCTCGATTTTGCTCTCGAGTACGCGAAAATTTTTGAAGAAGAAATTGCAGATGAGAAGACCGCTCGTCTTTTGCGTGAAGTGCATGAGGATGAAGTCCAGCACGTCGCTCACGGGCTCAAGTGGTTCAAGAACTGGCACGATCCGGCTTTAAGCGATTACGAAGCTTATTTGAAACAGCTTCCATTCCCGATGACTCCGAGACGGGCAAAAGGCTCGACGCTCTTTTCAGCTGAATCCCGGAAACAAGCGGGGATGAGTGAGGAGTTCATCGAATCCATCCGGGTTTCCGGTGGATCACGCGGAAAGGTCCCGCACTACTATTTCTTCAATCCTCAATGCGAAGTCGAAGGACAACTTCAGACCCTTCCTAAAACCTTTCTTGGAAAAATCGAGGATTTGAAACCGCTCGTGCTCTGGCTTGCCGGTGAAGAGGACGTGATTGAAGTCACCGAAAAACCACCGCTCTCCTGGTTAAAGAACGTACATGCGCTTCGAGGCGAGATTCCGGAATTTATTCTCAAGGCAGATGATTTGAAACGGTATCAGGCATTCGATGAATTCAAGCCATGGGGTTTTGGAGAGAGTGCCTGGAAGAAGTGGGCTGAAATTGAACGCATGACGAGAAAGAAGCCAGCTTTCCCGAAAACACTTCACCGCGAAAAACTTTTCTCAAAAACGTATTGGAAGAAAGTGCTTTCATCCGGGGGCGTAGCCATTCATTCAGTTGGAGAGCTTGATGCGTTTCTTCCTGCGTTCGAGAGCGCAAATCACGACTGGCTCGTGAAGTCCGATCAAAGCACCAGTGGGCGTGGGCATCTTCGGATTCCGGCAGAACAAGTGAAGGACCCAGTCATCCGTCAAAAACTTAAAAGCCGTCTTGAAAAGGGCGAATCCTTCGTCGTTGAACCTTTTCTTACCAAGGTTCAGGATTTCTCGGTTCAATACGAGATCTCACCCGAAGGCCGCATCCGCGAGTTCGAACCTCGTTACTTTGAAATCGATGCTCAATTCCAGTACCGTGGCGCTCTTCTCGGTCGCCCTGTTCTCCCGGTTACGGAGAAAGGCGGGCAGGCCTGGATTCAGATTCAAAAAGACAAAAAGGGCTGGAGAGAGAAACATCTCGAGGTTCTCAATCATTTGAAATCACTCTCGTACCACGGGCCGGTTGGAATCGATGCGCTCGTGCATGAAACGAGCGAAGGCTTAAAGGTGGAGCCCGTGATTGAAGTCAATGTTCGCTACACCATGGGCCGGGTTGCGCACGCAATCGAAGAAGCGTTCCAGTCTCATGGATACAAAAGTGGCGTGCTTCGTTTCCTCAATCAGTCGGATGTGCTCGAATTTGGCGCAAAAAGCTTCTTGGAGCTTGCGACAAAGCTTAAATCCGAGTTTCAGGACGCAATGATCGAAGCAACCCCTGCGGAGACAAGTCAGTCCACGTGGTGTTTTGCGGTCGGAAGTCGGAATTTTAATCCCGAACTTCTCAATCGATTCTTTAAATGATTATTCCTGCGGCTTGAGACCAACGTAAATCCGGTGAACGTCGTCGTTGTCATCGAGGTCTGAAAGGAAGTCAGTCGCTTCTTTCAGCTTCTCTCCGTCCAGATCCACAAAGTTCTTCGCGATGTAAACGAGTTCGGAACTCAGGATATTCCAGCCGTTCGCGTTCAAGGACTTGTTCACGCTGTCGAAATCAGTCATCGCACAGGTGAAGCGAGCGAGTGTACCGGTAGTAGGTTGGCCTTCGCCTGGCTTGAAAGTAGTGACTTCATCAGCACCCGCTTCAATGGCAACGGTATCGAGATCAACGCCAGTGTCTTTAAAGTGAGCGTCGATGCTTCCTTTACGATCAAACATCCATGCTACGGAGCCCACGGCACCGAGTTGTCCTTTACGGAAAGCAACACGCATGTCGGCTGCGGTCCGGTTGCGGTTCTCAGTCAGGCACTCGACAATGATCGGAACCTGATGAGGCGCAAAGCCTTCATACAAAATGGTTTCATAGGTGACAGGATCATCGAGGAGGCCTGCGCCGCGTTTTACTGCGCGTTCAATCGTGTCGCGGGGAACAGAGTTCCGGCGAGCATCTTCGAGAGCACCTCTCAGGCGGAAATTGGATGTCGGATCTGCTCCGCCCATTTTCGCCGCTACGATGATCTCTTTGGTGAGCTTTCCGATGATCGCTCCCTTTTTCGCTGCCTGTGCCGCTTTAAGCGGCGCTTTCCATTGTGCACCCATAGGGGGTGAGTATTGCAAATCTTGGCCTAAAAGGCAAAAAAGGGTTATAAATGGGGAATCCTATGTTGAAACAACCTCTGAACCTTCCGAGTCAAGAATTTGAAGCCCATCTTTACGATTGCGACGGCACACTTGCCGATACCATGACGCCACACATTGAGGCTTGGGTCGCAGAATGCAATGCTCACGGAGTTCCACTCGATGGAAACATGATTACCGAACTTGCAGGCATGCCGGCGGTTCCAACCGTTGAGCGGATCAATGCCCGTTACGGTTCAAAACTGGATCCCCATCAAATCGCCCAACTGAAAGAAGACCGTTTCCACCGTGAGTATCTCCATCGCGTAAAACCGATTCAGGAAGTCGTGGACGTCCTTGAGCAGGCCTATGCAAAAGGGATCAAGATTGGAGTGGTTTCAGGCGGTCGCAAACGCATCGTCGAAGAAACGCTGAAGATGTTGAACATCCGGGACAAGGTCGGAGTCGTGATCTGTGCTGAGGATGTAGTGAATGGAAAGCCGCACGCGGAGCCGTTCCTGAAAGCCGCACAAGCCCTTGGAGTGAAGCCAGAGAAGTGCCTCGTGTTCGAGGACGCGGATCTTGGAATCAAATCAGCGGAAAACGCGAACATGCAGTGGGTGAGAGTTTACAGCTGATTATTCATCTTCGGAGCCAAGCCCAATTATCCTTTTTTGTAGCTTGGGCTTTATCATGAGTTCGCGAATGGCATCAAAGACGACTTTGAATTGATGGTCGTATTTCTGTTCCAGCTGACTTAATTTCAGACTTAGCTCACGGTTGCTTTCGAGGAGCCCTCTGAGTTTTACGAAAGTCCGCATGATTTCCAAATTGACCTTGATGGCTCGTGAGCTGTGAAGAACGCCCGATAGCATCGAGACGCCTTGTTCTGTAAAAACGTTGGGAAGGTACTTTCTGTGCGCTCCATGCACCCCTGATCTTAAGGTCGCAAATTGCGACCTTAAGAATTCCCATTCAATTTCAGATAGTTGGAACATAAAATCGTTTGGAAAACGCTCTGAATTTCTTCGAACCTGTTCATTGAGTCGTTTAACGGGAACTTGATAAAGTTCGGCAAGATCAGAATCGATCATCACTTTTGTGTTCCGAATGAAGTAAATCCGATGAGCAATTTCAGAGTCTGAAAATTCTTCTTTTGAAGTCATGGACCTCAAAATGCAAACACTGTTCCAAGAAGGTGTTGCAGCGCACCTCCACAAGTAATCGGATACCTTTTGGCTATTGATCAAGTTTCATCGCGAGCAAGCGGAAGATCTTGAATTGCGCAGCACCCGCCGTATACATGATCTTGCGAAGCGTATCGTATTTCACGCGCTTGTCGGCTTGAATCGCGAGTACGCCATCGAATGGAAGAGGCTGGCCGTTTTCATCCCGAGCCGGAGACTTCGCACGCAGAACTTCTGATTTCTCACGCGCTTTGGTCAAAGCATCATAGAGACGGGCGATCCGCATGTTGTTCTCATCGAGATCTTCAGTCTTGAAGGAGTAGGACGGTTGTCCGCCGTTCAAGGCATCCGCAGACTGAACAAATTCCACTACGCGTGTACCTTCAAAGGTAATCGCTTCCGGAGTCACGATCACATTCAAGCTGTCAGGCGGGGATTCTGCGGTTTTGGAAATCGGGAGCTGAATTCCTGGAACAGACGAAAATGAGTTCGTGCTCGTGGAATAGCTTTTCAGCAAAAACACGAGAATGATGACGAGAATGTCCATCATCGACGTGAGTTGAAGTTCGAAGTCCTTGTGAATCTTTTTCCGGCGACCTCTGAAGCGGATGGAGCGATTTCTAGCCATTATTGATCTCCCCCCAGAAGGTTACCGAAGATCACTTCACCGAAAATCTGTTTCACTTGTTCCTGAACACCGGTTTTCGGGTTCGGAGCGGAGATGACTGGATCGGTCTTATCGAGACTCTTCACGGCATCAAGCACCTTTACGATGGTGTCGTAAGAGGTGTTGTTCTGAGGCACGAGAATGATCTTGTTCTCAGTCGGGAATTTTTGTTTGATTCCGATCGCTGCTTCGTGAAGTTTGAGTTCATCCACGGTTCCATCGTCCTTGTTCGGGATGGTCTGCATGGAGATCAGTTCAAACGGACTCCAAAGCTGAATGTCTTTGTCGTTCAGGGTGAGAGTGAGTTGAAGTGGACGCTCTTTTAATTGCTGTTCGTTCTGCTGGCTGCTCACTACGGGAAGTGGAGACTCAACCATGGTCAGGGACAGGAACGCCATGGTGTACATCAAAAACGCAATCATGGTCACCAATGCATCAAGCATTGGAACGAGGTTGATATTAACCTCTTGAGCATGGGAACGGCGTCTGGATGAAGGGCGTTTCAGCACTTATCTGATTCCTATTTCTCGGAAGAGTGTTGGACTTTGCGGGCGGAAAGAAGATCGAGAAGCTTCACACTGTGCTCGTCAACTTCAGAAACGATGGAAGCAGCCTTGGAAGAGAGGATCGAGTGCGCGACCATGGTCATCACCGCTACGATCAACCCGAAAGCGGTTGCGTACATGGCTTCAGAAATACCGGCAGAGAGAAGCGCCTGGCGTTGTGCCGGGTCCGCGTTCGCAATGGATGCGAAGGAGCGAATCAAACCGGAGATGGTTCCGAGGAGACCAAGGAGGGTCGCCACGTTTGCGACCAAGGCCAGGTAAGGAAGGTTTTTCTCGAGCTGTGGAATCACTTCGAGGGAAGCGGAGTCGAGAGCGTTTTGAATTTGTTCTTCGGAACGGGAAGCGCGCATCAGGCCCGCTTTGATCACGCGGGGGAGTGCAGCGTTCTTGGTGCCGTTACAGATGCGGAGTGCACCGTCGAGGTCATTTGCCAGAATGTGCTTCTGGATCTCGAACATGAACGAAGTGCCGTTGATGTTGAGTTGCAAGAAGAGGCGAACGAACCTTTCAAGAATGAACGCGATAGAAGCTGCGAGTGCGATTGCGATCAGATACGTTGCGAAACCACCATGTTGGAGCGCACCGATTACGTTTAATCCTGTTGATTGAGGGTCCATCCTTAGTTCTCCTTAAGTTAAGGATAGAGAACTGAGCCGGAAATGCAAAAGAAAAAAGCCAAAAAGGACCGAAGCTTACGCTTGCGGTCCTTTTCAGAAATTCGGATATTGGATTTTAAATCTTAAAGATGCTTCTGAATCGCGTTTACGAAGCTGTCCTTTGGTTGATTTCCAACCAACTGGTCAACAACCTGACCGTCTTTCAGGAGAACTACGGTTGGGATCCCGCGGACACGGAAACGTTGCGCCGCGTCTGGATTCTCATCCACGTTCAATTTGTAGACTTTCACTTTGCCTTCGTACTGATCAGCCAGTGCCTCGATGGTGGGTCCGAGTGCTTTACAAGGTCCGCACCATTCAGCCCAGAAATCCACCAGAGTCAGCTCGCCGTTTTTAAGCACTTCTGTTTCAAGATTTGTATCAGTTGCCGTTAAAACATTTTTTGAATTCGTCATGAAACTATCGTACCACTAATGGGTAGACTTTCCAATAGAAGCACTCAATGAAGGGGTTTAGAAAATCGATGGACTCTATCCGCAATTATATCGTCGGAACTTATGAAGAATCCTTGAAAGCCAAGAAGAAGTTCCTGGATGAGAATGTGGACCACGTCATTCAGGCCTGCGACATCATCTCCAAGAGCATGAAATCGGGCCACAAACTCATGATTTGCGGTAATGGTGGGTCTGCAGCGGATGCCCAGCACATGGCAGCCGAAATGATTGGCCGCATGCTGGTTGAGCGCAATCCGCTCCCGGCCATGGCCCTCACGACTGACACCTCGAATCTGACAGCGATCGCCAACGACTACTCCTTTGATGCCGTTTTTGAGAAACAAGTCCAAGGCTTGGGCAATAAAGGTGATGTACTTCTTGCGATCTCCACCTCTGGAAACTCCAAAAACGTCCTCCGCGCCGTGGAAGCGGCGAAGGTGAAGGGCATGCACGTGATCTCCATGACCGGCGGCACGGGCGGGAAGCTGAAAGATCTTTCAGACGTAAACTTGAACGTGGCACTCGGAGCAAACTCGAGCCGCATTCAGGAAACCCACATCTTCATCGTTCATTCGATCGTCGATGTGATCGATCGCTTTTTTCTTAAAGGATAAAAACCCGAAGTGAAATACGCTGGCCCAAAATCCCGAGTCTTCGCGAAATTCATCGACCTCATGGTCGTCTTGTTTCTCGGGATGCTTTTGCGGGGTGGGGCGGGTTCCATTCTCGGTTTCGTTTACTCACTCGTCGCTGACGGCCTTCCGTTCAAAAAGATGAAGGGCCAGAGCATCGGGAAGAAGATCATGGGTCTTCAGGTGATCTCCGAAGACGGCGTGAAGTCCGACCTCAAGGCTTCCATCATCCGGAACATCCCGATCGGATTCGTCACTTTTCTCATGATCATCCCGTTCTGGGGATGGATCCTCGGCTTCCTGGTCGGTATACCGCTTTGGCTGATTGAGATCAGCCTGATCGCCCGCGCGGATCGCAGACAGCGGCTCGGTGACGTCATGGCCGAAACCGTAGTCACAGAACGTGCGTAACCCCTCTGAATAATTTTTTATGAAATCTTCGTACAATACTCTCTACCTCATCGACATCAGTTCGTTCATCTTTCGTGCGTTCTACGCCGTCCGTGAATTGACCGCTCCGGATGGAACTCCGGTAAACGCCGTTTACGGTGTGGCGGCCATGCTCGGACGCCTCCTCGATGAAGTTGGTCCTGAATACCTTGCGGTCGTTTACGATTCCAAAGAACCTTCATTCCGGAAAATAATGTACCCAGAGTACAAAGCAAACCGTCAGGCAGTGCCTGAGATGCTGATTCCGCAGTTTGATCTGATCGAGCAGCTGATCTCCCTCATGGGAATTCCTGCTTTTCGTCAGAGTGGGGTCGAGGCCGATGACTTGATTGCAACTGCAGCCAAGGTCTGGCTCAAAGAAGATAAGAAACACCGTGTGGTCGTGGTGACCGGCGATAAAGACCTCATGGCGTTAGTCAACGCAAAGACCCAGGTCTGGGACACGATGAAGGATGCGCACTATACTGATCACGAAGTGATTGAAAAATTCGGTGTGAAGCCGGATCAGATCCGCGATTACCTCGCGATGGTGGGCGATGCTTCAGACAACATTCCAGGGATTACCGGAATCGGTCCCAAGGGCGCAGAGCAGCTCCTGAAAGAGCACAAAACCCTCGATGGCGTGATCGCCGCTGCGAAAGCCGGAAAAGTAAAAGGCAAAAAAGGGGAGATGATTGTCGAAGGCGAGGCGATGGCCATGCTCTCGCGCGATCTCGCGACTTTGAAAGACGATATCGAACTCAAGGTATCAGTCGATTCCGCTCGTTTTGATCTGAATGTGAAGCCCGAGCTTCTCGAGTTCTTCCGCAAGTTCAACTTCAAAACCCTTCTTTCCAAATACTCTTCAATCGGGGCCACTCAGGAAGCGCCCCTCGCGTATCAGGCTGAAGGCGCGCCGTCTCCGGTGATGGAATCCACTCACGCTCCAAAAGGCGGTCACAAGCCCGTCTTCAAAACCGTGAACACCGAAAACGATTTCAAGGCGCTCCTCGCTGAAATCGAGAAAACAAAACGTTTTGGATTCGACACAGAGACCACTTCACTCGATACCCGGGATGCGAATCTCGTCGGGATCGCGATTGCGACGACGATTGATGGCGGTTACTACATTCCAATCGGTCACACCATGACTCTCGAGTCCCAGATTCCACAGCTTGACGAGGACTATGTTCTCGAAAAGTTGAAACCGATTCTCGAGTCGCCGGAATACAAGAAGATCGGTCAGAATCTCAAGTACGACATGCGCATCATGCACAGCCATGGTGTTGAGATGAAGGGAATTGAAGGCGACACGATGGTAGCAGCCTACGCCCTTGATTCAAGCGGTCGTCACAATCTCGATTACCTCTCGCAGAAATACCTGAACTATCAGGTGAAGACTTATGAAGACATGACCGGCAAGGGCGCGGCTCAGATCAGCTTTGCCGATGTGCCGATTGATCAGGCCACTCTTTACTCCGCGGAAGACGCGTGGTGCGCATTCATGCTTTGGGAAGTCCTGAGGCCTGAACTGAAGCGCGCCGGAGTTGAAAGCCTGTTCCTCGATGTCGACCTTCCGATGGTTGGCGTGATTGCCGAAATGGAAGAAGAGGGGATCATGGTCGATGTGCCGTTCCTCCAGAAAATCGAAGTCGAGTTCAAGGAAGAATTAAAGCAGATCGAAGAGAAGGTTCGCGGGTTCTCCCAGAATAAGACGCTCAATCTCGGTTCCCCGAAACAGCTCGGGCAATTCCTTTTTGAAGAACTGAAGCTTCCGACTCAGGGAAAAACCAAAACCGGTTTCTCCACGGATGCCTCCGTGCTCGCAGCACTGGCTCCGATGCATCCGGCTCCGAAGCTTCTTCTTGAACACCGCGAGATTTCAAAACTGGTGGGGACTTACGTGCTCCCGCTTCAAGAATTGAGAAGCAGGGAAGACGACCGCATTCGCACCAGCTTCCATCTCACCGGAACTGCAACCGGACGTTTGTCGAGCAGTGATCCAAACCTTCAAAACATTCCAACCCGGACCAAGCGCGGACAGCTCATTCGTCAGGCATTTGTTGCGAAAAAGGGCACCGCCCTTCTTTCTGCCGATTACTCGCAAATCGAACTCCGGATTCTCGCTCACCTGAGTGGAGATGCGAATCTCATGGAGTCTTTTGTGAAGGGTGAAGACGTGCACAGAAGAACGGCAAGCGAGATCTTCCACGTCGAGCCTGAAAAAGTGACCGACACTCAGCGCGGATTCGCTAAAGCGATCAACTTCGGTCTCATGTATGGAAAAACGGCCTTCGGTCTTTCCGAGGAGCTCGGGATTTCCCGTGGCGAAGCAAAAGCCATGATCGATGCTTACTTCACCCGCTATTCCAAGGTGAAGGAATTCCTCGATCATCAGGTGATGAACGCGAAAGAAACGGGTTACACAACCACGCTTCTGGGACGCAAACGCAATCTGCCTGAAATCAAATCTGCAAATCACCTGGTCCGCGCAAACGCCGAGCGCATGGCGCTGAACAGTCCGATTCAGGGAACCGCATCCGACCTGATCAAGGTTGCCATGATCAAGCTTGAAAAGGCCCTGCGCGATCAGAACATGAAGACTAAAATCCTCCTTCAAGTGCACGATGAACTCGTGCTCGAGTGTCCGGAAGCGGAACTCGAGATGGCGAAGAAAAATGTGGTTTCCATCATGGAAAGTGCAATCAAACTCGACGTGCCCTTGGTCGTGAATGTAAACACCGGCAGCAACTGGGCGGAACTCTAGATGGAAAACGAGAAAAGACCAAAAATCCGAATGCACGGGATCCCGGCTGCGACTCTTTTGTCCCAGGTCGAGAACACGGCTCCCTTTCTCTGGGACGAGTCGATTGTTCCAATTGAGAAGACTCTTTACGTTTCGATTCTGAGAGAAGCGAAAGTAAATCCAATCCCCGAGGGCGACCTCTGGTCTTATTTCGATTTGTGCCTTGCGAGTCACTTCGCGACAGTTGGAACCTTTGTTCCGACCGATGTGGATCTCGCGATCCGCTCCAAACTCTGGCAGTCGGTTCATTCCGATCGTCATTTTCTTCCGATGTGGGAACGGGTTCAGGAGTTTCACTCCTGGGATGAATCCCTGGTTTCAAAACGCTTCGTCAAAACGGCAAGCGGACGCAAACTGAGCGGGCATCAGGGCGAATGGTTCACCCTCGCGATGGCGGCCTATGGAACAGCCCTCAAGGTATCGACGGAACACATTCCGGAAGTGCGTGAAGCGATCGAAGCCGAAGTCAAAAATCAGGAAGCAGCCCTTCAGGAATTGAAGGAAGCCTTCATTGAGACCCCGTCGGTTGCGACGATGAAAGATTATTTCGCCGGAGCGAGTGCCGTGGCTCATAACTTAGGCGATCTCGACCGCATGTTTGACCTCTGGGAGATCGAAGACACCGACGTTTTGAAGAGACGGGTGTTCCGCCTCGGCCACGAAGACGCCCGTGCTCCGAAGGAAGTATTCCTCGAAGCCGGACGGATTTATCAGCTCATGCTGGCAACCGAGAACCATCGCCATTTTGCGCTGAGGGAACCCAAAGTCCTTCGTAGATCAGGAAAGTTCCTTCTGCCATTCGGTCCATTCTTCGATGACTGGGGTGTAAGCCTCGTGACTGAAGGGGTAAAGGCAGATGTGTTCTCCGAAGGCGATCTTCGTACGATTGCCGAGGCACTGATTCGGGGCTGGAAGAAACTCAATGGGAATTCCATCTACCACGCACAAGGGTATGCCCGTGCACTCATCGGGATCGCAAACGCGATGGGGAAGCGGGATCTCCTGGTGGATCTGCTCCCCCCCGTGCTCAAGAAGGAATTGAACGAAGGGGGCCTCCGGACCTTGTTCAACACCACTAAAAACGACTTTGAAAAAAAGTGGCTTGTGCGACTGAAGACCGAGCTCCTTCCTAAAGACGAATAAGCCGGGTTTTAGAATTCTAACACTCCGCAAAAAGACTGGGTTTTGGGATTGAGAGTCCGTCCCAAATCGGGTATGTTAGTCGCCTATGAAATTCAAGCTCGAGCCGAAGAAGCTCATCCAAATTCACGACACCATGGTGAAGGCGCGTGTTCTCGAAGAACGCCTCATTAAAATGTACAAGCAAAACGATGGATATTTCTGGATCGGTGGTCCGGGAGAAGAAGCTTTCAGTGTTCCACTCGGAATGCAGGTGAACAAAGGGCAGGGGCTCGATCACGATTTCCTCCACCTTCACTACCGCTCAAGCCCGATCATGATCGCCATGGGTGCAGAGCCGATCGATAGCATGCGCCAGATGAAGAACGTTGCAACCGATCCTTACTCCGGTGGCCGTAACTTCGCGAACCATTACTCCAAGCGTGAGTGGAACGTGGTTCCAGTCACTTCCACGATCGAAACCCAGTACGCAACTGCAATTGGAACTGCGATCGGCCAGACTAAAAAAGGCTGCAAGGGAATCACCATTGTAAACGGTGGGGATGCGGGAACAGCAGAAGGCGAATTCGCAAGCTGTCTCATCTGGTCTTGCCGTCCGAACTTCGAGCTTCCGATCCTCATGATCGTGACCAACAACGAATTCGGGATTTCCACTCCGGCTGCAACCCAGCACGGTGAAAAAAACATTGCCGACCGCGCACGCGGCTTCGGAATCAAATCCAAGATCATCAACGGAAACGACGTCGAAGAATCCTGGAACGAGATTCAAACTGCGATGGAATATGTCCGTAAAGAGCGCAAACCTTACTTCATCGAAGCGAAGGTTTCCCGTCTTTATGGCCACTCTTCCGCAAGCGGCGCGAACTTCGTGACCGGCGAGGAAGACTGTCTCGTTCGCTTTGAGAAGCAACTCGAAGAAGCGAAAATCATGACCAAAAAGCAGATGGCTGAAGTTCGTGAGAACTACAACACCAAGATGCTCGAGCAAGGCAAGCAGGTTAAAACCGAGCCAATGCCTTCCGGCGACACCATCTACGATCACACTTACTACGGTCAAAAGGGGAAATACTGGTAATGGCAACTTTAGCTCAAGCCATCCGCATGGCTCTCGCCTACGGCGAACAAAATCTTGGCCTCGAACACGTTTTCGGTGAAGACGTCGGTCCTCCACTGGGAGGCGCGTTCACCGTGACTCAAGGTCTCACCAAATCCTGGAACTCTCCGCTCGACGAGCGCGGAATTGTCGGCGCGGCAACCGGTCTTGCTTATGCAAACGTTCGCTGCGTGGCTGAAATCCAGTTTTGCGATTACATCTACAACACCATCGACTTGTTGAAGCTCGCGGGTATGTCCACCTGGGCTACCAACGGTGACTGGTTCATGCCGATGACGATCATGACTCCGGTAGGAGCAGGGATCCGCGGTTCGATCTATCACTCGCACTCTTTTGATGCGACTGCGACTCACATCCCGGGCTTCAAGATCGTGATGCCATCGAATTCACTCGATGCTTACGGCCTCATGCTCGCGTGTCTCAAAGAAAACAATCCAACGATGTATCTTGCACCGAAAGCGCTTTTCCGCGTCGAAGGGGATGAGCAGATTCCAGGCGAGCCAGAGCTCACTCCGGAAGGCCGCAAGAAGTTGAAAGAAATGATCGACATGCCGATCATGACTTCCGGTGGTCACAAAGGCTGGAAGCCGAAATGGCCTGAACTCACGGATTACACCGTTGAGATCGGTAAAGGAAAGATCGTCCGTGAAGGAGATCAGGTCACTGTCGTGACTTACGGTCGCCACGTCCTCATTGCACGCGACATCTCGGACAAACTCAAAGCAGAAGGCATCTCGGTTGAAGTGATCGACCTGAGAACCCTCTGGCCTTACGACTGGGAAATGATCTCCAATTCCATCCGCAAGACCAAGCGTGTGATCTTCGTGAACGAAGACACGGAAGTGACCAACTTCGGTGAGCACTTGCTCCGCCGGACCATTGAAGAGCACTTCTACGAGCTTCACGCTCGTCCACGTCTCCTGGCAGGCGCGTTCATTCCAGGGATCGGTCTTTCCGACAACCTCGAAACCGCATCCGTACCTCAGGCACACGACATCTACAATGCCTGCAAGGACATCCTCGCGGAACAGCCGTAAAAAGGTATCCGATTACTTATGGAGGGGCACTGCGCCAGAGTCTGGTCCAGTGCCCTTTTTGTTTTTCAAATCTTGAACCAGGATACTCAGCTGGATTTTAAAAAAGGTGGTCCCCTACTTTTTGTAGCACAGTTGCGTTGCCTGTAACGCTTCTGCGCTACAAAAAGTAGGGGACCACCTTTTTTTATGTTATAAGGAAAGCATATGAAAAAACTGGATTTCGACAGCGTTTTGAACGCCCTTCGCACCGTGAACGATCCGGATCTGAAAAAAGATCTCGTAACTCTGAACATGATTCGTGATTTGAAAGTATTCGATGACGGGAAGGTCACTCTTCGTGTGGTTCTCACGACACCCGCTTGTCCAATGAAAGAAAAAATCAAATCAGATGTGGTTGAAGCGGTGAAGTCTGCTGGCGCAACTCAGATCGACGTTACCATGGACGCTGAAGTTCGCCGTCCAAGCGGAACCGGAGCGACTGCAAACGCAACTGCTCGTGGCATTCCAGGTGTCGCTCACATCATCGCTGTATCAAGCGGCAAGGGTGGTGTAGGGAAGAGCACGGTCTCCGTGAACCTCGCAACCAGCCTCGCACTCGAAGGCGCACGCGTGGGTCTCCTCGATGCCGATATCTACGGTCCGAACATTCCGACCATGATGGGTGTGACCGAGAATCCAAAACTTTATAACGACCCGGTAAAAGGGGAGACTTTCATTCCACCGGTCAGTCACAACGTAAAAGTGATGTCCATGGGCTTCCTTCTTCAAGGCGATCAGCCGGTGATCTGGCGCGGTCCGATGCTCCACAATATTTTGAATCAGTTTTGCACCCGTGTGGACTGGGGCCAACTCGATTATCTCATCCTCGATCTTCCTCCGGGAACCGGCGACGTTCAACTCTCACTCGCTCAGATGCTTCCGCTCACGGGTGCTGTGATCGTGACCACTCCTCAGGAGATCGCGCTTCAGGACGTGAGAAAAGCTCTCCACATGTGGGAAAAAGTTAAAGTTCCAACTCTCGGCGTGGTCGAGAACATGAGTCACTTCACGGGTGATGATGGCAAGCAATACAAGATCTTCGGTGAAGGTGGCGGCGAGATGCTGTCTAAAAAATTCAACACCCAGTTGCTTGCGCAAATGCCACTCGTTCCAGCAATTCGTGCCGGTGGAGATGAAGGGAAGCCGATCGTGGTGAAGGATGCGAATTCTGAATCTGCAAAACTGTTCCGCAAGCTTGCACAGGAAGTTGCACGCATTGTCGCAGTTCAAGACTCCAAGGCAGAAGGCACCGGGTCTCTCGAGATCGGGAGCTTCAGCTAGTCATTCGTAAAATCTTGAAATTGAAAGCCAGAGTGGATCTTCTACTTTGGCTTTTTTTATGCTCAAAGCATTAATTATGACGCGCATGGCTAACTTTTGAAAACTCAAAGGAAATTCAGGGTTTTCCACTAAGCCCCAAGATCCAAAATATTATTCCTTGTAGAATAACTGACTTTATCCCTCCTGCGTTAAATCTAAATGACAGATAGTCCCTTTTTAGCTAAAAACGGCACGTCATGAACAAGAGATGGGACATCGCTACAGAAGACCATTTCCAGCGCCGCCTGGAAGAAGGTTCTCAAAAATATTACCGGCCATTACTGCTGGTTGCGATTCCGTTCTATTCCGTGTTCGCAATCGTCCACTGGGTGATCAGTCCTCCCGAAGTTCTTTATAAGCAACTCATTGTCCGGGCAATTGTAGTCGGGACTCTTGCCGCTCTTTATTTCAGAAGAACCCACAAATGGTTCATACCGGTCTTCGTTGGCTCCATGACCCTTGGAAACATCGCTTTCTCGCTCATTGCGAGTGGCTACGAGGGCAGCAGCTACATGAGCATCGGCATGCTCTGTTTCCTGTTCTCTAACATGTTCTCCTGGTCCCCGAAGCGAGCATCCCTGTGGGTGTGTGGCATTATCGGAAGCTATCTTCTCGCCGTTTCCTTCAAGGCGGGATTTCATTTCGACAACAAGGCTGCAATCGTTGCAAACATCGCTTTCCTCTTTGGTTGCCTGATCATTTCGATCTGGGGATCTTACAACTCCGAGGTGTTGAAACGTGAGATTTATGCAAAATCTCTGGCACTCGACAAACGGGATGAATTCATTTCCATTGCCTCCCACGAGCTGAAGACTCCGATCACCGCACTCAAGCTTCGTCTCCAGATGATCCAACGGGAAATTCAGGCAAATCAGGAAAACCTCCCGTCAGCTGAAAAATGGACCCGTTCCATGGAGTCCTCAGTCGACCACGTGGATCGCGTGACCAAACTCATCGACGACATGCTCGATCTCTCCCAGTCCATTTCAGGCGTCATGAGTTTCGAAATGGCTGAGTTCAATTTCTCGAGACTTCTCCGCGAAACCGCTGAGCGTTTTTCTCCACAGTTCAGTTCTTCCGGGATCAAGACGCATTTTGAGATCGACCCTGATGTTGTCGGCATCTGGGATCCGAAACGCATGGAGCAGCTGGTTTCAAACCTCCTTCAAAACGTGGTCAAGCACGCGAAGAATGTCGAGCTTGAGATCGTGCTGAAAAAGAGACCCGAAGGTGCGGTTCTCATGATCCGCGACCAGGGCCCGGGTGTGCCGGCCAAATTCCATCAGCGGATTTTTGATCGCTTCGAACGCGGAAACGCAAAGCTCTCGATTGCAGGCCTCGGAATGGGTCTTCACATCTCAAAACAAATCGTACTTGCCCATGGTGGCAAGATCTCGATTGAACCAAACCGTGAGAAGGGCGCAACCTTCGTGGTGGAACTTCCGTATCAGGCGAAAACCGCTCCCGTGGGCGAAGCCTGAAATTTCCTGAAATTCAAAGCCTCACTCAGCCTTCATAGGTTTCATCCTGCTCGATCTGACTCAGCACCCATTCATAGTCACCCGTGGTGATGAGAGTGCTGCAGTATTCGCAGCGTCCGGCCTGATTGATCTTGAGAGGCGCTCCGCAGGCCGGGCAGCCTTGATCGTGCTTCTTCTTTTCAGGGCTTTGATGAGTGCGAATGAAAGTCCAGTACTCGGTGAACTCGCGTTTCGACTGAGTGTCCCCGCAAACCATCTTGTTGGTGGACGCTTCGATCGTGTAATCAATCATGCTTCCATAAACACGGGTGGTGATGCTCTCGTAATAAAGATCCTCTTCAATTTTCACGGGCACGGTTTTGTGAATGACGATGTCCTTCAGGACGTTCACCCGGTTTTGTTTTTCGTATTCATTGATCCAGTAAAGATGGGTCTGGAAAATGTTTTCTGATTCGTAAGGACGAACGAGATCCCATTTGCGCTCGGTCCATGCATTTTGAAGTGCGAAGTAGGTGGTTTTCACCCGTTCCCCGAATTCCGTCCATTTGAATTCCGGATGCTTTTGTTGAAACGCTTCCGCTTCCTGTTTGAATTCAGGATCGAATAGGGTTTCAAGTTCCGTTCCGGTTTCTTCCACCGTTTCATCGAGGAGTGGAGGAGTCTGATTTCTCCGGACCGCGACATGGTCGACGAACCAATCGAAATCACCGCTTCTGATCTTGCGTCCGCAGGAGCCGCAGGTTCCATCGTCATTCAGTTTCGGAGGAGCACCGCAGGCAGGGCAGTTGATCTGTTTCGCTGCGGAAGGAGCTTTCGATTTCACGCCTTTTTTCTTCTGAAAGGTCCAGGTTTCTTCAGTGTAATAGCTTTGGGAGTGGCCTTTGACGTCCACTTCGGTGTAGTTCCCCTCGAGTCTGACGGTCAGCTGAAGGTTTTCGCCGAGCATGCTTTCTGAAACGAGTTGGATTCCCGAGATCAATACGCCCCGGATCTCTTGAACGTTTTGGGAAAGAATCTGGTACTGGGAAAGTGCGCTTTCAGAAAAATAAGGCTGAAGCTCGAAGAGCTCCTTTGCGTCTTCTGCGCGAGACTTGTGCAATTTTGCAAACAGGGAATAAACAAAATCCAGAAACACCGGTCTCGAGAACGCAGGATCAAATTCCCGAAGAGCCTCGAGATTCACTTTCTGATTCACACCCGCCTGAGGCATGTACTGGCTGTGATGAAGAAGCTCGGAAGCGCGATCTTCTCCGTCGTTATTTTTCATCATCCGGGAGAGGACGAGGATTCCGATCACGACGATGATGAACAGGACGAAAAAAAAGATTGGACTGCCGCCGGAGGAGCCACCGTAGTAAACGCCGCCTCCGCCGTATCCACCACCACCACCGAAGCCGCTACTGTGGCCGCCGCCGAAACCACCCCCGGAAGAGTGTCCGCCACCGCCCGAACTGTGCCCTCCGCCGCCGCGCGCGTACGCCAGAGTTGAGAGGGTGGAGAGAGAGGCGAGTAAAGACAGGAAAAGAGGGAGAAATTTGCGGCGCATTATCGTTACCCTTCACGGTTTGGATTATTTTCCCATGGTAAGTGCAGCTATGCTAAAATTAAATAAAGAAAATTACAAAGGAGACCAGACCTCATGGGAATCATCAATTTTTTAAAGAAGCAGTTGATTGATGTCATTGAATGGAATGAAACAGGAGACACCACTCTCGCGTTCCGTTACCCGATGCAGGACAACGAGATCCAGAACGGCGGAAAACTCACTGTTCGGGAAGGTCAGGCCGCGCTCTTCGTAAACGAAGGCCAGGTCGCCGACCTCTTTGCTCCGGGTCTTCACACCATCACGACTCAGAACCTACCAATCCTGACCGATCTCAAGAACTGGGATAAAGGTTTCAAGTCTCCGTTCAAATCAGACGTGGTCTTCTTCAGCACCCGCGAAAAGATCGATCAGAAGTGGGGCACACCTCAGCCAATCACCCTTAAGGACAAGGACTTCGGAGCCATTCGCTTGCGCGCGTTCGGAAGCTATTCCTACATGATCAGCGACCCGAAAATTTTCTATAAAAAACTGAGCGGCGCACGCGACATTTACTCCGTTGAGGAACTGGAAGGTCAGCTTCGTTCCGGTGTTGCCACCGCACTCGCTAGTGCCTTCGGTAAAGGTGAAATCGCCTTCCTCGAAATGGCAGCGAATCAGGACAAGCTTTCAGATCACCTGAAGGAAGTCGTGAACACCACCTTCGGTCAGTACGGATTGGCCATTCAAACTTTCTTCGTTCAAAGCATCTCCCTTCCGGAAGAAGTGCAAGCTTACCTCGACAAGGCAAGCTCCATGCGCGTCGTGGGCGACATGCAGAAGTACGCCCAGTTCCAAGCGGCAGATTCCATCAAGGCAGCGGCTGAAAACCCAGGCGGCATCAGCGGCCTCGGTGCCGGAGTCGCAGTTGGACAAGCAATCGGAGGCGTGATGGCAGGTGCTCTCACTCCGAACGGTAATAATGCGGCTGCTCCTGCTGCGGCATCAGAAGACGTGGTTGCAACTCTGACCAAGCTTCACGACCTCGTTGAAAAAGGCATTTTGACCCAAGCTGAGTTCGATGCAAAAAAAGTAGAACTCCTGAAAAAGATCTGAGTAAAAGACATGATTCTCGTCACCGGAGCAGCAGGCTTCATTGGATATCGGACCGCAAAGGAATTGAAACGTCAGGGTGAGAAAGTCGCAGCTTGCGACGAACTCCTGTTTTTTGAGTCCCGCGGGGAACACCGGGACCTCAGCGTGGATCTGAAGGTTTCTCCGGCAGATGCACTGGAAGCTCCTTTTTACGAAGACCTCGTAAAAAAGGGCACTCCGATCACTGGAATCATTCACTTGGGCGCCTGCACGGATACAACCGAGATGAGAGTGGATTACCTCACCGAAGTGAACCTCGAGTACTCGAAGAAGCTTTGGAATCTCGCAATCCAGTTCAAGATCCCGTTTGCTTACGCCTCCTCGGCTGCGACTTACGGAGAAGGGGAGCTCGGTTACGTTGATGATGAATCAAAGATGGCCCAGTTGAAGCCCCTGAACCCGTACGGCGATTCCAAGCTCCAGTTCGACCTTTGGGCCTTGGCGGAAGAAAAACACGGTAAAGCGCCTCCTGCGTGGAGTGGCTTCAAGTTCTTCAACGTCTATGGATTCGGCGAACGCCACAAGGGCAAGATGTCGTCGGTCGTACTCCAAGGCTCCGATCAGATTCACGCAAACGGCAAGCTCAAGCTTTTCAGAAGCCACAAGGCAGGCATCGCGGATGGCGAACAGAAGCGCGACTTCGTGTTCGTTGAAGATGTGGTGAAAGTTTTGCTTTTCGCCCTGAAATCCCCGATCAAACGCGGGATCTACAATCTCGGCTCGGGCAAAGCCCGTTCCTTCCACGACCTCGCGAAAGCGACATTCCAGGCGATGGGAAAAGAGCCGGTGATTGAATTCATCGACACTCCGATCGCAATTCGCGACCGGTATCAATACTTCACCGAAGCGCAGATGCAGAAATTGAAGAGCGTGGGTTACACCGAAGCCTTCACTTCACTGGAAGACGGCGTGAAGAAGACGGTTCAAGCACTCGAAGCCCGCCGTTAGACGGACTTCGATTTCTCTTAAATCTAAGGGTTGAGTAGTGTGGTTGGCTCGCCCGGTTTTGTCCGGTAGAACGCGATTCCTGATTCGTGGAGCATGCCAGTCTCAAGCATGATCGAGTTGTTTGTGATGTCTTCGATATCGTCGCCGTGGTTCACGGTGTAGAAGTACGAGTTCATGAAATCACGCATGCTCTGGCCTTTGGCAGCTGCCATTTTCTGAAGACCTTGGAAGTGGGTGAGAGCCTTGTCGGCATCCAGTACTACGAGTGCGTAATATTCAGTACCGGCAAGAATCAGATACGGGAAGTTCACCAGGAACTTCTGGTCGTAACCATCCCGATAAAGCATCAGAATGTCTCCTGGAGAGAAGGCAAGGTTTTGAAGCTCTTCATAATCCCAAGGATGGGTGTGGAACTGACCAATCGCCTTGTAACCGCTTGCAATGTTGGTGTTGGGTGCAGAATCGGCATGAGTGCCTTCACTGAAAAGACCAAAATCAGCGTTTGTGCTGCCAGTGAGGCTTTGAATGATCATGGCATTGAATTCACGGTTCACCTTTTTTGTCGGATCCGCAGTTCGCTCGGTGTCCTTCGCTTGAAGTGTGGGCGACAGCCAGGTCAGGGGCTGTTGTCCGAGGCTTACGGTATAGATCGCCTGCGCTTGTGCATCAAGGCTTGCGATCATGATGTCGAGTGAAGCGCCCGCGATGGATTCCGGGGATGACGGAGTAACTGGATTTGCGCCAGTAGTCTGCGCAAAAGAGTGTGAAGTCAGAAGAAGAGCGGACAAAGCGAAAAAGAGTGTTCTCATAGCGAGGGGTATCCTACCACGGGGGCGGGCAAATGTCCCGCTCTATTTATTACACAATGTTAATTAATTAAATTGATTGAGTTCTGAAGTTACGAGGACTTGGCGGGCATTAGCTTAGTTCCAGCTGACTTTAACTTCAGTATCACTGCCGTCCGCACGGCGGATCTTCACATGGCCTTGTTTCCGGCCATGCTCGAAGATGTCCTTCGTGACCTGAACGTCTTGTTTGCAGTAATGGACGATCTTGTCGATTTCGCCCGTTTTCCACCATTCAACCGCTTGGAGACCATCAGCAGACTTCCCGACGTTCAAGGTTCCCTGAGCGAGGGTTTCGAGCTTCAGGAACTTCTGACGGGTCAAGGTCTGGACGTCGTACATGATGTCAAAGACGTCGAGCTTCTCGAGGTTCAAGCCGTAGGCTTGAAGGATGATCAAGTCGAACCCGCGGATGTTGTAACCGATCACGAGGCGTTCTTCGCAAAGCTCATTGAGCTCCTTGATCTGGTTCTCGTGGAAGGTGAGCATCTCGTTCGTTTTGGAGTCGAAGGCGCAGGCGACCGAGATCTTGAGTTTATCAATATGACCCCATCCTCCGACGTCTTGCACGAGGTTTTGGGTCTCAAGGTCAACCACGAGGAAATGGCGGTTTTTAAGGAAGAGGCTCGACGGGACAATGTCTTCCGAGAACGGAACGGCATTCAAGTGTTTCCAATAGCTTGGATTCAGGCGGATGCGGAGGCGGTCGGTGTCAGACAAAGAGGAACTCCCTTGGATGGGCTTGAAACCAGATGAGGTTGGCCCTGTAAATTCAATTGTAAAGTCGCCTGATTTTCGCTAAAACTCAACTAATTTCTATGAAGCAACATCAATCCATCCGCCTCTTCAAAAGCCCGATTCTGGAAGCCTTCACGCACATTCCGCCGTATCTTCCATTCATCATCTGGATTCCAATCGTGATTTGGCAACTGGTGCTGGGATTCCAGACCGGTTCGTCTGCCCCGCTGGTCGTTCTTCTGTTTGCAGCAGGCGCCTTTTTCTGGAGCTTCACTGAGTACGGCATGCACCGTTTTGTGTTCCATTTCGATGCGAAATCCAAGGTAACCAAGTATCTCGTGTTTCTCCTTCACGGTATTCACCACGACGATCCGGTGGATCCGACCCGTCTGGTATTCCCTCCGGTTCTGTCCATTCCGCTGGGGTACCTGTTTTACACCCTGTTTGCGGCCGTCATGGGCGTGAGTGGGCATCCGTTTTTCTCAGGTTTTATCGCCGGCTACCTTGTCTACGACTACATTCACTTCGCCGCCCACCATTTTCACCCGAAAACAGGCTGGGGGAAGGCGCTCAAGGAAAACCACATGAAACACCACTACATCAAAAAAGGTGGCAAGTGGGGGGTCAGCTCCCCGTTCTGGGATCATGTATTCAACACATTTAATCGGGAATAGTTGACTTTTAACTTTAAGCTTTGGTATAGATTTTATCTCTTTGAAAGGGTTCAAAAATTTTATGGTAAAAATTCGTCTTCACCGCACAGGTGCTAAAAAACGTCCTCAATATCTCATCGTAGCTGCTAACGAAAGTGCTGCTCGTGATGGAAAATTCTTTGAGAAACTCGGTTTCTACTATCCAAAAGCAGAGAAATCTGCTGATAAACTGAAACTCGACCAAGCTAAATACGATGCTTGGATCGCAAAAGGCGCGCAAGCGACTTTGACAGTAGCGCAAATCGTAAAAGCAGCGAAGTAATCGACTGATCACCTGTTACGAGCGATTGGGTCGCTCGGAACCAAGGGGCCACAGCAGCTGGATTGTTTCTCGCCAACCGTTTAATCGGAGGAGAGTTGACATGACACAAGCGAATGCAGCAGGGGAATTGGGCAAAATGGTGGAAGTAATCGCCAAGGCGCTCGTAGACCTCCCCGCAGAAGTAACTGTGAACGAAGTCCTGGGTGATAACACCACTGTAATCGAGCTTCGCGTCGCCAAAACCGACATCGGCAAGATCATCGGCAAAGAAGGCAAGACCGCGAAGGCGATTCGAACCATTCTTCTTGGCGCTGCCACGAAGTTGAAACGCCGGACGGTTCTCGAGATCGTCGAATAGAGTAAGGGTTTTCGTTGCTCCAAAAAATCACTTTCATCTCTTTATTTCCTGAAGTGATTCAGTCCGGACTGGCCCACAGTCTGGTCGGCAAAGCCCAGTCTTCCAAAAAAATTGAGCTGTCCTTCGTACAAATCCGCGATTTTGCGAAGGACAAGCACAAAACCGTCGACTCCATCGTTTACGGGGGCGGAGCAGGAATGCTTCTGAAACCCGACGTGATGTTCGATGCCTGGAGTTCCGTGACTTCTCTTGAAGAGAAGCAAAAGGCTCCGGCAGATCGTCCTTATACCATTCTCATGTCCCCGCAGGGACGCCTTCTGACTCAAAACGGCTCGAAGGATTTCGCACGCAATTTTTCCCATCTCATTTTTGTCTGTGGTCATTACGAAGGCGTCGATGAACGCTTCATCGATCTTTGTGTGGATGAGGAAATGTCGATCGGCGATTACGTTCTGACCGGCGGAGAGTTTGCCGCCATGGTCGCCAGTGATGTCATCATCCGCCTGATTCCGGGTGTGGTGGGGAATGAAGATTCCATCACCGGTGACAGTCTTGAAGACGGATTGTTGAAAGCCCCTCAGTTCACTCGTCCGCGGGAGTTCATGAGCAAAACCGTTCCCGATGTTCTTTTAAGTGGAAACCACGGACACATCGAGACTTGGCGTAAAAAAGAATCAGAAACCCGCACTCAGAATAAACGTCCTGATCTCTGGGAAAAGTTGAAAGGCCTGAAATGAAGACCCGGCATAAAACGGCAGCCGTTCTCCTTCATTATCCGGTCACCAGTCGCAAGGGCGGTCAGATCACCACTTCCGTGACCAACATGGATCTTCACGATATTTCGAGAAGCTGCCGTACTTACGAGATCGATCACTATTTCATCGTGACTCCGCTGGTGGAGCAGAAGGAACTCGTCGAACGGATCATCAATCACTGGCAGCTCCCGAGCATCCAGGCGTGGCATCCGGATCGTTACGAGGCGCTTTCCCGAATTGAGATCGTCCCTTATTTTGAGGACGTTAAAACGACTTTACAGGCCCGTTATCCAGAATTGATGCAAGAAGTCACAATGCCGGATGCTCGACCGCTCCCGAACCAGCTCTCCTACAAGGCGATGAGAAAGAAATGGGAGACAGAAACGCTTCAGGGAATGAAGATCATTGTTTTTGGGACCGGGAACGGGGTTGCGCCCTCGTTTTATCCAGAGGTTCACACGTATTTAGGGCCGATTTATGGGCCTTTGGGTGAGGAAGGCTATAATCACCTTTCTGTCCGGGCTGCAGCCGCAATTGTTTTTGATCGTCTTTTTGGGTTGTCAGATTGAATCAGTCTTGTTAAAGCTGATGGTTCAAACAAAAAAGTTTTTTAGGCGCGTTAGGCGCCCGGAGTAAGAAAATGGCACAGAAGCTTATTAAATCAAAATCTAGAAGAAAAGCACAGTACGACAACTCTCACGGAATCGGCAAAGCGGTTGACGCTGTCGAAGCAACCGTGATTCGTGGCGATCTGCCAGAGTTCTCTTCCGGAGACACTGTAAAAGTTCACGTTAAGATCAAAGAGGGTGAAAAAGAACGCGTTCAGTTGTTCGAAGGCACCGTGATCAAAAAAGGAAATCGCGGCGCGGGTAAATCCTTCATCGTGCGCAAAATTGCACACGGTGTGGGCGTTGAGCGTATCTTCCTCGAAACTTCACCAGTAATCGCTAAAATCGAAGTGGTTTCACGCGGTAAAGTTCGCCGTTCCAAACTTTACTACCTCCGTGGCCTCGAAGGTAAAGCTGCTAAAATCGAGCGCGATGTTCAAACGAACGTTTCTAAAGCTGCAGCAGCTGCTGCTTCAAAAGCGAAGAACTAATTTCGCTTGGAAAATGACCAAACTTAAAAAACCCGAAGCCTTTCCGGATCTCGCATCCGAGGTTGCTTCGGGTTTTTTATTTGAAGGAAAGCTCATCATCGGTGTCGATGAAGTGGGCCGGGGTTGTCTCGCAGGTCCGGTAGTTGCGGCCGCAGCGGCTCTTCCTCACGATATTCTCGAACGTTTTGGCTTTCTCTCCGACGGATCCCGTCCTCGCGCCAAAAAGAAACTGGAAGCTCCCGTCTTTCAAGTTCGTGACAGCAAACTCATTCCCGAAGACGAACGCGCGCCTCTTGCCGCAGCCGTCAGTCAGATCGTAACGTATTCCTCTGTGAAAGAAGCGAGTGTCGCTGAAATCAACCAGCTTAATATTCTTTATGCCTCCCATCTTGCGATGGAGCGAGCGGTGGAAGAAATTGAAATGCAGTTCGGACGAAAAGCCGATCTCGTTCTGGTCGACGGAAACATGGTTCCCAAGCGTTTGAAAGACCGGGGAGTGGCGATCATCAAAGGTGATCTGAAATCGCTTACCATTGCCTGTGCGTCGATTCTGGCCAAGGTGTACCGCGATGATCTGATGAAGACGCTCGATTACTCCCATCCCGGTTATGGATTCAAGCAACACAAAGGGTATCCAACCCCGTTTCACAAATCTCAGATCATTTCTCTGGGCGTGACCGAACATCACCGGGCGGGTTTTGCCGGAGTCTCGGAAGTGCTCAAAGCGCAGGCTTCACTCTTCGACGAGTAGTGCGTTATTCATCTTCAGTGATTTTTGGCATTCCAATTTGGAATTTCAAAGACTCTGTTTTTTCTGTCAACGGGTGGTTTCGTCTGAGAGCGCCTTCGGCCAGTTTTTAGCGAGCCACTGATAGTGCTGCTTCCGGCTCTTCTTCCCATTGAGTTCATGAAGAATCCACGCTTTGACGAAGGAGGCTTCCGGTGTCTGGTCGTTGCACCACAAAACATGGTGATTGACGAGCGTTCTGCCCGCTTCGTAAGTCACGAGTGAATTCGGCGCATCTTCCCGCTCGGTGATCGCGAAAATCGGAGTGTGATGTTCCTGTGCGCGTTCCAGGAAGTAAGTGAAATCCCCGCGTTCGGTCGGAGCGGTTCCCGAGCTGTAAAGCGTGAGAAGGATTCCATCGAGCGAAGTCAGCATCTGCTCGTTGAAGATGGAGGCGCAGAATTCCGGCGTGACCTGGGCGCTCAGAATCCGGGGGATGATTTTGTCCGTCTCGATCCCCATGAAGTCGACGAGAAGTGGTTTTTTGCGGGTCAGTTTCGGAAGGTGATGAATGCTTTCCTGATACATGATCTTTCCGCCAATCTTGGCGAGAACCGGGAACCGCGGACTTTCAAATGCGGCGAAATCAAAGGCGCTCTTCTTGCGGACTCGGGACCCGAGGAAGACCTCGTCGTGGAAGACCACCATCACGCGGTTCCGGAGTGGCTTCGGTGCATGTGCTGCGATCTCGAGAGCTGAAATGAAATTGATGCGTGCGTCACTGCGGATGGTGGAAAGTGGCTTTTGCGCCCCCGTAATCACGATCGGAATCCGGCTCGGCGAGAGCAGGTAGGAGAGGGCTGCAGCGGAGTAACTGAGGGTGTCGGTCCCGTGAAGAACGACAACGCCGTCGTAGTTGTTTTGTTTCTCGTGAATGAGGGCGGCCAGAGCAAACCAGTGGAATGCGCTCATCTGGCAGCTGTCGATGTTAAACATGACTTCCACATCGCAGTCCGCGATCTTCTTCATCTCCGGAGCCTTGGCGAGTAGGCGCTTTTTCAGGGCGGCCGAACTCAGCTTCGGGATCTCGAGAGACTCAAGCATTCCGAAGGTTCCGCCGGTGTAAATGACGAGGATCTTTTGTTTCCGCATGGGCTGATCATAGCCGAATTTGTATGTGACATACCCTCTTTTTTATGGTTGTGTATCCAGGAACATTTAAGAAAGGTTCCCATGAGCACAACCCCTCGCGTCATTTCATTCCATTACACCCTGACTAACAAAGCCGGCGAAGTTATCGATACTTCCCGTGACTCCAGTGATCCATTTTCCTACATGGAAGGTGTTGGTCAGATCATCCCAGGTCTCGAAAAATCCATGGCTCTTTTGAGCGTGGGTGACAAACGCAAGATCGAAGTTGCTGCTGCAGACGCATATGGAACTCACGACGATCAACTGATCGTTGAAGTACCACGCGCGAAACTTCCAAACTCTGATCAACTTCAAGAAGACGATCAGTTCCAGGCTTCCGGCCCGAACGGCGAAATGCTTCTGTTCCGCGTAGTCACTATCGAAGGCGACAATGTGAAACTCGATGGTAACCATCCACTCGCAGGCGAAGACCTCGTATTCGACGTTGAAGTCATCGGCGTTCGTGATGCTTCCAAAGAAGAAGTAGCTCACGGTCACGCACACGGTCCAGGCGGACATCACCACTAAGCCTGACTTTCATTTGAACTTTTCAAGAAGCCTCTGACTTTCGAGTCAGGGGCTTTTTTGTGTTAGAATTCAGATGATCGGATTGGTTTGGAGGGGTGAGTTTACCGGATTTCACCGGACAGAATCTCTGCTTGCGTGTGGCTGCTGTATTGGAGTTGTGCTAATTCTGCAGGTATGAAGCAGGCACAGGACTACCGTGCAAAATTAAAAGCCGAGCTCGCTGCCCGATGCAAGGCAAATCCCGGATATTCGCTGCGCGCTTTCGCACGCGATTTAACTTTTTCTCCACAACGATTGTCCGACATTCTTAACGGGCATCAGGGCCTTTCATTGGAGAGTGCTAAGAGAATTGCTGCCAGGCTCAATCTCAGTTCGAGAGAAGCTCAAAAGTTTTGTGATCAGGTTGAAAGTCTTCATGCTCGCTCGCAAGTCAAGCGTGACCTGGCTGCAAGACGCCTTGCTTTGAGTTCGGTTGATGTGCTTGAGAGTCGGGCCTTGTCCCTGGATTCGTTTCAAGTCATTTCTGACTGGTATCACTACGCGTTGATGGAGTTAACGAGAACAGCAGGATTTAAGAATGATATCGATTGGATTTCTGTCCGTCTCGGACTTCCGCAGTCCACGGTGTCAGCCGGAATGGAGAGGCTTAAGCGACTGGAGATTCTCGAAGAAGTGAAAGGCTTGCTTCGCCCGACTAAAGGGTTCGTTTTTTCGCCGTCGGATATCCCGTCAGATGCAATCAAGAGTTTTCATCGTCAAGTCATGGAGAAGGCCTTGAATGCCATGAGCGCTTGTTCAATTGACGAGCGCGATTTTTCTGCTGTCACGATGGCGATCAATTCTTCGCGTATGGCTGAAGCCAAGGCGGAGATTAAAAAATTTCGACGAAAATTTAGTAATCGCCTCGAAAGCGGTGGGGATAAAGATTCCGTCTATTGCCTGTCAGTCCAGTTTTTTGAACTCACGAGTAAAACCCAGTCTGGAGAAATGAAATGAAGCGATCTTTAATGAAAGTGCCCTGCTTTAATGTAGTAGTCCTCGGGATGCTGATCCTTGGTGGAATATCAAATGCCTTTGCCGGAGGAGGCGAGACGGGAAATGGTGGCGATCCCGTCGAGCAACAGTTTGTCAGGGCGGGGCGCGATGCCTTGGGCGTTGTCATTTCAAACGCATCCATTTTTCCTACAGTCGAAGTTGCTGTTTTTCAAGCTGCTCTGGATGGGGGCGTGAGGGTAATTGCCACGGATGACAAATTGGAGGACATGCATGGCAATCCGAAGAGTCTTCTTAATTTTCCAAAAGAGAAAAAGATTCTGATCAATCGTTCTGCGTGGGTGAATATCGGTGAAGACGAAAAAAGCAAATGCGCATTGGCATTTCATGAATACCTCGGGATTTTCGGACTGGAACAGGACAATTATTCGCTTTCCTCGCGTCTCTTGATGCTGATTGATGATCAGAAGATCTCCGGTGGTTCATCTCAAACATTGCCAGGAGAGGCGCACCTGGCGCAGATACTCCTGCTTCTTGGGGATAAGTATGGTGCAAGATGTGAACGATTGCCTTCCAGCAGTGTGGTCTGCCTGACCCTCATGGACATTTTGACGATGGGGTCTGGTCCCCAATCCTGTCATTATGTGGAAACGATCGACTGCAAGACTCCCGCCATGAATATTTCAGATTTGGATTCCGGATTTAGAATCCGCGCAAAGATAAAGGGAATCACGGCGAATACAGATAGCCCTGTACCGTTTACTCCAACTGAAATCAGATCCGTAAAAGTGAAAGGATACGGAAAATTTAGAAAAACCAAGGTTCTGAGTCGTAAAGATCGCTCTTGATGCCTGATGACCCGGACGAAAATCTCCGACAGGCCTGATTTTCATTTTTGAATTTTTAAAGGCCTCTGATTCGTCAGGGGCTTTTTTGTGAATTTCGTGAAACCAGATTCATTGATTCTGCATAAATACACGGATTTTGTGTAAAAAGTGGTGACATTTGAACTCCGCTGCAATAAAATGTGCGCACTATGAAAACTTTTATTTTCGCCCTGCTTGCACTTTCGTTCACACAGACCGCAATGGCCGGAGAAAACTGCCGGATGAACCTGAAGATTAACGGACACTTCAGTGGACGTCATGTTGCCAGCATCATTGCCGCGATCGAAATGAAAGGCTACCCTGTTGATCTCGAAGGATCAGACGGAAGCGAAGGTGCGGAAGATACGTATCAAGGTGAGATCAGCAAAAGCTACAATGGCGGCCTCAAGCCTTCGATACAGGTCGCGATTCACAAGGGTGACAATTATGTGGTGAATAGCGGTGAGGAGGGCAAGATGAGCCTCTTTGGACACAATGCCACTCGCGCAGTGCTCGAAGAGCTCAATGAGTTGCAAGTTTGCATGCAATAAGATTTAAAGTTACGGACGAGGAAGGCTCCTGAGAAATCAGGGGCCTTTTTATTTCGTTTTGAACAGACGTTGAAATTCGTCAAAGGCTTCCTTTGCGTTTTCAGTCAAACACCATCTCTCTACTTCTGCCAGTTTAAAAGGCTGGTTCTTAGCTACCAGAACGGCCTGATCGAGAGTATCCCGGCTTTTGAAGTGAATGAAGCTCGCTAACCGATCCTTGATGCAATCGGTTGGAGAAAAAATCTTGATTACCGTTCCATCAACCTTTTTCCTCTCAGGTGTGAGGTTGGTGTCTTCTCCAATGGCTAATGGACCAGGAGGGAATTCTACAAAGAGATGTGAACACTCTGGATGGACATAATGGCGGCCTTCTTTTTGAAATCCGATTTCCTTCATGGTTTCAGGAAGTCGATCCATGAAAACTGAAGAAACGATGAAGTCCAGATCCCCTGATTCATATAGCCCGTCCGTATAGATTGATACGACCGCTCCGCCCACAAGGACATTATCAATCCCTTTTGCGCTCAGATGCGAGCCCACGTGTTTCCAAAGCTCTTCTTCGGTGCAATTTTGCAGGTTGATTTTCATGATTGAATGACAGGCTTGCCGCGGCGGCGAGGGCGTCTTCTTTCAGAGAAGAGTTTTGTGCGTTCCGTGAGTGGGATTGCTTCGTATTCTATTTTTACCAGATCACGAAAGGTTCTCGTATAAGCGGACTTTGGGTTGAAGGTATAGATTCGAGTTTTACCTGAGCGTTTTGAAACAAGAAGCCCGGTATTTTCCAAGTGATCCAGGCTTCTTTGTACCTGTCCTAAAGAGGTCGCCATGTCCTTTGAAACAGCGGATGCGTAGGTCTCGCCATAGTGAAAGAGGTGAAGCAGAATCTTTTGGGCGGTTTTGCCCATGATTTCATCCAGCATGGGTATAGATTAACGGCAAGTACGGAAATAGTCCACCCCTAAAAAGGGTTATATAACCCCTTTTAGGGGTGGTTTTTTCGAGTCAGGATGAATTGGATCATCAGCACGAGTGCCACGGCAAACATCTGCGTATGCATGACTTTGCCTTCCCAGAAGGTGACGTTGGTCAGGCCGTTGAAGTGAAGGAGCAGGAGGGCGGTGAATACGCCCCATGCGATGTCAGCGAGATCGTTCTGTCCCTGTTCTTTTGCGAGGTGCGTGGTACGGATACAGAGTCTGAGAGTGAAGAAGGTCCAGAAGAGGAAGGCGATCAAGCCAAGGAGGCCCGTTCCGCCGAGCATCTCGAAGAAGTTGCTGTGGGCGTGGCCCCAGAAGTACTCGCGGTAGTGGTCCGGGCTGATGGTTTTGAAATAGAACTCGGACATTTCCTGGGTCTTCAGCCAGCCGATTCCGGTGAAGGGGCGGTGTTTGAAGAAATCAATGTTTGCTTCCCAGAGGCGCAGGCGGTCCTGGATTCCCATGTTGTTTTGGATTCGTTCCTTCATCAGGCTGGTTTGGGAACCGATTCCGATGAGCAGGAAGAAAGCCGCAAGGGATGCAAAAAGAGTTTTTGGTTTCAGGTAGCGGGCGAACAGAAGGATGATCCCGATGGGAATCGCAAGCCAGGCGGTGCGGGCGTAGCTCAGGAATAGGATCAAAAGACCGGCCAAGCCGACCACGAGTTCAAAACGATCTGCTTTTCCGGTGCGGGTGAGTTTACCGAAGAAGAGGCTCAGTGCCACGAACGTTGGAAAAGGGAGAATGCTTGAAGTGGAGAGGTGATGCCCGAGAAAAAGAATCGCGTGGAAATGAGTCGGGTTCGTCGGAATGACCTGCGCGAGCGGCCAACCGGTTTGAAACTGGATCACGGCTACGACGGCGAGGACCAGCGTTGCGATGCCCCAGCATTTCAATACTTGAAAGAGACGCTCTTTGGTTCCACCTGCTTGAATAAAGCTCACGAGCAGGATGAGCGGGCAGAGGAGATACCAGATCTTTAAAATTCCGTGGACCGTGATATCCGGAGCGTGGTCTGCGTAAATCGCGGGCGAGATCTTTGCCACGATCAGACTCAGAGTGCAGGCGAAGGTCAGAAATCCCATCGCTTGGAGATAGGGCTTGAAGTCCGGGAGTGCGGTCAAGCCTGGATGGAAAGTCTTCCGGTTCAGAATGAGAAAGAAACTGGAGACTCCGAACAGGAGGAAAAAGCTGATGTTCATCGGCGCCATGCTGATCATCGACAGCAGGGTGTAGAAACAGAGGAGTGCGAAAATCACGCGGTTCGATCTGGGTTCGTTCATCTTTCCTTTTTCAGGTTTTTTTCAAGTCTACGGGCAATCCGCACAAAGGGGTAGCCCATGGCAAAATATATCAGGGCGACCACGATTCCAAGTCCAAGGTGATCAAAATAGGTGGAAGCGAGCTGTGAATAAATGGTCGTCAGTTCCACCATCGTGATCACGGAAACAAGTGAGGAGTCCTTGATGAGGGAAATGAAGTCGTTTGTCATCGGTGGGAGGATGATCCGGTAGGCTTGCGGGAGGATCACGTGCACGAATTGTTGAGCCGGGCTCAGGGCAAGTGCCTGGGCTGCTTCGATCTGGCTCCGGGGCACGGCCTCGATGCCTGTCCGGTAGTTCTCGGATTCATAGGCGCCGTAGTTCAGTCCGAGGCCGAGGATTGCCGCCCAGAAGGGCGAGAAGTGAATTCCAAGGTAAGGAAGCCCGAAGAAAATAAGATAGAGCTGGATCAGGAGCGGTGTTCCTCTGAGCAGCTCGACGATTCCCTGGGAGAAAAGCTGAAGAGGACGACTTCCGTAGAGACGAAGGAGCGCGAAGAAAAGTCCGGAGGAGATCGCAAGCACCATCGACATGATCGAGATTTGTAGCGAGCGAAGTGCACCCTTCAGTAGAAGCGGAGCGAGATCCTGATAGCGTCTCAGTCTTTCAACGAAACTGATCTGTTTGTTGAGTAGATTTGCGACCTGATCCAGTTCTCCCGATTGGTTCGTGACCTTGTTCTGGAGATTCATCTCCCGGATAGTGAATGGATGAAGCAGGTTCCACTTCGCAAGAATCTGTTCGAGCTCGCTTGAGTCGATCATGGCTTGAAGTCCCTGGTTCAGTTCCGGGACGAGTTCAGGATGATTTTTTGAAACGGCAATCCCATAAGCCATCTTGCCCACGGGTGTGCCCACGAGCTTCAACTTCGGATTTGAGGACGCGTAGTAAAGTGCGATCGGGTAATCGATGAAGAAGCCGTCGATGCGGTTGTTTTCCACATCCTGATAGCCTTGCGCTTCTTCTTCGTAGAAAACGACATCCGCTTTCGTGCGGGCCTCAAGCAGGTGATGCGCAAGGGATGCCTTGAGCGTGCCGATGCGAGCTGTACCGATGAGTGAGAAGTCGAGAACCTTGGCTTCGTCCCGTCTGACGGTCAGTTGTTCGAAAGTCGCGTAGTAAGGTTTGGTGAAGAGAACCTGTTCGGAGCGTTCCTTCGTGATCTCGATTCCGTTTGCGGCGACATCGTAATCATCCCGGTCGAGTCCTGGAACGAGGGATTCCCACTCGTTCTGGATGAAGACGAGTTTGCGTCCCATCTTCGCGGCAAGCTTCTCCATCAGATCGTATTCAAAGCCGATCCATTTTCTTGGATTCTTCGGATCCGCGAACATGTAGGGCGCGCCGGATTTTGCATCTGCGGCCCAGCGCAGTTCAGGTTCGGCGGCGTAAGACGAAAACGCGGGAAGCAAAGCGAGGAAAACCCCCAGCCTCAAAAAGAATTGCATTCTCTTTTAGTGATAACGCAGGAAAATCCCGCTGTAACCAAATATCAGAGAAAGGCCAACGGTCGTTTATTGAACGGTGATGGTGATGGGGAGAATCAGATAACCCGATTCGTTCTCAACATAGAACTGATACGAGGTCGCAGCAATCTTTTGATTCGCTGATCCGGTCAGACTCAATTGCCCCAGATTGAACTGGAGTCCGGTTGGAAGTGGAGTCGGGCTCAGGAGTTGAACGCTGGTTGCAACGCCTTGATCGCAGACGATTGGATTTGGAGTGATGGTGCCACCGAAGGAGTAGGTTACCGTTCTGTTTTGGAAGTGGCAGCCCCTCAGTTCGCCGGCAGAGATGGGAAAAGTTTCAACCGTCGGCGTCTGAGACACGGACGGATCCGTATTCTTCTGCTTTGAGCATGAGCTCATCAGAACGAAGCCAGCGATCAGTAAAGCTCTTGCAAATCCTTTTGCTATTCCCACCTGATCCATTTTTGCACCAGATGAGGGTGCGGACAAGCAGAAATTCACCCTTTAAAATCAACGGGTTTATAAGAATCGGGCTCGGAGAGGGTGTAAGCCGGGAGCTTTTTGACGTTTTCGCGCACTTTGAGCAGGGTCGGGCAGTCCTTCAGGTCCACACTGAAACGATCGGCATTATAGAGCTGGGGAATCAGACAGATGTCTGCGAGCGAGAACTGGTTTCCATAGGAGAAGTCACCTGCGTGTTTCCGGCAGTGGGTCTCGTAGGTTTCAAGGCCGGTCTTCATCCAGTGACGAGCCCAGCGTTTCTGTTCTTCGGCGTCGCCCGAGTGGAAGGCGTTGACGGGAATGTTTGCCAGAGGCTGGGTTCCTGAGTTGATGATTTCGGCGAGCGACCAGATTCTTGCATGATCAAACGCGTTCCCTGGAAAAAGGGTCGGGGAGTTTGGATACGCTTCTTCGAGAAAGCGGATGATCGAAAGACTTTCGGAAAGGAAGGCGCCTTGGTGCGGACCATTCAGAAACTCGAGAACGGGAACAAAACCCGCCGGATTCCGTTTCAAGTGTTCCGGGCTTTCCGATTCACCGTTCAGGAGATCCACTGCCACTGGAGTAAACGCAATGCCCTTGTGGTGAAGCGCAAATCTCACCCGCCAGGAGGAGGATGAGCGCCAGTAATGATAAAGGGTGAACTGCGGTCCGCTCATGAGTGTTCCTGGTGAATGGAGTTTTCCAGACGGCCAAGAGCATCCACTTCAAGAGTGAAGGTGTCGCCTGGCTTGATCCAGACCGGATTGTCTTTGAGTGAAGTGAGATTGAGTTCCATGTAGCAACCGGTTCCGACAGTCCCGGATCCGATCACTTCGCCTGGACGGAGGGTGACACCGTAAGAAGCGCGTTCGATGATCTGAGCGAAGGTCCAGCTCATGTCCTTCATGTTTCCATCGGAAACTTGTTTACCGTTGTGGAAAGCGCGCATGCGGAGGTCGTAGCGTTCGCCATTCGGGCCGGCGATGAGCTTTTCCTTCAGTTCGTCACGGGTCACGAGATAAGGCCCGAGTGAAGTGGCGAAGTCTTTTCCTTTTGCAGGACCGAGGTTCAATTTCATTTCTTCGGTCTGGAGCGCGCGAGCGGACCAGTCGTTCATGATCATGTAGCCATAGATGTGTTCATCAGCTTTGGAGGCCGGAATGTTGCGGCCTTCTTTTCCGATCACGACCGCAACTTCGAGTTCGAAGTCAAAACGCTCAAGCGCTTTTTCCATCACGTGAACGTCACCCGGTCCGGTGATCGCGAGGTGGTTGGTGAAATAGAAGATCGGGAAGTGATCGAATTCCGGAATCATCGGAAGTCCGCGTCCCTTGCGGGCGCTCTCCACGTGCTGGCGGAAAGCGTAGCCATCGCGGCATGAAACCGGTTCAGGGACCGGAGAGAGGAGGAAGGTATCGTCCTCGTTCAGAATGTAGCTTTGAGGAATCGCGTTTGCTTTTGCTTTCTCGATCACGCCCAGAATTTCAGGAGTCGTCTTCGCCTGATCGCGAATGACCTGAACCATGTTCTGGTAAACGGGAGTGGGAAAGCACTCGTAAAGATCGATGATTTGTTTCGTGCCGGGAATGAAAACACCGACGTGATGAGTACGGTCTTTAGCAAGGATGGTTACGAGTTTCATAGGGGGCCAGCTTATCAGGAATCACGAATAAAAAAAGCCCGGATGATGAATTCATCCGGGCTTTTTCTGCATTTTTGCCTGAGGCGAAAATTACCAGTTTTTCTTTTCTGCGAAAGTGTCTTTCAGAGTCTTAGGGAAAGACCAGCGTGGCTTCTTGGAAGCTGGACGTGCTTTTACGTCGATTGCTTCGCCAGTGAAAGGGTTAACGCCTTTTCCTGCTTTGCGAGCTTTCACTTCACGGCGAACGAGTGCGCCGATTACTGGAAAACGAATGCGTTCGCCACCGGCAGCAAGTTTAGCGCCTTTGGTGAAAGCAGTTTCGATGAGTTCCTTGAGGTCAGCACGTTTCAGTTTAACTGTACCGGTTTTGCTCACTTCAGTGATGTTGAGAACGCCTTCGTAAAGGTCGTTGAGGAATGAATATTTTTTCTTAGGTGTCTTTTTAGCCATTGATTTCTCCTTGTGTTCTTCATTTTTAAGGACGAAATCGAAATCAGGCAAGGGAAAAATATCGTAAAAAGCCCTGAAATCTGTAAGAATCAAATAAAGCGTGATGAAAAATAAATTGGATGTGGAAAATAAGGTCTTGCTTTTTGACTTCGACGGGACTCTCGTTGAGACCGAAATCGTGGCCAAAAAAGTGATTGATCTCTACTTTGAGGAAAGAAAATTTCCCCAGTTGAGCGACGTCGCCGACATGATCGTGGGGCGAACTTGGAAGGCCGCGACAGAAAGCATCCACGAACACGCAAAAGGTCTCGGGGTGGATCTGGATCCACCGGCAGTGATGGCGTTAGAGCTCAAGGCCCGCTATCAAGAGGCCTTTAAAAAGGGCGTAGGCATGATCCCCGGTTTCAAGGAATGCCTCCCTTATTTTAAAAAGAACGCAAAATTCCTTGGAATTGTAACGGGTTCGGATCGCCATGAAGTTCAAATCATCTTGGAACAACACGGACTACTGGGTGTTTTTGATCAGGTCTGGGGCTTCGGTGACTACGAATACAGCAAGCCCGACCCTTCTCCTTATTTAACGGCAATGGCCGCGATTCAAGCTAATCCCAAAGACGTCGTTGTTTTCGAGGACTCGAAAGCAGGGATGGAGTCGGCGACCAGGGCAGGAATCCCCTTTGTTCAGATCTGTTTCGAAGAGCATGCACTTGAGCCGGACGCTCGGGCGCTGCTGACGATTCATGACTGGAATGAGTTATTAAAATAGATTCAGAAGTTATATCCGAAACCGGCTAGAATTTCGATTGAACGGGTGTTGAACGAATCACCCGCGATCAGGGCCTGATTCGAGAGACCGTGCTGGTATCGTGCGTCTAAAAGGAAGTGAAGCTCGGTGGAAATGTAGAATTTCGCGCGAAGGCTTCCGAGAAGACCTTGGTCGCTTGAAGAGAGAGTGGAATCCCGCGCTCCTCGTGCCCAGGCAAAATAACCGCCGACTCCAAGGCTGAACCACTGATCGAAATTCCAGCGTAGCAGGATGGGAAGCTGGGTCTGGCCGGCAGTTCTGGTTGTAGTCGTATTGGTCGCGCCCGGCTGCTCGTATTTTTCGTTCAGGAATAGGATCCCGGTTTCAAGTTCAAGAGGGGTGTTGAAAAGGGAATCGCCGATCAGGGCCCCGTAAGCTGCGGCCTCATCCCCGGTCCAGTTCTGACCGACATTCGAAATTTTCTGGCTGGGAGCCGCGTAGTTCAAGCCACCCAGTACGGTGACTTCCGCGGCTTGGGCGGAGGAGAACAGGCCTAAAAGCAGTAAAAGTCCGGCGGATTTCATCCTCTTGAGGATACCGTGTTGTTCCAGGCGAAAGTAGAGACAAGGTTTTGACGGAATGCTGGTCGGGAGACCGATTTTTTTCCGCTTGGGTTTTCGGGGTAAATCTTACAGAATTAATGCAGGGAGTATCACAGGATGCGGGACTCAATTTCAGGTTCAGGAATCAGCACTAGCCGCTTGGATGAATTATTGAATTCAATCAATCAGGCGAGAAATTCTTTAACACACTGGCAGGATAAAAGAACCGAGGCTTTGATCAGTCTCGATGCGTTCACTTACGACATCAAGATGATCGAAGAGGAGAGAAAAGGTTTCTCCATCGAACTTCAGGATGTGAAGAGTGATCTCAATGCCCAGATCCGCATCTATCAGAGTCACGTGAATGAACTCACTGACCAGCTTCAACTCCTCAAGCTTGAAAATGAAGGCTCCAGAAATGAAATCCTTTCAAAGGATCTCCTGATCGAGAATCACCTCCGTGAAATCATCAATCAGGAAAAGATCCGCGAGCAGCTTCAGAATCAGCATGCCTCAAGGGAAGCCGACATTCAGAACGAAGTCGAAACCCGTGCTGCTCAGAAGATCTGGGATCTCGAAATGAAAAACGAAGCCCTGAATCTGAAGCTTCAAGAGGTGGCCGAGAAGCGGAACGAAATCAAGCTTCGTGCTGAGCGCCTCGAGCTCGAACTGGTGCAGCTCCGCGGTCAGATGATGAACGCGCTCAAGGTGAGCCCGATGAGTGAAGAGAGTTTTGCGGAAGTCGGCATCAAGGCGACTCCAGTGGTTGCAACCGTGAATGCTTCGGAAGCTCCGGCAGGAGCAGAGTCTGGTCAGAAGACAGCAAAAGCCGCTTCATCCAAAATGACCATGGAAGAAGTGAGAAAACTTCGCCCGATCGAGGCCGAAGGCGATACCGTTGAAGATTATTTGAAACGTCTGGGTTACTAGGCTTACGCGCCGTCTTTGCCGATCGCTTCTACAGGGCAGGCTTCGAGGGCCGCCTGACAGCGGGCAACGTCTTCTGCTGTAACCGGTTGCTTGTAAACGTAAGAATAGCCGTGTTCGTCATTCCGGGTGAAGTTGTCCGGTGCTTCTGAACGGCAAGCGTCGCAATCAATGCACTGGTCATCTACGTAAAACGTACCTTGGGAGTTATCTGGCCACTTCTTTGACTTGTCTGACATGGCTGCGATGTTAACCTTTTTCCCGCACCAAGTCAATGCTGGAATGTGAGGGGAATTACCGCTAGAATGGATCTATTGAGTACCCCTGAACAGTTTAAAATCGTCATTAGCGACTGCCACCTCTCAGCCGGGCGTTTCTTTGAAGGAAAGTTTAATCCTCACGAAGACTTCTTCTTTGATCAGGAGATGATCGATTTTTTTGAATTTTTTTCCACAGGCCCTTACGGCGAAGGCATGCAGGGACCGGTCCCGGTCGAGCTCATCATCAACGGCGACTATCTCGATTTTTTAAATGTCCCTTATTTAGGCGAGTTCGAGGAAGGGATCACGGAAGAGATCGCTCTCACGAAGCTTGAGGCGATCATCGCGGGTCATCCGCGCGTGATGGCTGCTCTCAAGAAGTTTGCATCCAAGCCGAACAAGACCATCAAGTACCTGATTGGAAACCACGACGCCGAATTGTTTTTCCAGAAAGTCCGCGAGCGGATCACCCGTGAGTGGGATCCGGAAGGCCGGTTTCCCAGTGCAAAAGTCGAAGTCATCGCGGATCGCGATCGCATTCGTTATCCTGAAGGGCTCGAGATTCGTCACGGGAACCAGTTCGAGGCAAGCAATCAGCTCGACTTTAAAAATCCATTCATCGATCTCACGAATGGAATCCGCGTGCTCAACATTCCGTGGGGAAGCATTTACGTTTTAAAAATCATCAACCGGATGAAGTGGGAGAGACGCGATCTCGACAAAATTCGTCCACTCAAGGTTTTTGCTTTCTTCGGACTTCTCTTCGATCCGATCTTCACGATGAAGTTCCTGCTTCTTTCGACTTTTTATTTCGTAAGGACCCGGATCCTGAGTCGCTCAAAATCCCTCTTCGGATTCCGGCATACGCTCAAGATGGTGTTTCAGGAGCGGAGCTTCTTCCTCGATCTCGAGCGGGAAGCGAAGGATGTGCTGATGCAGGATCCGACCATGAGCACGATCATCTTCGGCCACACTCATCTTCCGATGCATCGGGTGTTCGGAAACGGGAAGCAATATCTCAATTCCGGAACCTGGACCAAGATGATCTACATGGACTGGCGGTTTTTTGGCGAACCGATTCGCAAAACGTTCGTCCTCGTCAGTCTGAAAAATGGCGAAGTGAAGGCTGAGCTCAATCAGTGGACCGGATTCAACAATCCGTATCAGCCTTATTCCGTGTAAACGGATCAAAGTTCAGATAAAATATTCCGGAGAGGAACGCCCGTCAGGATGAAGAGCATTTCCCCAGGAATTTTTGCAAGATCGTTTGCGCTGGCTTCGGCCTGCGTTCTTTTCGCGTCCGGATGCGGTGGTGGCGGTGGCGGCAGCGCTGCACCGGATCCCGCGGTAAATCCGGCCCATCTTACCGCGAGCACCCTCTCTGTTAATCCAAGCATCGTTGGAAACAATTTGAGCAAGGGAAGCATCACGGTTTCAAACGCTGATCTCTATTACTCCAATCTTCAGATGGTTCAATTCAATCAGGGGTGGAGTGGGAAAGTAGTGAATGTTCCGATTGGTCACTTCAATGCGACCAATGACTTTGGACCCAATGGCTCCATGACTCTCGTCGCGGATGCATTGAATTATCCGATCTCCGGTGGGGCTTATCCGATTCTTACCGGCTTCAAAGTGGTTCTCGATTCGGATGGAACGACAGTGGATTATGTGAGCATGACCTCCGGTTGTTCCTCTTCTGGCATGTATTCCTGCAGTGGCGGAACGTGTTCGGCGCAGGCCGGATGCACGGTCACGAACGGAAGCAGTAGCTATGGAAGCCAGACTGACTGGTCCCAGCACCAGGTTCCTCCGTTCGGATACACGAGCACCAATACTTTTCCTCACTGCGATTCCACTGTGAACTCATGGAGCAGTTGTCCCTCGAATCTGGGCTCGCTTCCAAGCGGTACTTACAGCGCGCAGTACGTGCTGATGTCGAACTCGGGTGATTCTGTGGATGATCTTCGTACAGGTCTTCGTGTGCACGTGGTGACGAAGCGGGATTCTGTCGCGAGAAATCCGGGCTCTGGATCCGCAGGCGGGTTGAATCTCAACGTCATCCTCGTCGGCAATCAGAACATCAGTGATGCTCACACTCAAAAAGGGGCGAACAATCTGAATTACCTTCTTCGGGAAGTGAATCAGCTTTATTCGCAGACCACTGGCACCAAGGTGGGGCTGAATCAGGTTCAGTTTTATGAATGGGCTGATGGCGATGGCGGTTCTCAGTATTCGGAAGTCGATCTCGACAGTCTCGGGGATCTGTTTGAAGCGGGTTCCAAGGGTGTGACGGCGTCCGACGAAGGAAACTTCATCAACATCTTTATCGTGAGTGACATCCAGTGTTCGTCTTGCGGTGGCTTCAGTGTTCTCGGACTTTCGGGTGCGATTCTGGGTCCTCCGAAAAACGGAACTCAGACGAGTGGTCTTGCCTTTGCGACCTTTAATGAGCTGGCAAGCTTCAATCCCGGTTGTCCGGATGCCGCAACCACGTGCTCCCGGAGTGCGCTTGAAAACGATTTCCTGGAGATGGGGGCGACGATCGTGCACGAGCTTGGGCATTTTCTCGGCTTGAATCACCCGTCTGAAAAGCCCGATAGTTCAGGTGTACAGGCAAACGACGCCCTTTCCGATACTCCGACCTGTGCTTATCGTACCGTTTCTTCCAACCTGTCTCTCGATCAACGGGCTTGTTATTACGTGGATCACACGACTCAAACCGGAGGAAGCAGTTGTCTGACCGCGTGTGATACGGAAACGGGAGCAACTCACTATCTCGGTTCTAGTTCGAACCCGCGTACCATCGAACCTTGGAGTACGGTGCACAACATCGACATGCCGGCGAAATTCTGTCCGCTGACTCAGGCATGTCAGTTCAACCATGTGATGTGGTACACGACTAAAAACCGCATGCTTCTCAACAATTCTGGAAACCCGTGCTCGCTCACCGATGCCACAAACGGAATTTGTACCTGGAGCGAGGATGGAAACCTGATGTCTCCGCAATCCTCTGCCATCGTTCAGTGGGATCCGTTCCTCCGCTGATGAAAACACTTTTGATTCCCCTGATTGCGTTGTTTGCCCTGAATGCAAAGGCCATGACGCCAGCTGAAGTCGAAACGGCGATCCATCAGCAGATGAATCAGCATCATCCCGATGTTCCGGCAAACTTCTGGACGAATCTGGGATCCGACGCGGTTCCCGTTCTCGAAAATCTTTATACAAACAGCAGCTCGGTACGTGAGCAGACCTGGTTGCTCGCGGGCTTGTCTCATTACACCGATCCGGGTATCGCTTCCTTCCTCGAGGGGAAGATTGAGTCCGGGGGAAATTCAATTTTGAAGCGGAAGGCGCTGGAGAGTCTGATCCAGTCCCAGGGCGATTCCGTTTATGACTTCACGGAACCGTATCTGCAGGACAAGGATCCGCACATCCGTCTCGCCGTCGCGAAGGGGATGAGAATTGCGATGAGCGGGGACAAGGTTTCTCAGCGTCTGGCCAGGTATCAGTCCGATGAAAAAGAGGTCTGGGTAAAGACGGATTTCGCGAAGGCGGAAGCCCCCCGGCCCAAAGTGAATAAAGTAAACGCTCCCTTGGATACCGGGAAGCCCAAGGTCATCCCGGTGAAGCCCCTTCCAGAAAAGGACTGGGCTGGACTGTGGAAAGGGATTCTTCTCTCGGGAGACAAGTCCCAGGTTGCAAATGTGACGATGATTCTTCAAGATAAAACCTGGAAGATCGGGATCAAGCTGCCGAAGCAGACGAAGTACGATTTGAAACCCGGCTTTGAAGTTTTATATTATCAAACCGACAACGCCCACTGGATCGAAGTGCGGGATAAAAAGGAAGACTCTGTTTTCATCGGAAAACGGAGTGCAAGATAGGAAGATATGAACGAGTACGATGATGGCAAAATCTGGTATCGCAAAAAAGGTCGCCTGCTCACAGTGGGTCTGACCGAAAAAGTGTTTGAGGACATCGGTAGCGTTCAAAGCATCAACCTCCCGATCGAAGGGGAGGAGTGCGAACAGGATGATGTGATTGGCGAAGTTGAAGGCGACAAAACGGCTTTCGAGATCATTGCTCCCATGAGCGGTACGATCGAAGCGGTAAACGATGCGCTGGAAGAAGATCACGAATTGCTGGAGAAAGACCCTCTGGACGAAGGCTGGGTGTTCAAGATTCGCATTGAGAAGAATGAAGAAGCGTCTTCTGAAGAAGAGAGCGAAGAAGAGTAGTCGTCGTTCATTCAAAACGGATGAATTCAAGGCCCTCCTGATCTCATTGGATCGGAGGGCTTTTTGTTGGATCAAAGCGGAATTTCAGACGGTTCTCCGGCAGGTTTGCCGGCATTGCCGGATTTTCGACAGGGGGTCGGTCTTGTAAGTCTTTGAAGTTAAAAGATTAATGGGTTGGCATTCTTGGTGCTTTCTATCAGGTGTGAGTAATTGAATTCACAAAAACTGAAAAGGTAAAACCATGAAAAAAGCCCTGATGTCCCTCGCACTCACTTTTGCCCTCTTCACCGCGCACAGCCTTTGCGCTGGAACCGAAGCCCACGCTTTCGGAAAAGTGAAGATCTACAACCTATACAATGAAAACGGAAGGGTCAGCGTTAACCAGATGTCCGTGGGCGATGTACTCCCACCTCAATACGGTTCGGGGCAGGTCACTCCCCTGAAGGTAGACCGGGTCAAGACTCCAAACCAAGGCACGGGATTTGGTATCGGTCAGAACAAGGTAACGATTGACATGAATTCTTTCCGTGAAAATTTCACGGTGAAAATTCCGGGCGGAGAGGCCAGAGTCAGTCTGGACGATGATCTTCTCTTGGTCGTTCACGCCAATAAATGGCAGCTTTCGACCGCTCAGGGGTTTGTGGTGTCCGAGGGAGAAGTGCAGCTCACCGCGGGTGAGAGATAGAAGTTCAGGCAGAATTTGGAGCGTTTTCCGTCTGACGTTATGATCCAAAGATTATCGAGTCTGTCCTCGCCCTTGTCAGGTCGTCACCTTCGCCTGCCCGGGCTTGTCTGACGGTTTTTGTGACGTCCGAAAGATCTTTGGTCATTTAAGTTGGCAGTTATTTGTTAAGCGCGCTGCGATCAAAGCCTTCCGGCAGAAGATCGCGGTGCGTGAAACTTTTCACTTCACCTTTTTTGTTCACGAGATGAACTTCGCATTTTTTTGCGACGAACTCATTGATCACCTGGCGGCAAAGACCGCAAGGTGGCCACGGTGGGGAAGCATCGGTTGCGACGACAACGGTTTCAATCTGAACATCTCCGCCGTTTTCGCTGACCGCTTTCCAGATGGCAACGCGTTCTGCGCAAACGGTGGCTCCGAATGAGGAGTTCTCGATATTGCAGCCTGTGTATTCTTTCCCGTTTGAAAGTTTGATGACCGCGCCGACCTGGCGGACGGAGTAGGGCGAGTAGGAATTCGACATCGCCTCAATCGCTTTTTGTCTTAGCTTTTCATCCACCACGGGGTTTCCCTCATTTTGCATTCGCTTCCAAGATCAACTTGGGAGCGTGTTTTTTTGACGAACTGATCTTGATACAATGATGAATTTGTTCTTCGATTTCCGCAAGATTGGTTTTCTCGTTTGCGAACACCGTGACCAAAATATCACTTGGCTTCACCATGGAGCCCAGCTTCTTGTGGAAGAAGAAGCCAACCGAGTGATCGATCTTCTCACCGGCCTGATTGCGACCGCCCCCCAGGGTGATGAGCAGGCGTCCGAGTGCTTCGGTCTGCATTTCAGTGACATAACCCTTTTTCTTGCACTGGATTTCAACGATCTTGTCGGCCTTCATGTACTTCCATGGCTCTTCAAGGCTTTCGGCGTCTCCGCCCTGGGCCTTCACCATTTCTTTGAACTTTTTCCATGCGGAGCCATCTTGAAGTTTTGCGATGGCAAGCTTCCGGCCTTCGGCGCGGTTCTTCACCAATTTTCCAACCTCGAGCATCTGAGCGCAGAGGTGAAGAGTGAGTTCCTTGAGATCGATTGATTTCAGGGAGTAGGGATTGAGGTCCTGGTTCTTCATGATCTCAATGCACTCATAAATTTCAAGCGCGTTTCCAGCCGCGTATCCCAGTGGCTGGTCCATGTTGCTCAAGGTTGCGCGGAGTTCGACTTTGTTCTTCTTCGCAACGGCACGAAGTGTTTTCGCGAGTTTCACCGCATCGGTTTTCTTTTTCATGAAGGCGCCGTTTCCAACCTTGATGTCCATGACGAGGCCCTGAACACCGGCCGCGATTTTCTTGGAAAGAATGGAGGAGGTGATGAGTGGGATGCACTCGATGGTTGCAGTCACATCGCGAAGTGCGTAGAACTTGCGGTCCGCAGGCGCGGTCTTTTCGCTCTGGGAGATGATGGAGCAACCCACGTCGTGAAGGACTTTGGAGAATTCTTCCTCTTTCAGAATCACGCGGTAACCGGGAATGGCTTCAAGCTTGTCGATCGTGCCGCCGGTGTGACCGAGTCCGCGCCCCGCCATCATCGGTACTTTCAAACCGCAGGCTGCAGCCAGAGGCGCGAGAATGATGGAGACCTTGTCTCCGATTCCGCCGGTGGAGTGCTTGTCGACTTTGGGGCCCTTCAGTTTCGAGTGATCATAAACATCGCCGGAGTCAGCCATTGCACGGGTGAGTGCGGCGGTTTCGTCGAAGTCCATGCCGTTGAAATAGGTTGCCATGAGGAATGCTGAAAGCTGGTAATCCGGAATCGACTGGGAAGCAGCTCCCATGACGAGCATCTTGATCTCGGCAGGAGTCAGTGCGCGGTTGTCTCTTTTTTTCTGGATCAACTCAGGGACGGAAAGATTGTGTGTGCTCATATGTTCTACTGATGTCCGGGGTTAAATCATCTGGTTCAGGAAGCTCGTTCCGGACGGATGTTTCTGTTGGGTGAGTGCTTCAAAGACGGTCGCTCCCATGTCACTGAAGGAGGAGCGGATGCCGAGATCCACATTCGGTTTTTGTTTTTTGGAGTAGGCGAGAACCGGCGCGAATTCGCGGGTATGGTCCGTGCCCGGGTAAGTCGGATCGTTTCCGTGGTCAGCGGTGAGAATGAGGAGATCGTCCTCGTTCATCATCTGATATATTTTCCCGAGAGCGATGTCGAATTCTTCGAGCGCGCCTGCGAAGCCGTTCACATCGCGACGATGGCCGTAAAGCATGTCGAAATCGATGAGGTTCACGTAGATCAAACCTTCTTTGCGATCTTTCAGACAGTCGAGGGTGACTTGAAGGCCATGGGTGTTTCCGTGAGTGTCGATGTTTTCAGGAATTCCAACGCCCGCGAAAATATTTGAAATTTTTCCGACGCCCAAAACAGGAACCTTTCTTTCAACGAGATCATCGAGAATGGTTTTGCCGAAAGGAAGCTGGGCATAGTCCTTGCGGTTATAGGTGCGTTTGAACGGGATTCCTTTTCTTGGATCACCAATGAAAGGGCGTGCGATCACGCGGCCGACATTCAGTTCATCGCAGATTTTGCGTGCGGATTTGCAAACTTCGTAAAGACGATCGAGTCCGAAAAATGCTTCGTGGGCCGCCACCTGCCAGACGCTGTCGGCAGACGTGTAGAGAATCGGTTTTCCCGATTCAACGTGTTCCATGCCGAGTTGTTCGATGATCTCGGTTCCGGAGGCTGCGCGATTGCAGAGGACTCCGGGAAGATTGTTTTCTTTCACCCAGCGCTGAACGATTTCATCCGAGAATCCCTGTTCGTAAACCGGAAACGCGTCCTTTACTACGAGACCCGCCATTTCCCAGTGTCCGGAAGTGGTGTCTTTGCCTGAGGATTGTTCTTTTGCTTTTCCGAATGCGCCGATGATCGAGGAAGGAGGAGCTGCGCCTTCCACCGGAGTGACCAGATGAGTTCCGAGTTTCAGGAGATTCGGGATCTGAAGGGGGGTGCCGCGGGATTTGAAAATAGCCTTTGCCGTGTTTGAAAGCGTGTTCGCGCCTTTTTCGCCGAAGCTCACTGCATCCGGTGTTTCACCCACGCCCACGCCATCGAGGACAATCCAGATCACACGTTTCATCTTCAATACTCTCCAGAGGTTTGGAGTCCGTTCAGGATCTGCACTCCCGAAGAAGTGCCGAGCCGGCTTGCTCCTGCATTGACCAGAGCCATGGCAGTTGCGAGATCCCGGATTCCACCCGAAGCCTTGATTTGGGTTTCGGGTTTTAGAGTCTGTCTCAAAAGTTGGATATCAGCAAGCGTTGCGCCGGTAGTCGGAACTCCAGTTGCGAATCCGGTTGAAGTCTTCACGAATGTCGCCCCGGCGCGTTCTGCAATTTTCGCGACGCGTACCTTCTCCTCGTCAGTCAGATAGGCTGTCTCGATGATGACCTTGAGTGGAGTCTTGCCGCAGGCCTGAACCACAGTACTGATATCCTCTTCGACTTTTGAATCGAGTTTGTTTTTGAGGAAGCTGACATTCACAACCATGTCGATTTCGGAGGCGCCTTGCTCGATTGCGATCCTGCTTTCGAGCGCTTTTGAGCGGGCATCGGAGTAACCGAGAGGGAAGCCGACAACCGTGATGGTGCCGACCGAAGTCCCTTTTAAAAGTTGCACGCAGGTTTCAACCCAAGTGGGTGGAATGCAAACCGTTTTGAAAGAATATTGCGCTGCTTCCCGGCAAAGGGTTTCAAGTTCATTTACCAGCAGAGTCGGTTTTAAGAGGGTATGATCGATTTTTTGGCCCAGTTCAGCTGTTTTTTTGATATTTCGCGTCATATGCTGTCTTTTTTAAATTGCCCTTCTTTTTCACCATGCTATACTTCGACTAAGAGCTTAAGTGAAGAATAGGCTCAAAGATTTTAACAGGCAATGTCCGGGGCCTGAGTCGGCAGTTGAATTTTGACGGTATAGCGACTCCTCCAGACAAAACGATTAACAAACAGCAAGAAAAGAATCTTCGTAAGAATTGAAGACGAATTGATTCGAGTAAAAAGTTTAAGTCACAACCCATGATTCAGTTCCAAATACAAATCAGAAGCCACTTGAACCAGGATTCGCAAGATTGCGGATTTACTGGGTTGCTTCCGTTGGAACCTGGTAAAATCGACTAAAACTACTCGTTTTCCCCGTTTCATTCCCGAACCCTTTTCTTGCCAAGCCTACTGGGGGTAGGCACAAGGGGTACGACAATGGCAAAAGAACTGATTATTAATGCATCTCTACCGGAAATCCGCATCGCTTTGATGGAGGATGGCCGGATTCAAGAACTTCTCATCGAGCGTCAGAGTGACAAGGGTATTGTCGGCAATATCTATAAAGGTCGCGTGACCCGGGTACTTCCCGGCATGCAGGCGGCCTTCGTGGACATCGGTCTCGACAAGGCGGCATTCCTCTACGTTGACGACATCTACGTTCATCCAAAAGTGATGGGCGAAGAGACCGAAGTCGTTTCCGACGAAGACGATCACGAACACGAAGAGCATTCCTCCGAGGACGGTCAGCCGATTCAGGGATTCCAATCCCAGGTGACTGACGAAGAAGAAGCTCAGGTAGAAGGCCTCGATACTTCTGCTCTCGATGCACACGCTTCCGAGCACGCTGAAGCCGCTCTTACGAATGATGAAAATCAACAGATGGAAGAGCACCTTGCTCTCGAAGATGAAGAAGAGCTGAGCGATGCAGTTCACGCGGCGGCTGAAGAGCTCGCTGACGAAGAAGCCTTTGAAGACGCTGAACTCGACGACGAATCTGAAGAAGAAGATGACTCTGATGAAGAGGGTGAAGAAGGTTCGGAAGACGAACTTTCTGCTTCCGAATCCGGTGAAGCATCTGCAGAAGGTCAGGACGTTCAAGCGGGCTCCGAAGGTGCTCAGGGCGAAGGAAGTCTTGAAGGCTTGAAGCAAGGTGACGGACAAAAACGTTTCCGTCGCAATCGCCGCAGAGGCCGTGGACGTAACCGCAACGGTGCGGAAAAACGCCCGCAGTTTGCCGCTGGCGAAACCAATGAAGATCCAGATTTCATTCCGGAATCCATGAACGAAAGTTTGAACGAGTCCGGAAACGTCGAGAGCGACCGTTCAGCTCTGGAAGGTTCCGGCAATGCTCCTGCTCAGACCAAAGGGCAGACAAAACCGGCAAAAAACCGTCAAGAATTCAAAGAACAACGCGGACGTGATCGTCGCATCAAGGCGAAACACACTCGTCCACGCGTTCAAGCAAACATTGCAGACCTTCTCAAAGAAGGTCAGGAAGTCATCGTTCAGGTTGGAAAAGATCCGATCGCAACCAAAGGTGCACGCCTTACTTGCCACGTGAGTCTTCCAGGCCGTCACCTGGTGTGCATGCCGTCCATTGATCACGTCGGTGTAAGCCGCCGGATTGAGCGTGATGACGAGCGCAGACGCCTTCGTGATTACGTTGAGCGCCATCGTCCCCGCAAAATGGGCTTCATTGTCCGGACTGCAAGCGGTGGAAAAGATCCTGAATCCTGGATCAAACAAGATATCGATTATCTCTCCAAACTCTGGGGCGAAATCCGCGGTCGTGCGGATGAAGTTTCCGCTCCATCTCTCGTGTACGAAGATTTGAACTCCATCCTTCGCGCGATTCGTGACTGGGTGAACGAAGACATCGACAAGATTATCGTCGATTCCCGTTATCACTATAACGAGCTCGTCGCGTTTGCAGAGCGCTTCATGCCTTCGCTCCTCGAGATCATCGAGCTTTATCAGGGTGATGTTCCAGTTTTCGACGCTTACGGACTCTCCAGCGAACTTCACCGTTCCCTCGAACGTCGTGTATGGCTGAAGAGCGGTGGTTACATCGTGATCGACCAGGCGGAAGCGCTGGTTGCGGTTGACGTGAACACCGGTCGCTTCGTTGGTAAGAAAAACCTTGAAGACACCATTTTGAAAACCAACCTGGAAGCGGCCGAAGAAATCGCTTATCAGCTCCGGTTGAGAAACTGCGGCGGAATCATCATCGTCGACTTCATCGACATGGAACGCGACGACAACAAGATGCGCGTTTATCGTGCCCTTGATGAAGCGCTGAAGAAAGATCGCGCTCGTCCGACCATTCAGAAGATTTCCGAACTCGGTCTCGTTGAGATGACCCGGAAGAGAACTCGCGACACCATCGTCCGTACACTTTGCGAGCCTTGCTCCCATTGCGAAGGAAAAGGTTACACCAAGAGCCACAACACGGTTGCTTACGAGATCCTGCGCGAGATCGAACGCCTCAGTGTTGATCGTGAAGCGAAGAAGATTCTTGTTTCCGCTCACGAGGCAGTGATCAACCTCCTTGCGATCGAACTTCGCGATGCGGTTGACCAGCTCGAGCGTCGTTACAATAAAACGGTTTATCTGCAAGCCATCCTCGACAACCATAGCGAGCAGTTCGAAGTAGTGACTGATCGCGTGGGTGCGAAGAAGCCAAGCGCCGATATCGCAAGGCAACTTCGTGTTGAACGGGATCGCACCGAAAGAAAAGATAAACAGCGTAATCGCAGTGGTGGTGGCGGCGGAGGCGGTCAGCAGAATCGCGAACAGCGGGAACCGAGAGAGCAGCGCGAACCTCGGGAACAACGTGAGCCGAGAGAGCAGCGTGAACCTCGGGAAGCTCGCGAACCGCGTGAGCCAAGACAACCACGTCAGAACCAGAATCAAAATCAGACTCAAGGTCAGGATCAGGAAGGACCTGTGCAGCCACAAGTGCCTCTCGTTCGCCCAAGTGGAAGCTTCATTGCAGCAGTTCGTGCGCCGAAACCGGAGCAGGAACAACAGCCGCAGGTGGAACAACAGGAAGGCGCAGAATCTGCTCCTTCTTCCGAACCTACCGAGAGTGCAGGTACCTCAACCCACTTTCAGCCTAAGCCTCAATCTCAGGGGGGTGGCTCCGGTCACTCTGATGATGAAGATCAGCTCGCATACCTCCGCGCTCAAGCGGCTCAGGATGCAGCCATCGCGAACCTCACGAATGCATCGGGACAAGCTCCTGGACAAGGAGGTGCAGGTGGCGGTCGCAACCAGCATAGGCAAGGGCAAAACCAGAACAGCCGGACCCCGAGAGCCCAGAACTTTCGCGGCGGGCAGCAAAACACCCAGCAGCGGAATAATCGTCCCGCGGGACAAAACCAGCAGCAACGCGGCAACAACCGCTTTCGTCCGCAAAACGGAAGAAACCAAGGGCCTGCCGATCCAGGGAACTCCATTGAGCCCGGAAACAGCGTCCCCGGTCCAGCGGTTGAAAGACAAATTGAAGCGTCTCAAGTCCCGGATTACGAAGTCTTGAAGCATTCGGACGACGGTTCCAGCTCATGATTTACGCGTTGTCGTTTGATCTCGAAGAGAAGATTGTGATCCAATCCAATCGGGAAAAAACGCACACGCGGGAAGACTTGCTCGCGCGGTTTAATGATTACTGTGCCGACCTCACGATCCCTGAAACCGGTGAAACCGCTTTCTTCGGCGTGACCGAAGGGGTGCTTCTTTCAGAAGAAGCGCACGAACGCGGTTATGAAACCGAGTCCTGGGTTCTGGATGAAGGCATGGCTCCGCACGAGCGGGATTGGCTTGCTCAGGAAAAAGTGCTCACTCTCCTCGCTTATTTTCAGAATGAAAAGGCGGCCGAAAACGCGCGTGACTGGCTCACGCGTGAATACGTCCTGTCCAAAGTTCCTGAAGTGAATGCAGAAGAGGAGCAGGACTGGAACGCAAAGTGGAAAGCTTCTTTCACCGGCATCGTTGTCGATGAGCACTTGAAGGTTCTTCCTCCCTGGAGCGAAGAGCTTGAGACCCGCAAGGGTGACAAGGGCATCATGGTGATCAATCCGGGAGCAGGCTTCGGAACCGGAACCCACGAAACCACCCAACTGTGTCTGAGACTTCTCCGCGAAGCGGGAAATCTCAAGGGCAAAGTGGTTCTCGATTTCGGTTCAGGTTCGGGCATTCTCGGAATCGCAGCAGCCCTTTTCGGAGCTGAAAAAGTTTACTGTGTGGAGATTGATCCACTCGCGAATGATAATGCTCGCGAAAACGCGGCGCTAAATGGCGTCTCGGACAAAATCGAATTTCTGGAGCAGATTCCCGAGGAAATCAAGAACGGCAAAGTGGACGTGCTTCTCGCAAACATCCTTCGCCCGATTCTGATCCGTTTTGCTCCCATCATCAAAAATTGCCTGAAACCTGCATCTTCGGAGCTGGTTTTGTCCGGTCTCATCGAAACCGATCTGAACGAAGTGATTTCCACTTATCAGGAGGGCGGCAGCCCGTTTGAACTCAAGAAATATGAGAAGAACGAATGGCGCGCACTCTGGCTCAGACGTTCGGGGAAATAACATGAGTTCCTGGTTCAAGCTGCACGTCATTCCAAGTCGCAAGCCTCTTGACTGGGCCTGCCCACGTAATCTTTTGAAGTGCACCTTGTTCAATCACTTGGTCCAGGATCTCGCTCCGATCGGGCACTTCTTCGTCGAAATCGAATCGGATCAGCCCAATCGTTACGGAGTAAAACGGGTTGTCTCCGGGATGTCCCGCGAGAATAAGAACCAGTCCACGATCGCCGTGATCAAGGAAGGGGTGGGTCTCGGATCCTTCTTCTACGATTTCAAAGGCGCACTGGATTCTTCCGAAGACGCCGTTCACGAACTTGAATGGGCGAAAAAAAGAAAACGTTTGAAGACGATCACCGTTCCTGTTTCTTCGGAAACAGCAGCTGTTCTCATGGATGAAATGGATCAGTGGATCCGAAATGCAAGTTTCCGCCATTACTCAGGAGGCCTTGAGATCCTGAAAGGCCAGGGATCCGGTTGTGCCGAATTCGGCGCGCACTTTTTCAATCTCGCTCTGGGCAGCATGGCCACTCCCAAAGAATGGATTCGTTCCGTTTATGCAGCAAAGAAGCTCACTGGTGGACAGCGTACGGGCAAAAAAGTAAGCATTTTCCGCGTGTTTCTTCAGGGAACGGCTTGGGCAAAAGATCCGGTCGATGGTTTCCTTTACGCAACTCCGGACATGGATCTCACTTGGAGCTGGATGGAAAAACGAGCTCCGGGCGCAGTTGAAATGACACTTGAGCCAAAAGACATCACTTGGAACCAGGGTGAAAAATTTTCCAGAATTTCATTTGAAGCGGGTTACTCGAAAGAGTCCGAAGAAGAAGTCCGCAAGCAGTGGCGGAAAATCAGTCTTTAGTATCTGAAAGTCCGATAATTCTTTTTCGCGGAACCGTGTGAGAAGACATTAACTCCTTGATGGCATCGAATACGATTTTGAATTGTCGGTCGTATCTGGATTCAAGGTCCAAGATTCGTTTTTCCAACATCTTGTCTGAATTCAGGATCTTCCTCAAACTTACGAACGTTCGAATTACTGCAATATTTACTTCGATTGCCCTTTCGCTATTCAGAATTGAGGAAAGCATGGTTACGCCGTGCTCTGTGAATGCAAGGGGAGGGACTCGTTCTCCGCCACGCCCCTTTTTTGGCGCCGCAAATTGCGGCGCCAAAGCCATAACCTCTTGATGTGAAAGGGTAAACATGAAGTCTGGAGGGAGCCTTTTTAAGTTGCGTCGAACTTGTTCTCGCAGGCGTTTTTTTGTGACTTGGTATAGTTCCGCAAGGTCGTGGTCCAGCATGACCTTTTCTCCGCGGACGAGGTAAATTTTTGATTCGAGGTTATCTAAGATTGATTCGGTTTGGTTCATGCCGGATTCCACAGCAAGGAATGTTCCCTTAAAAGAGGTGCTTACGGACGCACTTTCTCCCAAGCCGAGAGAAACGACTCAATGATCCGCGAATTCCAGTTCATGTCATCCGATACATAATCTCCAAGCTCGTTCCACTGGTTGTAATTCACGTAACCCGTGACTTCGAGCCGGTTGAATTTGGAGCTTGAATCCGATTTGCAGTGAGGCGAGAGCCCTGCGAGAGGCGCATTGCTGTCGCTCCCGAGCGCAACGTGGGAATCTCCAAGGCGCTTCTGAGCGTACTGAAAAATATCCTTAAAATAGGCGATTCCCTTGTTGCAGCCGGATGGCGCTGGAACTTTGGAGTCGACGATGAAATCTTCCGTCGGCATGAGTCCGATGATGCCCCCGTTTTTGGTCAGAAAATCAACTTCCATTTGCCCGACCCCCCGTTCAGCAGGGAACACTTCGCGAATCTGAGTGTGAGTCACTAGAATCGGCAGATGTTTTGCCGAGAGTTGAGGCAGAACTTCGCGGACTTCCATCTCGTTTGCGTGGGCGAGATCGATCCAGACTTTACGATCGAGGAGGGTTCGGATCAGGAGGTCACCGTCGGGTTTAACCCCCATCGGGTTCTCGCAAAATGTGCTGAGACAGGAAAGATTAGTGATGAGCAGGCTTTCAAAAAACCGGATGGGTGCATTGAAGATCGCAGCCCAAGGGCGCATGAACGCCATGCCGCCAAAGTGATCTTCGGTAAGGTGAAACGGAGTGACAATGGCAACGCCTCTTTCATCGATCCATTTCTTGTAGTCGAGTTCTGACTCGAATGCCCCGTAGGCGCCTTCGATGGAAAGAATCAGGACGTTTTTCTTCGCGGCGAGGAGCTTTCTTGCTTCGGACGGGGTTCGAGCAAGCCCGTAAGTCAGGGGATGGCGAACCAGAAACTGCTGAATGTGCGCATATTCAATTTCGAGCGCGTCCCGGGTGTTCTCCATCCAGTCAAACCGGGTCGGATTCGAGAGGATAGGGTGGCCGTAAAGACTCACCACGATCACTTTCGGGGAGTGGAGTGCGTCGAGACTCGCGAGGGAGGCCTTGGAAGAGAAGCGGGAGTACCAGGTATCGGCTTGAATCGGGTCGTTAGTTCCGCCATTTAAGAGAACACCCACCCCGGGTTTCATGTCCAGGTGTGCATGCAGATCGATCTGGGCCTGGGCGTGTAGCCCGCTGAGAAGGAAAAGGATAATGCAGAGCATTTTCATGCTATTATCCTCGCATCGCCACCTGTCCGGGTCAAGATGGCCTTCCGGTTCGAAAACAGGGGGTTTTGGAACGAATGTTCTTCAGAAACAGGCAAAAATTATTTAGGATGAACTGATCCACGGGGTACCAACTATGAGTGAAAAAGACGCAATTTTAGACGAAATTACAGAACCAACCAATCTGAGCGAAATCGATACGCTTCGCCACTCAGCTGCGCACGTGATGGCTCATGCGATCAGCCGCATCTGGAAGGATGCGAAGTTCGGAATCGGCCCGACCGTGGAAGATGGTTTCTACTACGATGTCGAAGTTCCGGTGAAGCTCGGTCCGGACGATCTGAAGAAGATCGAAAAAGAAATGTGGCGCGTGGTGAATCAGAACGCCGAGTTTGTTCGCCGCGAACACAGCATCCCGGAAGCGCTCGAAATGTTCAAAGGGATGAACCAGCCGTTCAAAGTTGAGATCATCGAAACCCTTCGCGACAAATACGGTGCAACGACTGTCTCCACTTATCAAGAAGGGGAGTTCACCGACCTTTGCCGTGGTCCTCACATCAAGAAGGCCGGCGAAATCAAGGCTCTCAAAGTCACCTCGATCGCCGGTGCTTACTGGCGCGGAAATGACCAGAATCCACAGCTCCAGCGGATCTATGGAACCGCATTCTTCAACAAGGAAGAAATGGATGAACATTTCCACCTCCTTGAAGAAGCAAAACGCCGCGACCACCGGAAACTTGGAAAAGAGCTCGACCTCTTCGCATTCCATCCGGAAGCGCCCGCAAGTCCTTTCTTTCATCCGAAGGGAACCATCGTTTATAACCGCCTCGTTCAGTACGTCCGCGACATGTACTCGTATTACGGCTACGACGAAGTGATCACACCGCAGATTTTCGACACCGTTTTGTGGAAGACCTCGGGTCACTACGAAAACTACAAGGACGACATGTTCTTCGTTGCGAAGGGCGTAGACGCTGCGAACGCTTCGAAAGAAGAAAAAGAGGCGGGCCACGAACGCGAGTTCGCGGTGAAGCCAATGAACTGCCCGGCTTCAACTTTTATTTTCTCGTCACACAGACGCTCTTACCGCGATCTTCCGCTTCGTCTTGCTGACTTCGGTCGCTTGCACCGGAACGAACTTTCAGGCGTGACTGCGGGTCTGACCCGGGTTCGCACCTTCTGTCAGGACGATGCGCACGTGTACTGTACGCTCGATCAGGTGGAAAATGAGATCGACAAGATCGTCGACATGGTTTTGAAGACTTACACGATCTTCGACTTCAATGTCGATGAACTCGAAATCTTCCTCTCAACCCGTCCTGAAAAACGAATCGGATCAGACGAAGTCTGGGATCAGGCCGAGGGTTCATTGAAGAAGATTCTCGATAAAATGGGCCGCCCTTACAGCCTCGATGCAGGCGGAGGAGCATTCTACGGACCGAAGATCGACATCAAGGTGAAAGACGCGCTGAAACGGAAATGGCAGCTTGCGACCGTGCAGCTCGACTTCAATCTTCCAGAACGTTTTGATTGTTCTTACATCGGTTCCGATAACGGATCCCATCGTCCGGTAGTGATTCACAAAGCGGTTCTCGGATCGCTTGAACGCTTCCTCGGTGTTTACATCGAGCACGTTGCGGGCGCGTTCCCGTTCTGGCTTGCACCGGTTCAGTGCCGAATCATTCCGATCACCGAAGCGCACAATGCCTACTGCCAGGAGTTTGTACGCAAGCTGAAGGGACTGGGAATTCGTTGTGAAATGGATGATCGGAACGAAAAAATGGGTCTGAAGACCCGTGAAGCGCAAATGCAGAAGATTCCGCTCATGCTCGTCGCGGGTGACCGTGAGATGGCGGATGGTCAGTTTGCCGTTCGTAAATACGGCGAAAAAGAGTCCCAGGTTCTGAAGCTGGATGAAATCCTCGAACTGATGCAGGCGTGGAATGACATTCCGAAAATTCCTTTCCGTTCTTAGGATTTCGGCGCTGGAAACAAAGTCAGTAGTTGATTGAGAAGCTCCGGGCTGTAGTGAATACTGCTCGGAGAGTTCACCTGCATTTTGCGGAGGTGTTCCACTGCTTCGATCGGTGTCATGAGAGGATGACCTTCCACCAGACGGGTGAGGCTGTCGAATTCATCGGCGAGTGCCAGAACCTGTGCTTCTTTCGAAATCCGGTCCCCGGCGTACCCTTTGGGGAAACCCTTTCCGTTGTAAAGCTCATGGTGCTGCAAAATCGCACGCATGATCGTCTCGTTGATCACGATCTTTCTCTTTTTAACGAGATTGAGCGAAATTTCCGGGTGTTTCTTATATTCCTCAAACTGCTGAGGATTCATCTGCGATGGTTCAAGAGCCTGGATTTCTGCAGGGAGTGAGGAGATTCCGATATCGTGGAAGAGGCCCGCGAGAGCGAGGTCTTCCGGTTTTCCAATCCCGAGGCCCATTGAAAAGAGGGCGGCAAGTGTGGAAACATTTGCAGAGTGGGAGTACTGGTCGCCGCGTTCACCGAGGACCTGTTGGATACGAGCGAACCATTCGCTGTCTGCATCTTGAAGAATGAAGGCCTTCACGATCTCTCCACAGTCTTTCAGAATGGCCTGACCGGATTCGAAGGAAGCGCTCTGCTCGCTGAAAAGGCCGCTGATCAGATCGCGGACCGAGCCTGAGAACTTTTCACGTTTTTCAGTCTCGCTCATGCTCGATTTTTCGATCGCCTTCAGACGTTTTGCCGAGTACTCATAAAATTTCCCCATCTGTTCGACGGGAACCTGAATGTTGTTGAAGTTTCCTTTTTTCATCCGGTCGATGCGTTCAGCATCGAGGGATTCCCCGACGTTGGTCACTTTTACATACTTCTGGTTAGCGGGGAGGAAAAGGCTCACTTCAAAATCGAGCGAGACGCCGGGCTCGACGTCGAGGATCTTCACTGGACGGTAAACCCGGATCTGGCCTCCCGACCGCCTGGCAAGTTCCTCGCTCAGTTTGGTGCGAAGAATAGTCGTGTCCATCGGCATGAGGAAGGCGTCAGTGAAGCCGTTTTTGATAAAAGATTTTCGTTCAAAGCCTGACTGGGAGACGCAACAGATGAAAAGTGGAGTGCTTTGAAACTGCATTCGCAGGGCTTGGGCAAGTTCGATCGCCGGGAGGCCATCCTTCGGGGGGCCTGAAATCACGAGGCACGGCTGGGTGAGAACGGGCTCCAAAATCCGATCCATTTCCATGGGAATTGACGTCACTTGAGTGTTTCTCAAGAGATCCTGGATCGATCGCTCGATCTCGGGTTCGAGGCCCACCGTGAGAACGGGGAGCGGGGACTGATTTGGAGCTGACGCGTTCACTGGTTTCATTATAATATAAATTTTGTTTAATTTTAAAAATCGGCAAAAAATCGGGTTTTCATCAAAATAATCCTGTCGCATTCGCACCTGATCTTTGGCAAACTGGGGATATGACTCAGCCACAAAACAGAAGAAAACGTGTCCGTGTTCCCACTAAAAGCAATATTCGCCATTCTGAATACCAATCGGTCGGAACTCCTGTGTTTCAGGAGAACTCTTCCATGGATATTTCAAGCAACGGAATTTCGTTTGAAACCAAGCGCGACTATAAAAAAGGAAACCTCGTGTTTCTCGAAGCCGACATGGGCGGAGAGCAGCTGAAGCTTCTGGTCTGCGTTGCCTGGGTTAAAAAAGGCGAGAATGGACTGAGTCAGGTGGGCGCAGAGCTCATCGCCGTGAATCCGACCGACAAGAAGAAGATGCAATCGATTCTGGATCAGATGATTGTCGAAATCCGGGAGAGAAAAAAGAAACCGGCGAAGAAGACCGCTGCGAAGAAAAAGACCGCAAAGAAAAAAGTCTCAAAAAAAGCTCCTGCAAAAAAAGCGAAGAAAAAGACCGTTCGCAAGAAGAAGTAGTTTCTATTCCCTGAAAATGAAATACGCGGCACCGCACATGCAGAGGGCCGCGTAGAGAAAGTTCCGGTTCAGTTCCACTTTCATGTAGATCACCGCGAACACGGCGAAGACGATCATCGTGATGATTTCCTGGATGATCTTCAGTTGTCCCAGTGTGTACACATCCGAGCCCAGGCGATTCGCTGGAACCTGGAGCATGTATTCAAACAATGCAATTCCCCAGCTGATCGCAATTGCGATCCAGAGCGGCTTGTCCCGAAGGTTCTTCAGGTGCCCGTACCAGGCAAAGGTCATGAAGGCGTTTGAGAAAAAAAGCAGGACGATCGGATTGAAGTAACGGGTCATACTCTAAAAGTAAATCTGAAGTGGCAGGGTGATCAAGGTCGAACCGCTTGATTTCGGGAAAGTAAGGTCGATTGTCTTCAGGATCGTTGCCAGATCCTTCTTTGGAATCGTCTGACCGAAGGAATCCACGAGATGGCCCGCAAGCACCTCGAACTGGGCAATTTTTCCGCTTGGGAGCACTTTGATTCGGAGCGAGAGCAGTCCTTGGAACGGAAGATCAGCAAGATCCTTCATGATGATTTCAGCGATCTGGTCGAGTGGTTTTGAAACCTTTTTATAGGAAAGGGATCCTTCGAGCATCGGACGGGGTTCGGTGAACCAGCCGTGAATCACCAGTCGTGAGTCGAGAAGTGATTCCACGCCTTGAACACGTTCCACCCCGTGTGGATAGCGGGGATCAAAAAGAGTGAGTTGGTTGAACTGAGGCGGCACCTTCTCGATCAGGTCCACGGTTTCGTGGGAACGATCGATGGAGACTTCTCCGAAATAACGGAGGAGGGTGGGTTTGGCGATTAGAGTTTCACCACCGGTGAATTTCCGTTTTTTCCACGGCGTCAGCGAGTATACGAAGCTGTAGGGGCCATGCGGAACATCCGAATGGAGGTTCTGGAAGGATCCGTCGATGTAAGCACTCAGCCATGGATGGGAAATCATCTGGCAGCCCAGATTTTCTCTTCCCCAGTTCAGCAAGTGTTCAACAAAAGGCTGGAACATTTCTTCGGGGAAAAAGGAAGAGGCCGGGGTACGTAAAAGGCGGTACTGGTTTGGCACGCTCCAGTAATCCCAGCAAAAGTTCTCGCTTTTGGCTTTAAGAGGGTCGTCATAACGATCCTCGAAGTAGGAGCGGAGTTCGCGCCCTTTGTTGTAAAACTCCGACTCAAGGCGTTTTGCGGAAAGACTGTCTTTGAAAAATTTAACTGGAATCATGGTGTGGATGAATTAAGTTTAACTTATGTCTGAAAACACCGTACCACAGCCCGCGCAAAAATCTCCGGTCAAATTTGTCCTGATGTTCGTCGGGCTTGGGATTCTGATCAGCCTTACCGTGGTTTCGATCTACGTGCCGCGCATGATTCTCTGGTACTTCGCGCCGCCGGCTCCGATGGGGGTGTCTTGCTCGGAATCCATTCACTGGGCCGTGGATAAATTGATCAATGCCCAGATCTACGCGGTGATCGCGGGGGCGGTTTTAGGATTGCTCCTCGGGCTCAAGCTCAAGAAAAAGAAGCACTGAACCTTCCGTCTTGTCGGGCGAGGTTTTTGAAATAATTTCTATTTGGCAGGCTGGCTTTGCATGTGAGCGTTTGCTTTCGCAATGGCATCATCCATGGCTTTTTTAGCCCGGGCTTCTCTTCCGCAAACCGGCGTGCAGTTCACTTCCTCGATATCCAGACAATCCTTGTTAACGCCTTTGCGATGAATGTCTCCTCCGACTACGAGTTGGGTCGGGAAGTCTGCTTGGCCCTGTGTATCGTTTGATGATCCCGATATCCCTCCGCCGCCCTCGGGGCGTCTTCCATTGCAGCGATAAGTGCATGCAAAGAGCATGTTCGAGTCGTAAACGATGGCCTGCTTGGGCGAAGTGCAATTGCCCCAGTCAACTGCAACAGCATTGACTGGTTCAGCCGGAGTCGGTGTTGGAGTGTCGGTGACTGGAGGAGGTGTTTTGGGACCTTTCCATGTGCACGGCTTATAAACATCGGTGTGCCAGACAAGCTTTCCGCTGGCATCGCGTGCTTGAATGATTCCGGATCCTGCGACGGCGCTTCCCTGTTTGTCGGCAGCCGGTCGGACTTCCGTTTTGCTGTAGGCGAGGCAATCACTTTCGGTTTGGAACTCCGGGCAGTGGCCGCCCCATGCGCTGGTTGAGGACCAGCCGTTCCAGACACAGAACTTGTTTTTTGTGCAATCGGGAGTTCCAGTGAGACCTTTGGTCGCTATCCCATTGAGATTGTCGTAGTCGTTGAGAATGGTTCCTGTGCTTGCGTTTGTCGCTCCGGTCTGAGCCAAGGCAGTGTTCGAAAGGATGGCTAGAATAACCGAAATCAAAAGGTATGAATGTTTCATTCTGTCTCCATATATAGAGTAGTTCGGCTTTTGAAGTGGCGCAACAAAGGTTGTTAACTGGCGAGCGGAAGGCGTTGATTTAAATGGAATTCGTTTATAAAATGACACTTCCTTGTAAAAACTGACTTGATTTGTCAGGTATTAGAGTGTATCATTCGCCAAAGCTTTTTGGAGAAATGATGAAAACTCAATCTTACGTTTTAGGACTCATGACTGTTCTGGCCCTTTCCGGATGCGGACATTCGATGCAGATGACCCAGCAGGGGCAGGCGCTCGCGACCCAAGTGAAGTCGGATTATCTGAAGCTGCAGACCAAGCAGGATCTGGCGAGGCTTCGTGCCGATCGTGCAAAAAAGCATCAGGTTGAATTGCCTCTGAAGGACCTGAGTGGCAAGCTCACGCCGGTTTCCGATACTGATCTGAAAGACATGCAGGGAAATCTTCCTTATGTGGATCAGGACAGCCCGTCTCAAGATATCGGTAATCCTTCTTTTGTTGTGAAGGAGTCCCGGGATGGTTTTGTTTCCGGATCGAATCTGATTTTTCGTGCGGTGACAAACCAGTTGCCCGCTGAAGCGAATAAAAACGCGATCACCGAAGTGAAGAGCATTGTTTTGAAACTTCGCGGAGTCACTCTTTCTGCAGATGAAAGCATCACGAGTGCGAGTCTTGCAAACCAGATGCTTTGTTTTTTTGAAAAGAAGACCTGCATTGGAACCGTTGAGAAGGACCCTTCTTCCAATGTGAATGTGACCTACTCTACGACTGAAAATGCCGCGTTCGCGGCGATTAACAAGTTTGCGACTTCGAATTCCGTGAGCCCGGATTCAGTCGACGAATGGAAAATTTTCTCTTATCAGGGTGCTTCTGCAAATACTGCCGCGACTTCTGCACCACTCGCTGAACTCGACCTTGATTTGAAATCTCTCCTGAACCTCTCCAGCAAGGACGCGATCGAATGGCTCTATGACAACTCAGTTGCCTACGATACCGACGGAAACACCCGCAAATTCCGCTTTGTCATGGGAAACAATGTTTACGTGAAGGAAGGGGAGCTAGAGATCGAGCTCGAAACTGATTCAAAGCTTCTTCCGGCGAGCTACGTACCGACAACGGTTGCCCCTGCCACTCAAGGAGACGACAGTCGGGTGCTTTCCCTTGCTTCTCAGGCTTTTACCGACGTGAATGATGTGATCGAACGTGTGGGCGAGGGTGTAATCAAACTAGACGACACCGGCAAGGCTCTCGATGATGCTTCCAACGCGAAGGTCAAGGACCTGGCAGATCTGTTGGTTCAAAACGAGAAGTCCATCCAGCAGGTCACGGTGTTTGTTCCTGCGGGATCGAACCTCCTCGCAAGTCTGGTGACCGCAGTATTGACCACCCAGACCAAGGATGTTGGCATGAAGATTGAGGGCGCAAATTTTCCGGCCAAGACTCCGAACTGCACCGGATCAGATTGCATCGCGCTTCCGGCGCTGGAGTTCCGCATTGATCTCAAGCCCAAAGCATCCACAGATGACAAGAATTCAATTAAAACAAGCCTGAAGGGTGCCTTGGACGGCATCTTCGGTACAGCAAGCAAGTAGTTCTTCTTCGATGAACGGATTGCAGAAAGCCCGGTTCCTGTGTCGGGACCGGGCTTTTTTTATTCGCCGCATTTCACTCGGAGCGTTACACAGGGATAGTAGAAAAAACAACAGGTTTTAGTGCGTCATTACCGAAGAGTGGGTATGCTGAAGCGACTATTAATGGAGACTGATTTGGAAAAATTAAAATCAGTGGTTCAAAAACTCGATCATTTCGAACTGATCGACGTTCCGGGTTTGGACGAGAGACTCTCTCGTCTCAAAGTCGAACTGAATTCAGCAGGTTTTGATCGCTGGGGTTTGCACCCTGAAACACTTCGTAAATTCGCACCTCTTTTGTATCTGTTGTACAAAAAATATTTCCGCGTTGAGACCTCCGGAGTGGAGAATCTTCCACCGGAAGGACGCGCAATTTTTATTGGAAACCACGGAGGACAGATTCCGCTGGATGCAATGATGGCCGGGCTTGCCCTTTTGCTTGATGGTGAACCACCGCGTATTCCGCGCGCGATGGTCGAGCGCTGGGTTCCAACGGTTCCGTTTGTCAGCAGTCTTTTCACCCGCATCGGTGCGATGGTGGGGGACCCGATGAACTGCCGTGAGATTCTCGAGCACGACCAGTCCGTTCTCGTATTCCCGGAAGGGGTTCGCGGATCTGGAAAACTTTTCAAGGACCGTTATCAGCTTCAGCGTTTCGGCACGGGCTTCATGCGTCTTGCCCTCGAAACCAAGTCGCCAATCGTTCCGGTTGCCATCATCGGAACGGAAGAGACCTATCCGAGTGTTTACAACTTCGAGGCGTTAGCCAAACTGATCGGAGCGCCTTATGTGCCGATCACGCCATTTTTCCCGCTATTTGGCCTCTTTGGTTTGATTCCGCTTCCATCCAAAGTCACCGTTCGTTTCGGGAAGCCGATTTACTTTGAAGGTGACTCGAACGAGCCGGAAGAGCAGATCCGCATCAAGGTTCAGCAGGTGAAGGACGAGCTTCAGGCCGAGATCAATGAAGGCTTGAAAAAACGCGGAGACAAGATCTTTACGGGAGCTGCGAAATGAAGATTCTCATCACCGGTGCATCGGGTGCGATCGCACGACTGGTTTCAGGTGCTTTGTCACCGAAATATGAACTGGTCGGAGTGGACCCGCGTCCGGCTCCGAGCTCGACTCATTTTCCGGGTGAATTCATTGTGACCGATTATCACAGCCGCAAGCTCGATGAAGTTTTCAAGCGTCACACCTTCGATGCCGTTCTTCACTTGGGAAGAATTCGTGAGAGTCAGAAGTATTCTCCCCAGTACCGCTTTCAAATGAACGTGGTGGGAACCCAGAAGCTTCTTGATCTCTGCAAACTGACGGGTGTAAAGAATCTGGTTGTTTTAAGCACCTATCACGTTTACGGCGCTCACAAGCTAAACCCGCTTCAACTCACTGAGGATTCTCCACTTCGCGCCTCCCAGAGTTTTCCCGAGCTGTCTGATGCAGTGGAACTCGATCACGCCGCAACGACCTTCATGTGGAAGCATCGCGATGTCCGCACCACAATTCTTCGTCCGGTGAACATCGTCGGAAAACACGTGAGAAACACCATTTGTTCACTTTTGCGTTCGGGCTTGTGCCCGAAGATCATGGGCTTTGATCCGCTGATGCAGTTCCTCGATGAGAAGGACATGGCTCGTGCCCTGATCCTTGCCCTCGAGAATCCGATGCCGGGTGTGTTCAACGTGGCAGGGGAAGGTGTCATTGCGCTCTCTCATGCCATTCGTCATGCTCAGGCCATTCAGATACCGATCCCGCCAGTCATCTCGGCAGGCTTCGTGCGCATGCTTGCTGAAATGAGCAAGATTCCATTCCCTCCATATCTGGTGGAGTACTTCAAGTATCCGACTATCGTGAACGATGACCTTTTCCGCAAGAGTTTCGGTTATCAGCCGAAAGTAAAAACGATCCAGAGTCTCCGGAATCTGGGGCCGGTTTCCGAGCGGAATCTGATTCCGATGAAGGGCCCTGACGAGTCCGTCTGAGCCGCTTCCCAACTCTTTGAAATCAAAGCGATATTTATACACACATTTGGTGTAATAAAGTCTGTCCAAAATGTTCCAGTCATGCTATTTTCCGCTCAGGAAAATTACATGATTTTGAGAAAAAACAGTCTCGCCATTTCAGCCTTGTTTCTTCTGGTTACCGCTTGCGGGAATCAGTCTCACACTTCGGTGGCTTCCGTCGCCTCCAAGGCGGCTGAGCAGAACCACGGGCAGGTGGACGACATTTCCCCGATGCCGGAAATCAAACCCGATCAGGCTCCACTCGTGCCTTCTGATCTCGCGACACCCACTCCTGATAGTTCAAAACCTTCTTCTCAGGTGAACCAGCTGAGTGACGTCCAGTTAGCGGCTCAAAACGGTCACCTGACTTGTTCCGGCGATGCCTGCCGTGCAGAACTGGTTTTGATTTCCACTGTGACTCCGAAGGGACTCGAGCGTTGTTCGGGCGTGTTGATTTCAAGCAATGAAGTTCTGACTAATGACCACTGCATTAACGACGCCACACTTTTAATTGGCCACAAGGAAATGACAAACCTTCCCTGCAAAGATTATGTTTTCGTTCACTTCACGGCTGACGGAAACGGCGCGAAGGAACAGACACTGGGTTGCAGTTCAATCGAAACGCGTTCCGGAGAAAATGGACTGGGGACAGAAGATTACGCCATTATCAAGCTGGAGGCTCCGGTTACGGACCGCAAGGCGGCGACTCTTTCAAAACGCGGATTCCAGGATCATGAAATCGCGACTCTGCTTCGCGTACAGATGGTGAGCGATGTTGCGAACAACCAGTACGGTGGCGTTCAGGATAAAATCGAATGCGAAGCCGCATACGGAACTTACCTTGCCCCGAACTTCAAAGGTGCAAACTCTTCCATTCTCACTTTCGGAAACTGTCCGGTGACCTTCGGGAATTCAGGCTCTCCGTTTTTAAATTCCGATGGCGAAGTCGGAGCGATCAATCAGGGCTTCCTGAATGCTCCGGATGACGCTGAAAATAACCGCGAACTTCAAGCTGCGGCCCTGGATGGGGGTTATGGCCAGATTGCCATGGGCGTTCAGACAATGTGCATGGATGCCTTGAATTCCCAGAGTATAAACGCCTGTGTGTTTCCGACGCTCTCAGGGATTCAAATGGTCGATAGTTTCCTTGCGGAGTTCCCCCAGTCGTCCAACACGAGCAAGTCCATTGCGAAGGGACTGAATCGTCTCTATCAACCGGAATGGCGCGAAATCCAAAATTAGTTCAGGTGCGAGCAGATCGGACAGGTCTTGCCGTCGCAGCCGCGGGCCGAGCAGTGCTCGCGTCCGTAGAAGATGATCTGCAAGTGAAGCTTGTTCCACTTGTTTTCAGGGAAGACCCGTTTCAGGTCTTCTTCGGTTTTCTCAACTGATTTCCCGCTCGAAAGTTTCCAGCGTTTTGCCAGACGATGAATGTGGGTGTCGACCGGGAAGGCTGGCACTCCAAAGACATGGATCATGACCACGGACGCAGTCTTGTGACCCACTCCTGGCAGATCTTCCAGTGCTTCAAAAGTGTTCGGGACTTCGCCGTTGTACTTTTCCATCAGAATTTCGGAGAGTTTCCGGATGTTCTTCGCCTTGGTTGGAGCAAGCCCGCAGGTCTTGATGTAAGAGAGGATTTCTTCGGCTGACAGTTTTGCCATCGTCTTTGCATCCGGCGCCCGTTTAAAGAGAGCTGGAGTGACGATGTTCACCCGGACATCGGTGGTTTGTGCGGATAAAAGAACTGCAACCAGAAGCTGGAAAGGGGATTCTGAATCCAGGGGTGGTTTCGGATCCGGGTAGAGTCGCTCCAGAGTGCGGCTGACATATTGAGCGCGTTTTTTCTGTTCTTCTTTAGTCGCCATTATTTAAAGAGTTTCGGCAGGGACTGCCAGCAGTCGACATAGTTCGAATCGACCAGATCCTTCTTCTGAAGGGCTTGTTCACTTGGCCAGAACGGAAGATTGCTTTCCCACATGAAGGCCATGGTGTGATCAATCTTGTTCGGAGTGAGTTTCACTTCAGTTGCTTTTTTGAACGCATCAACATCGGGTCCATGACCGGTGAATGCATTGTGGATGCTCGCGCCGCCTGGGAGAAAGCCTTCTTCTTTCGCATCGTATTGACCCAGAATCAGTCCCATGAATTCATTCATGACGTTCCGGTGATAATACGGTGGACGGAAGGTGTGTTCAGCCACCATCCAGCGTGGCGGGAAGATCGCGAAGTCGACGTTCGCGGTTCCAGCATGAACGCTTGGAGAAGTGAGAACAGTGAAAATCGACGGATCCGGATGGTCGTAACTGATGGATCCGATGGTGTTGTATTTTCTGAGATCGTAGCGATAAGGCGCGTAGTTTCCGTGCCAGGCAACGGTGTCGAGAGGCGAGTGACTGAGGTCCGCTCTCCAGAGGGATCCCTGATATCGAGCGAGGAGCTCGAAGGTTCCATTCAGATCTTCAAAAGCCGCAACCGGAGTTTCGAAGTCACGCGCGTTCGCAAGACCATTTGAGCCGATCGGCCCGAGTTCTGGAAGCTGGAAGGGGAGGCCGAAGTTTTCAAGCAGATAACCGCGCACGGAGTTCGTGCCTGATTTCATTTCAATTCGGTATTTCATCCCGCGTGGAATCACACCGATGATGAGTGGGGCGAGTTCCATTTTTCCGAGTTCGGTGTGGACAATGATTTCGCCCTTTTCCACGACCAGCATCATCTCCGCATCCGCGTTGTACGCGTAGCGATTCGTCATGCTTTGGTTGAAGGCGAAAAGGTGAATGGCGCAACCGTGATGACTGAACGGACTTCCATTGATCACATAGGTGAAGAGGGAGTCGATGAAATCCACCGACGCGTCTTTGCCTGCTTCGGGGTAAGGATTGAAGCGGAGGGCTTGCGGGGTCTTCAGAAATTTTCCACGGGATTCAGTGCTCAGCCAGGTGGGATGACCGACTTCCACGAACTTTCCTTGAACTACAGACGGTCTGATCTTATAGAGCCAGGAACGAAGGTTCTTCTCGCGAGGAGCGGTGAAAGCGGATCCGCTCAATTGTTCGGCATAGAGGCCTGATTCAATCTTCTGGGGGGAGTTCTGGCCTTTCGGAAGGGTTCCCGGACGGGCTTCCGATTCAAAATGGTTTTTAAATCCGCTCTGATAGTGCATGGAAAAAGCCTATCGAAGTCAAAGGTTTGTCGCAATCTTTTTTAGTGCCTTCCGGGGGCGGAATTACGCTATCCTGAAGAGGTGAGGATGCAGGTGCTTTCCCTTGTTTTTACCCTTCTTTTGGCTCCGGTGGCTGATGCAAAACCGTTTCTTCCGCACCTCGCGGAAGGAAGACCGGGTTGCTTCGAGTTAATCCGGAATCAGTCTCTTTCGCCCCGTCAGGTCAAGTCACTTCCAGTGGACTGCCAGAACCTGAGATCCGATTATTTTGAAGCACTGAGACAGGTAGGAACTGATCCCGAAGTTTTTTCAAAAAACCTGAATCAATTCCTCTCGCAGTCGAAGACCCCCCGCGCTCCCTATGAGGCGATTCTTTTTGCGACTCTTCTCAATCATAAAAGCATCCAGTCTGGGATCGCAGCCCGGGCGAAAGCAGAAAAGAAAATGAAAGTTCCATTCCAGTATGCGGCACTCGCAAACGAGTTGCTTCAAGGGAAGGAATGCATGGATCTTGGAAAGACGTATCAGAGTCCCGAGTATCAGGAGCTTTGCATGAGCCGTGATCGGATCCTGCTCTCACTCTATACCGCCCATTCGAAAGAGAAAGGGGCGAAGAAATGAAGGTCGGATCCTTTCTCCTTTTTATTCTCGCTTCGATGGCCCAGGCGCATGCCGCTTCTCTCTGTGATGAGGGGAGAGCGCAGTTAGGCTCCGGGCAGAAATACATTTCCTGTGATCTCGTCGATTTTCAGAAAAAGGCCGTTTCAGCGGACTATCAGTCCAAACAGACCGCACCTCTGATGGCGAAGCCCTCCCAGATCCGCGATACCAATACCAATGAGCAGGTTTACCGGAACGAATATCCGGGAATCATGAATACGAACGCTTTTTTTGATGCGGATATCACCTTGATGAACAAGTTTTATGACTACATCAAGGTTCAGAGTGATCAGTCCTCGAACCCATCGAACAACACCTTTCACGACACGACCGATTATCTGGCGAGCGCTCCGTTCTTCAATCAGATGAAGTCGACCGCGACCGACGGGCAACGCCAGTCGATCGGCTGGGAAGGGAAGTGCGAGCTCTGGTCCTCATGGAGTCTCGATCCAAGCGTGTCTTCCGCGCTCTCCCGCATCCGCGATGGAATTCTGTGCAGCAATATCCCGTTCACGAAGGGCGAGATCAAGGAATTGATCACCGCTTTTTATCCACTTCCGGAATTCATCGATCGGGAGCACCTGAATAATTTCTACGATCCAAGACCGGCGAATTATGATGCCGATCGCGATCAGAATGTCAGAAGCGATATCAAGCGCGAGGACGCAAACGTCGCGCTCACCAAGCTCGGTGAACTCGGAGGCGGAAGCCGCTTCACGCCCGCATCCTTGATGACCCTGGCGAAAGACGCTAAAAACCAAGGGCAGAACATCGTTTTTGGAATCGATCCGGGAAATGAAGTCTGGAATCAGCCGATGGAGGCGATTGCAGATCTCACTTACAGTGATTCGGAACAGGATCCCTCAGCAGGCTCCCAGTCTTCCGATTTTGCGTCGACGAATCAGGATCCGAACGGAAGTGTCAGGCGCGGGATTGCCGCACTTGAAGCGGATTTGAAATCAGCCGCACTTCAAGGTTGTAACGATTATAATTTCCCGCGCGCCTGCGGAAGCACTTCTAGCCCGAATGGCAGCAATATCAATCTTGGAACCGAACTGTGCCGTTTGAAGAAGGCTGTCGGGCAGGACTGCACTGATCTCTCCAATCCGGATGGATCCTGGAAGCAGGCACCGTCTTTAAGTGACTTGGTCACGCAGCTTTGGATGATGGAAAACACGGCGGTTTCCCGGGGAATGCTCGTGAACAATGCACCTCCGGCAGAGCATCACAAGATTCTGATCCGTTACGGTGTTGAGGGGAGTTTCGCTCAAACGAAGCAGACCACATCCCAGACTCGTACCCTGGAATACGCGAAAGTTGGAGACCGGACGACGTGGTCGCCTCCAGTTAAAATGCTTTCCGATGCCTGTGATAACGGAGCAGGGGATCGGAACCAAGGGCACAACAGTTTGATCGGAAACCTCGATCAGCAATGCCAGCTTCTGAAGAGCGGAAAAATTCAGGACCATCAGGTGTTCGCAGGCGCCCTTCCGCCGAATGAATTCAAAACTTTCGTTGCTCAGGCAAACTTCAAACCCGATGCGGACTCCCAGTCGAAAAAGAAGGCTTATGATCAGCTCATGGACATGCTTCGCAGCTGCGACAGTTTCGACCGGGGCGCGACCTTCCTGAATGATCTGAAGAATACAGTGGCCACAAACCAAGTATCGGATGCCGACATCGTCCGTTTGAAAAACGAGTACAAGCAAGCCTCTGGTCTCCTCGATCAGGCCTATGTTCAGAACTACCTTCAAGACATGGTGAAGACCGCGGGTTCAAGCGGCTCATCCGTGGCCGGTCTAAGTCAGCTGAATAAAACGCTTTTTCCATAAGGTATCCGATTACTTATGGAGGTGCACCGCGCCTACAGGTGTCGCAGCGCACCTCCATAAGTAGTCGGATACCTTTTGGTTTTCGTAGAATTAAAGCTTTTGCGTCAATAGACCGATCAGTCCTTGAGGAGAATTTATGGTCATCGTTGGTGCACTCGTCGTCATCAGTTGCGTACTTGGGGGATTTGTTCTCCACCACGGTAACGTCATGGTTCTGAACCAGCCGACCGAATTTCTCATCATTGGGGGTGCGGGACTCGGATCCGTTCTGATTTCAAACTCCATGGCGCAGATCAAACACATGCTCCACGCAGTCACTCATGCGCTCAAGAGCAAGCCCGTTTCGAAAGAGGCTTATCTCGAATTGCTTCTCTGCTTGTACGAGCTTTGCAAAGTAGTGAAGACCAATCCGCTTTCCCTCGAGCCTCACGTCGAGAAGCCGGAAGCGTCCGATATTTTCAAGCGTTATCCAGGTGTGCTTTCCAATCATCACGCGCTCGACTTCATTTGCGACACGCTTAAAGTTCAAATTTCATCTCCCATGAGTCCGTATGATCTCGAAGATCTCATGGATAAAGACATTAAATCAGCTCACGAAGAAGAAGCGCACGGCGCCCATACCATCAACAAGGTGGGGGATGCGATGCCGGGTCTCGGGATCGTTGCGGCGGTTCTCGGGGTCGTCATCACCATGGGTGCGCTCGCGGAAGGTAAGGAAGCCATCGGTCACAACGTTGCGGCTGCTCTCGTCGGTACCTTCATCGGGATCTTGCTCTCTTACGGCTTCCTCGGACCTCTCGCTTCCAAGATCGAAGCCGACATCGTGGATTCTGAAAAATACGTGGACGTGATCAAGTCCGCGATCCTTGCGCTCTCCAAGGAGTGCGCTCCAAAAGTTTGTGTGGAATTCGCCCGCAGAACCGTTCCTCCAGGGACTCGTCCGAGTTTCGAGGAAGTGGACAAGGCGACTTCCAGTGCGGGTGCAAAAGCAGCTTAAGATCAGGGGTTAAAGTACAGTGGCTAAAAAAGAAGGCGTTACAATCGTCATCAAGAAAGTCCAGGGCGGCGGCGCTGCAGCTCACGGCGGTGCATGGAAGGTTGCTTATGCAGACTTCGTGACCGCGATGATGTGCTTCTTTCTCGTCATGTGGCTCATGGGAGCCGATGAAGAAACCAAGGCTGAGATCTCTCACTATTTCAATCACCCGAATACCCCTTATCAAAAAGGGAAGGATCAATCCTCCAATGCGGTGAATCCACTCGGCGAGAAACTCGGCGAAGGTGACTCCCTGAACAAGGGCGCAAATGGATTGGTTCCGGAAGATCTGGTTCAAAAGCCCCTTCGCGATCTGAAAGACGAAGTGGAGAAGAAACTCGGAGACGTGACCTTTGGTCTCGAACTCGACAGCGATGTCGATCTCCTGAAATTCTCAATGCTTGGTGATGACCTCTTCACAGAAGGGGGAAGCGAGATCAAGAAGGATGCTTATCCGAGACTCGATCGCCTTGCGAAGATCTTTGGAAAAGTGACTGGAAACATCCTGATCGAGGGGCACCTCGATAAGAGAGCCCCGCTGACCGGCGAAGATCCGTATCTGTTTTCCACGCAGAGAGCCATCGCCGTCATGGGATATTTCGTAAAGCAGCATCACATGGATGAAGAACGTTTCTGCCCTCGCGGGATCGCCTCCCGTCGTGCGTGGAGCATGAATCGCGGGGTCGCTTCCGACGATGCGAAAAACCGCCGTGTGGAATTCACCGTTTCCACAAAGGATATTTGCGGGGAATAACGCCCCAAAACCTCCTGTAATTCCTCCATAAAATCCATTTCCATCTTTCTCCAACCCTGACGGGGTCGAGTTTTGTTATTAAACTTTTATGGTTTAATAATAAGATCTTTCGTGCTATGCTCCAACCGGTCGCTCAGAGTGGTTTTACAACCGCTGGACAGAATCAAAAACGGGCGCTAGGTTTTTCCCCATGATTGGAATTCGTACATTTTTAGTCGCTTCACTGGTGAGTTTCGCAAGTCTTTCAAGCGCGTTCGCAGGCGTCGTTTTAAAGGGAGCAACCCACTTCACGACCACCGGCGCGGTCACTTCTTTCCAGTGGGCTCCGGCGAGCTACACGGACGCAACCCATCCGAATCCTTTCTTCTACGACATTTTCTATTACATCCCGGACGCGGTCGCGAAAACCCCGGGCAAAGTGAAAGCCGTCATCTTTGATCACGGCGGCGGGGCGTCCACCATGGACCGCGCAGGCTCAGTCAAGACCGTGGGCCTCTACCTGCCGGACCTGAAGAAACTGGCAGATGATCTCGGCATCATCGTCGTTCTTCCTGCCGCAAACGGATTGAACTGGGGCGGACACACTGTGACGGTTCAACGCAATCTCCTGGCGATGATGCGCAAGGAACTGAATGTGGACTCCGATAATATCGGCCTTTCCGGTCACTCCATGGGCGGGATGGGGATCACCCGTGCGTACTACATGCTGGCTGACCAATTCTCGTTCTTCCTCCCACTCTCGGCGGGAATGGACCTCGAATACTCCAAAGACCCATATGTTTTAGAAGAGCAGATCAACAAGGTATTCAACGTTCCGTACATTCACCTTGAAGGGCTTCAGGATTCTTTCCAGATTTTCGTCGATCGTTGCCGCAAGCAACTCGCGATGACCCAGGCATTGGAACAGAAGTATGGAGTAAAATCCAAACTCGACATCTTCTTCTACGATGCGCCTCACAACTACGATTTGAATGTTTTCCGCCAGCATCTGGCGAGTGCGCTCGCTACCAAGCGTGATCTTTATCAGTCCGAGCTTTGGGGAACTGTTTCCACCCAGAACCGTTTTGCGGTCGAAAACAACATTACCTACCACGTAGACACTCAGCCTCGTTATTTCTGGGTTGAAGCCGTGGGAAGTGATCTCTCCACTCCTGAGCGCATCGATTTCCACGCAAAAGTGGAATCAAACACGGTCAAGATCGACATCAATCAGATTGGTGGCTCGAAAATTCCAGTTCGGACGAAGAAACTCCGGGTTTATCTCTCGCACAAGCTCGAGAACCTGCTCCTGCCAGTTCACATTGTGATCAATGGCAAGGAAGTGCTTGTGGCGAAACCACTCGCTCGCATTCCGTACCCGCATTCCATGGATCCGACCGATTCATCCTTCACGTACGACGCTTACGTCGACGCGCCAATTCCTCAGAACTAGCGCGCGCTCTGCGGAAACATGTCGCCGATTTTCAGGATTTCCTGAATGAACGCCCGGTGAGGGTGGTTCTGTCTGTACGCGAGATACAGTACGCGTTTTGAGTCTCTCCCAAGCGAGGTGAACTTCACCCGTTTCTCCTGAAGTGCCGACTGACAGGCGTGAAGGGGGAGAACGGTCGCCGTTCCCGGATTCTCTGACACAAAATTCACCAGAGCCGTCAGATCGTTCCAATACAGGCGATATTGGGGCGGTGGCATCTTTTGCCGTTGGACCAGCCATTCGTTCACAGGATTGGTCTGAGGCGAAAGGGTGCACCACTGGACCTTTCTCAGGGACTCTTCGCTGTCCAAGGTGACGGAGGCACGCGGGTGGGCGACAATCCCCCAGGTTTCGGTAAAGATCGGTTTACAGATGAAATCCTCCAATTGCTCCTTATGCTCGAGAAAACCGACGTCGAGGCCGGCCTGAACGAGTTCGAAGGAAACCCGGGAGAGCGGGGAAATATGCACCTCAAGGCTCAAATCCGGGTACGAGCGTCCGGTTTTGTTCCACCAGGGAAGAACCACTTCCCGCATGAAAATCTGGGGGCCGACGATCCCGAAGTGAACCGGTTCGAGCAGATGGCGTTTTGCTCGCTCAAGGCCTGAATCCCACGCGGTGAGAATCTGATCTGAAAGGCGTGCAATCTCCACGGCTTGGGGTGTGGCTTCCAAACCCCGGGGCCCTCTTCGTTCAAAGAGTTTTACGCCAAGATCCGATTCAATGTTTTGCAGCCTTTTTGAAAGTGCCGACTGAGTTAAATGAAACCTCAAGGCCGCGCGGGAAAGATGGGGATCTTCAACCAAGGTCTTTAATATGCGTAAATTAGATAATTCCATTTAGGAATAATATCATAAAAATTAATCAATATCTTTCATATTCTTTCTTTGACATAAACTACGACATGAAAACAACAGCAGTAATTTTTAGTCTCGTTCTTTCCCTCACCTCCGCAAGCGCATTCGCGTACGACAATCAGGTGAAATCGGAAATGAACCACATCACGGACCGCGTTCGTCAATGTTCCGTTCTTCCGTACTCGACCGTAAACGGTCTTGAAACCGACCACACTTTTGTAAGCCATTGCCCTGAAGTGAAAGTGATCACCGATTCAACCGCGAAGATCAAAGTTGCGGGTCACAGCTACAACGTCAACTTGAAAGAGTCTTTTGATTCCGATGGCGATCTGTACGATGTTCAGATCACTGATGCAGAGACCGGTGAGTCTTACACCGTTCAGAACACTCCGTCTTACGGTGATATTCTCCGCGCAGTTCTCGGTGGTAGCACCGACGGCGTGAAGAAATCCCTCGTGACCGTGGTTCAGTAATCGTTCAGTAATTTCTATTCCTGATGGTGCTTCCGGAAAACTTCCAGCTGCGCCTCGGATAACCGATGAAAGAGCCCCTGTGCATGAACGCAGGGGCTTTTTGTTTTATTATAGATCGTGGTCCGGATCTCGATCTTCTTCGCCTCTTTTGAATCGGGCGTATAAATCCGGGTGAAAAGAACCGCATCCTCTTTCAGGGGAACCGGACGCAGATACTGGAGTGAAAGCTTCTCGGTGACGCAGCGATTGTGATTGTGCCAGACCAGCACTCCCATGACTTCATCAATGAGAGCAGCGGTGGCTCCGCCGTGAACGTGCCCCGGAGGTCCTTCTGCGGTCGGTTTGAATTTAACCAGCGTGATCAGGAGATCCGGGTTTTGATTCGAAAGCCGGTGCTCGACTTCAAACAAGGGGCTGTTCGGCCCGGAGACAAAACTTCTTTCCCAGTTCAGAAAAGCCGGGGTGATGGGGGTCGAATCTTCGATTGCCTGATCGAAGGGAACCTGAAGGGATTCACTCATGCTTTTATTTTAAGCGAGAGCGGGCCCCGAGACAAGAAGAGTGAGTCTTTTCCAAAGCGTTTGAGTAGAAATGCCCTGGCATCCTCTTCTGAAACCGATTTCGCTTCTTCCCAGAGCTCTTCAAAAAGCGTTTTCGTCGCTCCTACCGCGAGGGAGGGGAACGCTCCATCCTCAACCTCTCCAAAGCCGACAATGAACAGCTTGGCCCATAGCTCCTTCATCGCCCGTTCGTAAGCCCGCTCGAAGAATTTACCGCGTAGCTCCGTTGCGAGTTTGATCTGTTTGGTGGAAAGCGGTGAATCCATTTCGAGCACTTCGAGGATCTGGCGAGCCTCGTTTGAAAGCGTGCTTTTCTCGAGGTGAGGGGTTCCGGCAAGCGCCAGAAGATTTACAAATACTTCCTTGGAAAAGTAAGTTGCGCGTCCTTGGTACCATTTTGCATAGATCACGCGTCGGGTGGTGCCGAGTTCAGTCTTCAAGTGCCAGAGCTGGGCAACCCGGTCATCACTGTCTTCATCCCATTCCCAGACCATTTCGTCATCGGGATAGAACGCAGACCAGAGGGAGTCGGGTTTTTTCCGGTTTTGAATCGGATAAACCAGGAGGATTCCGTGTTTCTCAATCGCCTGAACCGCTTGATTGATGGAAATCGACTTCTTCTTTTTGCTCATGTCGTCTTCCCGAGTTCAAAGCGAAGCGCGTGTTCGATCAGTTCCTTCGAGCAAAGTTTTACGAGTTTTTTAGGATCCTGACCGGCGAGTTCTTCGAGTACCTGTTTTGCCCACTGCCAGGCCCAGACATAGTGAGCGAAGATCGGTCGAATGCCGTAGAGTTTTCCGTAGTCGCCATCCGGATGGAGGATCTCTTCTTTAATGACCCGGTCCAGTTGCGCAGATCGTTTGTAAATCGAGGCAAGACTCGCTTCATCTTGATAAGCGTATTTCCAGGGCGCTTCACCCGGAACGAGAATTTCAGAGACGAGACAGCTGAAGCCTTCGCCCATCAGGTGTTCGATCACGGGTTGGGATTCAAGAAACTGATGTCGTGACATTTTGGGGTCGAGCCCAAATCCCTGCCAGACTTCAGGTCTGGATTCGCGGGCGACATGAGTGAGTTCATGGACGGTCAGAACGTCGATGTATTTTCCGTTGTCGAAGTTTTCGTCCACACCGAGAAAAACTTGATGGCTTCCGCGATCAAAGCGGGCGAAACCATCCATGCCTTCGAATGTTCCGAGTAGAAAGATTTCCCCTTCAAGCTTGAACTGAAAGAGGGATTCGACGAGTGCAAGATTGTGCCGAAGGCGTTCTTCTTCGTGACGGGCATCCATGCGGAGAATTTTTTCGCGATAGGTATTCCAGTCAAGCGTGTGGAGTTCTTCGTGGACGTCATCAAAAAAATCGCCGATCACGGGACGAAGCGCATCTGCGTACTCGGTTTGAAATGTTTTTTTATTCGGACGGGTCGTCCACCGGATCATGCAATCGATCAAGGTGGGGAGACAATTGTGAATTTTCATCCTGAATCAAGACCTCTTCTACTTTCCAGATTTCTGCTTTCCTGATCTTACTCCGGTTCAGGAAGAAATAAACGGTTCCGACTCCGGTTCCAAGAACGAAACCGATAAAGTGCGCCAGATAGCTGGTTTCGGGCTCATAGGAGGTCGGGAAGAACAGGACAAGCGTGACTCCGAGCGCTGCAACGATTCGTTGAAGCGGATGAGCTTTTCTCTCAATGAAGAAGTAGGCCGTCGCCCAGAAACCAACCATGAAATAAACGACACCCGAAGCTCCGATGAGAATCGAGGGACCCGGGTAATAATACAAGGTGAGGGCGTTGGTCACCGCTCCGAAGACGAGACTGAGAACAGGAAAGACAAGAAAGTCGAAATAGCTGTGGAGGAGAAAACCGAAGATCCAGAAGAAGAGAGAGTTTGAAAGGAAGTGCCGGAGGTCTCCGTGAACGGCGATCGTGGTGAACAGTCGCCAGAACTGATGCTCTTTGAAAATTTCGTCACGGGAAGCAGTGAAGAGCGGCATCTGGTCGGGATAAATCCAGCAGAAGAGGGAGAGACTCAAAAAGCAAAGGAGGATGAAGCTGACCAGAGGATGACTCCAGGGTCTTGGCTTCGCGGAAAGGTGAGTTTTGATCAGTCTCATGTGAGCACCGCCTGTGACTCATTAATGGGATCGGTTTCGGACGAGTCAAGTTTCGGAGGTTACTTTACAGGGGTTCCCAGGTGACCGGTCAGAAAGTCCTTGAGATGCGTGTAGTTCCCGCGCCATGCGCCTGGCGAACTGTCAGTGGGTGCCTCAATGCAGCTGATTTTTGAAGCATCGGTCCGGATCAGAAACACGGGGATTCCGACTTTGGTCGCCGGAAGGTCCATTTTGCGTTCGTTTCCAATCATCAGGCAATCTTCGGGTTTCAGCTTCGTGTGCTTCAGAACTTCCCGGTAGTACTCGGAGGAAGGTTTGCACGCATGCATCTTGTCTGCAGTGGTGATCACGGAAAAATAGTCTGGATTGATTCCGCCCCATTTCATCCGCATCTGAACGAGTTCGATCGGCCACACAGGATTGGTCGCAAGCGTGAGACCGAAACTGTCCTTTGCCCAGTCGAGAAATTTCGAAGCTCCGTGAATTTTACCGAAATGAGATTTGAGCTGCGGAAAAACAGTGCCGAGATTTTTGAGAAGCATCTGTTCCGCATCGGGCTCGGAGAGCTTCAGTTTTTTTGCAAAGACTTCAACCAGGCGTTCGTGATTGGTGCGGGTGCGGGAAGGATTTTTAAGAATCTCCTGTCCTTCTTTCAAAGCAGCGTAAGCCGCGCGCCAGCCTTGATGTTGTTTCATCAGGGGAAGGGTTCGCCAGAGAAATTCGAACTGAACCCGGACTCCGCCTGAATCAATCAGGGTTCCATCCAGATCACAGAGAAGGTGCTGAAGGCGGAATTTTTCCGGAAGTTTTTGCATATTCTTGATCCATTCTAGTCCAAAAAATAAATAGCGTCATGCTTTAAGCTTTGTTCTAATCAAAGTATGAACTACCGGGACTATGTTCAGTCTTTCCACGGTCTTTACCTTTCTGCACGCGGAGCGAAAGAACCTCAGCTGCCTGAACTTCTGGACGCAACCCGGGAGAAACTGAAGCGTATTTTGATTCTGGCTCCTCATCCCGACGACGAATGCCTCATGGCTGGGCTCGCCATTCGGGCCAAGCGGGAATGGGGAACAGATGTTTATGTTCTTCCCTTCAGCTATGGCAGCAGTCCCGATCGTCAGGCCGAACGAAAACGGGAGTTGTCCCACGCGCTTGACTCCCTTCAGTTCACTTTGATTGATCCCAGAGCCCCACATTTTCAAGAGCTTGAGTCAGCCGGGATTCTGGAAGCTCTTCAAAGCATCAAACCCGATGCTCTGATTCTTCCTCACGATCGCGACGGGCATGGAACTCACATCCGCTGTGCGCTTGCCGGTAAAAGAGCGGCTGAAGCTTATGTTCAGCAAAGCAAGAGTTCGCTTACCCTGTTCGAATCCGAGTACTGGATGGCGATGGAGAAGCCCGACTGTCTGGTGCCGCTTTCCTCAGAGGATTTGATTCAAATGGGAGAAGCCCTGCTTCAGCACAAAGGCGAGGTTTCCCGGAATCCCTTTCACCTTTCACTTCCTGCTTTCGCGATGGAGCAGATGAGACGCGGAAGTGAGGCGGTTTCCGGAATGGGATCCAAGCCCCGCGATTTCGTGTTCGCGCAACTCTATCGTAAAATCAAAGTAAGCTAGACGCTTCCTGATCGAGGAACCAGGTCACATCCGGATGTTTCTGGAGGGCGGATGCGGGAACGGTCCGGGTCTGGATTTCCTGAATCGAATCCTTCACCGCGCGTGCCTTGTTCTTTCCGTGAGCCACGACAAAAATTTTCTTTGCTTCGAGAATGGTTCCGATTCCCAAGGTCATCGCTTGCTGAAAAGGGGCGTTCCCCTTGAAATTGGCAAGCAGGGTCTGGGGATGAAGATTGATCAGGCGGGTTCTGGAATCAAATTCCGAGCCGGGCTCGTTGAAACCGATGTGTCCGTTGGTTCCGATTCCCAGGATCAGAAGATCGAGTCCGCCCGATTCCTTGATTTTCTTTTCGTAGTTCACGCATTCAAGAGCCGGATCGGTAGCAGCACCATTCAGACATTCTTTGCGATTCACGCTGAAATTGAGGCGGGAGTAAAAGTGTCGGTCCATGTAGTCCTTGAAGCTCAGGGCCTTCAGGTCCGGCAGGACGGGATAGTATTCATCGACGTTGAAGCAGACCCAGCGGCCGGTCTGAAGTTCCTGTTCCCGTTCCGCAGCCAGGCGGTAAAGCGGGACCATTGTGTTTCCAGTCGGAAGCCCGAGCACGGGATCACGGCCTTCTTCGATGATCATTTGAATGGTCAGTGCGAGGGAATCGATCAGGCCGTAGTAAAGAGCGTTTGCGTTATCAAAGCGCCAAGTTTGAGCGTTCATCCGTTGTCTCGATCCTAGCACACGTGATACTTCTGTCATGGATGAAAAGCTTACAGGACGAATTTGCTCCCAACAGTATTTGTTTCGGGTGTGGACCGAAGAACGACAAGGGCCTTCAGATCAAGAGTTATCCGGCGGAAGACGGCTGGGTAACCGCGACTTTTGAGCCGGAACTCTACCAGGAAGCCTTTCCGGGAATGTTGAACGGCGGGATCATCGGAGCCTTGCTCGACTGCCACTCCAACTGGACCGCAGCTTACACTCTGATGAAGGCTTCTGCTTCCGGTGAGCCACCTTGTACCGTCACCGCCGACTTCCACGTGAAGCTCCGTGCGCCGACTCCGTCCAATCAGAAGATCAAGCTTCGCGCTCACGCTGTAGAAACAAAAGAAGACCGCGCGAAAATCGAAGCCGAGCTTTTCACTCTGAATCCAGATGGATCAGAAAAACTTTGTGCTACTTGCAGTGGCACTTTTGTAGCGGTAAAACCCGGGCACCCCGCGTACCATCGCTGGGGATGAAAGGTCGGGCCCACCTTTTGGTAGAGACTTGCGTCACTAGGAGAAACATCAAATGAAAATTGTATCTTGGAATGTTAACGGATATCGCGCGATTCAGGAAAAAGGCTTCCGCAAATGGTTTGAAGAGGTGGATGCGGATGTAATCGGTCTTCAGGAAGTGAAGGCGCACAAGGAAGCGGTTGATCCGAAGGCACTCGAGTTCAAGGGCTACAAATGCTACTGGCATGCGGCCAAAAAACCGGGCTACAGCGGAACTGCTTTTTTCTCCCGCGTGGAACCACTCTCTTACCAGGAGGGGATCGGCATTTCAAAATTCGACGACGAAGGTCGCGCGCAGATCCTCGAGTTCAAGGACTTCTACGTTGTGAACTGTTACTTCCCGAATTCCCAGGATGAACGGAAGCGTCTCGCTTACAAGCTTGAGTTCAACGATGCGATTCTGGATTTCTGTAAAAAAGCGGTTAAAAAAGGAAAAAATGTCATCGTACAGGGCGATTTGAACGTCGCTCATACTGAGATTGATTTGAAAAATCCGAAGACGAATCAAAATACAGCAGGCTTCTACATTGAAGAGCGCGACTGGATGACGAAGTTCCTGAAGGCGGGAATGCACGACGTGTTTCGTGAAAGACATCCGGGTGAAACCGGGCTCTACACCTGGTGGAGTTACCGCTCGAATGCCCGCGCGAACAATGCGGGATGGAGGATCGATTATCATGTCGTCACTCCGGATCTCGTGGACCGGGTGAAAGACGTGGATCACCAGCGGAAAGTGTTCGGTTCAGATCACTGTCCGGTTTACATCGAAATGAAAAAATAAGAGGTCGGGCTAAGGCTTCACGTGGCTCAGGTAATACTTGAGCTCACCGATCGACTCATGAAGATCACCGATCGCCCGATGGGCGTTCTTCTTTTCGTATTTCAGATTCCAGCGCTCACGGAAGACTTCCTTGAATGAGCTCACATCAACCATGCGGTAGTGCAGAAGTTTTGAGAACTCAGGGAGATAAGCGTCGAGGAAGCGGCGGTCGGCGTGAATGGAGTTTCCGGCCAGAACGGCGCCTTCTTTGCCTTGTTTTTCACCGAAATAAGATTTGAGCCAGACACAGAGTTCTTTTTCGACGATGTCGAGTTTCCAGCCGGACTTCACGAGTTCAGTAAGGCCGCTTTCGCCGTGGTGTTTTTTACACCAGTCATTCATGTTTTCGAGGACGTCTTCGGGCTGATGAACGATATAGTGCTTCTGGGCCACCTCGTTCAGATCGTAATCAGTAATGATTGCGGCAATTTCGAGAATCTTATCGGCTTTTTCGTCCAAGCCGGTCATTTCCAAATCCATCCAGAGGAGCATTTTTTTCGCCATGGTGGTTTCAGGTCTACCACAACTCGGTGCGAGGGGTGGCTTAAAGTTATTTCGCATCGCATAAAAACATGTGCTTTTTTATTGTGTAAGTGGGTTGTTTTACAAAGATTTTGCGGATTTTATTGCAAGAAGTCGACAGGTCAGGTAATTACAGTGAATCCATAAATTTTGACTAGCAATTAAGGAGCTAAAAAAATGGCTGACGATAATACAACCAAAGTAGCGATTGAGAACATTCGTAACATCGGTATCTCCGCACACATCGACTCAGGTAAGACCACTCTTTCCGAGCGTATTCTTTTCTACACAGGTAAAGTACACGAAATTCACGAAGTAAAAGGGAAGGACGGAGTCGGTGCGACCATGGACTCCATGGATCTCGAGCGCGAAAAAGGGATCACCATCCAATCTGCTGCAACTTACTGTATCTGGAAAGGTTTCAACATCAACCTGATCGATACTCCGGGCCACGTTGACTTCACGATCGAAGTGGAACGCGCTCTCCGCGTATTGGACGGAGCGGTTCTCGTTCTTTGTTCAGTATCCGGCGTACAATCACAATCCATTACCGTTGACCGTCAGATGAAGCGTTACAAAGTTCCACGTCTTTGCTTTGTCAACAAAATGGACCGCGCAGGTGCAAACCCATTCCGTGGTATGCAACAACTTCGCGAAAAACTTCGCCACAATGCGGTTCTCGTCATGTACCCGATCGGTGCTGAAGATCAATTCAAAGGTGTCGTGGACCTCGTTCAAATGAAGGCGTTCTACTTTGACGGCGAAAACGGCGAAAATATTCGCGAAGAAGCAATCCCGGCAGACATTCAAGGCGAGTGCGACAAGTACCGCGAAGAATTGATTTCCGCTGCTTCAGAGTTCGACGAGAACGTCGCAGAGAAATACCTCGAAGGTAAAGAAATCTCCGTAGCGGAACTCCGCGAAGCGATCCGTAAAGGAACTCTTTCTCTCGGACTGACTCCGGTATTCGTTGGATCTGCATACAAGAACAAAGGCGTTCAGTTGCTCCTCGACGGCGTGACTTACTACCTCCCGAACCCATCTCAAAAAGAGAACATTGCTCTCGATCAGAACAACGCCGAAGCAGAAGTAGTATTGAAATCAGATTCAGATCTTCCATTCGTTGGTCTTGCATTCAAGTTAGAAGACGGCCGTTATGGTCAGTTGACTTACATGCGTGTTTACCAGGGGTCACTCAATAAAGGTGATTTCATCATCAACTCCACCAACGATAAACGCGTTAAAGTTCCTCGTATTGTGCGCATGCACTCAAACGAAATGAACGACATCGAGTCGGCTAGAGCCGGCGATATCGTGGCTCTTTTCGGAGTTGAGTGTTCATCCGGTGACACGTTCACCGATGGTAAAGTAAAATACTCGATGACTTCGATGTTCGTACCAGACGCGGTAATTTCTTTGTCAGTAATGCCAAAAGATAAATCAGGCGACACGAACTTCTCTAAAGCGCTCAACCGCTTTACAAAAGAAGACCCGACTTTCCGCGTACACCGCGATGAAGAATCCAACCAGACCATCATTTCCGGTATGGGCGAGCTTCACTTGGAAATTTACTGCGAGCGCATGAAGCGTGAGTACAGTTGTGAAGTGCTCATTGGTAAGCCACAAGTTGCTTATCGCGAGACCATCCAGCAAAAAGGTACTTATAACTACACTCACAAAAAACAAACCGGTGGTAGCGGTCAGTTCGGTCGCGTAGCGGGTTGGATTGAGCCACTTCCAGCGGATGCAGCTCTCCAGTACGAATTTGTGGATGAAGTAAGCGGTGGTGTGATCCCACGTAACTTTATTCCAGCTGTGGATAAAGGCTTCAAAGAAGCAATCAAAGAAGGTCGTTTGATCGGGTTCCCGATTGTCGGCGTTCGTTGCGTACTCGAAGACGGTGCTTACCACGCGGTCGACTCCTCGGAGATGGCGTTCAAAACTGCCGCTCTCATGGCGTTCCGTGAAGCGTACGAGCGTGCCAATCCAGTAGTTCTCGAGCCGATCATGAAGCTCGAAGTGACTGCTCCGGAAGAGTTCCAAGGTTCGGTCATGGGCCAAGTGAACCAACGCCGCGGTGTGATCGTGAACTCCGGTACGGCTGATGGATACTGTCAGATCGAAGCGGAAGTTCCACTTTCCGAAATGTTCGGTTATTCCACTGACATTCGTTCTGCGACTCAGGGAAAAGGCGAGTTCTCCATGGAATTCATGAAGTACGCTGCTGCTCCTCGTAACGTTCAAGACGAACTCGTGAAGAAACACCAGGAAAAGAAAGCTAAAGAAAGAGAAGGCAAGTAACCTCTCGCCACCCGCAGTCGCTTAATGGCGACGGTGGTTGTTCCAAATCTAAAAATGAAAACCCCCGGACAGGATTCCTGCCGGGGGTTTTCATTTCTGGCCTCCGGAAACAAGGGGCCAGAAGATCGATGCCTTTTGCTCCCGTATCCCTTGATCGTCGTGGAGTCGTTTGCTAGAGATAGTGGATGGAAAACCTGAAACTGTTCCTCGTTCACTGTGGCTTTTACGATCTCGAAGTACTGGATGGTGTTTACGAGTTCCATGTAAATTTTGTCGTCGCTGCGACGTCTTTCGAAGATGCCCGAGCAAAGGTGAAACTCGAACCTGACTTTCAGAAAAAGAAGATGCACGTCGATGGCCTTCAGGTGATTGAAGCCGTTCAGGGGCTTCGGGTTCTACTTCAGCTGGACGCCTCTCTTGAGGGCAAGTCCATCGTGGCTTCGAGCCGCCACCGGGATCTCGCTCCAAAAGCAGCTACTTAACGCTGTCTTACTGTTAAAAAAGCACAATTTTTCGGGATACTCCCTCCCTGTTACGATGGCGTCATGAAAGTTTTGATGACGGGCGCTACTGGATTGATTGGGAAAGAACTGGGGAAACACCTCGTAGAGCAAGGACACACGATTGTAGCGCTCACCCGGAACGAATTGCGCGCACGCCAGAACCTGCCTTATCCAGCGGAAATCGTGGAGTGGGATTGGCGGGACCCGATCCTTTCCAAAGCGTCGGAAAAAGTACTTCAAGATGTTGATGTGGTCGTGAACCTGATGGGCGAAAACCTCTTTGCAAGGCGCTGGAGTGATTCTTTCAAGCGTGAGCTCGCTGAAAGCCGGGTCGATTCCACTCTCGAATTGATCAGTACACTCATTCCAATCGTCAAACCCAAGGCTTGGATTCAGGCCTCCGCGATCGGTTTTTACGGAGCCTCAAAATCCGGAGAAGGTTTCACCGAACTGTCCCCTAAGGGTGATGATTTTCTTGCTGATCTCTGTGAGCAGTGGGAAGAGACGCTTGAGCAGTTACCGACGGACGTGCGACGGGTCGTGATCCGGACGGGGGCTGTGTTTTCCCACAAGGGTGGTGCTTTTCAGAAAATGGCCACTCCGTTTCTGAATGACTTCGGCGGACGGATCGGGTCCGGGGCTCAGCAAATGAGTATCATTCACCTTGTGGATGTCGCCCGTTTTCTTGCGGAAGCGATTGAAGACGGAACAGCGAATGGAGTATTCAATCTGGTTTGCGATGAGACGATTTCGCAAAAAGAATTGAGTGAGAAAGTGGCTGAACGCATGCACGTGAAGCAAGGACCGGCGATTCCACCCCTTGCAATCAAGGTTGCTCTCGGTGAAATGGGCGGGGTGATCCTGAACTC
>OUNO011322683.1_pt1 | contig 101488 bp, 98 predicted proteins | sample 1779811 | NCBI WGS metagenome assembly OUNO01 (sample SAMEA3914804, study PRJEB12502) | metagenome | biome: forest; material: soil | place: Canada | collected 2010-06-25 | depth 0.3 m
TCCTGGCCGACCACGTACTCCTCGAGCACGTCGTGGATTTCCTGCGGCTTGGGCAGGTTCTCCAGCTCGAAGGCGGGCGGCGCGGTCAGCTCCTCGTCGATGATCTCGTTGCAGAGGTCGATGCACTCGTCGCAGATGTAGACGCCGGGGCCGGCGATCAACTTCTTGACTTGGCGCTGCGACTTGCCGCAGAAGCTGCAGAGAAGCTGCTCGTTCGAGTCAGTGGGACGTGCCAGCGGAATCCCCTCCTATCGGGATGATCTTGACCTCCGGCGGGGCCAAACAGCTTAGACGGGGCAACTGGCCGGTACGTGGGGGTCGTTTACTGCGTGGGGGCGGCTGTCCCTCCCCGTGACTGACGCCTTGCGCCGGGGCGATACGGTGCAGCGATGCCGAACGGGATCGAGATCGCCCCCGTCAGCGCCGCCGAATTCGAGCGACTGCTGCCGCTGATCGCCGCTTACCAGCGCTTCTACCAGGTCGAGGAGATCGACGAGGAGCGCAACCGCGCCTTCTTCCACCGCTTCCTCGCCCCGAGCGAGGACGGGATGCTGCTCGGCGCCCGCGAGGGCGAGCGGCTGCTCGGCTACGCCTGCCTCTACTGGCACTTCAGCTCGACCCTGGCGCGGGAGACGGTGCTGATGAACGACCTCTACGTCGAGGCCGGAACCCGCGGCAAGGGGATCGGACGCGCGCTGATCGAGGCCAGCGCCGACGTCGCCCGCGAGCGAGGCGCGCCGCACCTCGAATGGGCGACCGCGCCGGACAACCACACCGCCCAGCGCCTCTACGACTCGACCGGGGCCGAGCGCTCCGAATGGGTCGAGTACGAGCTTGGGCTCTGATGCGCCGCGAGCGATGCGTTGTGCATCCCCTGGCTGTAAAACGCATCGCTCGATGGCGATAGAGCTGATTCAGACCGCCCGCGACGCGCCCGAGGTGCTGGCGCTCTACGCGCCGTTCATCCGCGAGGCCGACGGGCCACTGCTGTATGACCGCGACGCCGCGGGCGTCGACATCGAGGCGGAGATCGAGGCCGGTCCGCCGGCCGACCTCGTCCCCCCGGGCGGCGTCTTCCTCCTCGCCCGCGTCGACGGCGAGCCGGCCGGGATCGGCGGCGTCCGCTTCCTCGATACCGAGATCGCCGAGGTCAAGAGCATGTTCGTCTCCCCCGCCTTCCGCGGCCGCGGCCTCGGCCGCCGCATCCTCAGCGCGCTGGACCGGATCGCCGCCGAGCACGGCTGCCGCGCCGTCCGTCTCGACACCTCCGATTACCTAACCGAGGCGATCGGCCTCTACCGCGCCGCCGGCTACCGCGAGGTCCCGGCCTACAACGAGAACCCGAAAGCCGACACCTGGTTCGAACGCGAGCTGAGCGGCGAGGCTCAGCTGTAGCTGTCCCAGTAGCTCACTTCGGGCTTCGGGTTGATCGGCGCGCCGTGGATGTGGATCTCGATGTGCAGTTGGCAGCCGATCGTGCGGGCGTTGCCGGTCTTCCCCACCTGCCCGACCCTCTCCCCGGCCCAGACGCTCTCGCCGCGATGCACGACCGAGGGGTGCAGCATGTGGGCGTAGAAGTAGCTGCGGCCCTCGCCGCGGGCGCGGATCAGCAGGTAGTTGCCGTAGAGGACCGGGTCGTAGCCGGTTTCTCGCACCCGGCCGGTAACCGCCGAGACCAGTTCGGTTCCGCAGGCGGCGAGGAGGTCGAAGCCTTCGTGGATGCGGCCGCCGCTGCGCGGGGCGCCGAATTCACCAACCGCGCCGCGTTCGAAGTGCGGCCCCTCGATCGGGAAGACGTGCTCGTTGTACGGCATGCCACCGTCGCGGCTGGAGACCTGGGCTGAAGCGGGCGCGGCGAAGGCCGCGAGCAGGGCGAGGGCGAGGAGGGCCGGGCGCTTCAGTGGTGTTCGATGACGCGGTCGACGATGTTGTACTCCTTCGCCTCCTCCGCGCTCATGAAGTAGTCGCGCTCGGTGTCTTTCGTGACCTTCTCGAAAGGCTGACCGGTGTGGTGGGCGATGATCTCGTCGAGGCGGCGGCGGACGTCGATGATCTCTTTGGCGTGGATCTCGATGTCGGTCGCCTGGCCCTGGAAGCCGGCCGATACCTGGTGGATGAGGATCTTCGAGTTCGGCAGCGCCATCCGTTTGCCGGGGGCGCCACCGCTGAGCAGCAGCGCGCCCATGCTCATCGCCACCCCGACGCAGATCGTCTGCACCTGGGGTTTGATGAACTGCATCGTGTCGTAGATCGCCAGGCCGGCGTAGACGGAACCGCCGGGAGAGTTGACGTAGAGGCTGACGTCCTTGTCCGGGTCCTCGGACTCCAGGTGCAGCAGCTGGGCGACGATCAGGTTGGCGATGTCGTCGGTGACCGGCGTGCCGAGGAAGATGATCCGCTCGCCGAGCAGGCGCGAGTAGATGTCAAACGCACGCTCGCCGCGCGACGTCTGCTCGACCACCATCGGGACCAGGGGGCTCATGCCGCGCACTCTATAGAAGGCATCGCACGTGCCTCGCGACGCCTGACCGTCACTCGGACTCGGGCGTCCAGAGGTCGCCGGATTTCTCCCGCTCCTTCTCCGGCGTCCAGATCTGCTCGCGGGCCTCGGCCTGCTCGAGCGGGATCGGCTTCGCTTCCTCGGCGACCAGTTCGATCGCCTTGCGGGCCCTGATGTCGTCGGCGATCATCGCGTCGCGGCCGTTGGCGCGCAGCCTCTCCAGAAGCTTCTCGGGGCTGATCCGTTCGTGTTCGGCGCTGTGCTCCAGCGCCTCGATCAGCTCCTCTTCGGCGACCTCGATCTGCTCCTCTTCGGCGATCGCGGTGACGACGGCCTCACGCTTCAGCTCTTTCTCGGCGTCGGGCTTCGATTCCTCGATCAGCTCGTCGCGAGTTTTGCCCTGCATCTGCAGGAAGGCGTTGGGGTCCATGCCGCGGCCGGCGAGCTGGCGTTCCATCCGCTCCCAGCGTTCGGTCGCGCGAGCGGTGACCAGCTCGTCGGGAACGTCGACGGTTGAGGCGGCGACCGCGGCGTCGATCGCGGCGACGCGGAAGTCCTCCTCCGCCCTGCTGTTCAGCGCCTCGCCGACTTTGGCGCGGATGTCGGCGCGCAGCTCCTCCAGGGTGTCGAACTCGGAGGCGTCGGAGGCGAAGTCGTCGTCGAGCTCGGGGAGGATTTTCTCCCGCACCTCCTTGACCTTGACCTTGAAGACAGCGTCTTTGCCGGCCAGGTGCTCGGCTTGGTATTCCTCCGGGAAGGTGACCTCGACATCGCGCTCCTCGCCGCCACCGGCGCCGGTCAGCTGCTCCTCGAAGCCCTCGATCAGCTGGCCGGAGCCGAGCGCCAGCAGGTAGTCCTCGGCCTTGCCGCCCTCGAAGGCGGTGCCGTCCAGCAGCCCCTCGAAGTCGATCAGCAGCGAGTCGCCCTCGGCGGCGGGGCGCTCGACCGGCTCGAGCCGGGCAAATCCCTCGCGAATCCGTTCGATCTCGGTGTCGACGATCTCCTCGTCGACCTCTTTCTCCTCGCGCCCGACCTCGAGGCCCTTGTAGTCGCCGAGCTTGGCCGGCGGCCGGACCCCGACCTCGAACTTGAATTCCAGCGCCTCGCCCTCGCTCTCGGGGGTCGAGACCATCTCGATGCTGGGGTCGCCGATCGGGCTGATGCCGCTGTCAAGCAGCGCCGCTTCGTACCACTCCGGAAGCGCCTCGCGGATCGCCTCCTCCAGCACCGGGCCGAAGCCGATCCGCTGGATCACCAGCGACGGCGGCGCTTTGCCCTTGCGGAAGCCGGGCATCCGCATTTCTTTCGCCATCGCCCGGGCGGCGCGCGAAGCGGCGCGCTCGACGTCCTTGGGATCGACGGCCACCTCGACCCGCACGCGCGAGTCGGCCAGCTCGGTAACTGAGGTCTGCATCGACGGGTGACCCTACCGATACTCCCGCCGCGGCCGGTTTGCCCCCGCCGCGGGCCGTGCTCAGCGCGCCCGGCGCTGAGCCAGCATCGTCCGCAGCGCGACGCTGAAGTCGATCGCGAAGGCGAGGCCGCGCCCCAGCGGGCCGGTCACCAGCCAGGCTCTCGCCTTACTGAACGGCGACACCGGGCCCCCCGCTCGTCCCGTTCGCAGCCTCCGAGGCGGCGCCGAGAATCTGGGCCTCCAGGCGCGCCCCCTGGCCGGCGGCCACTGCCCGCTGCGCCCGCTTGGGGTCGAGCTCGATGCCGCGGTCCTGGGCGAGGTCCAGCAGGCGCTGCTTCTCGATCCCCTCCCTTGCCGCCTGGAAGAAGAACCAGGCGAGCACGCCGAGGCCGAGGAAGGTGCCCTCGACCATCATCACCACGCCGGCGATGCTCTGGTCGGTGATCGGCGAGATCCCGTGCTTGGCCTCTCCCACCGCATAGACCGTGTAGAGCACGGTCCCCGACCACATCAGGACGTTGCCGAGGATCGTCGTCAGCAGCCGCATGACGATCACGTAGACGACCTTCCAGCCGGCGGTGAACCACTGCGGCATCGGCAGTGGCCCGAAGACCGGCATCCAGACCAGGCAGCCGAAGAAGATGAAGGTCGCGTGCTCGAGGAAGTGGACCGGCGCCGTCCCATAGGCGGCGTCGTAGAGGGGCGGCAGGTGCCAGAAGTACATGTTCAGCGCGTAGGCCGGCAGCGCCACCGCGGGATGGGCGAGGATCCGCAGCCGGTCGAAGAAGCGGATCGCCAGGATCGGCTGCAGCAGTGGCCCGGTGAGGCCGAGGACGAGCAGCAGCGAGGCGAGGTCGCCGATCATCAGGTGCTCGACCATGTGGGCGATCACCAGTTCGTCGGCGAGGTCGGAGATCGGCGTGATCAGAGCCGCGACGATCGTCAGCAGCCCGAGGGCGAAGCAGATCTGGCGCCAGAGCGGCACCGGGCGCCCGCGCTCGGCGAGGGTCATCGAGCGCTTCGCGTAAAGGCCCGCGACGATCAGCATCGGCAGCAGCTCGAGCGGGCCGAAGATGCCCGATACGTGGGCGATCGGCAGGATCACGGCAAGCAGCGTAGCGCCGGGCCGACGGCAGGCCGGCGGCCGCCGACGCTGCTAGCTTGAGCGGGCCGTGAGCGCCATCGACGACCGCTTTCCGCCCATTGGCAGCTACGGCTTCCTCTCCGACTGCCACACCGCGGCCCTCGTTTCCTTCTCCGGCAGCATCGAGTGGCTCTGCCTGCCCCGCTTCGACTCGCCCAGCGCTTTCGCGGCGCTGCTGGACCGCGGCGCCGGGCATTTCAGCCTGCGCCCGCGCGGCGTGATCGTGCCGATCAGCCGCCGCTACGAGCCGGGCACGCTGGTGATCGAGACCACCTGGGTGACCGACACCGGCTGGGCCGTGGTCCACGATGCGCTGACGATCGCCGAGTGGGTCAGCGCCGACGGCAAGCGCGGCCGCCCCGAGACGGCGCACGAGTCCGACCGCTCGCTGCTGCGGACGGTGACCTGCATCGACGGCGAGGTCGAGATCGAGATGGAGTGCATGCCGCGCTTCGGCTACGGCCTCGAAGCGGCGTCCTGGAGCGGCGGTGAGCTCGGCGAGGCGCTCGCCGTCGGCGCCGACGGGACCGAGTTGCGGCTGACCAGCGACATGGAGCTGAGCCTCGACGGCGGCACCGCCCGCGGCAGCCTGAAGCTGCGCGAGGACGAGAGCGGCTTCTGCGCCATCACCTGGGGCGAGGGCGGCATCGGCGGCCCGCGCAGCTCGCCGGAGGCGCTGGAGCGGCTCGACTCGACGGAAGAGTTCTGGCGCGCCTGGCTGCGCCACGGCAAGTTCCCCGACCACCCCTGGCGGATCCACCTGCAGCGCTCGGCGCTGGTCCTCAAGGGCCTCACCTACACGCCGACCGGGGCGATCGTCGCCGCCCCGACCACCTCGCTGCCGGAGACCCCGGGCGGCGAACGCAACTGGGATTACCGCTACAGCTGGATCCGCGACTCGACCTTCAGCCTCTGGGCCCTGCACACGCTCGGCTTCGACGAGGAGGCGCGCGACTACATGCGCTTCATCGTCCAGGTCTGCCGCGACCACCCCGACCTGCAGATCATGTACGGGATCGGCGGCGAGAAGGAGCTGACCGAGAGCACCCTCGACCACCTCGGCGGCTACGGCGGCGCCAAGCCGGTGCGGATCGGCAACGGCGCCTACGACCAGCGCCAGAACGACGTCTGGGGCTCGCTGCTGGACTCGGTCTACCTGCACGAAAAAGCGCTCAAAGGCCGGGGGACGCCGGCCGACCGCCAGCTGGTCCGCTACCAGGTGGAAGCGGCGATCGCGGCCTGGCCCAACCCCGATCAGGGGATCTGGGAGTCCCGCGGGGAGCCGCAGCACTACGTCTCCTCGAAGCTGATGATCTGGGTCGCGGTCGACCGCGGCGTCCGCATGGCGCGAGGCCTGGGCTTCGAGGACATCGCCGCGGAGTGGCAGGCCAAGGCCGACGAGTTCCACGCCGAGATCCTCGAGCGCGGCGTCCGCGACGGGGTCTTCCGCCAGCACTACGACACCGACGCCCTCGACGCCTCGCTGCTGCTGATCCCGCTGCTGCGCTTCCTGCCCCCCGACGACTCGCGGCTGCGGGCGACGGTCGACGCGATCGCCGACGAGCTGACCGAACACGGGCTCGTCCTTCGCTACAAGGTCAAGGAGACCGACGACGGCCTGCACGGCAAGGAGGGCACCTTCCTGATCTGCTCCTTCTGGCTGGTCTCGGCGCTCTCGGAGATCGGCGAGTGCAAACGGGCGCGCGAACTCTGCGAGCGGCTGCTGGAGGCGGCCGGCTGGCTCGACCTCTTCGCCGAGGAGCTGGAGGCCGACTCCGGCCGCCACCTCGGCAACTTCCCCCAGGCCTTCACCCACCTGGCTCTGATCAACGCCGTCTCCCACGTGATCGCCGACGAGGAACGCGAAGACGGCGGCGTCACCGCCGTCTTCACCGAGATGGGCGGAGTGCGCGGCGGGGCTTAGCCGGGTACGCGCCCGGTGGTCTCCGGGTGCAGACAGAGGGTCTACAGACAAAACGTTTCGTTTGCTTTATATTGCCGACCGGGATGACGAGTCTCGATCGCTCCGACGACAATGACCTTCTGGTGGCGCTGCGCCACCCGCTGCGACGGCGGATCCTGCGCAGGATGAGAGAGCGCGGGGCGATCAGCCCGATCGAGCTGGCGACAGAGTTCGACAAATCGCTCAGCAACATCAGCTACCACGTCCACGTGCTGCTCGATTGCGCCGCCATAACCCTGGTCACGACGGTGCCGAAACGCGGCTCGCTTCAGCACTTCTACTGCTCGACGATCCAGGCCCCCTGGGCCCTGGCGATCATCGAGCGCGAAGGCCCCGGGATCGAGTCCGCGGGGGAGAGTCCGGACTCCTGACCGACTTAGCGGCCCGAAAGGGGGAGTGGCATGGACGGGAGCAACGACAGCGGCACGACGCAGGGGGATGACATCGCCACCGAGTCGGCGGTGCTGCAGCAACTCCTCGATATCCACCCCGCCCAGCTGACAGTCGCCGAACTCGTGCGTGAGATCGGCGGCGAGCGGGCCGGCTTCGCCGAGCGCGACGCGATCGAACGCGCGGTCCGCGATCTCGGCGGCGTCGGCCTCCTGCACCGGCGGGACGATTTCGTCGCGCCGACCCGGGCGGCGCTGCGCTTCAACGAGCTGCTGGATCGCTGACCAGCAGTTGCTGGAAGCGCGCCCGCAGCCGCGAGCGGAGCTCCGTCGCGGCCTCTGCCGCGCCGGGATCGCGCTCCCCATCGGCGCTGACGAGGATCACGTCGGTTGCCGCGAAGCCCTGCAAGGCGTCCTCGACGGCCTGCACCAGGTCCTCGTCGCCGACCCGCGCCTGCGCTCCGACGCCTGCCTTGGCCAGCGAGGCGACAGTGATGACGAGATTGCGCTGCGCCTCACGGCGGGCGGCCTCGAGATCGGAGGCCCAGCGATCGAGGAAGCCGATCCGGGCCGGGGCCAGGATCAGGACGTCGTCGTCGCGATGATCACGCGCCGGACCGACCGTGGCGAGGATCGCGCGGATCGCGGCCGGATCCTCGACCGGGCGGCTGACGACGACCAGGACCCGGCGGTCCGTACCGACGGCTGAGACACCGATCGCACCACGGGGACGATCGCGGACGGCTGCGACGACAAGCGCGACCGCGGCCAGGGCGCCGACCGCGACCCCGACACCGGGCCCGCCGGCGTAGAAGGCGGCGACAATCGGGACGACGATCGCGGTGACAATCAGGGGCAGCTTCCAAGGTGCCACTCCCTAAGACTCTCAGGCGCGATCGCCGTCCCAGCCATAAACACTCAGGCACCCTTGATGATCGCCGGCGGCGTCACGCGCTGCTCCATCGTTCCCATCTTCATCCGCTCCACCCCCCCTCACTCCCTCGAATCCCAATAGCGGTACCGCTGTGTTTCCGCGGTAAGGAATAAATACTCTAAAACTTTCCAGCAATCAAGGCATCGGACGTAAATTGCTGGCAGTAAAGGGAGATATCGCGACTGTTGTGAAATTCTTGAGCTTCAGGCGTTAAAGTGTTTTGATCGGCCGCCACCCCGCAATACGACTGAAGGAAGCCTCCTTTGCCGAAAACCAAGAAAAAAGATGGCGTCGAACAGATCGTCGCCAAAGCGTTCGCCCATCCGCTCCGGGTAGAAATCCTGATCATTCTCAATGAGCGGGTAGCCAGCCCCAACCTGCTCGCCCAGGAGCTCGACCAGAGCCTCAACCTGGTCGCCTACCACGTCCGCGTGCTGGAGAAATACGACTGCATCGAGCTGGTCGACACCAAGCAGCGCCGCGGCGCCACCGAGCACTTCTACCGTGCGACCAGGCGCCAGTTCCTCAGCGACGCCGAATGGTCAAGGATGCCGGAGATCCTGCGCCCGGCAATCTCTGGCGCGATGCTGAAGTCGGTGTTCCAGGACATCGAGGAGGCGGTCCGATCCGGCAGCCTCGACGAAGTCGAGGACCTGCATCTCAGCCGCACCCCGATGGTCGTCGACGAGCAGGGCTGGGGCGACGTCGCCTCGCTGCTCGGCGAGACCCTCGACCGGGTGCTGGAGATTCAGGCGGAAAGCGCCGCGCGGATCGCCGGGAGCGACGAGGAGGGGATCCCCTCCAAGGTCGAGTTGCTGCATTTCAAGTCGCCGACCGCCGAGAAGCGTGCCGCTCTCGGGCTCGAGCTCGACTCAGCCCCGCCCGAGTAGGTACCGGGCCGGCGCCGCTCAGGGACTGAGCGGCGCCGCCGCCTCCGCCGTCGCGACGACGAAGGAGAAGCTCTCCTCCAGGTACAGGTGCACCGCGTCGGCATCGTGATGGCTGTAGCCGATCGCCAGGTCCTGGCCGGACTCGAAGATGAAGTCACCGCCGCGCAGGCTGAGCACGACCGCCCCCTTGACCCCCGGCGCCCAGACGATCGGGCCGCCGTCGAGGATCTTCGCCAGGTGGTCGAAGAGCGGATAGCCGCCGTGCTCGGCGGTCTCGATCACCCGGGTGAACTCATCGGGACCGAGGGCCAGGCCGTAGGGCCCCTCCACCCCACCCTGGCGGATCGACTCGACCGCGCGGGCAACTGAGCGCGGGTAGTCCTCGGCGCTTTTGCCAAGTTTCTGGGATTTGATCGGCGAAGCCTCGGCGACGCCGGTGATGCCCGCTTTCGACCAACCGGTGAGGACGGCGACGTTCTCGGAGACGGCAATCTGCCGGGCCGCCTCGTCGAGCGGCGCCAGGTCGGCGTCAAGGGCGCCGCGGTCGTTGTCGGCCAACTCGGCGCGGGAGATCGCAAAGTCGGCCCGCAGCTCCAGCAGCGGCAACACCTGGCGCTGCTGCGCGGTGACGCCGCCGCCGTTGGGGGCGGCGACTTTCTTCGCCCGGCCGAGGTTGGTGGCGGAGTGCTCCCAGCCAAGCGGGCCGGAGAAGTCGACCAGCCGGCGGGCGGCCAGCGGCCCCTGCAGGCGCTCGCGGGCCTCGTCATCGAGCAACTTCCAGCCGGCCGCGGAGATCGGCGCGAGGTCGCGTAGAAGGTGGTTCATCGCTGCGCCCCCCTGAGGCTGCCGATTCCCAGCGAGCCGTCGGTGCCGGCGAGTGCGACGGCGCCGCCGTCATCGTCATCGCCGGAGGCGGCCTCGGCGGCCTCGCCGTGCTCGACGATGTCGCCGTCCTGGAAGAGGACCCCTTCGGCGATCTGGCGCCAGCGCGGGCTGCGCCGCAGGAGGAACTCGAGGTCCATCGCGAAGTGCTTGAACTCCTCACCCTGGGCATCGCGCATGATCGCCTGCGCCTGCTCGTCGGTCTCGACCGCGAGCCGCTGCTCGTACCAGCCGATCGCCTCGGCCTCCTCGGTCAGCGAGGCGCAGAGCCGGGCAAAGGTGCGGGTCTCGGCCGACAACTCGCCGGGTGGCTCGTGGTACTGGTCGAATCCCATCTAGGCCTCCTTCGGCGAGCTTGCGGACACGTCTCTACCCGAGATTAACCCGCGTCAACCCGCGATGCCCGCGGTCGCGGCTTCGCACGGTTCCCAGGGCCGGGCGAAAAGGTCGTAGGACTTGCGGATCGCGCTGAAGCCGAGGGCGACCGCCCGCGGGCAGAAGTCGGCGGCCGGGAGCTCGTACTCGGCCTCGAAAACCGCTTTGCCGCCACGGATGAAGGGCAGGTAGGCGCCGCATTCGTCGTACTGGAAGCACTCCTCGACGATCGCGAAGTCGAACCCGCCGAGCAGCTGCCCGACCTGGCGGGGATCGTTCTTCAGTCCCACCGCCATCCCGCGGGCGTGCACCTGGCGGGCGATCCAGCGGTTGAAGCGCAGCTGGTCGGCGGCGCTGATCCGGAAGCCGGTCTGGTTTTCCCAGCCGGCGAGGTTGTCGGGCTCGACGGCGTCGAAGCGCTTGCGCGCGCACATCGCGATCCGCGCTTCGAGCGGCTTGGCGAAGAGCCGGAAGCGGCTGACGTCCAGCCAGCGCTCGTCGGGGAAGCCGGCGTAGCGGTTGCCGATCGCCGCTTTCGGGAAGCGGCCGGCGTCGGGCCGGTAGCTCTCCCAGCTGCCGACGTCGAGGTAGCAGATCGCCTTGCGGTGGCGGCGGTGCAGGGCTCGCACGTCGGCCCCGGTGGATTCGAAGCCGTCGATGTCGAAGACCCCGGCGCCGACGCTCAAGTCGAGCTTGCCCTGCAGCTGCCACTGCCAGGCGGCGGTGCTGGGCGCCGGCTGCCAGTGGCTACCGGCCGACGCCCCGGCGGTCGCTCCGGCGCCGGCGGGGATGAGTGCCATCCCCAGCAGCACGATTCCCACCACCAGGACGAGACGGGCGGTGCGCTGGCGCCGAGGCGGTCGTTTCTCCACCGCACGAGGCTACCCCGGCGCGGTCGCTGAAAACCCTCGCAAAGGGATGATTGACCAACGGCACTTCGGGGAAAGAGGGGGCCGAGATGGCCACCCTGAGAGAGCTTCTGCGATGAGCGACGGGTCCCGCGGCGAGACGATCGAGACCCAGGTTCCGTCCCGCCTGGACCGGCTTCCGTGGTCGCGCTTCCACTGGATGGTGGTGATCGGCCTCGGCACCGTCTGGATCCTCGATGGCCTCGAGGTGACGATCGTCGGCAGCGTCGGCGACCGGCTGACCGAAGCGGGCAGCGGGATCGCCCTCGACCCCAGTCAGATCGGGACCGCGGCCGCCTTCTACGTCGGCGGCGCCTGCCTCGGCGCTCTCTTCTTCGGCCAGTTGACCGACCGCTTCGGCCGCAAGAAGCTCTTCCTCTTCACGCTCACCTTCTACATCGCCGCCACGGTGGCGACCGCCTTTTCCTTTGCCGCCTGGTACTTCTACGCCGCCCGTTTCCTGACCGGGGCTGCGATCGGCGGCGAGTACGCGGCGATCAACTCGGCGATCGACGAGCTGATCCCGGCCCGGGTCCGCGGCCGCGTCGACCTGATCATCAACGGCAGCTACTGGCTCGGCGCCGCCGGTGGCGCCCTGGCCGCGACCGTCTTCCTCAACACCGGCCTGTTCGCCGCCGACTTCGGCTGGCGCCTGGCCTTCGGGATCGGCGCCGCGCTGGGGGTCGGGATCCTGATCGTCCGCCGCCACGTGCCGGAGAGCCCGCGCTGGCTCTTCATCCACGGCAAAGAGGAGGAGTCAGAGCGGGTCGTCGCCGAGATCGAGGAGGAAGTCCGCGAAGACAGCGACGAGGAGCTTCCCGAGCCCGAGGGCAGCATCACCGTCCACCCCCGCTCGCGAATCCCCTTCCGCGAGATCGCCCACACCGCCATCACCAAGTACCCGCGCCGCACCGCACTCGGCCTCGCCCTCTTCGTCGGCCAGGCCTTCCTCTACAACGCCGTCACCTTCGACCTCGGCACTCTGCTGGGCGAATTCTTCGACGTCGGCTCGGGGACGATCCCGCTCTACATCGCCCTCTTCGCCGCCTCCAACTTCCTCGGCCCGCTGCTGCTTGGTCGCCTCTTCGACACCGTCGGGCGCAAACCGATGGTCGCCGGCACCTACCTCGTCTCCGCCCTGCTGACCGCCGCCCTCGGCGTGGCCCTGCTCGACGGCGGCCTCACCACCTGGTCCTTCATGGCCTTCGTGATGGCGATCTTCTTCGTCGCCTCGGCCGGCGCCAGCTCCGCCTACCTGACCGTCAGCGAGATCTTCCCGATGGAGAGCCGGGCGCTCTCGATCGCCTTCTTCTACGCGGTCGGCACCGCCGCCGGGGGGATCGTCGGGCCGCTGCTGTTCGGGCACCTGATCGCCAGCGGCAGCCAGGACCAGGTCGCGATCGGCTTCTTCGTCGGCGCGGTGGTGATGGCGATCGGCGGCATCGCCGAGCTCTTCTTCGGGGTCAAGGCGGAGCAGATGCAACTCGAGGACGTCGCCGAGCCGCTGACCGCCGAGGGCGAGCCCGACCGGGAGCAGGAGCGCAAGGCACCGCCGCGGCGCAAGCCCTCCCCCACCCTGTTCCTCCCTGGGCCCGGCCCGCTCTCCTCGGCCCGGGCGATTTCGCTCCGCGGTCCCAGTCGCAAAGCGCAGTCCAAAGGCAAGAGGGGATCCAGCCACTGACAGGTGGTGCCATCGCTATGGTGGTGAACAGACGGTCGTTCCGTGGCCGTCAAGGCGCTGCACGGCTTGTTTCCACGCCCTCAGGGCGGCGCCGGTGAGACGATCCGGCGCGAGACATCTATGGCAGCGAAAAGGGACGAAACCCGACCAACCGAGCAACTCGCGGCCCCCGGCCCGGGCGAAGGCCTGGCCAGCGAGGCGCAGCTGTGGAAGCGCCTGCGCGAGCGCGACGACCAGGGCGCTCGCGAGGAGCTGGTCCGGCGCTACCTCCCCTACGCGAAGAACCTCGCCCTCCGTTACCGCGGCGCCAGCGAGTCCTTCGATGACCTGCTGCAGGTCGCCAACCTCGGCCTGGTCAACGCGATCGACCGTTTCGACCCGAGCCGCGGCACCCCCTTCACCGCCTTCGCCTCGCCCACCGTGCTGGGCGAACTGAAGCGCCACTTCCGCGACCGGGTCTGGACCGTGCGGGTGCCGCGCGGGCTGCACGACCGGATGGCCGAAGTCGACAAAGCGACCGCGGCGCTGACGGTCGAGCTGCAGCGCTCGCCCTCGGTCGGGGAGATTGCCGCCAAACTGGAGATCGACCCGGGCGAGGTGCTCGAGGTGCTCGAGGCCAACCACAACCGGCGCCCGCTCTCGCTCGACCGCCCGGTCGGCGGCGAGGAGGACGAATCACCGGCTTCGGAGTGGATCGGCGAGGAGGACGAGGGCTTCGAGCTGGTCGACGACAAACTGGCGCTGGAGGGGGTCCTGCCCCATCTCGACGAGCGCGAACGGCTGATCCTGCGGCTGCGCTTTGTCGAGGACATGACCCAGTCGCAGATCGCCGAGCAGATCGGCCACTCGCAGATGCACGTCTCGCGGATCCTGCGCCGGACGCTGGAGCGGATCCGCGAAGAGGTAGCCGAACAGGAACGCGGCGGCTAGGCCGAGAGCGCAGCGATGCCGACGACGAGGGACTCGCCCTCGTCGTCACGCTCGATCCGCAGCTCGTCGGCCAGCAGCTCGATCGACCCACCCACGCCGGGCAGAGCCAACCCCTCACGCAGGCGCTCGGCGCCGCCGTCCCCCATCGGGCCGATCCGCACCTCGACCCCCTCGGGACGGTCGGCGATGCTGAGGCGAATCTGGCCATCGGCAAACTCGGCCGGGGCGCCGGCGGAGATCGCGTCGCTGAGCAGCATCGCGTCGGAGATCCGGTCGACGGTGATCTCGTGACGGGCGGCGAGGGCCGCGATAGCGCGGCTGAGCACCGGGGCAAGCAGCTCCGGGGAGCTGACCCGCATCTCGGTCGCCTCGATTCGGACCGGCGCCGCCTCGGAGGCGAGGTCGCGCTCGGAGCTGTCGTCGGGCGTCCGCAGCCCCAGGTGCATACGGATCTCGGTGCCGCGGCCCGCCCCGCCTTTGATCTCGAAGCTGTGCGAGAGCGCGGCAACCAGGGTCAGGCCGATCCGCAGGCTCTGCTTGTCGACGTCGGCGCGGGGCCGGATACCCATCCCGAAATCGCGGACGACGACGGTCAGGCCCTCCAGCTCGGGTATCGCTTCGACCTCCAGCAAACCCGGTTCGTCGGCCGGGTAGGCATGGACGACGACGTTCATGCAGGCCTCGGTGACGACGGTCTTGAGGTCGGCGACCCCCGGCTCGTCCATGCCGATCCGCTCCGCCAGGCCAGCGAGAGCGTGGCGCACAACCGCGACATTCTCAGCGCGAGCTGGAAGGGACATCGCAAGCCCCGATCGGTCGTCGGTGGTCGTGTTCAAATCGTTTCCCAGCCCCCGGCGCCGCAACGCCCTCGTAGGTCTGCGGCGAGCATAGCCTTTGACCCGCCGGACATTTGGTACCCCTGCCAGGCGCCTGCAAACCGACGTGCGTCCGGGCTGTGGCGCTGCGGTAGGCTCGCGTGGTGAATCCCGCCCCCTTCGAGGCTACGGCCGCCAAGCTCGAGGACGGCCTCCGCGTGATCGCGGTGCGGGGGGAGCTGGACCTCTCCACCGCCGCCGATCTCGAGGCCCCGCTCGAGGAAGCGATCGCATCCGGCGACGCCTCGGTATTGATCGACCTCAGCTCCTGCGAGTTCATCGACTCGACCGGTATCGCCATGATCGTCAGGGCCTGGCAGCGCCTCGATCGCAAGGCCGAAGGCGACGGCAACGGCCGGGTCGTGATCTGCAGCCTCAACGACCAGGTGCGGCGGGTTCTGGAGATCACCGGGCTGGAGCTGTCGATCCCGATCCACGGGACCCGCGAGGAAGCCCTCGCCGCGCTGCGCGCCTGACCCACCGCCGCGACGCATAGCCCAGAGCCAAGCGGGTATCTGGTCTTGATGCCCGCTCCCCGCCGCCGACTTCCCCGCGATCTGTTCGAGACCCGTAGCCACGTCTGGCACTCGCTCGGGCTCGGCGACGAGTTGGCGCCGCGGGCGGTCTCGAAGAAGTCCCTCCTGGGCCTGTTGCTGGCGCTGGCCGTCCTGGCCGCGACCCTGGTCGTCTACTCCCAGCGCCACCGGCTCACCCCCGGCTACGGCCAGTGGGTCCAGATCGGCACCGTCGTCGTCTTGGTGATCGTCGGCAGCGCCGCCACCCACTGGCTCTCGCGCCTGCTCTCGCCGCGGCTGTACCGGCGGCTGGACCCGGCGACCGCCGGCACCGCCGGCTTCGTCATCCGCCTGCTCGCCATTGCCGCTGTGGTGATCCTCGCCCTGCGGATCGCCGGGGTCACCGCCAGCACCCTCGCGGTCGGCGGCGCCTTCACCGCGGTGCTGCTCGGCCTCGCCGCGCAGCAGGCAATCGGCGGCATCTTCGCCGGCATCGTCCTGCAGAGCACGCGGCCCTTCCGGGTCGGCGAACGGGTGCGGCTGGTCGGCGGCGCCCTGGCCGGCTCGCTGGAGGGGACGGTCTCCTCGCTGGGCCTCTTCTACACCACCCTCAGCCAGGGCGCCGACCGCCTGCTCGTCCCCAACAACGTCCTCCTCAGCCTCGTCGTCGTGCCCCTGCGCGAGCCCGAGCGGGTCGACGTCAGAGCCCGCTTCCCGGCCGACGCCAGCCCCCAGCGAATCGAGCAGCGGCTGCTGCGGGCGATCACCGTGCCGACCCGTTACCGGCCCAACGTCGCCCTCGAGGAGGTCGGCCCCGAGGGCGTCGTCCTGCGCGTCAACGCGACGCCGCTGCGCCCCGAGGATGGCTCCCAGCTGGCCGAGGAGGTCCTCGAGGCGCTGCGCGAGACTCAGCCGGCTAGAGGTTGACCGGCGACATATCGGCGTAGCGGTCGCCGGCGGCGATGCCGGCGGGGGCGACTGCGTCGAGGCGCTTCAGGTCCTCGTCGCTGAGCTCGATCTCGGCGGCAGCGACATTCTCCTCCAGGTAGGCGAGGCGCTTGGTGCCGGGGATCGGGACGACGTCCTCGCCCTGGGCCAGGACCCAGGCGAGGGCCAGCTGACCGGCGTTGACGCCCTTCTCGGCGGCGATCTCCTCGACCTTCCCGACCAGCTCCAGGTTGCGATCGAAGTTCTCGCCTTCGAAGCGCGGGTTGACGCGGCGGAAGTCGCCCTCGGGGAGGTCGTCGATCGAACGGAAACGGCCGGTGAGGAAGCCACGGCCGAGCGGGCTGTAGGCGACGAAGCCGATGCCCAGCTCACGGACGGTGGGCAGGATCTCGTCCTCCGGATCGCGGCTCCAGAGCGGGTACTCGGTCTGCAGGGCGGCGATCGGGTGGGTGGCGTGGGCGCGGCGGATCGTCTCCGGCCCCGCCTCGGAGAGGCCGAGGTGGGCGACCTTGCCCTGCTCGACCAGTTCGGCCATCGCACCGACGGTCTCCTCGATCGGCACCTGCGGGTCGACCCGGTGCTGGTAGTAGAGGTCGATCCGCTCGACCCCGAGGCGGCGCAGCGAGTCCTCGCAGCACTGGCGCACGTACTCGGCGTCGCCGCGGATGCCGAGGCGTTCGCCGTTCTCGCCGCGGACGTTGCCGAACTTGGTCGCCAGCACGACCTCCTCGCGGCGCCCGGCGATCGCGGCGCCGACCAGCTTCTCGTTCGTGAACGGCCCGTACATGTCGGCCGTGTCGATGAAGTTGACGCCGAGGTCGAGGGCGCGGTTGATCACTTCCCTCGCCTCGCCCTCGTCAGCCGAGCCGTAGAACTCCGACATCCCCATGCAGCCGAGCCCCTCGGCCGATACCTCGGGACCGTCGGCTCCAAGCTTGCGCTGCTCCATCCGGTACGCCTTTCTCTCGAAGATCGGCTCCCCGCCGCGCTCAGGCGAAGAGCAGGATCAACAGGTTCGCAAGTACGGCCACCGGGGTCGCGACGAGCGCCAGGCCGCGGAAGAATTTGGCGAAGCCACCGCGGTAGTGGACGCTCTCGAACAGGGCAAGGCCGACGACGTGGGCCATGTTGACGAGGGCGATGGCGATCGCGATGCCGACAGCCACGGCGTCCCAGCCGGCGATGCTGTCGTGACTCGCCGCAGCGGCCGCCGCGAGGACGATCGCGACGGTCGTACCGAGGATCCCGGCGACCATGCCGCCGAGGTCGGCGCGGGTAAGGCCGGGGAGATAGGCGGAATCGATCTGCTGGCCGGCGTCGGCGTCGACCGTGCCTACCGCGGCTCGCTCGACGTCGACGACATGGTCATCGCCGCTGGGCACCGATTCGACCACGACCATCCGCAGCGGTGGCTGCAGCGACTCCTGCGCCCGTTCGAAGAGACCGTCCTCGTACCACTTGGCCTGCGACTCGCAATGCTCGAAGATCAGGATCTCGTCAGCCGGGGCCCCGAGCAGAGCGTCCTGCGCGGCCTGGACAGGGTCGGGATCGCCAACCTCACCGCTGGCCGCGATGCTGGCGCGGTGCAGGGCCGACAGCGAGTCCCGCAGGCGCTCTTCGGCTCGCAGCCGGGGCTCGTCGACGTCACCGAGAAGATGGTGGAGGCCGTTCGCCTCGACCGCTGGCGCAATTACCCGCACCTCGACTCCGTCGCCGTTGCCCACGGCGCGAATCTGCTCGATCGACTCGGCGCCGTCGAGGCTCTCGGTGACGATCGCAAGAACTTGGTGAGACATATGAGACCTCCTCAGACCTCGGGTCGGGGTTGACTCGTCTCCTGACCGGAGCGCCCCTTGCGAGCGAGCTTTTTCTTGACCTTTGCCATGGGCCCCATCTACCCGCATCTGAGCCGCCCGAACATCCGTCCGGGAGATTCACCCGCCGGCCCGAGCGCCTCACCGCGTGGGGGGAATTGCGGTTGGTCGTTTAACCCAAGCGGGAACCAGGGCGATGCCCGGTGAAAAGCCGCTTGGTCTCGGGCCGGCGGACTGTCCACAGGGCGGTTACCCGTCGTCGCCGGGCAGCAAACGGCGGGGCCAGAGGCGGCGCTCGCGGACGACGTTGGCCTCGGCCCCGAGGACGGTGAAGAAGGCGCCGAGGTGGATCCAGGCGAGCAGGCCGATGACCAGGGCGAAGGTTCCGTAGACCGGGGTCGCGTTGCGCACCTCGTGGGAGATGTACCAACCGCCGGCGAGTTGCAGGACCTCCCAGCCGGCAGTGGCGACGATCACTCCGGGGACGAGAGCGGAGAAGGCGACCTGGCTGCTCGTCAGGAGGCGAAAGACGGCGGCGAAGACGCCGAGGTTGAGGGTCGTGGCGATCAGGATCCCCCAGGCCGGGCCGAACAGGTCCGAGCCGCCGGCGACGAGGCCGCCGACGATCGTCGAGACGACCGCTAGGCCACCGAGCGCGACCAGCAGGCCGATCGCCCGCAGGCGCGAGCCGAGGAAGCCGTGGCGCTGCTCGTCGGGGACGCCCCAGACGCGGTCAAAGCTCTTCTCGGTCTCGAGCACGACGCCGAGGCCGGCCAGCAGCGAGCCGACGATGCCGACGGCGAGGGCTACGCCGTTGCCGGTCAACGAGCCGCCGCGCAGCTGATCGCCGATCACCGGGAACTGGGAGAGGGTCGAGTCGACGACCTTTTCGCGCAGCTCCGGGTCGTCGGCCAGCAGGTAGCCGAGGATCGTCGTCATCAACAGCAGCAACGGGAAGAGCGAGAAGAAGGCCCGGTAGGCGATCAGCGAGACCATGCTGCCGCCTTCGTCGTCGCCGAACTTCTTCACCACGCCGAGCGGCGCCGCCAGGGACCGGTGCTGTTGCTGGAAGGCGTCGAAGCGCCGCAGCGGAGCCTTGATGTCCATCCGGGAGTCCTACCCGTTCAGCCGGGCGCGGCGGGATGCCCCGAGCTGCTTTTCGCTGCGCTCGGTCGCGATCTCGGCCTCGGCAATCGCCAGGCGAGCGCGGTCGTCCTTCTCATCGGCCTCGCGGGCCCGGGCCTCGACTCCGTTTCCCGTGTCCGCCGGAGCCGGGACGAGGTGTCCGTCGGAGTCCAGGCCGAAGACGCCGAGGGTCGGGCTGAGCAGCCGCCTGGCGCGCTTCGCCGCCCTCGCCCTGAGGCCAGTGGTGCTGCGCGTGGATGAGGGCTCGTGGTCGGTCATGAGATCGCGATGGACTTTCTGTGTACCCGCCCGCCCCCGGCGCCGAAACACCCTGTCTGCCCGCTCGCCTAGGCCGGCGGCGCGGCGAGCAGGGGGGTCACCGCCAGGGCCGCGGCGTCGTCCTCGAGGGCGCCGGCGGTGAAGAGATCGAGGGCGCCCTCGATCTTGCGGACCGAGTTTGCCGGGCTCCGCGAGCCGGCCAGCTCGGCGTGGAGACGTGTCTCGCCGAAGCGCTCGGCCGCCGGCCCGCCGGCCTCGGTGATGCCGTCGGTGACGGCGACGAGCTGTTGGCCCGGACGGACAGCGGCACGCTCGAGGTTCCAGGTGGCGTCGCCGAAGGCGCCGAGCACCGGGCCCGCCTCGGCGACCTCGGTGACGGCGTCACCGTCGACGAGCAGCGGCGGCAGGTGGCCGGCGACCGCCAGGCGGACCGGCTGCGCGGAGTCGGGGGAGAGCGCCAGGAGGACGACCGTGCAGAGGGCCCCGTCCTCGCGCGCCAGCAGAGCGCTGTTAAGGGTCGAGAGGGCGACGATCGGGTCACCGCTGAGCCAGGCCGCGGTGCGCAGCGTGTAGCGGGCCTGGGCGGTGATCGCGGCGGCGCGGGCACCGTGGCCGGTGACGTCGCCGATCACCAGCATCCAGCCGCCGGCGATCGGGAAGGCGTCGTAGAAGTCACCGCCGACCTCGTTCTCGGCCCCGGCCGGCCGGTACATCGCCGCCGCGGCCCAGCCGGGGATGTCCGGCAGCGGCGGCGGCATCAGCCCGCGCTGCAGGGTCGCGGCGATCTCCGCTCGTTCGCGCTGGACCTTCTCGAGGTCGGCGAAGAGGCCGGCGTTGTCGAGCGCCAGGGCGACGCGGCCGGAGAGGACGCGGGCGAAGCGGGCGTCGTGGCGGTGGTAGCGGCGATGGGACCAGGCGGTGCCGAGCGTCACCGTGCCGATCAGGCGGCCGCGAGCCCGCAGCGCGGCGGTGACGGCCGAGCGCATGCCCAAATCGCGCAGCGCGTCGAGGTCTTCGGGGTCGTGGGCCAGCTCGCGCAGGTCGGCCTCCCGCATCCGCTCGATGAAGCGCGGCTCCAGCGAGCTCCCGTCGCCGGCGGCCATCATCGGCTTCGGGAACGACGGCTCGCGGTTGGCCAGCCAGAGCTCCGCCTCCGGGCCGCCCCCCTCGCTGGCCCGGGCGGCGACCCGTTCGACCTCGCCCTCGGAGATCACGTCGACCATGCAGAAGTCGGCGGCGGCGGGCACGAGGACGTCGCAGATCGCCTCCAGAGTCGCCGGCAGGTCATCGGCGCCGTCGGAGACCCGGGCGATTTCGTCGAGCATCGCGAAGCGGCCGGCTTCACGCCGCGCCCGCAGCAGCGAGACGGTGAGCAGGGCCAGGGCCGCCAAGGCAACCACTACGCCGATAAACGCGGTCCAGTCCATCCCTTCCTTCCCGTCTGCAAAAGATTGAGCTTCCTACCTAAAATAGAGTAACCCCTGGGAAGAGGTGTCGCAAGCGGCCTCTGGCCCCTGCCCTAGCATCCGCGGCGATGAGGACCGCCGCCAGAGCAGCGATCGCCGCCGCGACGGCAGTGGCCCTCGGCGTCCTCCTTGTCACCGCGATCGGCCCGGCCCAGGCCTCGCCCGCGGCGAGCACCAGCAGCGCCCGGCCGCCGATCGCCAAATGGGCGATTCCCTTCGGCGCCAAACGCAAGGCCGAGATGGCCGCCTACTCCGAGCGCCACTACGGCGAACACGAGTGGCGCCTGCGTCACCCGCGGGTGATCGTCGAGCACATCGCCGTGACCGGCAGCGCCGCCGGCGTCTACAACACCTTCGCCTCCGACACGCCGGACGTCGAGCTCGGCGAGCTGCCCAACGTCTGCTCGCACTTCGTGATCGGCGCCTCGGGGCGGATCTTCCAGCTCGTCAACCTGCGGACCCGCTGCCGGCACACCGTCGGCCTCAACTGGACCGCGATCGGGATCGAGCACGTCGGCTACGCCGACTCCGACCTGCTCGGCAATCCCCACGAGCTGGGCGCCTCGCTGCGCCTGACCCAGTACCTGCGCTGCCACTTCGGGATCGAGGTGAAGAACGTGATCGGCCACGCCGAGAGCCTCAGCTCGCCCTTCCACAGGGAGCTGGTGCCGAGCCTGCGGACCCAGACCCACGGCGACATGGTCCACTCCTCGATGCGCGTCTACCGCAAGCGGCTGCGACGTCTCGGGCCCTGCTGAGGCCACCGGGATAGACTCGCGGCGATGAGCGAAGTGATCGAAGAGGGCTTCAAAGAGGGCGACAAGGTCTGGGTCCAGGACTCCGACGGTCGCCATCACCCGGGGATCTTCGTCGGCAACAACGAAGCCGCCGGCTGGTTCGGCGGCGGCCCTAGCGCCTACGTCGCCCACCCCGAGGCCCACCAGGCCGAGGTGGTCTCGATCTTCCGCATCACCCCGCGCGACGAGTAGCGCGCGACCGGCCCTCAGGAGTCAGGAACCGGTACGAGGACCGGCCTCGGTCCGCCGCGGCGCGTACCGGTAGCCGACGCCGCGCACCGTCTCGACCGGGTCGAGCCCGGCGGCGTCGCCGAGCTTGCGGCGCAGGTAACAGACGTAGAGCTTGACCTCGTCGCGGTCGCGGATCCGGTCGCCCCAGACCATGTCGAGCAGCTGATCGTGGCCGAGCACCCGGCCCGGGTTGGCGGCGAAGGCGGAGAGCATCCGGAACTCGGTCGGGGTCAGCTCGACCGCGGTGCCGAGCACCTCGACCCGGTGGCGGGCGTGGTCGATGTGGACGAAGTCGTCGTCGAGCACGGCCGGCGGTTCCTGGCGCGACTGGCGGGCGCGGCGCAGCAGGGCCTCAATCCGGGCAAACATCTCCTCGTCGGAGATCGGCATGGTGACGCAGTCGTCGGCACCGGCACGCAGGCCCCGTACCCGCTCGCGGCCGTCCTCCGCGGTGACGGCGACGATCGGGACGTCACTCAGCTCGCGGATCGTCTGCAGCACGCCGAGGCCGTCGGTGTCGGGCAGCTCGAGGTCGAGGACGACGACGTCCGGGTGCTCGAGGTAGAAGGCCCGCAGCCCGTCGCCCCCGTCGCCGGCACGGACGAACTCGATCCCGGCGCCGCTGAGCGTCTCCCCGAGGGAGCGCTGGGCGACCGAGCCGGCGCCGATCAGCAATGCCTTGCGGACTGCCTCGCCCAACAGGTCTCCTCTCTCCCGTAAGCGGAAAGAAAATCCACTTACTCAAACTGTTTTACGACTGTGACAGAACACCGTGTCGTTTATGAGCCTTCCCGTTCGTCGCCCCATTGAGAGGGCGATAGAACTGCCCCGACGAGACACGACAAAGACAGCGGAAAAGGAGTGGCCATTATGCGATTCATGATGTTCATGTACCCCGGGCTCGAGGAAGAGGAGTGGACGCCGTCGGCAGAGGGCGTGGCGGCGATGGGCCGCTACAACGAGGAGCTGCGCAAGGCGGGGATGCTGCTCTCGCTCGACGGCCTTCATCCGCCCGGCGAAGGCGCGTCGGTCTCCTTCTCGGACGGCGGGACGACGGTCACCGACGGCCCCTTCACCGAGGCCAAGGAGGTCGTCGGCGGCTACTGGCTGATCCAGGCTCGCTCCACGCAGGAGGCGGTCGAGTGGGCGAGCCGCTGCCCGGGCGAGAACTGCCGAGTCGAAGTGCGGCGCGTGTTCGAGCTGGAGGACTTCCCGCAGGACGTGCAGGACGCCCTGGAGCAGGGCTAGGGCGATGGGCGAGGCCGATGCCAGGGTCGCGGTCGAGACGGTCTGGCGGATCGAGTCGGCCCGGCTGATCGCCGGGCTGGCGCGGATGGTCCGCGACGTCGGCCTCGCCGAGGACCTCGCCCAGGACGCGCTGCTGGCGGCGATCGAGCGCTGGCCACGGTCGGGCGTCCCGGACAACCCGGGCGCCTGGCTGATGGCCACCGCCAAGAATCGGGCGATCGACCTGATGCGGCGCGACGCGACCTTCCAGCGCAAGGGCGAACAACTGGCCCACGAGGTCGGGATCCACTTCGCCCTCGAGCGGGCCGACTTCGAGGCGGCGCTCGACGACGAGGTCGGCGACGACCTGCTCGGGCTGATGTTCATCTGCTGCCACCCGCTGCTCTCCCCCGAAGCCCGGGTGGCGCTGACCCTGCGGCTGCTCGGTGGCCTCTCGACGGCCGAGATCGCCCGCGCCTTCCTCGTCCCGGAGACGACGGTCGCGCAGCGGCTGGTGCGGGCGAAGCGGACCCTGCGCGACGCCCGGGTCCCGTTCGAGGTCCCGGCCGGAGCGGAGCTCCGGGTGCGACTGCCCTCGGTCCTGGAAGCGATCTACTTGGTCTTCAACGAGGGCTACACGGCCAGCTCCGGCGAGGACTTGATCCGGCCGGCGCTCTGCGAGGAAGCGCTGCGGCTGGGGCGGATCCTCGCCGAGCTCGCCCCCGCCGAGCCGGAGGCGCACGGGCTGATCGCGCTGCTGGAGATCCAGGCCTCGCGCGGCGGCGCCAGGCTCGGGCCCGGCGGCGAGCCGGTGCTGCTGCTCGACCAGGACCGCTCGCGCTGGGACCCGCTGCTGATCGTCCGCGGCCGGGCGGCGCTGGAGCGGGCCGAAGCGCTGCCGGGCCCGCTCGGCCCCTACGGCCTGCAGGCCGCGATCGCCGCCTGCCACGCGCGGGCGCTGCGGGCCGAGGAAACCGACTGGGTCAAGATCGCCGCCCTCTACGACGCCCTCTCGCAGCTGACCCCGTCGCCGGTTGTCGAGCTCAACCGGGCGGTGGCGCTGGGGATGGCCTTCGGCCCCGAGGTCGGCCTGGAGCTGGTCGACCGGATCGGCGAGGAGCCGGCGCTGCGCGAGTACCACCTGCTGCCCAGCGTCCGCGGCGACCTGCTCGCCAAGCTCGGCCGGAGCTCGGAGGCCGAGGCCGAGTTCCGCCGCGCCGCGGCACTGACGGAGAACGACCGCGAGCGCGAGCTGCTGGAACGGCGAGCGAACGAGGCAACGAACCGTCCCTAAGCCATCCGCGGTTCCTTTTGCACGTATTTCGTGCAAAAGGAACCGCAGGTCAGGAAGTGAGGCGGCGCATGCCGTCGGCCTCGAGGCGCAGCATGCGCCAGTCGTCGAGGCGGGTGGCGCCGAGGCCGGCGTAGAAGTCCAGCGCCGGCTCGTTCCACTCCAGGGCGCACCAGTCGAGGCGCACGTGGCCGCGCTCGAGGGCAAGGGCCGCGAGGTGCTCCATCACCGCCAGGCCGATGCCGCCGCGGCGGTGCTCGGGCCGGACGTAGACGTCCTCGAGCCAGATGCCGGAGCGGCACTCGAAGGAGGAGAAGGTGGTGAAGAAGATCGCGTAACCGACTGTCTCGCCGCCGGGGGTCTCGATCAGCAGCGCCTCGGCGGCGCGCTGCTCGAAGAGCGTGCGGCGCAGGACCTCGGCGTCGCCGCGAACCTGGTCGGCGAGTTTCTCGTAGCCGGCGAGCTCGAGGATCAGCCCGAAGAGCAGATCGGCATCCGCTTCGGTTGCGGCGCGGAGCGAGAACTCGGCGGCGGTCGACATCGGCACCGACCCTATCCAGCCGCCCTCGTGGGCAGGCGTCAGAGAACTCGGCCCGCCGTCCCTCTAGGCTGACGGGGATGGAGACGATCGACGAGCTGATCGCCAACAACCGGGCCTTCGCCGAGCCGCTGCCCGAGCAGCACCTCGACGTCCACCCCAGCCGCCAGCTGGCGATCGTCACCTGCATGGACTCGCGGCTCGACGTCTTCGCCGCGCTCGGCCTGGCCGACGGCGAGGCGCACGTGCTGCGCAACGCCGGCGGCGTCATCACCGACGACGTGATCCGCTCGCTGGCGATCTCCCAGCGCAAGCTCGGGACCCGCGCGGTGATGCTGATCCACCACACCGACTGCGGCATGGAGAAGGTCACCGACGACGGCTTCCGGGCCGAGCTGCAGGACGCGACCGGCGTCGCCCCCGCCTTCGCGATCGAGTCCTTCGCCGACGTCGAGGGCGACGTCCGCCAGTCGATCCTGCGTGTCCGCCGCTCCCCCTTCCTGCTCCATCGCGACCAGGTGCGGGGCTTCGTCTACGACGTCGACACGCACCGGCTCGACGAGGTCGCGGTCGACCTCGAGCCCTGAGCGTGGCGACCACCTCCCCCTACGGCTCCTGGAGCTCACCGATCGACCCCGCGGTCGTCGCCCGCGCCGGGCGGCGACTGGGGACGGCCGCGCTCGCCACCGACGGGGCGGCCTGGTGGGCCGAGGGCAAACCGAGCGAGGGCGGGCGCGTCGTGCTGATGCGACGGGCGCCGGGGGGCGAGCCGGAGGTCGTCACCCCCGAGGGCTTCTACGTGCGGACGCGGGCCCACGAGTACGGCGGCGGCGCCTGGCACCTGGCGGCCCCCGACCTCGTCCTCTTCGCCAACTTCGCCGACCAGCGCCTGTACCGCCAGCGGCTCGGCGAGGCGCCGGTGGCGATCACCCCCGAGCCGGCGACCGAGGCCGGGCTGCGCTACGCCGACTTCCGCCTCAGTCCCGACGGCGTCACCGTCGTCTGCGTCCGCGAACTGCACGGATCCGGGGAAGCCGAGAACCAGATCGTCTCGCTGCCGCTCGACGGCTCGTCCGAGCCGACGGTGCTCGCTTCGGGCCGTGATTTTTACTCCTTCCCGCGGCTCAGCAGCGACGGCGGCATGCTGGCCTGGACCTGCTGGGATCACCCGAACATGCCCTGGGACGGAACCGAGCTGTGGATCGCCTCGCTGGCCGAGCCGGAGGAAGCGATCCTCGTCGCCGGCGGCAACAGCGAGTCGATCTTCCAGCCCGAGTGGGACGCGGAGGGCGGGCTCTGCTTCGCCTCCGACCGCGACGGCTGGTGGAACCTCTACCGCTCCGGGGCCGAGGGGGTCGAGCAGCTGACCGCCGAGCGGGCCGACATCGGCCACCCGCAGTGGCTCTTCGACGGCTCCACCTACGCGCTGCTCGACGACGGCTCGATTGCCTGCGTGCGCTGCGAGCGGGGCGAAGAACGGCTCTTCCTCCGCGACCCCGGCGGCGGCCCGCTGCGCGACCTCGGCCTGCCCTTCACCGCCTTCGGCTGGCCCTCGCTCTCGGCCCAGGGCAGCCGCATCGCCTTCACCGCCTCGAGCCCGGCGAGCGAGGCCGCGGTCGTCCTCTACGACCTCGCCGGCGGTGAGCTGGAGACGGTGCGGACGAGCAGTGACGAGTCGATCGACCCGGCCTTCGTCTCGACCCCGCGGGCGATCGAGTTCCCGACCAGCGGCGGCGCCACCGCTTACGGCTTCTACTACCCGCCCACCAACGCCGAGTTCGCCGGCCCGGAGGGCGAACTGCCGCCGCTGATTGTGCAGAGCCATGGCGGCCCGACCTCGCACACGACCCCCGCCCTGGACCGCGAGTTCAGCTTCTGGACCAGCCGCGGGATCGGCGTCGTCGACGTCAACTACCGCGGCTCCAGCGGCTACGGCCGGCCCTACCGCGACGCCCTGCGCGGCAACTGGGGGATCGTCGACACCGACGACTGCATCGCCGCCGCCCAATTCCTCGCCGCCAGTGGCGAGGTCGACGGCGAACGGCTGGCGATCCGCGGTGGCAGCGCCGGCGGCTACGCGACCCTCTGCGCCCTCGTCTTCCACGACGAGTTCGCGACCGGGGCCAGCTACTACGGCGTCGCCGACGCCGAGACCCTGGCCAGCGACACCCACAAGTTCGAGTCGCGCTACCTCGACAGCTTGATCGGGCCCTATCCCGAGCGCGCCGACCTCTACCGCGAGCGCTCGCCGATCAACTTCGTCGAGCAGCTGCGAGCGCCGGTGATCCTCTTTCAGGGCCTCGAGGACGAGGTCGTGCCACCGAGCCAGTCGGAGACGATGGTCGCGGCGCTGAAGGCCAACGGCGTCCCCCACGCCTACCTCGCCTTCGAGGGCGAGCAGCACGGCTTCCGCCGCTCCGAGACGCAGATTCTCTGCCTCGAAGCGGAGCTCTACTTCTACGGCCGCATCCTCGGCTTCGAGCCGGCCGGCGCGCTGGAGCCCGTCGAGATCGACGGGCTCCAGGCCGGCTGAGCCAACCGCGTCGGGTTATTTCCCGGCGGCGGCTTTTTTCGCGCCTTTGGCTTTCGCCGCTTTTTTCGCGGCTTTCGGTTTGGCACTGGCTTTCGGCTTCGCGGCGGCTTTCGCTTTCGCCGGAGCTTTCGCTTTCGCGGCGGCCTTGGGCTTGGCGGCAGCTTTCGGCTTCGCCGCGGCTTTTGCTTTCGCTTTTTTCGCCGGTTTCGGTTTCGAGCTCGAGCGGCGCAGAGCCGCCGGGACGACCTCGATCGCGACCGCGCTGGAGAGCGACTTGATCTGACCCTCCAGCGTCTTCGCCAAGCGCTCGACGTCGCGGCGGATGTCGCTCGCCAGCTTGGCGGTCTCGCTGTCGCCGACCTTGGTCGCGAAAGCCTCCAGGCTCAGGTAGGTCGAGATCTTCTCGTAGGCGCCGACGTACTGGTTGGTGGCGTCGCCGAGCTTCTTCTCCTGCGCGCCGCCTTTGACCGCCGGGGCTTTCTTCGGGGCGGCCTCCTGCAGCGCGCCTTTGCCGCCGAGCTTCTTGATCCGGCGCTCGAGCGCTTTGGTGTGGGTTTTGGTCTCTTTGAGAAGCTTTTTGAGACGTTTCTTATGCGGTGCTTTGACCGCCGCCTCGATCTGGCCCACCAGCGCGCTCTCGAGCTCGCGCTCCTTGGCATAGGCCGCGTTCATGTACTGGACGAGCTTCGAGTCGCGCTCGTTCGGATCACTCATATGTATGGGTCGCTCCCTTTTGGATTGTTGTCTCGCTCAGCAGCCGAGTGGCAGTCCGAGCGGCCGGTCAGCTTACGAGGCAGCTTTTCGTGCCGCCTTCAGACTTCCCTTTGGCGGGGAAGGAGTGGGCCAGCGCCTGGGCGATCAGCTGGGCGCGGGCAGCGTAGCCGGGTGAGGTGAAATGGATGCCGTCTTCGATGAACCATTCGTCTTTGACGTCGGCGGCCCAGTTGTAGATCCGCATGTTGGGATAGAGCGAACAGGCGGCGACCAGTTCTTCGTCCCATTTCTTCATGTTTTCGGCCGAGTAGGGATCGCCGGGCGGGACAATCGAGCGGACGTTGACCCACATCACCGGTTCGTCGCCGATGATGCCCATCATTTTGTCGATCCGTTCGCGCTCGCCGACGTTGGAGCCGGCGGCGACGTTGGCCGCCTCGTTGGTTCCCAGCGCCAGGACCCAGCAGCCTTTGAACCCTTCTTCCTTCGCCGCGGCGGCGACTTCCTGGGCGTTCGGTTCGCCTTCGAACTGCTCTTCGATCGAGCGCGCGCCGGAGACCTGCATGTCGACTTCTTTGGCCCCGACTTCTTCGTAGCGGGCCGGGATCCGCTGGTTTTCCAGCGGCAGGTATTCGGCCGAGTCGAGGCCCTCGGAGGTCGAGTCGCCGATGTGGATCACCGCTTTGCACGACGATTTGGTCGATTCGCTCGCCTGTTTGGCGGTCAGCGGCGGCGGTTCCGTGGTCCCGGCCGCGGTCGCTTCCTTGACCCGGGTTTCTTCGCCTTCGGCGCTGGCCGAGTTGAGCCCCGCCATCCCGGCGACGCCGATCACAAACAGCAGGCCGGCGGCGACGATCACGCCGCGCATCGGCGGCGCGAAGGTTTCCCATTTCCAGCCGACGGCGCGGCGGCGGGCGAAGAAGCGGCCGATCGCGCCGTGGCGGATCGGCTCCTCGACGAATTTCCAGGAGAGCGCCGAGATCGCGAAGATCGCCGCCACCTGCAGCGCTTTGCGCAGCAGGCTCTCCTCCTGTGGGTTCCCCGCGTGGGCGGCGGTGAGGACGATGATCGGCGTCTGCCAGAGGTAGATCGCGTAGGAGCGGACGCCGACCCAGCGCAGCGGCCGCACCCCGAGCCAGGTGCCGAGCCGGCAGGCCGGGTGGGCGAGCGGCATCAGCACCATCACCGTCGCCAGCGAGAGGACGACGAAGCCGCCCTGGTAGAGGAAGGCGGAGAACTCGCCGACCCGCCAGATCATCAGGGCGATGATCGCCAGGCCGACGACGCCCATCGCGTCGAGCGTGTTGCGCGCCTGCAGGGTGATGCGGCGGCTGAGCCGGCGGCTCGGCCAGACCATCGCCAGCGCCGCGCCGAAGAGCAGGCCGGCGGCGCGGGTGTCGGTGCCGTAGTAGATCCGCGAGGGGTCGAGGCTCGGGTGGTAGAGGACCGCCATCTCGATCGTCGAGACCAGTGCCAGCGCCAGCGTCAATATCGCCAGCCGCGGCCGCAATCCCGAGGGCGTCGGCCGCTCGCGCACGACCTTGACGCCGATCAGCAGCAGGAACGGCCAGACGATGTAGAACTGCTCCTCGACCGAGAGCGACCAGAGGTGGTTGAGCGGGCCTTCCGGGGCGAAGCGGGCGAAGTAGGAGACGTCGCCGAAGATCTGCTGCCAGTTGTTGACGTAGAAGATCGCCGAGACGACGGCCTTGCGGAACTGGTCTGGCTGGGCTGGGCCGAAGATCGTCACCCAGGCGAGGACGATCGCAAGCATCACGAACAGCGCCGGCAGCAGGCGCCGGGCGCGGGCCAGCCAGAAGCTGCCGAGCTTGATCTTGCCGCGGGCGGAGAACTGGGCCAGCAGCAGGTCGGTGATCAGGTAGCCGCTGAGGGTGAAGAAGATGCCGACCCCGAGCAGGCCTCCGGGCGCCCAGTCGAATCCGAGGTGGAAGACGATCACGGCGAGCACGGCGATCGCGCGCAGCCCGTCGAGCCCGGGCATGTAGCGCTGGTTGCGCTTAACTGGTTCGGGCATCGGTCGCCCGCATGCTACGCGCGCCGTAACCCGGAAGCGGTCGAGCCCATACGCGCCAATCGAGGAGATGAGATGCCCCCCACGTCGCCATCAACCAACCTCCCCACCCGCAGCCTCGGCGATTCGCCGCTGCAGGTCTCGCTGGTCGGGCTCGGCTGCAACAACTTCGGCTGGCGGCTGGACCAGGAAGGGACGGCGGCGGTGCTCGAGGCGGCGCTGGCCGCGGGGATCACGCTCTTCGACACCGCCGACATCTACGGCGGCGCCGGCGGCAGCGAGCTGATGATGGGCGAGGCCCTGCGCGGCCGCCGCGAGGAGTACGTGCTGGCGACCAAGTTCGGGATGTCGATGGACGGCGCCGAGGGCGTCCCCGACGTCCCGCGCGGCAGCCGCGATTACATCCGCTGGGCGATCGAGGGCTCGCTGCGCCGCCTGCAGGTCGAACGCATCGACCTCTACCAGTACCACCAGCCCGACGGGGTGACGCCGATCGAGGTGACTCTCGAGGCGCTCGACGAGCTGGTCCGCGAAGGGCTGGTGAGCGCGATCGGCTGCTCCAACTTCAGCGCCGCCGAACTGGAGGCGGCCGAGCGCGTCAGCCGCGAGCGCGGCCTCGCCCGCTTCGTCACCCTGCAGAACCATTACAGCCTGCTCGAGCGCGGGATCGAGGCCGAGGTGGCGCCCGCCTGCGAGCGCCTCGGCGTCTCGATCCTGCCCTTCTTCCCACTCGAGAAGGGATTGCTGACGGGGAAGTTCCACCGCGGCGAGCCGGCGCCCGAGGGGACTCGCCTGGCCGGCGCCGCGCAGGCCGGCAGCGAGGCGCAGTTCGATGTCGTCGAGGCGCTGGAGGCCTATGCCGAGCAGCGCGGGGCCGGGGTGCTCGACGTCGCGATCGCCGGCTTGGCGGCCCAGCCCGCGATCGGCTCGGTGATCGCCGGCGCGACCCGCCCGGAGCAGATCGCCGCCAACGTCGCCGCCCTGGGTTGGGCGCCGAGCGCCGAGGATCTCGCCGAGCTGGACCGGATCGCGCCGACGCGGCGGCCCTGAGCGACTGATCCCGTGAGCGCGGCTGAGCTTTTACCCCGTATAGCGCGGCAAAGCTCAGCCGCGTCACTGAGTACCAAGCTGTTCGGCCGCCTCTGGCGCTGGTAGGTTCCCCATCGTGGATCTCGTCCATACCTCCGGCAGGAAGAAGAGCCTCGCTGCGATTCTCGCGCTGGCGGTTGCCGCGGCGCTCGTCTGCATCGCCCTGAACGCCTCGGCCGCACCGGCCGCGACGGCCGCTGCCTGCCCCAGCTTCCGCGTCCTGCACAACGATCGCATCGGCCCGGCCAACCTGCCGGCCGGCAGCTACGAAGTCGCCCCGACGGCGGGTTCCGGTCTCACCTGCGCCAGCGCTTCGGCGCTCTTCACCCGCTTCCTCGAGGACTACGACGGCGTCCTGCCAGCTCCCTGGAGGGTGATCGGGCAGGGTCCCGGCAAGGCCTCTTTCGCTCGCGGCAACCGCGTCGGCTTCACGGTCGCACGCACCGGCGGCGGCGAAGAAGAAGGCAACAACCCGAGCATCGGCGTGCTCTGCCCCGGGACCTACACCGTCAATCACCGCACGGTCGTCGGACCCCTGGCCTTCAACCGCGGCCGGTACCTGGTCTACATCCCGGCCGGCTCGGGGATCACCTGCCGCCGCGCCTCCGTCCTCTTCACCCGTTTCCTCGGCCAGCCCGGCGGGCGCCTGCCCTTCCCCTGGCGGGTCATCAACCAGACGGCGACGTTCTACAAGCCGTCCAATCCCACCCGCTCCGCGTTCCGCCTCGAGCCGTTCGCCGGCTCCTGAGCTGAGCTTCTCCAGCCGCAGTTCGGCGGCGACCGCCTCCTCACTGCTGGCCTGACGCGTCCCGGGCGGGGACTTGGATACTTGTATCCTGGCCTATGGCCTCGGTCATCTCGCTCGATCGCTCCAAACGGGGTGGCTCCACCCCGACCCGGGTGCAGGTCTACGTAGCGCTGCGCGACGCGATCGTCCGCGGCCGGCTGGAGCCGGGCCAGCGGCTCTCGGAGAACGTGCTAGCCGGCGAGATGGGGATCAGCCGCACCCCGATCCGCGAGGGCCTGAGCCTGCTGCGCGAGGACCGGCTGGTCGAGACGGTGCCGCAGCTCGGCAGCTTCGTCGCCCGGGTCAACGCGGTCGCGATCGGCGATGCCCAGTTCATCCGCGAGGCGCTCGAGTGCGCCGCGATCCGGCTCACCGCCAAGGTCGCCGGCGAGGCCGACATCGCCGAGCTCGAGGAGAACCTGCAGGCACAGCTACGGGCGCTCGAGGACGGCGACCTCGACGCCTTCTACCTGCTCGACGACAGCTTCCACCGCAGCCTCTGCGACCTCAGCGGCCACGTCACCGTCTGGACCGTCAGCGAGCGGGCCAAGGCGCACCTGAACCGGATCCGCCGCCTCAGCCTGGGGATGCCGAACTACCTGGAGGAGATGATCGCCGAGCACCACCAGGTGCTCGATGCGGTTGCCGCCAACGACCCGGACCTGGCCGAGTCACACCTCCGCGCCCACCTGCGGACGGTCCTGCGCGAGGTGCCGCGGATGCGGGCCGAACACCCCGACTACTTCGATCAGCCCGCGGACGCCTGAGGCATCGGGGGCCGACCGACTTCGTCGTCGCTAGGCGGCGACGGGGACCCGGTGCTCGTCGGTCCGCGCCTCACGCTTGGCCTGAACAGCCGACAGCGCGCGGCCGAAGGAGGTTCCCTCGGTGAGCGGGTCGGACCCGTACATCGCCTCGCGAATCGCGGCGACGGCCTGCTTCTGATTGAGGCCCTCGGCCGTGCCGGCGGGGCTCCCGTTCTCGTAAGTCGTGATCTTCCAGCTTGAGTTCGTCATCTCGGCTCCAGATTGGATTGCTTGTATACAAGTATCCCGAGATCCGAACAAACGTTTGTGAGGGGGCTCACAGAGTGAGCAACGTCACGCTTATCCCTTCTCCGAAAGAGGTCAACGTCACGCTCTTGGCGTTTTTGATGTATTAGGTACTAGCAATACCTATATAGGAACAGATCTGTATAGGGTTTCTCGCGCAATCGCGACTGGGGGAGGATCCATGCGGAAGTACCTGGCGATCGTCATCGCCATCTTCGTACTGGCTGTAACCGCGGCTCCAGCATCGGCCAGCCGAGATAAGGACTGTTCGGACTTCCCGACGCACAGAGCGGCGCAGCGGTGGTTCAAGCATCACCATCCGAGGTTGGACCCGAGCAGACTCGACGCCGATCACGATGGAATCGCTTGCGAGGACCTGCCGTGAGATACGACTCGGGTGAGCCGGCCGGAGCCTAGGCGCTAAGCAGCTCGAGGGCGAAGGGGGTGCCCTCGGAGTCGCGGCAGATCGACCAGCGCTCGCCGGGGTGGATGATCGCGCCGCCGAACTCGGTGACCTTCTCGAGCGTGGCGCTCATGTCGGCGATGCCGAAGTAGGGGAGCGAGCCGGTGTCGCCGGGGCCCCTCCCCCGCTCGTGGATCCCGAACCGCATCCCGTCCTCCTCGTGGACCCAGCCCTGGCCGGCCTCGGCGGGGCGGGGCGCGGGGTCGACGGCGAGGACGGCGCGCCAGAAGCGCAGGGCGCGCTCGGGGTCGTCGGCGGGGAACTCGATCAGCGGCGTGCTCATCGGGTCAGTATCACTGCTCGTTGAGCCGCTCGGAGCCGGGCAGGCCTTCGCGGCCGAGGAAGGAGCTCTCGGCGCCGATCAGCTGCTCGAGCTCACCGCGGTCGAGGAAGATGCCGTGGCACTTGGTGCACTGCTCGATCGTGACCCCGTTGCGTTTGTGGGTCCGCATCGGCGCCTGGCATTTGGGGCAGGTCATCGCCCTACAAGTTAGCCATCGCGGGTCAGCCGCCCGTAAGCGTCGGGGCGCCGGGTGCCGAGGAAGGGGAAGAGCTCCAGCCAGTCGCGGCGCTGGTCGAGGTCGAGGTCGGCGACGATCACCGCCGGTTCGTCGCGCGGGGCCTGGACGAGGACACGGCCGTAGGGGTCGGAGATGAAGGAGGAGCCGTAGAAGCGCAGCGGCGCCTCCTCACCGGTGCGGTTGACGGCGACCATGAAGACGCCGTTGGCGATCCCGTTGCCGACGATCACCTGCTGCCAGAGCGGCTGGGTGTCGAACTCCGGGTGGTCGGGCTCGGAGCCGATCGCGGTCGGGTAGATGAGGACGTCGGCGCCCTCGAGGCTGTAGGCGCGGGCGACCTCGGGGAACCACTGGTCCCAGCAGGTCGGCAGCCCCAGCTGCGCCTCGCCCAGCTTCAGCAGCGGGAAGGGGTTCTCCTCGGCGGGGCCGGGCCGGAAGTAGCGATCCTCGTGGTAGCCGGCGGTGACCGGGATGTGGAGCTTGCGGGTGCGGGCGAGGAGGCTGCCGTCGGGGGCGACGACGATCGCGGTGTTGTAGCCGAGCCCGTCCTCGGCCTCCTCCCGCTCGTAGAGCGAGGCGTGGATATGGGCGCCGGTCTCGGCGGCGAGCTCGGCGGCGAAGCGATGCGTCGGGCCGCCGGGCAGCTCCTCGGGCGCGGCGCCGACGGCGTCCGGGCCGGCCGGGTCGACGGCGAAGTAGCGGCTCAGGGTCAGCTCCTGCAGGCAGATCAGCCGAGCGCCCTCGGTGGCGGCGAGCCGGACCGCGGCTGCCAACGCCTCGCGGTGCTCGACCGGGTCGGGGCGCCAGCGCTCCTGCACCGCCGCGATCCGGAAGGGCGCCCGCTGGGCGGTACGCGTGCGAGCGGGCGAGCCCTCAACCTCCGGCGCCGCTATCACCCGGATCTCCGCCATCCCGACCGACTTTAGTCCCCGCCGCCCGGGGGTGTCTGAGCTAAGACCCCCGTATCGGGGGTGGAAACTCAGACACCCCTGGGGTGAGGCGGCTGGTGGGGGACAATGGCTGGTGTGAGCGCGACGCTGGAGTCAACGCCTGCCGCTGACGGCTTTCGGATGCCGGGCGAGTTCGAGCCGCACTCGGGGTGCTGGATGCTCTGGCCCGAGCGGCCTGACAACTGGCGGCTGGGGGCGAAGCCGGCGCAGGCCGCCTACGCGGCGGTGGCGACGGCGATCGCCGCCTCGGAGCCGGTGACGATGGGGGTCTCCGACCGGCAGTTCGAGCACTGCCGGGCGCTGCTGCCGGGGTCGGTCCGGGTCGTCGAGCTCGCCAGCGACGACGCCTGGGTGCGCGACACGGGCCCGACCTTCGTCGTCGATGGCGCCGGCGGCCGGCGCGGCGTCGACTGGCGCTTCAACGCCTGGGGCGGGTTGAGCGGCGGCCTCTACTTCCCCTGGGACCGCGACGAGCGGGTCGCCGCCAAGGTGCTGGAGGTCGAAGGCACCGACCGCTACCGGGCGCCGATCGTGCTCGAGGGCGGCTCGATCCACGTCGACGGCGAGGGCACGGTGCTGGTGACCGAGGAGTGCCTGCTCAACCCCAACCGCAACCCGGAGCTCTCACGCGAGCGGATCGAGGCGGCACTGCACGATTACCTCGGCGCCGAGAAGGTCGTCTGGCTCGGCCAGGGGGTCGTCGACGACGAGACCGACGGACACGTCGACAACCTCGCCTGCTTCGCCCGCCCCGGGGTCGTGCTGCTGACCTGGAGCGAGGACGAGTCGGACCCGCAGCACGAGGTCTCACGCGACGCGCTAGCCCGCCTGGAAGCCGCCGGCGACGCCCGCGGCCGCCGCTTCGAGGTCGTCAAGCTCCCCTCCCCCGGCCCGCTGACGATCAGCGCCGAGGAGGCTGCCGGGGTCGACAGCGCCGCCTCCAGCGAGCCACGCCAGGCGGGCGAACGGCTCGCCGGGTCCTACGCCAACTTCTACCTCGGCAACGAGCGGATCGTCTTCCCGCTGCTCGACGAGCGCTGCGACGGGCAGGCCGAGGAGGCCCTCCGCGGCTGCTTCCCGGAGCGGGAGGTGGTCGGCGTGCCGGCGCGGGAGATCCTGCTCGGCGGCGGCAACATCCACTGCATCACCCAGCAGGTACCGGCGACCCGCTGAGCGCGAGCCGCAGCCCTCGGGCTCCGGCAGCGACGCTCAGCTCGACCGGCCGGGCGCGTTCGGCAGGTGGCGGGCAAGCCACTCGCGGGCCGCGGTCGCGGTGCGCGGCAGGTCCTCGCCGTCGTGCTCCGCCAGACGGGCGGCGTTGCGCAGGGTTGCCTCGCCGAGCTGGGAGACGTACTCGCGCGCCTGCTCCTTGCGCTTGGCCAGCAGCAGGCCGGCATCGGGCGCGTCGCCGAACGCTGCCGCCTTCTCCTCCGGGCTCGGCAGGTGGGCGCTGAACGGGAGCGCCTCGATCTGCGGCCGGTCATCGCGGGCCTGGCCGCGATTGAAGGCGACTTCAAGCGAGGGCGCCACGGCGTCGCGCCCGGTCAGCGCCGGCCCAAGGTCGAAGCGGTCACGCAGGGTGCGCAGGACCGACGTGGTGTGGAAGGTGTCGGCGATCACCGTGCCCCGCTCGGTATACGGAGAGACGACGATTGCCGGGACGCGAACGCCGAAGCGGTCGAAGGCGAAGCCCTGCTCGCCGGGCGCCTCGTCGGGGATCGGCGCGGGTGGCGGCGGCACGTGGTCATAACAGCCGCCGTGCTCGTCGAAGAGCACCAGCAGCGCCGTCGACTCCCACTGCGGCGAGTTGCGGACGGCCTCGTAGATCCGCGCCAGCAGCCGCTCTCCGGCGCGGATGTCGGTCGGCGGGTGGTAGTCGTCGAGTTCGCCGAAGAGCATGTTCGGCTCGACCCAGGAGTAGGCGGGCAAGCTGCCGGCGGCGGCGTGGGCGAAGAAATCCTCGCGATCGACCGCATGGCTCTTCCACATCTCGATGTGATGGAGGCCGGCGAGGTTGATCGCGCAATCGGGGACCACCTGGCTGCGGTCGAAGTAGACCCGCCAGTCGACCCCCGCCTCCGTGCAGAGGTCGAAGAGGTTGGGCATCCGCTGGTCCCAGGCGTAGTTGAGAATCGCCTCGTTGTCGAGCTTTCCCATGCTCGTGGCGCCGTGGTAGAAGGAGCGGTTGGGGAAGGTGCAGGTCGGCACCTCGCAGAACCAGCGGGTGAAGACCGCGTACTCCTGGGCCAGGGTGTTGATCACCGGCGCCGTGCGCGGCTCGAAGACCCGGCCGACCGTCGCCATCTCCGCCGCCGTCGGCTCGCGCTCCTTCTCCCAGCGGAAGTTGCCGTAGAAGTCGAGCGCGAAGCCGTCCATCGTCGCGGCGCGGCCGTCGGCGGGAGCGTTGTAGGGGGCCGCCATGAAGTCGGGGAAGAGCGGGTAGGCGGCGCGGCCGAGGTTGCTCGCCGGGTCGTAAGCGCCGAAGAGCTGGGTGTTGACGTTGCCGAAGCCCTCGCCCGGGTCCGGCAGCGGGTCGTGCGGCTGCGCATCGGGCCTGACCGCGACCGTCCCGCCCGGATAAGGCAGCTCGATCTGGCGCCCGCGCAACCCATCCCGCTCGTCGATGTGAGGCAGATGCCCGAGCAGCGAGTCGAACGAGCGATTCTCGAACATGACGACGACCCACTGCTCGATCCGCTCCATTGCGGCGCGATCCTACGAGAGCGGCACGACGTGATCGGGGCGACTAGGCTCGCAACCGCGGTACCGGCAAAAGGGAGCGGGAAAGGGGAATCGTGAAACTGGTGATCGGCATCGTCCGGCCCGAGAAGGCGAACGACGTGCTCGAGGCGCTCTACCGCGCCGAGGTGCGGGGAGTCTCGATGAGCCGCGTGCAGGGGCACGGCGGTGAGCTGGAACGGGTCGAGACCTACCGCGGCACGACGGTGCAGATGGGGCTGGCGGAGAAGGTCCGCTTCGAGATCGCCGTCTCCGACGAGTTCGTCGACCCGACCGTCGAGGCGCTCTGCGAGGGCGCCCGGACCGGCGACGTCGGCGACGGCAAGATCTTCGTCGTCCCGCTTGAGCGGGCGGTGCGGATCCGCACCGGCGACACCGACATGGGCGCCGTCACCCCGGTGGATAAGTGATGGGCCAGGCGACGATTGCCGCGGTCTCCCAGATCGACACCGGCGACACCGCCTGGATGCTGATCGCCACCGCGCTGGTGCTGATGATGACCCCGGCCCTGGGCCTCTTCTACGCCGGCCTGGTGCGCTCGAAGAACACCCTCAACACCTTCATGATGTGCGTCGCCGCGATCGCCGTCGCGGTCGTCACCTGGGCGGCGGTCGGCTACTCGCTCGCCTTCGACGGCGACGGCGCGATCATCGGCGGCTTCGGCAACGCCTTCCTCAGCGGCGTCGACTTCCTGCCGCGCGAAGGGACGACGATCCCGGAGCTGGTCTTCTTCGCCTTCCAGGCGACCTTCTGCATCATCACCGTCGCCCTCGTCTCCGGCGCCGTGGTCGAGCGGATGCGGTTCGGGGCCTTCCTCGTCTTCGCGGCGCTGTGGTCGGTGCTGGTCTACGCCGTCCTCGCTCACTGGGCCTTCGGCGGCGGCTGGCTGCAGGCGGGCGGCACGCTCGACTTCGCCGGCGGCGTGCCGGTCGAGATGGGGTCGGGATTCTCGGCCCTGGCGGCGGCGCTGGTCGTCGGCGCCCGCAAGGACTACGGCCGCCAGGCGCTGCTCCCCCACAACGCGATGTACGTGCTGCTCGGCGCCGGCCTGCTCTGGTTCGGCTGGTTCGGCTTCAACGGCGGCAGCGGCTTCTCGACCGGCGACCCGAGCGTGCTGGCCTTCACCAACACCCTGCTCTGCCCCGCCTGCACCCTGGTCGTCTGGTTCACCCTCGACCTCGTCCGAGGCCACAAAGTGACGGCGATCGGGGCGGCGACGGCGATCGTCGTCGGCTGCGTCGCGATCACCCCGGCGGGCGGCTACATCAGCCCCGGCTGGGCGATGCTGCTCGGCGCCCTGGCGGCGCTGCCGAGCTACGCGATCATCGTCTGGCGGACCCGGACCCGGGTCGACGAGACGCTCGACGTGCTCGCCGCCCACGGCACCGCCGGCCTCTTCGGGATCCTCTTCATCGGCTTCTTCGCCGAGGCGGCCTGGAACGGCGTCTCCGACGGCCTCTTCTACGGCAATGCCGCCCAGCTCGGCGACCAGGCGCTGGCGGCACTCGCCGCCCCGGTCTACGCCTTCCTCGCCACCTACGCGCTGCTGAAGCTGATCGGCCTGGTGATGCCACTGCGGACGACCGAATCGCAGGAGGCCGTCGGGATGGACGTGACCCAGCACGGCGAGGAGGCCTACCTGACCGGCGAGGGCGCGATCCTGATCACCGCCGAGGCGGGGATCGACGAGAAGCGCGTGGTCGCGGACCCGGCTTAGCCTGGACCGCGGATCCGGGCACGCCTGACAAGATCAAGATCACGGTGCTGAAACCGAAACAGGCCAAACCGAAGGGAGCATCGAGATGAGTGACGCAAACAGCGACAGCGGGCGGATCGCCTTCGTCCAGTCCTCCTGGCACAAAGACCTCGTCGACGAGGCGCGCGCGGCCTTCGTCACCGAACTCGGCCAGCTCGGGGTCGCCGAGTCCCGGATCGACTTCTTCGAGGTGACCGGCGCCTTCGAGATCCCGCTGCACGCCAAGCGCCTGGCCGAGAGCGGCCGCTACGCCGCGGTCGTCGCCGCCGGCCTGGTCGTCGACGGCGGCATCTACCGCCACGAGTTCGTCGCCGAAGCGGTGATCGGCGGGCTGATGCGGGTCCAGCTCGACACCGACGTGCCGGTCATCTCCGCCGTCCTCACCCCCCACCACTTCCACGAGCACGAGACCCACCGCGCCTTCTTCGCCGAGCACCTGAAGGAGAAGGGCGCCGAGGCCGCGCGAGCCTGCACCCACACGGTGGATGCGCTCGCGCGACTGCCGGTCGACAGCTGAGCCGGCGGTCCCGCGAGTCCGCACTTACGTCCGGAATGGGGACGCAAGGACGGACTCGGCTCCCTCAGGGGCTCCAATCGGTGGCCGGGTCCGAGTAGCGCAGCGAGCCCGGGGTGTCCAGCTGCTCGCCGGTCTCCAGCAGCGTCTTCAGGCCGGAGAGGATCATCATCCAACCGCCGAAGAGTTCGGAGTTGGCGCCCTCGGACAGCTGGTCGTGGGTGACGAGCAGCCGGCAGGAGTCGCCGACCGGCTCGATCTCCCAGGTCACCCGCGAGGTCCCTTCGGCCTTGACGCCCTCGCTCCAGAGCGCCCGGAAGCTCTGGACCAGGCGCCGCGGCGGCTCGACCTCGAGGTTCTCGCCGGCGGCGATCTCGACCACTCCCGGCACCCCGGAGCTGTACTGGGAGCCCGGAGCCCAGTCGGAGCTGATGCCGACGCCGAAGTTGTACTTCTTGCGCAGCTCGTCGTCGGTGATCGCCTCCCAGAGGCGCTCGGGCGTGGTCTTGATGTAGATCTCGAAGACCCCCATCGCGCGGCCGCCGACGACCTCACACTGCTCTCTCTCGCTCATCCTTCTTCCTCCTCGATGTCTTGCTTTAACTGGCTGAGGCCGGACGCCCAGGACTCGGCGTACTTGCTCACCCAGCGCTCGTAAACGAGCCGGATCGGGACGGGGTTGAGGAAGTGGAGCTTCTCGCGGCCACGGCGTCGCGTGGTCACCAGCCCCGCCTCCTCCAGCACCTTGAGGTGCTTCATCACGCCGAAGCGCGACATCGGCAGGCGCTGCTCGAGGGCGCTGAGGCTCTGCCCGTCCTGACGGAACAGCTGGTCGAGCAGCTCCCTCCGGGTCGGGTCGGCCAGCGCCTTGAAGACCTCGTCCATGGGGTGACTATAGGTGACTAAAAGGTCACATGTCAAGGTCGGTTAGGCTCTCGGCCGCGATGGAGGCCTTCATCTACGACGCCCTGCGGACGCCGATCGGGCGCTACCGCGGCGGGCTCTCGGCGGTCCGCCCCGACGACCTGGCGGCGCTGGTAATCGGCGCGATCGTCGCGCGCAGCGGGGTCGATCCGGAGCGGATCGACGACGTCTTCATCGGCGCTGCGAACCAGGCGGGCGAGGACAACCGCGACGTGGCGCGGATGGCGGTGCTGCTCGCCGGGCTGCCGGTCAGCGTCCCCGGCGCGACCGTCAACCGCCTCTGCGCCTCCGGCCTGGAGGCGGTCAACCAGGCTTCGCGGGCGATCCGCAGCGGCGACGCTCGGCTCTGCCTGGCGGGCGGCGTCGAGTCGATGAGCCGCGCCCCCTGGGTGATGCCCAAGCCCGAGACCGGCCTCGCCCGCGGCGAGCAGACGCTCTACGACTCGACCCTGGGCTGGCGGATGATCAACCCCGAGTTCGCCGACGGCGCCTACACCGAGGCGATGGGCGAGACCGGCGAGAACGTCGCCGCGGAGCGCGGGATCAGCCGCGAGGACCAGGACGCCTTCGCGCTGCGCAGCCACCAGCTCGCCGTCGCCGCCTGGGAGCAGGGCCGCTTCGAGGGCCAGATCGTCCCCGTCCCCACCCCGCCGGCCAAGCGCGGCGCCGAGCCGGGGCTGCTGGAGCGCGACGAGGGGCCGCGGGCCGACACGACGCTGGAGCAGCTGGCGAAGCTGAGGCCGGCCTTCCGCGAGGGCGGCAGCGTCACCGCCGGCAACTCCTCCTCGCTCAACGACGGCGCCGCCTGCCTGCTGCTCGGCGACGAGGAGGTTGGCGCGGAGCTGGGGATCGAGCCGCTGGCGCGGGTCGTCTCGATCGGCGTCGCCGGGGTCGAGCCGCGGCTGATGGGACTGGGACCGATCCCGGCAATCCGCAAGGCGCTCGACGCCGCCGGCCTCGGGGTCGACGACCTCGACCTGATCGAGATCAACGAGGCCTTCGCCTCGCAGGCGATCGCCTGCGAACGCGAGCTCGGCTTCGAGCGCGAGCGCTTCAACGTCAACGGCGGCGCGATCGCGATCGGCCACCCGCTCGGCTGCTCCGGCGCCCGCCTCGCCGGCGGCCTCGTCCACGAGCTGCGCCGCAGCGGCGGCCGCTACGGCGTCGCGGCGCTCTGCGTCGGCGTCGGCCAGGGCGTGGCGACGATCGTCGAGCGCGTCTAGGGCGACGCGCGCATCCGTGGTTCCTTTTGCACCAACCTCGTGCCTAACGAACCACGGTCGGAAGTAGGCTTGTGGGGATGGCTGTCGGAGCCCCCAATCCGGAAGCGCGACGATGATCGACCGCGGACGCGCCGTGGTGATCGGCGGCGGCACGATGGGGGTCGGCATCGCCTCGGCCCTGGCCCGGGCCGGGATCACCACCGAGCTGGTCGAGGTCACACAGGAGCTCGCCGACGAGGCGGTCGCCAAGGCGCGTGAGGTGATCGACGACGGCGTCGCCCGTAGCCGCATCACCCCGGGCGACGGCAAGCTGGCGAAGGAAAAGATCAGCGCCTGCGTCGGGACCGAGAACGCGACGCCGCGGCCGCGGCTGGTGATCGAGGCGGTGCCGGAGCGGCCGGAGCTGAAGCACAAGGTGCTCGCCGCCGCCGAGGCGCTGGAGCCGCAGTTGCTCGCCTCCAACACCAGCGGCATCTCGATCGACGAGCTGGCCACCGGGGTCGCCGACCCGAGCCGCTTCCTCGGCCTGCACTTCTTCAACCCGGTGCCGGCGATGCCGCTGGTCGAGGTCGTGATCGGCAGCGCCACCTCGGAGGAGACGCGCGACGCGGGCATCGCCCTGATCAAGGAGATCGGCAAGGAGACGGTCGAGGTCGGCGACTCGCCCGGCTTCGCCAGCAGCCGCCTCGGCCTGGCGCTCGGCCTGGAGGCGATTCGGATGGTCGAAAGCGGCGTCACCAGCGCCGCCGACATCGACCGGGCGATGGCGCTCGGCTACCGCCACCCGGTCGGGCCGCTGCGGCTGACCGACATGATCGGGCTCGACATCCGCCTCGACATCGCCCGCAACTTGAACCAGGCATACGGCGAGCGCTTCGCGCCGCCGCCGCTGCTGGAGCAGATGGTCGCCGAAGGCAAGCTCGGCAAAAAGAGCGGCCGCGGCTTCTACGTCTGGGAGTAGCGGCTGGGCGCACTTGCGCCGGAAAGTACGCTTGTCCGATGGCATCCCCCACGGCCCGGCCTCTCTCCGGCGCGCAGTTCGAGTTGCTCGCCAAGCACGGCGAGAAGCGGACCGCTGCCGTCGGCGAGACGCTGTTCGAGATCGGCGACCGCAGCTACGACTTCGTCGCGATCATCGAGGGCGAGGTCTCGGTCCGCGACGGGGCCGGCGAGGAGATCGTCCGCCACGGGGCCGGCGGCTTCCTCGGCGAGATGAACCTGCTCTCCGGCCAGACCGTCTTCCTCACCGCCGTGGTGACCGAGCCGATGCGCTACATCGCGGTCGAGCGCAACGTCCTCAAGCAGCTGCTGTTCGACGACAGCGGCCTCTCGGAGCTGCTGCTCTCGGCCTTCATCGAGCGGCGCGAGATGCTGCAGGCGCGGCAGGGGATCGGGATCGAGATCATCGGCTCGCGCTCCTGCGACTCGACCCGGCGGCTGACCGACTTCGCCCGCCACCAGCGCCTCCCCTACACCTGGCGCAACAGCGACGAGGACGAGGCGGCGGCGGCGCTGATCGCGGAGCTCGGCCCGGATGAGCTGCCCCTGGTCCGGATCCCCGGCGGGGCCGACATGAAGCGACCGAGCAACGGCGAGCTCTCACGGGCGCTGGGGATCGGGCTCGAGCTGGCCGAGAAGGAGGAGGTCGACCTGCTGATCATCGGCGGCGGGCCGGCCGGCCTCGGGGCGGCGGTCTACGGCGCCTCGGAGGGGCTCGACACGCTGCTGGTCGACGGCACCGTGCTCGGCGGCCAGGCCGGCACCTCGCGGCGGATCGAGAACTACCTCGGCTTCCCGGGCGGGATCAGCGGCACCGAGCTGGCCGGGCGGGCGATCACCCAGGCGCGCAAGTTCGGGGCCCGGACCGGCACCCCCTACCGCGCCCAGTCGCTGCAGCCCGGCGCCGAGCGCCACCTCGTAAAGCTCGAGGAGGGCAACGAGTTGTGGGCCCGCGCGGTGCTGCTCTCGACCGGTGCCGAATACCGCAAACTGCCGGTCGCCGACCTCGACGACTACGAGGGGATCAGTGTCTTCTACGCCGCCGGGCCGCCGGAGGCCCAGCTCTGCGGCGCCCAGCGGGTCGGCGTCGTCGGCGGTGGCAACTCGGCCGCGCAGGCGGCGGTCTGGCTGGCCCGCGGTGGCGCCCTCGTCACCCTCCTGCACCGCCGCGCCGACCTGCGCGAGACGATGTCCGCCTACCTGCTCGACGAGCTCGAGCGCTTCGGCGTCGCCATCCGCGACCGCAGCGAAGTCAGCGCCCTGCACGGCGAGGGCGGTCGCCTGGAGGCGGTCACCCTGACCGACGGCGAGCGTCTCCCCCTCTCCTTCCTCTTCCTCTTCCTCGGCGCCTCGCCCTGCACCGGGTGGCTCGGCGACGTCGTCGCCCGCGACGAGAACGGCTTCATCCTCACCGGCGACGACGCCGGCGCCGACGGCCTGCTGGAGACCAGCGTCCCCGGGATCTACGCCGCCGGCGACGTCCGCGCCGGCTCGATCAAGCGCTGCGCGACCGCGGTCGGCGAGGGAGCGACGGTGGTGCGGTTCGTGCACGAGCGGATGGCGGCGATTCCCGGGGCGGCGGTCTGAGTTGCTAGGGATCAGGCCGTGAGGGAGGGTCGGGTGGCCGTCTACCTTCGCTGGGATATTCGCCCGCAGACAACGGCAGCCGTCCGAGAGCGAGCGCTGGGGCGAATATCTAGCGCCGCTCGTACGACGGCCACTCGACCCTCCAACCGGTCCGCTCCCTGATTCAGATTCCACGGATGAGCGTTTTGTAGTTCTCAGCGCTACAAAACGCGCATCGGCGAGAGAGGGAGAGCTTCCGTCCCTTGAAGCGCTTCCTACGCCTCCGGCAACCGAACTCCGACAGCTGCCCAGGCAGTCGCCGCCGCCTCCGAGGCGTTGGACACGCCGAGCTTGGCGTAGGCGGCTTGGAGGTGCTTCTCGACGGTGCGGGGCGAAAGGCCCATCAGGCGGGCGACGTCGGGGCCGCGGCGGCCGAGGGCGATCCAGCGCAGGGCCTCGGCCTGGCGGCGGGTGAGGCCGAGGCTCTCCAGGGCGGGGACGCTGAGGCCGCTGGCGTCGGGCTCGATGACCAGCATCTCGCTGCCGCCTTCGGGGCCGCGCAGAACCCGGAGGGAGAGCAGGCGATCGCCGTCTTCGACCACCAGCGGCTCGGTCACCGGGGTGCCGGCGCCGCGCCGGGCGCTGAGCTCCTCGACCACGTCGGCGGCGAGGCGGTCGGCGGTGGCGCCGAGGCGGCCGGCGAGCAGGCGCCGGCCCGAAGGGGTCGCCATGTCGACCCGGCCGTAGCCGTCGACCACGATCACGGCGGCGCCGACGTCCTCCAGCCCCGCCTCCAGAGCGGCGATCGTCGCCTCGCGGGCGGCCGCCAGCTCGGCGTTGCGATAGGCCTGGATCAGGTGTGGGCGGGCGACGCCGAGCAGGGACACCTCCTTGTCGGAGAAGTCCTCTTCGGAACGGGTCAGGGCGAGGCCGATCACGACCGGCGGCCGCGAGGGCAGGCTCAGCGCGACCTGGAACTCGGCCCCGATCTGGCCGTAGAAATCGCGATAGACGGGCAGCTGCCGGAACTGCTCGCGGCTGAGGAAGTCGGAGATCCGGTAGGGCCGGCCGTCGCGGGTGCGGCGCATATGGTCGAGCACCGGGTTTTCGCCGGCCAACTCGACGAAGCGCTGTTCCTGGTCCGGCGTCACCTCGAGATGCGGATCGACCGTCCACCAGCTGCCGGTCGGGTTGTCGTCCATCTCGTTGTAGGAGGCGACGTCGGCGGGAACGAAGGAGCGCAGCAAGGCCGGGATCCCAGCGCGGAATTCGTCCAGCGTTTCGAAGGCGTGGGCGTTGCCGATCAGGTCCGCGAGCCGGTTGGGCATCGCGCGAGCCTAATAACTCGGTGCCGACGATGGCCAGCACCAACCGAGTGCGGCAGTCCTTTTGGTCGCTATGCGGGACAAAGGACTGCCGCGCTCCCGATCAAGTTCCGGCGGCGGCGGGCCGATGACTCCCGCAGATGGCACGGCCACGCCGCAACACCCGGGCCTGGCTCCCGCTTGCGGGGGCGGTGCTCGCCCTTGGCTTCCTCGCCTTCGCGGCCCACGCGGCACTGCACTCCGCCAACTCGCCGGGCAGCGAGTTCTTTGAAAACTGGCTCTACGAGGGGCTGCTGATCGGGGCGGCGGCGCTCTGCTTCGCGCGGGCCAAGCTGGTCGAGCGCGAGCGCGCCGCCTGGTTCACGATCGGCCTCGGGCTGGCGGTCTGGACCGCCGGGGAGATCTACTACGCGGTCGCCTTCTCCGGAGCCGCGACGGTGCCGATCCCCTCCCCCGCCGACCTCGGCTACCTCGGCTTCTACCCGATCACCTATGCCGGGCTGGTCATGCTGCTGCGGGCCCGGATCGGGACCTTCTCGGCGCCACAGTGGCTCGACGGCGTAATCGTCGGCTCCGCCCTGGCCTCGATCGTCGCCGCCCTGGTCCTGGGGCCGATCGTCGACGCCAGCACGAACGGCAGCGCCCTCGCGGTCGCCACCAACCTCGCCTACCCGATCGCCGACCTGACCCTGCTGGTCCTGGTCGTCACCGCCGCCGCCTTCACCGGCTGGCGGCCGGGGCTGAGTTGGATGATGCTCGGCGGCGGGCTGATCGTCCTCGCCATCTCCGACGGCTCCTACCTGCTCGAGTCGGCCCAGGGGAGCTACGTCGAAGGCGGCCTGCTCGACGCCGCCTGGCCGCTCGGGGCGCTGCTGATCGCGGCCGCCGCCTGGCTCGACCCCGGGCCGAAGCGGGCCGCGCCGCGAGAGGGGATCCGGCTTGCCCTGGTTCCGGCCGCCGCCGCCCTCGTCGCCGTCGGCTTGCAGTTCTACGCCAACTTCGGCCCCGTCTCGGTCCTGGCCGAGGTGCTCAGCTTGATCACCCTGCTCTGCGTCGTCGCCCGCATGGCGATGTCCTTCCGCGAGAACCAGCGGCGGCTGCAGGCGAGCATCAGCGAGTCACTGACAGACGCCCTCACCGGACTTGCCAACCGTCGCAGCCTGATGACGGACCTCGAGTCCGCCGTCAGCCGGCCGGCAGGCGCCGGCAAGCTCCACCTCTTCGCGCTCTTCGACCTCGACGGCTTCAAGGCCTACAACGACGCCTTCGGCCATCCCGCCGGCGACGCGCTGCTGACCCGTCTCGGGAGGCGGATCGAGGCCTTTGCCACCCCGCACGGCAAGGCCTACCGCCTCGGCGGCGACGAGTTCTGCCTGCTCGCCGAGGTCGCCGCCGTAGAGGTCGACGCGCTGGTTGCCGGCGCCAAGGGGGCGCTATCGGAGCGCGGCGAGGGCTTCAGCGTCTCGCCCTCGTTCGGCAGCGTCCTGCTGCCCAGCGAGGCCGCCTCCTCGGAGACGGCGCTGCAGCTCGCCGATCGCCGCATGTACGCGAACAAGAGCTCCGGCCGCAGCTCGGCGGGGACCCAGTCGCGCGACGTCCTGGTCACGGCGCTGCGCGAGCGTCAGCCTGAACTCCACGCCCACCTCAGCGATGTCGCCGGCTACGCCGCGAAGGTCGCCGCGGAGCTGGAGATGAGCGCCGAGCAGCGCGACGAGGTGATCCGGGCGGCGCAGCTGCACGACACCGGCAAGATGGCGATCCCCGACGCCCTACTGAACAAACCGGGCCCGCTCGACGAGGAGGAGTGGGAGTTCATGCGCCGCCACACCGTGATCGGCGAGCGGATCATCGCCGCGGCGCCCGCCCTCGGTCCGGTGGCGCTGCTGGTCCGCTCCAGCCACGAGCGCTGGGACGGCAAGGGCTACCCGGACGGACTCGCGGCCGAGCAGATCCCGCTCGGCTCCCGGGTCGTCGCCGTCTGCGATTCCTACGAGGCGATGGTCGCCGCCCGCCCCTACGGCGAGCAGCGCACCCCGGCCGAGGCGAAGGCAGAGCTGGAGCGCTGCGCCGGCAGCCAGTTCGATCCCGCCGTCGTCGCCGCCTTCCTCGCCGCCACGAAGGCGGAGCTCAGCCCAGACCGTGCGGGTGCAGGTGATCCTCCGCCATCCGCTTCAGCCCCACCCGATCGATCTTCCCGGTTGGGTTGAGCGGCATCTCGTCGAGGAAGACGATCTCCTCCGGCGCCTTGTACCCGATCCGCTCGCGGCAGAAGACGATCAGGTCGGCGCTGGAGGGACGCTCGGCGCCCTCCCGCACGGTCGCGTAGGCGCGCACCGTCTCGCCGTGGACGGTGTCGTGGACGCCGACGACGCCGGCCAGATCGACGGCCGGGTGCTCGACCAGGGCGCCCTCGACCTCGAAGGGGCTGATGTTGGAACCGTCGTGGACGATCACCTGCTTCTTGCGGCCGAAGAACCAGAGGTAGCCGTCCTCGTCGGCGCGGGCGAGGTCACCGGAGTCCAGCCAGCCATCGACGACGACCTCGGCGGTGGCATCGGCGGCCTCCCAGTAACCGACCATCTGACTGCGGGTGCGGATCCAGATCCGGCCGACCGAGCCGGGGTCGGCCGACTCGCCGTCCTCGCCGCGAACGGCGATGCTGAAGCCGCACACGGGCAGCCCGATCGAGCCCTGTTTGACGACCCCCGCGGGCGGGTTCAGGGTCGCCAGGCCAACCTCGGTCATCCCGTAGCCCTCGACGATCGGGAAGCCGGCCGCGGCGGCAAACTCGCTCAGCAACTCGGTCGAGACCTTGTCCGAACCGGCGCGGCAGATCCGCAGCGAGGCGAAGTCGGCGGGCTGCAGATCATGGTCGTGGATCAGGGCCGAGAGCGCCGCCGGGATCATCGCCAGCACCGTCGGCTGCTGCTGGCGCAGCAGCGGCAGCAGCTCGTGGGCGTCGGTGCTGCGGGCGACGACGACCCGGCCGCCGGCCGCCAGGGTGCTCAGCGCCCAGAGGAAGGAGCCGATGTGCGACATCGAGGAGCCGGGCAGGAAGACGTCGGCGGAGCTGAGTTCGAAGCCGGCGGCGGCGCTGGCGATCATCCAGCGCAGCGACTCACGCGAGTGGGTGACGCCCTTGGCCGGCCCGGTGCTGCCGGAGGTGAAGAAGATCGCCGCGGCGCTCGCGGGGTCGGGGTCCGGCCCCCCGGGCAGCGGGGCGCTTGCGAGCAGGTCTCCGAAGTCGTGGCGCCACGCGCCCGCGGGCGCGCCTTCGACCTCCTCGGCGCCGTAGGCGACCGTGCCGAGCGCCAGGCCGGAAGCGAGCCGGCTCGCGCCGACGTCCTCGGCCCGCTCGACGTGGGCGATCAGCGCCCTGGCGCCGCTGACCTCGAGCGCGTGGTCGATCTCGCGGTAGGTGTAGCGGTAGTTGAGCGGCGTCGCGACCAGCCCGGCCTTGAAGCAGGCCAGGTAGTGGACCACCAAGTCGATCCGGTTCGGCATCAACGAGGCGACCCTGTCCCCCGCCTCCAGCCCGATGCCGCGGTAGCCGGCGGCCAGCGCCGAGCTCTCCGCCTCGAGCTCGCGCCAGGTCATCGAGCGTTGCGCCGAGACCATCGCCAGCTCCTTGGGCGCCGTCTCCAGCCCCACCCCGAGCAGCTCGTTGAGCGGCGGCGCCGGGCGCTCGAGCGGGCTACCGTCGATCAGCATCGGCGCATCCTACGAGGCGCGGCCTGTTCAAGTTGGGGACGGGCGCGCCGCGATCCTGTCCAACTTGGCGTGGCGGAGGACCGAATCTGATTGGTACTCATAGAGGTGTGAAGCCCTCCCGGCCATCCCTGGCAGCACACCTCGGCAGCAGCGGCTTCGGTGCCACGCTGGCCGAACGCGGGGCGAGCGAACCGGACGTCACCGTCTTCACCTTCCTCGCCGACGACGGCCAGGTCGACGAGGAGGTGACCCACGCCCAGCTTCACCGCAAGGCGCAGTCGATCGCGGCGGGACTGCTCCGCAACCAGGCCCGCGGCAGCCACACGCTGCTGCTCTTCCCGCCCGGCCTCGACTACGTCAGTGCCGTCTTCGCCTGCTTCCAGGCGGGCGTCGTCGGGGTCTCGGCGCCGCCGCCGCAGCCCAAGCGCCTGCACCGGACCCTGCCCCGCCTGACCGCGATCGCCGCCGACGCCGAAATCCAGTCGGTGCTGACCACGGCCTTCATCCGCGACGCCGCGAAGCCGCTGTTCGAGGGCGGGGCGCTGGCCGAAGCGGACTGGCTCGCGATCGACGAGATGCCGGAGGCCGAGGACGAGGTGCTGAGCGAGCAGCCGCTCGACGCGCTCGCCTTCCTCCAGTACACCTCCGGATCGACCCGCGCCCCGCGCGGCGTGATGCTCAGCCAGGAGAACCTGCTGACCAACTCCGACCTGATCACGCAGGCGTTCGGCCACCTGCCCGGCGGCGACAGCAAGGGGATGATCTGGCTCCCCCCGTACCACGACATGGGGCTGATCGGCGGCATCCTCCAGCCGGTCCACGTCGGCAGCCCCTGCGTGCTGATGTCGCCGCTGGCGGTGATCAAGCGCCCCGCCCGCTGGCTGGAAGCGATCTCACGCCACCGGGCGACGACCAGCGGCGGGCCGAACTTCGCCTACGACCTCTGCCTGCGCCGGGTCGACGAGGAGACGGTCGAGAGCCTCGACCTGTCCTCCTGGGAGGTGGCCTTCAACGGCGCCGAGCCGATCCGGGCCGAGACGATCGACGCCTTCAGCCGCAAGTTCGCGCCGGCCGGGTTCAGGCGCAGCTCGTTCTTCCCCTGCTACGGCCTGGCGGAGGCGACGCTGATCGTCACCGGCCCCGACCGCGACGACGAGCCCTCGCTGCTCGAGGTCGACGCCGGCGGCGTCGAGCAGGGCCGGATCGAACCCGCCAGCGGCGCCGGCGCGCGGGCCCTGATCGGCTGCGGGACGCCCTACGAGAGGCACCAGCTGGCGATCGTCGACCCGGACGAGGGCAGCCCACGGGCCGAGGGTGAAGTCGGCGAGATCTGGACGGCGGGACCGAGCGTCGCGCTCGGGTACTGGCGTGCCGCGGAGGAAACCGCCAACCACTTCGGGGGCAGGATCGAGGGTGACAGCGAGACCGCCTACCTGCGCACCGGCGACCTCGGGGCGCTGCTCGACGGCGAGCTCTACGTGGTCGGCAGGATCAAGGAGCTGATCATCGTCAACGGCCGCAACGTCCACCCGCACGATGTCGAGTTCTGCGCCGAGGAGGGCCACCCGCTGCTGCGGCCCCACTGCAGCGCGGCCTTCGACCGCGGCGGCGAAGTCGCGCTGCTGCTCGAGGTCGACGCCGCCGAGGACCTCGACGCCGAGGCGATACTGGCAAGCGTGCGGGAGCGGGTCGCGGAGGGCATCGACCTCCCGCTCGACTGGATCGGGCTCTGCCGCGGAGGCGAGATCCCGAAGACGACCAGCGGCAAGATCCAGCGCAACCTCTGCCGCAAGATGATCGACGGCGACGAGATTCCGCTGCTGGCGGAGTACAGCCGAGGCTGATGGACATCATCACGCCGATCGTCGCCGAGGGCATGCGGGCCTACTACGAGCGCCGCGCCGGCGAGTACGACGAGTGGTGGCTCGGAACCGGCTCCTTCGCCGGGCGCGCCCGGCCAGGATGGCCCGAGGAGGTGGTCGACGTGATCACCCTGATCGGCTCGCTGCCGGCGGGCCGGATCCTCGACGTCGCCTGCGGCACCGGCTTCCTCACCCAGCACCTGGGCGGCGACGTGGTCGGCCTCGACCAGAGCCCGGCGATGGTCGCCTGCGCCGGCGAGCGCTGCCCGGAGGCCGAGTTCGTCTGCGCCGACGCGGTGCCGCTGCCGTTCGAGGACGACTCCTTCGACCTCGTCCTCGCCAGCCACTTCTACGGCCACCTCCTGCCCCGCGAGCGGACCCGATTCCTTGCCGAGGCCGCCCGCGTCGGCCGGCGCCTGGTGATCGTCGACGCGGCGCTGCGGGCCGACGTCCGGCCGCAGCAGTGGCAGCGACGAGAGCTCAACGACGGCTCGGTGCACCGGATCTACAAGCGCTACTTCACCGCCCCCGAGCTGGCCGGCGAGCTCGGCGGCGGCCGCACCCTCCACGACGGCTCCTGGTTCGTCGTCGTCAGCAGCGAGCAGGAAGGCCAGGTGGGCGATGCCCTCCGCTAGCGAGCCGCTGTACGGATCCTGCCTCTGCGGCGGCGTCCGGCTGCGCATAACCGGGCCCTTCGAGCGGGCCACCTACTGCCACTGCCACAACTGCCAGAAGCGGACCGGCAGCGCCAGCTCGGCTCAGGGCCGGGTCGCGCAGGAGAACTTCGAGCTGCTCGAGGGCCACCAGCTGCTGAAGTCGTTCACGCTGGGCGAGGGCCTGCGGCCGAAGGTGTTCTGCCTGCGCTGCGGCTCGAGCCTGTTCAGCGGCGAACCGCTGACCGACCCGGAGGTGAGCGTCCGCCTCGGCATCCTCGACGGCGACCCCGGCATCCGCCCGCAGGCTCGCACCTTCACCGACTCCGCCCCGGCCTGGGCCCCGGTTCCCGCCGACGACCTGATCCGGATCCCCGGCCCGGCCGGCTAGCCGCGCCGGCGCGATGCCCTCGCGACAGCCAGGCGCGGGCCCGGCGCTGACCGTCATCAAGGTCGGCGGCAGCCTCTTCTCCGACAAGCGCCAGGCGAGGACGGTCGACGGCGAGGCCCTCGACCGCTACGCGGGCGCGATCGCCGCGCTCTGGAAGCAGGCCCCCGGTCGGCTCGCCTTCGTCTCCGGCGGCGGCGCCTTCGGCCACGACGCGGTGCGCGGCCTCGGCCCGGCCGACCCGGACGCGGCGCTGCCGCTGACCGAGGCGACCTTCGCGCTGAAGTGGCTCTGGACGAAGGCGCTGCGCTCGCACGGATGCCGGGCGGTGCCGCTGCAGGTAGCCGGCTTCGCCCGCCGCGAGGGAACGGCGCTGCGGGTCGAGGCCGGGGTGCCGCGGCGCCTGCTGGAGACCGGCTCCCTGCCGGTGCTTGCCGGCGACGCGATCCTCGCCGCCGACGGCGGCCTCGAGGTGCTCGGCAGCGACCGGGTCCCGGAGGTGCTGCTGGGCCTCCGGCCGGGGACGGTCAGGGTCGCGATGCTGACCGACGTGCCGGGCATCCTGCGCGACGGTCCCGGCGGCTCCGCGGTCCTGCGGGAGATCGACCCCAGCCGCCCCGAGGACGCCGCGGCGGCGCTCTGGGAGGTGCCGGCGTGGGACACCAGCCGTTCGATGCGCGGCAAGCTCGAGGCCGCCGTGGCGCTGGCCCGGCTCGGTGCCGAGTGCCTGATCCTCAGGGGCGAGCCGAGCCGCGAGCGGCTGCAGCTGCTGCTCGAGCCCTGCGAGACCTGGCCCGAGGCTATGACCTACACCAGGATCAGCCGTGGCGGCGTCGCCATCGCAGCCGCGAGCGGAGATTGAAGAGCGCCATCCCGAGGCGCTCGGCGGCCGAGCCCCGCGCCGGCATCATCCCGATCTGGCGGGTGAACTCGATCGTGTCCGAGAAGGCGTCGTTGCACTGGATCAGGCCGTCGCGGACCGTGAACAGGTCGATCCCCTCCAGCTCCAGCGCGGCTCCGGTCGGCCGCACCCCGTAGAGCGGCGCCGCGCCGGAGAAGGTCCCCCGCAGCCGCCACTGCAGGGCACAGCGGTCGCCCTCGCTGGTCGCGCTGAGGATCTCGAAGCGGAAGTCGGGCACCGCCGCCAGCAGGGCGCTCATCTGCTCGCGGACGCCGTCGGGAGCGTCGGTATCGACCTGACCGCGGACGTTCTGCCTCCCGCCCGGCGCCCAGTGGGCGAGAGCCCGCTCGAGGTCGTGCCGCGAGAAGGCTTCGAGGTAGCCGCGGGCGGCCTGCTCGGGGGTCACCGGCGGCCGCCCTCGATCGCCGTCATCCACTCGCCCGGAGGGGCGTCGCCAAGGGTCTGGGTGGCGGCGCCCGGCTCGTCGAAATCGATCTGCCCCGCCGCCGTCCGCACCGCCTCCCAGAAGCCGGCCCGCTCCGGCTCCGGCGCGGGCGGCCGCAGCCCGAGCAGCGGGCGCCGCGCCGCGAACCAGCGCTCCCAGGAGTCGGGGCCGAGAATCCGCTCCGCCAGCGCCCGGCGCTCGGGCGGAGCGAGCAGGATCCCGATCTCCCGCACGAGGTCCGCCGGCTCGTCGGAGGTGTGGACGAAGTTGAGCAGCCGGTCGTCGACCCCGAGGCGGGTCCGCAGCTGGTCGGGACGGCGGCGCTCGGGCCGCGAGGGCCCCTTGCAGTCGGTCAGGCGGACCGTGGCGGGAACACCGCCCGACGGCGCGGCCAACTCGTCGCGCAGCACGACGAGCAGGCTCGGGCCGGCACCGTTGATCCGATCGTGCAGCCGCACGCGCTCGACGCTGGCGACGTTGAAGCGGTAGAGCCACATCCAGCGGGTGGAGTGGCGATCGAGCTGGGCGACGGCGCCGGCGACCGGGCGGAAGCGAAGCCCACGGAGGATCTCCAGCGCCGGCTCGACCGCCGCGGCGGCGAGGCCGTCGGGCTTGAAGAGGATCAGGGCATGGGTGTTGAGCAGCTGTCGCAGCCGCTCGCCGGCGACCGCCTCGAGGTCCAGCCACGCTTCGCGGAAGAACACCTCCTCGCGGTAGCGCCGGACCTTCTCGGCGAGCACACTCAACTCGGGTAGCACGTCGACCCCACTCATACCGTGAGGGTATTGATTGACGGTCCCCTTGGTCCTCCACACGATGTGCGTCCGGGAACACACCATTGCACCACTTTGTACGTTCCAGGGCCGCTGACGATTGCTACTGTCGAGACTCGATGAGCGGCACTCCCGAACAGCACGGTATGAATGCCGAACGGGAGGCGATAGACACCCTTTCCGGCGAGGTCGAGCTCGACCTCCCGGAGTTCGACGCGCCCCCCGGCGACCCACTCGAGCTGCTCTCGGGCTGGCTCGAGGCCGCCGCCGAGCACGGGGTCCGGGAGCCACGGGCGCTGGCACTGGCGACGACGGGGGTCGACGGCGCCCCGTCCAGCCGCATCGTCCTCCTCAAGCGGGTCGACCGCGGCCTCGTCTTCACCTCACACCACCGCAGCCGCAAGGGCCGCGACCTCGCCGCCGCGCCGTGGGCGGCGGCGACGCTGTACTGGCGGGAGACGAGACAGCAGATCAACTTCGAGGGTACGGTCGAGCGGCTCGGCGAGGCGGAGTCCGACGCGCTCTTCGCCGCCCGCCCGCCGGCCGCGCAGGCGGCGGCGCTGGTCTCGCGCCAGAGCCAGCCGCTCGAGGACCCCGAGGAGCTGCGCGCGGCGGCGGCCGAGGCCGCCGGCCGGGGCGCGCCGCTCAGCAGGCCAAGGGACTGGGGCGGCTACCGGCTGGCGCCGCTGCGGATCGAGTTCTGGCACGGCAGCCCGGACCGCCTCCACCGCCGCCTGCTCTACACCGAGGAGACGGCCGGATGGACGCACCAGCGCCTGCAGCCATAGACCCCGCGACCAGGGTCCTGATCGTGGACCCGCTGCACCGCTCGGCGATCGAGAGGCTGCGGAGCGTCTGCGAGGTGACGGTCCGGCTCGGGCCCTCGCAGGCCGAGTTGCAAGAACTGGTTTGCAACGCCGAGGTGCTGGTCATGCGCAGCGGCGTCAGGCTGACGGCGGCGGTGATCGACGCGGCGCCGGCCCTGCGCCTGGTCGCCCGCGCCGGCGTCGGGGTCGACAACATCGACCTCGCCGCCGCCGAGCGCGCCGGCGTCACCGTCTTCAACGTGCCGGCGCAGTCGTCGAGCAGCGTCGCCGAGTTCACCTTCGCGCTGGTGCTGGCGGTGACGCGGCGCATCCCGCTGGCCAGCGCCCAGGTGCGCCGCAACGAATGGCGCAAGCCGGAGCTGGTCGGCGACGAGCTGCGCGACGGCACGATCGGGATCGTCGGCCTCGGCGCGATCGGGTCGCTCCTCGCCGCCCACGCGCGCGGATTCCAGATGCGGGTGCTGGCCAGCGTCGGCAGTCCCAGCGACAGGCGCCGGCGCGACCTGGCCCGCGAGGGGATCGAGCTGGTCGACCTCGACCGGCTCCTGCGCGAAGCGAGCGTGGTCTGCGTGACGGCGCCGCTGACCGAGGAGACCCGCGGCCTGATCGCCGCCCCCGAGCTGAAGCTGATGCCGAGCGGCGCCTACCTGGTCAACGTCTCCCGCGGCGGCGTCGTCGACGAGGGCGCCCTCTACGCGGCGCTGGAGCGCGGCGAGCTGGCGGGGGCGGCGCTCGACGTCGTCGCCGCCGAGGGCGAGGCCAACCGGCTGGCCGAGCTCGACAACGTCGTCCTCACCCCGCACATCGGAGCGATGACCGACCAGGCGCAGCGGCGAGTCGGCGAGGCGGTCGTCTCCTCGATCCTCGCCGGCCTGCTCGGCCGCCCGATCGCGACCCAGGTCTGCTGAGCGGGCACGGCGATGGACGAGACGATGGAGGCGATCGTCCTCACCGCCCCGGGCGAGATCGGCCCGCAGCGGCTGCCGATTCCCCCGATCGGGCCCGAGGAGGTGCTCGTCAGGGTCTTCGCGACCGGGATCTGCGGCTCGGACCTGGCGGTTTACCGGGGGACGCACCCCTACAAGGAGCCGCCGATCGTGCTCGGGCACGAGCTCGCCGGCCGCGTCGAGCGGGTCGGCGACGCCGTCCGCGCCCTGCGCCCGGGCGACCGCGTCTGCGCCGCCTCCTTCTCGCACTGCGAGAGCTGCCCAGCCTGCCGCTCGGGACGGCAGCACCTCTGCCGGGACAAGGCGACGCTCTGCGCCGCCGGCTGGAACGGCTCCTTCGCCGAGTACGTCGTGCTGAGGCAGAACATGGCCTTCCCCCTGCCCGACGGCGTCGGCTGGCAGGCCGGAGCGCTGGTCGAGCCGCTCTCGATCGGCCTGCACGCGGTTCGCCTCGCCGCCCGCGCCGCGGGGCCCAGGCTGGCGATCCTCGGCAGCGGCAACATCGGCCTCTGCTGCCTGATCGTGGCCCGCAGGCTGGGCCTCAGCGTCGTCTGCACCGACGTCCGCCCAGAGGCGGGCGAGACCGCGCTGGAGCTCGGCGCCGAGGCCTTCGTCGACAGCCGCCGCGAAGCTCCGGCCGAGGCCGTGGCGGCGGCCTTCGGCGGCAACCGCGCCGACGCCGTGATCGTCGCCGCCGACTACCCCGGCGCCTGCGACGACGCCGTCGCCATCGCCGCGCCCGGCGGGGTCGCGGTCCTCGTCAGCTACTTCCAGGGGGCCACGTCGCTGCCGCTCAACGCGCTCGTCGCCGGCGAGCTGAGCCTGACCGGGTCGGCGCTCTCGACCCCCGCCGACATCGAGACGGTCCTCGCCTGGCTGGCCGCGGGGGAGATCGAGCCGCGGGCGCTGATCGCCCACGCCCCCCCACTCGCCGCCGCCGCCGCGGCGATGGAGCTGATGGACAGCGGCGCGGGGCGGCGCGGCAAGGTCGTCGTCGACGTCGCCGGCGCGGCGGCGGAGGCCGGTCATGGCTGAGCGCCCCGAGCCCTCCGTCGTGGCCGGCGTCATCGGCGCCAGCGGCTTCGCTGGCGGCGAGGTCTGCCGCCTGCTGCTGGGCCACCCCGCAGTCGCCGCGATCCGCCCCACCTCGCGTGACGGCGAGCGCTTCGAGCGGGTGCACCGAAACCTCGCCGGCTCAGGGCTGGAGTTCGGCGAGCTCGAGGCGACCCTGGCCGGCGCCGCCGAGCTGGACGTCGCCTTCCTCTGCACGCCCTCGGGCGAGGCGATGCGGCTGGCGCCGCGGCTGCTCGACGCCGGCGCCCTCGTCGTCGACCTCAGCGCCGACTTCCGCTTCCCCGACCCCGAGGGCTACCGGCGCGCCCACGGCGTCGAGCACGCCTGCCCCGAGCGCCTCGGCGAGGCGGCCTGCGGGATCACCGAGCTGCACCGCGAGCGGCTCGCCGCCACTCGTCTCGTCGCCAATCCCGGCTGCTACGTGATCGCCGCCACGCTGGCCCTGGCGCCGCTGCTGCGCGGCGGCCTTGTGGCCCTCGACCCGGCCCTGCAGATCAGCGCCATCAACGGCACCTCGGGGGCCGGCAACAAGCCCCGCCGCGAGGTCATGCACGCCGAGGCGTTCGGCTCCGTCCTGCCATACAGCATGGAGGGCCACCGGCACAGCGCCGAGCTGGAAGCCCGCTTCGCCGAGCTCGCCCGGCGGCCGGTGACCGTCAGCCTCGCCACCGCCCACGGCAACTTCGCCCGCGGCATCTACCTCAGCGCGACGCTGGCGCCGGCGGACGGCTGGCGCGGCGCGCCGAGCCGCGAGGCGCTGATCGACCTCTACCTCGACTACTACGGGCGCGGCCACGACGGCGAGCACTTCGTCCTCGTCAACGACCTGCCCCGGCGCGGCGGCCTCAATGCCAAGGAGTACGACATCTACCCGCTGCTGGCGGGCGTGGTCGGCTCGAACTTCTGCCACATCGGCCTCGACTTCGACTCCGATCGCGGCTTGATCAAAGTGATGGCGGCGATCGACAACCTGGTCAAGGGAGCCGCCGGCTCGGCGATCCAGAACATGAACCTGGCGCTCGGCTTCGAGGAGACGACGGGACTGAGGCACTACGGGCTGTGACCGCGCTCGCCCCCCCGCCCCCGGCCCTCCCCGCCTGCCTGGCGGGGGTGCCGCTGCTGCGCGAGCAGCGGCTTGGCGCCGGCCAGCTCTGGCTCTACTCGGCCGGCTTCAACGTCGGCCCGGAGCTGGCCGACACGACCCGGATCGACTCCGAGCTCGGCGACCTCGCCCGGCTAGCGGCCGCGGGCGCGCGCGTCGTCCTCCTCGCCCACCAGGGCAGCCGGCGCGAGCGGACGGCGCACTCCCTCGAGTACCTCGCCGGGTACCTCGAGGGCCGGCTGCGGCGCCCGGTCGAGTACCTCGCCGACCCGCTCGGGCCGGGGGCGGCGGCGCGCTTGGCTCGGCTCGGGGACGGCGAGATCGTCGTCGCCGGCAACACCCGCCTGCTCGACGGCGAGGAAAGCGACGACCCCGCGCTGGCCCGCGAGCTGGCCGGCCTGGGCGAGCGGGTCGCCGTCGGCGGCTTCTCCAAGGCCCACCGGGCGCATGCCTCCAACGTCGGCCTGCTGCGCCACCTGCCCGGCTGCGCCGCCGACAGCCTCGTCGCCGAGCTGGTCGGGCTGGAGCCGTGGAGGCTCACCGGCGAGCGCTTCTCGGTGGCGGCGGTGGGCGGGCTCAAGGCCGAGAAGATCGACCCCGGCTTCCTCGGCTTCGCCCAGAGCTGGGACCTCGTGATCCCAGGGGGCGCCGTCCTCAACGCGCTGCTCGCCGCCCGCGGCCACGAGGTCGGCGACTCCGACCTCGGCGGCTGCCGCCGGGCGGCTGCCGCGGCCGCGGCGCTGGTCGAGCGGGGCTGCCGCGCCGATGTCCACCTGCCCGAAAGGATCGTGATCGCGCCTCTGGCCGAGCGGCGACCCGAGCGCGCCCGCACCATCGCGGTCGAGGAGGGCGTCCCGGCGGGCCACGCGATCGTCGACTTCGAACTCCGCCCGGAAACCGCCACCCGCCTACGTCGCCTGCGCGAGGGCCGGATGATCCTCGCCGGCCCCCCCGGCCTCTACGCCGCCGGCTTCCGGCGGGCGACGGCGCCGCTGCTGGAAGCGATGGCCGCCCCGGGGGTCGAGGCGCTGCTGCTCGGCGGCGACAGCGTCGCGGAGCTGCCCTGGGACGGGCCGGTCTCGGCCGGCGGCGGCTCGGCCCTGGTCCACCTCAGCGGCGGCGAGCTGCCGGTCCTGGCGGCGCTGGCGGCAAGCGGGGGCCGGCCTTGAAGCGCTTCGAGCACCTGAGCCCGACCCGGATCGTCTTCGGGGCCGGCAGCCTCGACCGCGCCGGCGAGTGCGCCCGCGAGCTGGGCAGCCACGCCCTGGTCGTCTGCGGCCGCGGCGCGATGCGCTCCAGCGGCACCCTCGACCGGCTGACGGCGCTGCTGCGGGAGCGCGGCCTCGCGGTCAGCGTTTACGACGGCGTCTCCCCGGACCCGAAGTCGGTCGAGGTCGACGCCGCCCTGGCGCTGGCCAGGCGCGGGTCCTGCGACCTCCTCGTCGGCCTCGGCGGCGGCAGCGCCCTCGACGCCGCCAAGGCGGCCGGCGTCGCGGTCGGCTGCGACTCCGTCGCCGAGATCGTCGGCAAGACCCTGCCGCCGACCGCCGGCTCGTTGCCGGTGCTGGCGATCCCGACCACCGCGGGCAGCGGCGCCGAGGTGACCAAGGGAGCGATCGTGACCGACGTCGCGCGCTCCCTCAAGGCCGGGATCCGCGGCCCCGACGTCTTCCCCAAGATCGCGATCGTCGACCCCGAGCTGACCGCGACCGTGCCCGCCGGCGTCGCCGCCGAGACCGGCTTCGACGCCCTCACCCACGCGGTCGAGACCTACGTCGCCCGCGGCGCGAACCCGCTCAGCGAAGCGCTTTCCGAGCGCGCCGCGGGCCTGCTCGGCGAGAGCCTGCCCGGCCTCGCCGCCGAGCCCCCCGACGGCGAGCGGCGGGCGGCGCTCAGCCTTGCCGCCCTGCTCGGCGGCCTCACCGTCGCCAACGCCAGCACCTGCCTGCCCCACCGCATGCAGCAGGCGATGGGCTCGGCACCACGGCTCTCGGTCTCGCACGGCCGTGGGCTCGCCGCCGTCTACCCCGCCTGGGTCGAACGCGCCCAGCCGTTCGCCGCGGCCAAGTTCGACCGCCTCGGCCGACTGCTCGGCGAGGACCGCTTCGACACCGCGCTCGAGCGACTGCGGAGCGAGCTCGGCCTCGATGCGGGGCTGGAGGAGCTCGGCTTCGCGACGGCGGACATCGACGCCTGCGTGGGCGGTATCGCCGGCAATCTCGACAACGATCCGATCGACGACGTCGAGCCGGCCCTGATCCGAGAGATCTACGAGGACTCCCGGCGCCGGCGCGGCGTGAGCAAACCCGAACCAGCGAGAGAGAGGCCGTTCCCGTGAACCAGACCCCACCGCCGCCGAACAGCGTCCTGCTCAACCCGGGCCCGGTCAACGTCCACCCGGAGGTCCGCGAGGCGCTCGCCTACCCCGATGCCTGCCACCGCGAGCCCGAGGTCGCCGCCCTGATCGACGCGACCCGGGCGAAGGTGAGCGCCGTCTGCGGCGGCGGCGAGGACCACACCGCCGTTCTCCTCACCGGCTCGGGGACGGCGGCCCTGGAGTCGGCCTTCGCCTCGATCGTCCCGCCCGGCGGGCGGATCCTGATCCTCGACAACGGCCACTACGGCGAGCGCCTGCACGAGATCGTCAGCGTCCACGGCGTCGCCTCGACCCGGCTGGAGTTCGGCTGGGGCAACCGCTTCGACCTCGGCGCGATCGACCGGGCACTGATCGCGGACCCGGCGATCACCCACCTCGGCATGGTCCACCACGAGACCAGCACCGGCATGCTGAACCCGCTGCGGGCGGTCGGCGAGCTCGCCGACCGGCACGACCGCTCGCTCGCGGTCGACGCGATCAGCAGCCTCGGCAGCGAGGAGCTGGACGTCGTCGCCGACCGCATCGAGTGGTGCGTCGGGACCGCCAACAAGTGCCTGGAGGGTCTGCCGGGAATCAGCTTCGTCGCCGCCCCGCGGGCCAGCCTGCGGGCCCTGGGCGAGCGGTCCCCGCGCGGCTACTACCTGGACCTGCACCGCCACTTCCGCGCCCAGGACGAGGAGGGGGCGCCGGCCTTCACCCCGGCGGTCCAGGTCCTCTACGCGTTCGACCGGGCGCTCGACCTGACCATCGCCGAGACGGTGCGGCGGCGTGGCGGCCGTTACGCCGCCGCCGCCGACCAGCTGCGCCGCGGCCTGGCACGGCTGGGCTTCCGGCCGCTGCTCGACGGCGAGATGGCGAACAGCGTCACCGTCTCCCACCTGCCCGCGGGGATCGAGTACGGCGAGCTGCACGACGCCCTGAAGCGCCGTGGCTTCGTCATCTACGCGACCCAGAAGCAGCTCGGCCCGACGGTCCGCATCGCCAACATGGGCCAGCTCGGCGAGGCCGAGATGAGCGGCTTCCTGAGCGCCCTCGAGGACGTCGTCGGCGAACTGCGGGGCGTCACCCCGACGGCGGCACCGGCCTAGTCCATGCGCGGCGGCACCCCGGAGTCAACCGGGGCCGAGAGCGACATCGTCTGCTCCAGGGCGGCGCGGTAGGCCGCGGCGACCTGCTCCAGGGCTTCGGCTTCGCTGCAGTCGGCCCCGCGTGCCGCCAGCCGCTCGCGCAGCACCCCGCTGGCGCGTTCGGCGCCGTGGAAATAGCGCACCGCCTCGGTCAGTTGCAGCGGCGGGCGGGTCACCGGGCGCAAGCCTCCACCGCCGCCAGCATCGCCTCGGCGCTGACCCGATCGGCAAAGCCCTCGCCACGCTGCGCGTAGCGGACGATGCCATCGCGGTCGACGACCACCACCGAGGGCCGCGCCAGACCCTCCTCGGCGCTCCAGGCGCCGTAACGATCGATTGCCCCGGTGCCGCCGGGGTCGCTCAGCAGCCGGAACGGCAGCCTCAGCTTTGTTCGCATCTGCCGGTTCCTCTCCGGTGGGTCGACCGAGACGCCGACCACCTCCGCGCCCAGGGCCTCCATCCCACCCTCCAGCCGCGCCAGCGAGGCGAGCTGACCGTTGCACCAGGGGCACCAATCGCCGCGATAGAAGATCAGCAGGGTGGATCTCCCCGGCCGTGGAATCGCGCAGGGGCCGCCGGCTTCGTCGAGCAGCTCCGCGCCAGGGGCCGGTGACCCGATGTTCAGCACGCCCGGCATCCCTACCTCGCCATCCCCACGGCGGGCTGCTCGACCGGGTCCTCCCAGTCCCAGCCCCGGGCCCCGCCACCGAGCGGCGACTCGCCCGCGACGCGAACGCCGCGGCGCCTCAGCAGGTCCAGCAGCGGCCCGGTCATCATCGTCGTCACGATCGCCATCGCGACCATCGCGCTGAACAGGCCCTGGTCGAGCACACCCTCGGTGTAGCCGACGGTCAGCACGACCAGCTCCATCAGCCCGCGGGTGTTGAGCAGGACGCCAAGCGTCAGCGCGTCCTGCCACGGCATGCCCGCCGCCCGCGCCGGCAGCGCCCCGCCGGCGAGCTTGGAGACGCAGGCGACGAGGACGATCGCGGTCAGCCCGAGAAGCCCGCCGGAGCCGATCGAGCCGACGTCGAGGGCCAGCCCGGGAGCGAGGAAGTAGACCGGCAGCAGGATCGCCAGCGCGACCGGCATCATCGCCCGGCAGAGGGCCCGGATCTGGACCCGATGGCCGTCGCGGGGAAAGGCGAGCCCGGCGGCGAAGGCGCCGATCACGACGTGCAGCCCGATCAGCTGGGTGACCCCCGCGGCCGCGGCGGCGTAGGCGAGGGCGATGCCGAGCGCGCCCACCTCCCCCGCCTCGCCGCCGCCGGCCCGCGAGAGCGCCAGCCGCAGCAGCGGCCGGGCGAGGAAGAGCAGCACGGCGACGAAGATCGCCGTCCGCGCCAGCAGGGTGCCCAGGTCGGAGCCGGCGGCGGCCGGCATCGCCGCCAGCGCCGCGGCCAGCAGGAGCCAGCCGAAGCCGTCCTGCAGCGCCGCCGAGCTGACCGCGACTTCCCCCAGGGGAGTGCGCCTGATCCCCCGCTCGGAGACGATCGAGACGAGGACCGGGAAGGCGGTGACGGCCATCGCCGTGGCGAAGAAGAGGACGAACGGCAGCCGCGGCACGGCGACCGCACCGACCTCGCGATGGGCCGGGTAGAGAGCCACCGCCAGGCCGGCGCCGCAGAGCAGCGGCAACAGCAGCGCCCCGGCCGATATCCCCGCCACCGAGCGGGCCCGGCGGCGAACCGCGGCGAGGTCGAGCTCGAGCCCGACGGCGAAGGCGAAGACGACCAGGCCCAAAGCCCCGATCGGCGCCAGGGCGGCGCGGACCTCGTCGGGGAAGAGCAGCTGCGAGGGGTCGCCCGGCAGCCTGCCGAGCAGCGAGGGGCCGAGCAGGAACCCGGCCAGCACATAGGCGAGGACCTCGGGCTGATGCAGGCGCACCAGCACCAGCCGCAGCAGCTGGGAGACCGCGAGCAGGACCGCGAGGTCGAGCAGCAGCCTGGCGAGGACTTCGTCAGCGCTCATCGAGGCTCACCGCCCCGGACAGCGCGGGGAGCCAGACCGAGTACGCGTCGCTGACGGTCGCCTCCGGGTCGGCGCTCGTCGCCCAGCGCAGCTCGGAGCCGAAGCGGGGATCGCGCAGGGGCGCGAACGGCTCGCTCACCTCCTGCAGGCCGCGGATCGTCGGCGCCGGCGGTCGCCAGCCCGACTCGTCCGGGTCGGCGCCGCCGGGCAGGCGGAAGCTGTACGGATCGAGCCGCTCGGGGTCGACGTCGACGCCGAGGGATGTGGCGCTGCGGGCGATGATCTCGATCGCCGTCGCCTCGATCCGGGCGGCGTTCTCGGCGACGACCTGCCGCACCCGCTCGGGGTCGCGGACCGTCGCGACGTCGGCCTCCAGCCGCCGGTAGGCGGCATCGCTGATGCAGGGGAAGCCGCAGCTCGCCTCGCCGTCCGCGAGCTCGCTCCAGTCGCGCAGGTAGCGCTGCATGTTGAGGTTGAGCTCGGCGATGCGGTCGATGTCGCGCAGCACCGTGACCAGGAACTTGGCCTCGGCGACGTTGCCCGTCACCGCCAGCAGCGCCAGCGCCCCGAAGTAGGTCATGAAGTCCCAGGTCACCTTCGCCGCGGTCACCTCGGGCCTGGCGAAGATCGGGTACTGACCGCTCCAGGTGGAGATCAGCCGGCTGCTGATCAAGAGGTAGAGGTCGTTGAAGAATTCGACCCCGAGGTCGACGTCCTTGCCTTCCAGCGAGCCGGTGACGAAGCGGGTGATCATCGTGTTGGAGATCGCGATCATGTCCGAGCCCGGCGAGTAGAGCGGGTCGAGAAAGACGCCGGCCTCGCCGGTGATGCACCAGCGGTCCTTCGAGAAGACCCGCTCGCAACCGTGGGAGTAGTGCTTGAGCAGGCGGAAGTCCTGCAGGGCGTCGCGATGGCGCTCGAGCTCCGCCGCCGCCACCGGCTCGTGCTCGTGCAGCCACTCCATCAGCGGCTCGAAGCGCCGCATCCGCTCGAACGGGACCAGGTCGGGGTCGGCGACGAGGCCGAAGCTGGTCGAGTCCGAGGCCAGCGGGATCACCCAGAACCAGTACCCCGGGCCCATGAAGTGGTTGGTGCTCTGCCAGCGGCTGGCGCTCGGCACCCGCCGGCGCCAGGCGGGGTCCTCGCTCCAGTCGTCGATTTCGATCCGCCGGCCGATCCGGAACCAGGCCGCGTTGCAGTGGTGAGGCACCTCGACCCCGAGGCCGTGCTTGCGCTTCAGGATCGCCGCCCGCCCGCTGGCGTCGACGACCCAGGTGGCGCGGATCTCAGCGCTCTCCTCGGCCGAGCGGACGGCGACGACGTGGGCCCCGTCGACCCGCTCGACGCCGGCCACCGAGAGCCCGGCGCGGACCTCCACCCCAAGCCGCTCGGCCTCGGCCGCGAGGGCGTTCTCGAACCGGCCCCGATCGAGCTGGTAGGTCGGGGCATCGTCGACCCAACCCGCCAGCCCCATCTCGATCCGCCCTCGCAGGTCCTCGCCGCCGGCTCCGGCGAGGAAGAAGCGCAGGCCCATCTTGCGCAGCTGCTCGCGCTCCAGGTTCGCCCCCATCCCGCAGACCTCGCGGAAGTAGTGGGCGCCGATCTGCAGCGTCGACTCGCCCACCTTGTGGGCCGCCTCGGGCACCGGCCAGGTGCGCTTCTCGACGACCGCGACCGTGGTCTCGGGCCGCCGGCGCTTGAGCTGGATCGCCAGCGACAGCCCGGCCAGGCCACCGCCGAGAATCGCGACGTCGAACCGCCCGGCCGCTGACTGTTGAGCGCTCATCTCGCCACATCCCCTACTCGACCGCGGCTGAGCTTTCAGCCGGGGCGCTCAGCCGCCGGGCCAGGGAGGACGGCAGCCACCAGTTGCGATCGCCGAGCACCGCCAGGGCCGCCGGGACGAGGGCGCAGCGGACCAGGGTGGCGTCGAGCAGGACGGCGATCGCCATGCCGACCCCGAGCTGGCGGAAGCTCTCCAGGCTGGTGCCGGCCGAGCTGAGGAAGACGAGCATGATCACCAGCGCCGCCAGGGTGATCGGCCGGCCGCTCTGGCGCAGCGCGTTGGTCACCGCGGCGTCGTTGCCGACCCCGCTGTCGTACTCCTCGCGGACCCGCGAGAGGAGGAACACCTCGTAGTCCATCGAGAGACCGAAGACGATCGCGAAGAGGAAAGGTGGGACGAACCAGGCCAGCCCCTCGGCGCCGCCGATGTCCTGGAAGATCAGGGTCACCAGACCCAGCGTCGCGGCGACCGAGAGCAGGTTCGTGGCGACCGCCTTGAGCGGCACCACGACCGAGCGCAGGGCGAACAGCAGGAGCAGGAAGGCGAGCCCGCAGGCGATCGCGATCATCAGCGGGAAGCGCGACTTGACGCGCTCGATCAGGTCGACGCCGAGCGCCGGCTGGCCACCGACGTAGACCCGGCTGCGCGGCGCCACCCGCGCCATCTCGGCCCGGATCCGGCGCACCGTCGCGCTGCCGGCCTCGCTGCCGCTGCCCGGCGCGGGCAGCGCCTCGATCCGGACCCAGCCGCCGCCACCCGCCTGCGGTGGCAGCACCTTGGAGACGCCGGGGTCGTGCCCGGCGACGGCGGCGACCCGGCGGGCATCGCCCGGCCGGGCCATCACTTCGATCGGTTCGAGCACGGCGCCGCCGAATTCGCGCGTCACCGCGTCGCTGGTCTGGCGCAGCTGGTTGGACGCCGGCAGCAGGCCGTCGGTGCCGGCGAAGACGAGCTTCGTCCCCAGCACCGGCACCGCGCAGAGCAGGAGGACGAGGATGCTGCCGACGAGGATCGGCCAGCGGCGGCGCAGGACGAGGTCGCCGAGCGCGCTCCAGAGGCGGCCGCGCTGGGCGGCTCGCATCGCCGGCCTGATCGCGAGCCGGTCGATCCGCGGCCCGAGGACCTGGAGGACCGCGGGGACGAGGGTCAGGGCGCCGAGCGCGGCCAGCGCCGCGGCGGTGCTGGCGCCGAGCGCCATCGAGCCGAAGACGCCGACGCCGAGGACCGCCAGGCTGGAGAGGCCGAGGGCGATCGTGACCCCCGAGACGAGCACCGCCCGCCCGGTCGTGTCGACGGTCCCGACGATCGCCTCGCTGGTGTCGAGCCCTTCGCCACGCCGCTCGCGATAGCGGCTGACCATGAACAGCGAGTAGTCGATCGCCAGGCCGAGGCCGAGCAGCTGCGCCGTATTGGTCACGTAGACGCTCATGTCGACGACCTGCGAGAGCAGGCCGAGGGCGGCGAAGGTGACGACCAGGGAGACGATCGCCAGGCCGATCGGTACCAGCGCCGCGACCAGCGAGAGGAAGGCGGCGACGAGGATGATCAGCGAGAGCGGCAGCGAGATGCGCTCGGCGCCGGCGAGGTCGCGCTTGGAGATCGCCGTCGTTTCCTCCCAGACTGCCGCCTGGCCGACCACGGTCACGTCCTCACCAGCCACCGAGTGGACCCAGTCGCGCAGCCCGACGACGTCCTTCTGCGCGTCGGCGAGGCTGCCGGGAAGGCTGAAGGGGAGGACCAGGGTCGTCCGGTTCGGGCTGATCGCGGGGCGGCCGACCGCTTCGACTTCCGGGTTGCGCTCGAGCCGCAGCGCCAGCCGCCGGGCCTGGGCGCGCAACCGCAGCGGCGCCGGGCGGGGGCTGGTGAAGACCGCGGCGAGGGGCTGGCCGTCGCCGCCGGGAAACTTGGTCGTCCGCAGCCGGTCCACCTGCTGGGACTGGGAGCCGGGTACCTCGTAACCGCCGTTGCCGATGTGCTTCGTCAGCTCGCCGGCCGGGATCGCGGCGGCGATCGCCGCTATCACCCAGGCGGCGATCACCCAGCGTGGGTGGCGCACCGCGAAGGAGCCGAGGGCCCTCACGAGGCCCGCCCCACTACCGCCGCGCCGGCGAATTCGCGGCCGGCCTGCCCGAGCGCCCCGTCGAGCAGCTCCAGCGCCCGCTCGAGCTGGGCGTCGCTGGTCACCATCGGCGGCAGCAGCCGGATCGAGCTGGGCGCGCTGAGGCAGGGCGAGACCAGCAGCCCGGCCTGCGCCAGGTCGACCAGGACGCCGCCGGCGAGTGCCGGGCTCGCCAACTCCAGCGCGTACATCAGGCCGGCGCCGTGGACGGCGACGATCGTCTCCGGATGGGCGCCGGCAAGGTCGTCGAGGCCGGCCCGCAGGCGGGCGCCGAGCGCCTGCGCCGCCAGCGCCAGCCGGTCGTTGACGTGGAGCGCGGCGCGGCCGGCTGCACAGGCCAGCGGGTGGCCGCTGAAGGTCGCGCTGTGGAAGGTCGGGTCGACACGCAGGGGCTCGTAGAGCTCCTCGCCGGCGATCATCGCCGAGAGCGGCATGACGCCGCCCCCGAGCGCCTTGCCGAGCAGCAGGGCGTCGACCTCGAGGCCGGCCTCGAGAGCCAGCGACGGCGGCCCGCAGCGCCGCAGGCCGGTCTGGACTTCGTCGCAGATCACGAAGGCGCCGGCGGCCCGGGCGTCGCGGGCCCAGCGCCGCAGCACAGACGGCTCGATGCCGCGGGCGCCGGCCTCTCCCTGGCGCGGCTCGAAGACGATCGCGGCGACGTCGCCGGCGGCGACCTCGCGGCGGACGGCGTCGGCGTCGCCGCGGCCGATGTGCGTGACCTGGCCGAGCAGCGGCTCGAGCCCCTCGCGAAAGGCCGGGTTCCAGGTCAGCGAGAGGGCGCCCAGGGTCTTGCCGTGGAAGCCGTGCTCGACCGCCAGCAGCCGCGTCCGCCCGCTCGCCCGGCGGGCCAGCTTGATCGCCACCTCGACCGCGTCGGCGCCATCGCAGCCCAGCCAGACCCGATCGCCGACGGCGCCGAACCGCTGCCCCAGCTCATCGCAGAAATCGACGCTGGTGGAGTTGGCCAGCAGCCGGGTGCCGGCCGCCATCCGCCGCAGTTGGCCCTGCACCGCCTCGACGACCGCCGGGTGACGATGGCCCAGCAGAGTGACTCCATAGGAGCCGAAGTCGATCATCTCGCGGCCGTCGGAGAGCCCGACCCTGGCCCCCTCCGCCCACTCCTCGCAGGCGCCGGCGCCGGCCAGCTTGGCGGCCAGCGCGGTCCCGGGCGAGCTGCGGGCGCGCATCCGCTCGAAGACCGCGGCGCCGCTGCTCACGAGGCCACCACCTGGCGCTCGACGCCCCTCAGCATCTCGATGCAGTTCTCCTCCAGCGAGCGGGTCGCGACCGGGTTCAGCATCTCCGCCAGCAGCGGGATGCCGATCTCGAAGCTGACCGTGAACCGCGCGGTGGCCAGGCCCTCGCCGCGGTGGCTGACCCGCCAGTGGCCGTCGAAGGCCGAGAGGTCGCCGCTGACCTGGTGGAAGCGCATCGTCATCGCCGCGGCATCGATCAGGTCCCGCTCCTCCCACTCCAGGATCGAGCCCTTGAGGACGATCGACCAGGCGCTGCGCTGCTCGTCCTCGCCGGCGGACTCGAGGATCCGCACCGAGCGCACGTTCTCCATCGAGTCGGGATAGCGCTCGATGTCCAGCACCGCCCCCCAGACGCGCTCGGCGGGGGCGTCGATGTCGAGGGTCAGGTCGAGCTCAGGCATCGCTGCCCCGCGTCCACTCGCCCGGCAGGAAGCCGCTCTCCCCCACCGCGGAAACCAGTTCGATCCATTCGCGCGCCAGGCCGAGGGCCGGGTAGTACCCCTCCGGGGTCAGCGCGTCGGGGACGTGGCCGACGACTTCGCGGGCCCGTTTCTGCAGCTCGGCGCAGCGTTCGATCAGCTCCTCGTCGGCCGGCATGCTCTCGAGGCCGCGGATCAGCTCCCAGCACTCCCTGCCGACCGGGTCGTCGGCGAGGCGTTCGAGCGCCCAGGCGGCACGCATGTTCGGCTCGGGAACCGGGCGGCCGTGGGTCTGGGCGAGGGCCAGCATCACCGCGCAGTCCTCGGCCAGCTGGCGGCTGACGTGGCGGGCCAGGCCGGCTTGGCCGGCGGCCAGCGCCCCGCGCAGATCCTCGAGCCACTGCGCGGCCGGGGGGCCCATCAGCCATGCCGCCTGGCCACGACACCAGATGTAGCGGCGAGCGCCGAGGTCAACGCATTTCATCGACTGCCTCCTCTTCTCGCATCTCGAGCTCGGCGACCGGAAGGCCCTTCGCCCACACCAGATTCAACATCCCTTGTGCATACAATAAGTAACACATAATCCCTTGAGTAGTCGAGCAGGACAGGCACGGCCACGAGGGGCCCTCCCCCAGTTGGCGCCACGCCTCGGCCTCCTCGGCGTCGAGCTCGTAGACGACGTCCTGCTCGGCACCGACGAGCAGCCGCAGGTCCCCCGCCGGCATCAGGCGCAGGCCGTCGTTGCGCCAGGCGGCGTCGGCCGCCAGCGCCGGCTGCCCGAGCTCGACCCCGAGCAGGGCCTCGGCCGCGGCGACGGCGGCGACGACGAAGGGCCCGCTCGCCTCCGGCTCGCCGGGCAGGACCGCGAACGGCAGGTAGGCCTGGCGCAGATCAGGAGCCATCTCTTCGAGCCGGGTCTGCAGCCACTTGTTGTCGCTGAAGGGGATGCCGCGCTGGGCGATCGCCGCCTGGAGCGCGTCTTCGACCCCGAAGCGGGCGTTGATCACGGCGGCCCGCGGCCGCCCGGCCGCCAGCGCCAGCTGAGCGACGTAGAGCGCGTGCCGCATCCGCTCGGCGTACTCGCGGGTCAGCAGGTCACGCGCCACAGCGCGGTACTCGCGCCCGGCTTCCGGGGTCAGCTGCGGCCCGTCGATGACCACCCCGTAGGCGACCCGGTGCAGCAGCTTCAGGTCGGCCTGCTCGAAGACGTCGCCGAAGGCACCGGCGAAGGGGGCGGGATCGGCAAGCGCGCCCTGGGCCCGCTCGAAGAGCTCTTCGAGCTCGTTCTTGCGCAGCTTCCAGACATCGACCCGCAGCGAGTCGATGAAGTGCTCGAGCGGCATCCGCGAGGAGGATTCGGCGCTGGGCGGCCCGGCGACGACGATGTCGAGGTCGCTCTCGCGGTTGCCGAGGCCGTAGGCGAGCGAGCCGCCGACGAGGACCGAGTCCTCGCCGTCGCGTAGGTAGTCGATCACCTCGAGCACCTGACCCAGCTCGACCCCGTGGAACTCCCGCAGGCGCTGGGCCAGCGCTCCCTGTCGATCGGCGATCACCGGGCCACCGCCGTCCAGGGCCGCGGCGCCAGCGCGGCGCGCTGGGGCTCGCTTTCGGCCCAGTAGCGGACCGCGGTCGCGATCGCCGCCTCGACGTCGTCGACCCGGTCGGTCGGGGCCAGCGGCCGGCGGATCGCCAGGTAGGGCTCGAAGTTCGAGAGCAGGCGCAGGATGCTGCGCTGTCGCGGCGAGAGCTCGTCGCGGACGAAGGGCAGGAAGAAGCGCTCCCAGCTCTCCCGCGAGACCAGGCGCGGCAGCTCGAACGGCTGCAGCTCCCGCTCCTCGCGCCACTGGTTGAGCTCGGTCATCATCAGCTCGACCGCGGCGCCGACCCGCGGCGCCCGCTCGCCGCCGGCGACGGTCAGCGTCTCGCCGCCGGCGCCGCGCTCGACGACCCGGGCCAGGACGGCGGCCACGGCGTCGACCGGCACGACCTCGAGGAAGGCGTCGGGGTCGGCGACGACGACCGGCACCATGCTCGCGCTCATCGCCCGCAGTAGCGTGTACATGCCGGCGAAGCGGGCCGCCCGCCCGTCGCCACGGCGACCGACGATCAGCGGTGGCCTGACCACCGTGAAGCGCGGGAAGCCGCTCCGCACCAGCCGCTCGGCCTCGGCCTTCGACCACTCGTAGGTATTGCGGTAGTCGCCGAGCTCGGCGGAGGCGACGTCGCCGCGCAGGCCGACGCTGTAGGCGGTGGAGACGTAGATCAGGTGCGTGCCCGGGCCGGCCAGAGGCTCGAGCGCGGCGACCGTGTCGACGTTCGCCCGCCGCGCCTGCGCGGGGGCCATCGTCCAGCGGGTGTCGGCGGCGGCGTGGACGATCGCGTCCCACTCGCCCCGCAGCGCCGCCGGTGGCGCCTCGGCGGCCATGTCCCAGGCCACCGTCTCGCCGGCGACCGAGGAGCGGGCGCGGCTGACGCCGACGACCTCCTCGACCCCGGCCAGGCGCAGCGCCTCGACCGTCTCGAACCCGACCAGCCCGGTTGCCCCGGTGACGAGGACGCGCATGCTCAAGCACCCCCCGCCGCCGGCTCGACGGCGAGCCGCTCGAGCACGCCGCGCTCGACGTCGGCGACGGTCTCGATCCCGGCGACGGCGTCTTCGTCGAGCTCGCCGATGCCGAACTCGTCCTCGAGCGTGGCCGCCAGCTCGTAGAGCTGCAGCGAGTCGAAGGGCAGATCGCCGCTGAGGGTCATCCCGCTCTCGACCTGGGCGGCCGGCACCGAGGCGATCTCGGCGATCTTGGCGCGGACCCGTGCCCGCACGTCCTCACTCCTCATCGCCGGCCTCCCGCCCGAGCCGGACGACGGTGCCGGCGCGGCCGTCGATCTCGATCGTCGACCCGTCCTCGATCAGGCTCCTCGCGCCGGCGACGCCGACCACCGTCGGCACCCCGAGCTCGCGGCCGATGATCGCGGTGTGGGAAAGCATGTTGCCCTGCTCGGCGACCAGCCCGGAGGCGGCGACCATCAGGAAGACCCAGCCCGGATCGGTGCTGCCGGCGACGAGAATCTCGCCGTCGATCACGGTGTCGGCGCTCGGCGAGTCGATCACCATCGCCGTGGCGCTGACCCTCCCCGGGCTGCAACCGGTGCCGGTGAGGCGGTCGGCGGCGACCGCGGTGCCGGCCGGCGGGACCGCGAGCGGGTTGGCGGCGACGATTCCGACCGCCTCGATCCGGGCGGGCAGCACCAGGTCGGCCGCGGCCTCGTACTCGCGGCTGCGCAGGGCGACCAGGGAGCGCAGGTCCATCGTCACGCCGCCACCGCGGATCGCGTCGGCGACCTCGGACTCGGTCAGCATGAAGACGTCCCCCGCGCGCTCCAGCACCCCGTCGGCGGCAAGGCGCTCGCCGAGCGCCCGGTAGAGCCGGCGCAGCAGTCCCGCCATCCGCCCCCGGGTGAGGCGGACGCTCTCCCTCGCCTTCAGCCCCCAGCGGCAGCGCCTGAGGACGAAGGAGAAGAGCAGGCGGCGGCCGGGATGGCGTCGCAGCCCGGCCCGGGCCCAGGCCTCGGCGGCCGACCGGATCGCCCGCTCGTGGCTCTCCATCGCGGCGACCGACTTGCCGCCGCGAACGTAGTTGCGGAGGATCGTGACCAGCCCGGTGGGGTCGTCGGCCAGCGTCGTCGTCTCCAGCTTCAGCTCCTCGAGCGAGCGATCGCCGAACTCGGCGACGTGCCGGTCGAGGCCGGCGGCGAGCGCGGCGAAGCGCGGGCCCTCGTGCAGGCGGCGCCAGACGACGGCGGGCTCGGCGCTCGTCTCGAGCAGCTCGCGGGCGGCGGGGTCGGCGCCGATCCGCTCGCTCAGCGCGACCAGCGAGCGCACCGGCTCGACGCTCTCCATCCCGGCCTCGCCGCAGAGCAGCTCGTTGCGCAGCGCCTGCGGCTCGCCGAGCTCCCAGCGCCCGATCAGGGCGCCCAGCAGGCCGTAGAGCTGCTGGGTGAAGAAATCACTCAGCGGCGCCGCCGACATCTTCCAGAACAGCTCGCGGGTGTAGCGGTCGATCCGGTCCTGCAGCTCGGGCGCCGAGAGGGTCGCGGCCGGGGTCGCGCCGAGCTCGCCGGCGCAGCTCTCCAGCGCCAGCCGGTAGGCATCGATCCGGCGCCCGAGGCTGAACCAGATCGCGAACAGGCGGACCACTACCATCGCCTGCAGCGGCAGCCAGCCGAGCCGCCGCCGGAGCGAGCGGGGCGGTTGCGCGGCCCGCTCGGGCTTGAACCCCATCGCCTTCTCGAAGGCCGGCAGCGCCCGCTCCAGGCCCGGCAGCTGGAGGAACATCCGGTACCAGTTGGAGAGGTTGTAATACATCCGCCCGCGGAGGATTCCGACCAGGTTCTCGTAGACGTCGGCCTGGCGCTCGAGGCGCTCGCCGCGCGCCCCGAAGGCGTGGACCAGGCCGCGGAAGTTCTCGCGGTAGGCGCGGCGCATCAGCGAGAAGGTCAGCGGCGAGGTCAGGCCGGGGTAGCTCTCGACCAGGTTCGAGTTGTCGAAGGTCGTCGTCCTCGCGGCCGGCGGCGAGGTCAGCGGCCGGGTCTGGAGGACGTGCACGGCGCCGTCGTCATCCAGGGCCCACTCGACGTCCTGGGGAGCGCCGCGGCGGCCGGCGAGCTGACGCGCCAGCGCCGCGATCCGCCGCGCCTGCTCGTCGCTGAGCGCCGGTGTGCCGGCCACGTCGGTGCCGATACCCAAGCGGACGGTCCCCTCGCCGCGCTCGGCGTCGGGGGCGACGCTGACCGTCTTCACCGCGATCGCGCGCTCGGCGATCTCACCGTCGGCGCCGATCTGCCAGGTGTCGACCGCGGCGCTGCCGTCGACGACGCTCGTCCCGAGCCCGAAGTTGGCGGAGATCGTCACCCGGTCCTCACGGCCGCTGACCGGGTCGGCGGTGAAGGCGACGCCGGCGGCGGCGCTCGCGACCATCGCCTGGACGACCACGGCCATCCGCGCCGCGTCGAGGCCGAGCCCGTTGACGGCGCGGTAGAGCAGGGCGCGATCGGAGAGGGCCGAGCGCAGGCAGTCGAGGACTCGGGCCGCGAGCTGCTCGCGGCCGACGTTGAGGTGGGTGTCGAACTGGCCGGCGAAGGAGTGGGCGCCGGCGTCCTCGCCGACGGCCGACGACCTGACCGAGACCATGGCGCCGGCGGGGAAGGCGGCGTCGAAGGCGGCCGTGATCGCCGCCCCGGCGCCCGCCGGCATGCCGCCCCGCGCCAGCTCCTCGCGGGCCCGGCGGCCGAGCTCGGCGACCGCCCGCGGCTCGCGGGGAGGCGTGCCCAGCGCCGCCGCCAGCTCGCCGGGAAGCGTCGCCAGCGCCGCGTCGAAGAGACGGGTCGTGACGCAGAAGAAGCGCGGCACCGCGATGCCGTCGTCGAGCAGGGAGACGAGGTTCGCCCCCTTGCCGCCGATCTGGTCGACCGGCGGCCGCGGCGCTCGTGCCGGGTCGGCGGTCCAGGCGGCGGCGGCCGCGGCCGGCTCGCTAGAGAGTGGTGCTCGCAAGTTTGCGAGCCTCCTCGGTCGTCTGCGTGAACCATTCGTCGTAGCGGGACACCTCGTCCTCGCCGGTCAGCTCGAAGATCGAGGCGACCGAGGGAATCGTCGGCTCGACCACCTGGCTGGAGCCGGCGGCGACGATCGCACGCATCGTCTCCTCCATCGCCCCGACCGCGGCCCGCAGGCTCTGGTTGGCGTAGATCGCCATCGAGAACCCGGCCTGCCGCAGTTCCTCGGCGCTGACCCCGTTGTAGGTCGTGGGGATCGCGATCAGCGGCGTCCGCTGCCCCTCCTCGCCCCAGCGGGTGGCGAACTCGATCACCTGCTCGGCGGTCTTCGCCTTCGAGTGGACGACCAGCGCGTCGGCGCCGGCGTCGACGTAGAGCCGGGCGCGCCCCAGCGCCGCCTCGACCGACTCACCGGCGATCAGCGACTCGAGCCGGGCGACGATCAGCAGCTCGGCGCTGCGCTGGGTGTCCTTGGCGGCGCGGATCTTGGTCCCGAACTCGTAGGGGTCGATCAGCCGCTGTTCGCCGGCGGGGCCGAAGCTGTTGCGCTTCGGGTAGAGCTTGTCCTCGATGCAGACCGCCGCGACGCCGGCGTGCTCGAACTCCGCCACCGTCCGTCGCAGGTTGCGGACCTCGCCGAAGCCGGTGTCGCAGTCGGCGATCACCGGCAAGCGGCTGGCACCGACGATCAGGCGGGTGGCGTCCCGCACCTCGCCGAGGGTGAGGATGTTGGCGTCGGGGACGCCGTGGCAGGCGGCGATCCCGAGCCCGCTCGCCCAGAGCCCGTCCAGCCCGCAGCGCTCGGCGACGAGCGCCGAGAGCGCGTCGTGCACCCCGCCGACGCGGAGGATCTCCGGGCGCGCCAGCAGCCGGCGCAGCGAGGCGGCGCTGGTCTCCTCGGAGATCCTGATCGCAGTCGTTGCCGGCTCTGGGATCGGCTCCGGGGCGGCGGCCAGGCCCGAGAGCAGCTCGCGGAAATCACCCAGCCAGCAGAGGATGTCCCGCATCACGTGGTGGTCCTGGTTCGGGCGCAGCGCCCCGAGCTGGAAGAACATCACTCCCTCGCTCGGCGGCCCGAGCAGGGTCAGCCGCTCGTCGACGGTGCCGTCGGCGCGGACGGGGTGGAAGCGGGGCGAGAGGTCGAGCCCACCGGGCTCGTAGGCGTCGCCGGCGGCCGCGGGATTGCTCCACTTGCGGATCGCGCCGCGGCGCAGCAGGTTCGGGTAGAGCGGCAGCACGTCGCGCTCGGGGTCGAACGGGTGGACGGTGCCGCCGACCAGCGTGTCGGCGATCACCTCGGCCCCGGTCCGGTCGCCGACGATCCTGAACCCCCCCGACTCCTCGTCCGGCTCGACCCTGGCCCGCGGCCCGACCGAGACGTCGACGATCCCCAGCTCGGCGAGCGCCTGGATCCGCTCCATCACCTCCAGCCCGGCGCCGTTGGCGAGCCGGTTGTGATGTCGCATGTAGGTCTCGAGGAAGATCCGGTGGGACTCGGCGGTCAGCCCGCCGAAGTCGACCGCGTAGGCCAGCACCGGCCGCGAGTCGCGCCAGACGCCGTCGGCGGCGGCCTTGGCCGGGTTCTCGATGTTGCCCTGGGCGGCCCACCTGTGGTCGCGCTCGATGAAGGCCAGCATCGCCTCCCGGTAGGCCTGCGGGGTGGCCTGATCCTCGCTGCCGATCGGTTCGATCGCGCCCTCCCAGGAGAAGCGCTTGGCGGCGAGCGGGAGCTCGTGCCCGTGCGGTGAGTCGAGGCCCTCCAGCGCCGCGGCGACCGTCTCGCCGGCCGTGATCCGGTCGAGGATCGGCGCCGCCGTCGCCGGGCCGAAGACGACCTCGAGGTGGCGGCGGAAGCCGCCCTCCGCGTCCCAGCCCGCCTCGCGCAGCCGCTCGAAGCCGGCCTCCCCGCGCAGCACCGGGTCGATCGACTCCACCGCCTCGTCGACCAGCTCGTCGACGACCGCGAGCAGCGCCGCCGGAGAGCCGCCGGCGGCGCCACCGCTGGCCAGGAAGTCCTCGTAGGCCGGCGCGACCCGGTCGCACAGGCGCTGGGCGAACTCCTCGCCGAGCAGGGCCCGGTAGTAGACGTAGGCCATCTCGAGGAGCAGGACCGGGAAGATGTCCCGCTCGAAGTCGATCTGGCCGCGGTCGCCTTCCGCCGGCGGCCGGCCGGCGCTCTCGCGCAGGCGATCGACGGCGTCGCGGGTGAGGAAGACGCCGCGGTGCTGAAGCCGGTCGAGATCGCGCTCCTTGCCGTTGAAGGGACGGGCGAAGGTGAAGAGCCCGGACTCGCTGAAGGGCACGATCCGGCTCGGCTCGCGGCCGCTGGGCAGGTACCGCAGCCGGCCCGACTCCTGGCGCTCGAAGCGGCCACCGCGGGCCTCGGTCAGGTAGAGGACGAGGTCGATCGCGGTCAGGCCCATCCCGTTGCAGGCGACGACCTTGCCGGGGCCGGCGACGTCGCCGACGACGTTCTCCTCCAGCGGGTAGGCGGAGGGGATGAAGCTCCCCCGCGAGCGGGCGGCGAAATCGGCGAGGAGGCGCTCACGCGGGCGCAGGGCGGGGTCATTGGAGGAGTGGCCGGTGGCCAGCACGACGTGATCGGCGAGCGTCCCGCCGCCGCCCTGCGCGGTGAGGACCTCGAGCCGCTCGCCATGGTCGACGATGTCGGTCACCTCGGCCTCGTGAAGCTCGACCTCGATCGAGTCGTGGGCGCGAAGGATCTCGACGTAGCGGGCGAAGCAGTCGCGCAGCGCCAGCCCGTGGACGTAGCGCTTGGGCCAGTCCTCGGCGGCCAGGTCGAAGTTCTCGTCGCCGGTCTCGGCGAACTTCTGGCGACACCACTCGTGCAGGGTCGGGCGCTGTTCCTCATCGAGCAGCCGGCCGGCTCCCTGGACGCTCGGGTCGGCGGCGAAGGAGACCTGGCCGACGATCCGGTTCAGGTAGCTGGTCTTCGGCTGCTCGTCGCTGTGGACGGCGCCGGCACCGAACTGGCCGGTGCGGTCATAGACGTCGATCCGCAGCTCGATGCCGGCCGGGAGGTCGGGGGCCGTGGCGGCCAGCCGCTCGAGGATGTAGGTGCAGCTCGGGCCGGCGCCGACGATTGCCAGACGGACTTCTCTTTTCACACTGTTCATTCACCATAAGTACCAGTCCTGGTGTGTGTTTCACTACCACAGTTTGTGTAACGCCGCAGGTGCGGTCTACTCATCTTGAGCGCCAGAGGTCCGGCGCAGGTGATCGAGCCGAAGTGCGACTTCGAGCTCGGCGTGGCGTTTGTAGATCGGGTAGCCGAGCCGCTCCTCCACCGTGCGCAGGCGGGTCATCGCGGTCCGCCTGTCCACCTTCAGCCGGGCGGCGGTGGCCGAGGTGTTGCGCTCGGCTTCGAAGTAAGCCTGCAGGGTGTCCTTGAGTGTGGGGTTCTTCTTCGGCGACTCTTCCAGCGGCGAGAGGTAGATCGAGATCAGCGAGTCGCCGCACTGGCGGTCCTGGATCGCCGGGACGAGCAGCAGGACGTCGGCGTAGCGGGTGATCAGCTGGTTCAGGTGCAGCGCCACGTGCATCGCCGCCTGCGCCTGGCGGTGGGTGCCGCGGAACCCCTCGCGCCCGGAGGCCGGCTCGCCGACCGCGAGCCGCACCCCCGCGGCCATCTCCCCCATGTCCCCCAGCTTTGCCTGCGCGATCGGCTCCTTGCCGCTCAGCCAGGCCCAGACGATCCCGTCCTCGCGGGGGATCCGCAGCAAGCGGCGGCCGAGCTTGGTGGCCACGGCCTGGAGCACCGGCGAGGCGCCGGCGCCGCTGGCGAGGATCCCGATGTGCGAGCCGTCGACGTCGTAACCGAGCTCGTCGGTGTTGACCAGCGAGTTCTTCAGCAGCGCCTCGACGATGCCGGCTGTCCGCTCCTCCCGCGAGCGGACCCCCTTCGTCGCCTCGCGGGCGTGGGTCGCGGCGATCACCGGCAGCAGCTGCGCCGCCATCGAGGAGAGCCTGATCGAGGCCTGCCGCAGCAGCTCGCCGCGCTCCTCCTCGCTCACCTCGGCCCGGCGGACGTCCTCGAGCACGAAGTCCCAGAGGACGCTGTAGCCGTCGATATAGGCCTCCAGGACGGCGGCCACCGGGATGCCCGACTGGGCGACGCGGCGGGCCTGGAGGATCGCCGCGGGCGGAACCAGCGGCGCGTCCTCCCAGGCGGTTTCGTCTTCGAGTGTGAGCAGGGCCAGGTCGAGACATGCCCGCGCCGCCTCCTGCCGGCCGCGGCCGGCCTCGTCGCCGTGGTACCTCACGACCTCCTCCTCGGCGGCGAGAAGGCGTGTGAATATCGCCGCTTCGATCTCCGCCCGCCGCACCCGCAGCCGCCGGCCGACAGCGGCCATGCTCGTCATATCGAGGCCTGAGGTCTCCGACACAACCGTCAAATCCCGCTCAGTAGCCGATCTCGGCAAGGACCTCTGAGGCGGCGCGTTCACCGGACTGCACGGCGCCGTCCATGTACCCGCTCCACTCGGTGGCGGTCTCGGCGCCGGCCCAGTGCAGGGCCCCGATCGGGGCGCGCAGCGCCGCCCCGAATCCGGTCCAGCCGCCGGGCGTCATCACACACCCGTAGCAGCCGCGGGTCCACTCCTCCGCCGCCCAGACCTGTTCGACGAAGCCGACCGGTTCGGCCGCCGCCGGCCCGAAGAGGTGGGTGTGCCCGGCGAGGACGGCGGCGCGCCGCTCCCGGGCCGGACGCCCTCCCCACTGGCGGGCGAGGCGGCCCTCGAGAAAGCCCAGCAGCACCCCCGGGGTGTGATCGGGCGGCGAGTTGTCGAAGGTGACACGGGCGGCGACGGCGTCGCTGACGGCGTGGCCCGAGAGACCCTCGTCGCGCCAGAAGGGCCGGTCGTAGATCGCCATCGTCTTGATCACCGCGCCCTGGGGCATCCGCTGCGTCAGCTGGTCGCGGATCGCCGGCAGCGACGGCGAGTAGGCGATCCGGGCCGTCAGGGTCGGTGGGATCGCGATCACCGCTCGCCGCGCCCTGACCAGGTGCTGCTGCTCGCCGGGATGGCCGCCGCCGTGGACGACGACCCCGTCGCGGCCGTGCTCGATGCGGCGCACCGGGGCGCCGAGGGAGAGGACCGAGTCCCCGAGTTCCTCGGCAAGGCGGGTGGCGATCTGCTGCGGCCCGCCGTGGAAGCGATTCTGCTGGGCGCCGCCGTCGGTGCCGAGCAGCGAGTTGAGCCGGCCGCCGGCCGACTTGACGTAGAAGAGGACGTGGAGGAGCGAGAGGTCGGCCGGCTCGCAGGCCCAGACCGCCTCGGTGACGAGCTCGAAGAGGGTGCGGGCGGCGTTGGTGACGGTGTTGGAGCGGACCCACGACTCGAAGGTCTGCCCGTCCCAGCGCTCCGCTTTCGGCGCCCGCCAGGGCTCCTCGACCGGCACCTGGCGCGCCATCCAGTCGAGGCGGACGCGGGCCTGCTCGAAATCGAGCAGGGCGGCGGCCGAGACTCCGCAGGCCAGCTCCCGGACCAGGCCGAGGCTGCTCCCGGTCAGCTGCCCCGAGTAGACGACCCGCCTGCCCCTGACCTCGAGCACGTTGCGGCCCGCGGCATGGGTGGGAAAGGACTCGACCCCGAGCTCGGCGGCGAGGGCGGCGATCCGGCGCTGAGTCGGCCCGGTCCACTGCCCCCCGACCTCGACCACCTTGCCGCCGCCGATCGGCTCGTCGAGCAGTCGCCCGCCGACCCGCCGGCGCGCCTCGAGGACGACGGTGTCGACCCCCTCGGCGACGAGCAGGCGGGCGGTGACCAGACCGGCCAGTCCCCCACCCACCACCGCGACTTCCGTGTTGGTCGCTTTAGTCACCCACCGCGTTATACCTTAGTAACTAATCAGTTACTTACCGATTAATTGAGAATGCACAAGATGGGGAAACGACCTGCAGAACCTCCATAAATTGAGCATGTAACTGCCGTGTATCCCTGGTACCAATCAACGCTTCGCGACCAAAGCGGGGCTACGTCGACCGGGGAGGACAAGTGGTTCGCACGCATTCGCATCTGCCTCTCACCCCTTCCCGGGTGCTTCTCGGGCTCATCCTCCTCGCCCTCGCGGCGGGACTGCTGGTCTGGAGGCTCCTTCCCCGTGACCAGGCCACCCAGGTCACCGTAGGTCAGGCGCTGGCGGAGTTCCGGCGCCTCGCCGACCGTGACCCGGCCCGGGCCCGACCCGCCGCCGCCCTCCCCCGCCCCGGGGTCTACAGCTACGCGATCAGCGGCGGCGAGAGCCTCGACGCGCTGCTCGACGCCGAGCACGACTACGACGGCGGCACCGCGATCGTCGTCAGCCGCAGCGGCTGCGGAGTCGAGGAACGCTGGGAGGTCCTGCGCCAGCGCTGGAGCGCCGTCGGCATCTGCCCGGTCGGCGGCCGGCTGCGGCTCGACTGGGTGCGCGAATTCCACGACTTCTTCGGCAGCTCCAAGAGCGCGGCATACGCTTGCCGGCCGGCGGCCCGGCCGGGCGCGACCAGCTGCCGCTCCGGTCAGGACTCGATCGCCTACGCGACGCGGCGGCTCGGCACCGAACCACTGCGCGTCGGCGGCCGGGCCTACGCCGCCGTCCACCTTCGCTCTCACATCTCCCTCTCCGGCGACAGCAGCGGCGGTGGCAGCAGCGACGAATGGCGCCGGGTGGGCGATGGGCTGCTGCTGGCGAAGCGATTCACGGTCAGCGCCAGCGTCGCTTCGGCCGGAGATGCCGTCTACGCGGAGAGCTACCGGCTGCGACTGCGCTCCCCCAACCCACGGCGCTAGGGGCCGGCCATCTCCCAGCCAACTCTGCTCAGACCCCCGGCCGGCCGCCTCGGCCGAGCCGAGCTCGGCCGCCGGCTGCGACGCCGGGCGCCGCGGCTGGAAGCCGAGATCCGCTCCCAGCTCGGCGAGGCCACCGCTCCCGCCGGCGAGTGGCCGCGCCTGCTCGGGGAGCTGCAGGCCGCGGTTCCCGAGGTCCTCGCCTTCGCGATCGCCAGCATCGAACGCGAGGCCGAGGCGCCGCCGCCGGTGCCCCCCGGCGTGCTCTCCCAGGCCCGCTCCGCGGCCCGCGCCGGCATCGGGCTGGGGACGATCCTGCGCTGCTGCATGGCGGGCGAGAGGCTGCTCGCGGACTCGATCGCGGACCTGGGCGATGCCGTCGGCGAGAGCGTTCGGGGCGAAGCCGACCGCGCCCGGGCGGCGGCGGCCGACCACCTCACCGACGCGATCTCCGCCGCCTACCTGGCCGAGCTCGAAGAATCGAGGCGCTCGCCTTCCCGGCGCCTCGCCGACAGCGTCGAGGCGCTGCTGGCCGGCGATGGGGCGCCCGGCGGCGCCGAGCTCGGGTACACGCTCGAGCGCTGGCACGTCGGCCTGATCGTCGCCGGCCCGCGGGCGCGGCAGGCAACGCTCGCGCTCGCCGCCGCCGTCGACCTCCAGGCCCTGGTCGTGCCACGCTCGGGGGGCGTCGTCTGGGCCTGGCTCGGCGGCCGCGAGCGGCCGGCCTTCGCGGCGCTGAAGACTGCGGCCGAAGCCGGCGCCGGCGCCGGGTGCTCCTTCGCGATCGGCGAGGCGCGGCAGGGCCTGGGCGGGTGGCGCCTGACCCATCGCGAGGCCGAGGCCGCCGCCCTGGTGATGGACGCCGACAGGCGCCCCCTGGTGCGCGGCAAAGAGGTGCTGCTGCTGGCGACGACGCTGAGGGACGAGGCGCTGGCCGACTCCCTGCTGGAGACGTTCCTGGCTCCGCTCGACGGCGACGGCGACCTTGGCCTGGCCCTGCGCGAGACGCTGCGGGCCTACCTGGCCTGCGGCTGCAACGCGGTCGCCGCCGCGGCGACGCTGCGGGTCAACCGGCACACGGTTCAGCGGCGGCTGCGGCGGATCGAGGAGGCACTCGGGGACACGCTGCACGTCTGGCACTCCGAGCTGAAGCTGGCTCTCGACCTCGAGCAGGCCCGGGAGGCGACAGCGGCGAGGAGCTCCGCCGCGCCTGCCGACCGCGAGGACCGCTGACCGGGTGCCGGGGCCAGGCCCCGGCACCCAGGTCGCCTCTATTTGGCCGCTTCGAAGGCGGCCTGAAGCGTGGCGCCGCCATCGGGCGGGACGCCGTCGTTGATCGCTGCCGCCAGTTCGAGCAGGAGGTTCCCAAGCACCGCTTTGGAGCTTCCGGCGGCTGCCGGCAACCCCAGCAGCGAGCTGATCGGCCCATCCAGCGATCCTTTTTGCGTCGCCGGGTCGACGGTCCCGCAGCCGCCTGCCGCGGGGACCGCGAAGCTCGCGTCTTCGAGGCTGCTGCCCCCCAGCGCGAGGATTTCGACCCCGAACCCGTTCGGGTCGACCGCCGCCTGGAAGGAGTTCGGCAGCTGGATCTGGCTCGGCGTCAGGACGATCGGCTCGGCGTCGCTGCCGATGTAACAGGAGGGGCCCAGGCCGGCGCCCTCCAGGTGGAGCTTGAGCGGCAGTTCGAAGAGCGGCGTCGGTTCGCCGAACACGGCGGAGAGATGGAGGTTCCGCAGGTCTCCGACCGTCTCCAGCGTCGCTTTCACGTACTGATCGGCGGCGGGTGCCCCGTACTGGTTCGGAGTCGGCGCGCCGGCCGGCGGCGCCGGACTCGCGCCTTTCCCCTTCTTCCCCTTTTTCCCCTTCTTGTGCTTGCCGTGCTTCTTGCCCTTCTTGCCCTTCTTGCCTTTCTTGTGCTTGCCGTGCTTCTTGCCCTTCTTGTTCTTGTGCTTCTTTGCCTGCTTCTTCTTGCTCGGAGTGGACGGCGCGCTCGCTCCCGGTGGCGGCGGCGGGGTGTAGAAGGGGTTCGGCAGCACGAATGGCGCCGAATCGAGGCTGGTGCTGCCAGGCACCAGGTCAAGCTGTTCTTCTTCGCCGACCGAGACCAGCCCGAACTGCAGGTGCATCGGTGAGCTGATCGCGGTCTGGAAGTTGCCCACCTTGAGCGACCCCCCGCGCACCAGTCCCGAGACGCAGACCACGCCGCTGCTCGCCGGATCGTTCATCGCGGGCGCGGTCGTCGGGCATTTGGTGAAGTTCGCGTACATGTCCGTCTGCACCGCCATCGCGGCCTGCGACCAGACCAGGCAGATTGCCAGCGCGGCAAGCCCCATCAGGCCCCCGACCCCTGACCTCGAAAGCCTCTTCAGTCCCATTTGCTGCTCCCCCTCCTAGCTGGATCTTCTGCGGGGGAGCGGCAAACCGGCGGCTCCCCATCTGATCCACCGATCCTGCTCAGGAGGCAGGCCCACCGCCACAACACCTTGTTGCACGGCGGCAACCGCGGCGGGCCACTCTGGTGCCCCTCAGGCGGGAGCGGCGATCAGGCGCACCGGCAGCGAGCCGATGCCCTGCAGGGTGTTGTTGCGGATCCGGGTCGGGGGGCCGGCGATCTCGATCGCCTCGACCTGGGCGAGGAGGGCGCGCAGCAGGGCGGCCAGCTCGAGCTTGGCGAGGTGGATGCCGACGCAGGTGTGGGGGCCGAAGCCCCAGCCGAGGTTGCCGCCGGGCGGGCGGTCGAGGTCGAAGCGCTCGGGGTCGGGGTAGCGGCGCTCGTCGAGGTTGGCGGCGCCGAAGAGGAGGACGGCGCGCTCGCCGGCGCGCAGCCGCACGCCGTCGATCTCGGCATCGCGGCTGAGCCGGCGGGTGAAGCCGCGGATCGGCGAGGCGAGGCGGACCGCCTCGACGACGGCGGCGGGGATCAGCTCCGGGTCGTCGCGCAGGCGCTGCCAGGCGGCGGGATTCTCACCCAGCAGCCAGAGCATCTGGGTGGCGGCGAGGATCGTCGTGTCGAGGCTCGGGGCGACGAAGTCGATCACCATCGCCCGGGCTTCGCGCTTGCTGATCTCGCCGCGCTCGGCGGCGTCGAAGACGCTCTCGGCCCAGCTTCCCGGCACCACCCGGGAGCGGCTCAGCCGCTGCGAGTAGGCGAGCATCCCGAGGCCGTTGGCGGCGGCGAGCAGGCCGCGGCGGTTGAGCGGGCCGAGGACGTCGAAGGAGCTGGAGCCCCAGCCGAGCAGGCGCTCGCCGGAGACGCGGACCCCGACGAGGTCGGCGACGACCCGCATCGGCAGGCCGCTGGAGAACTCGCGCGGGGCGTCGAAGGCCCCGCCGCCGAGCAGGCCGGCGACGATCGCCTCGGCTTCGGCGTCGAGGCGCTCCGCGATCGGCCCCAGCGCCTTGGCGCCGAGCGAGCGCATCAGCACCCGGCGCCGGGTCGCGTGCGGCTCGCCGTCGCTGAACAGCGTCGTCCCGCGGGCGGCGACGTTGGTGAAGCGGTTGACGGCGACGCCGTGGCCGCTGGTGAAGAGCTCGTCGTCGCGCAGGGCGTCGCGGACCCCCTCGAAGCGCCCGATCGCCCAGAGCCGGTGGCGCGGCAGCCAGACCGCCGGCCCGGCGTCGCGAATCCGGGCGAAGGCGGCGGCCGAGTCCTCGCACACCGCGGGGGCGTAGAGGTCGAGGTCGAGCGCCGGCCCGGCCGAGCGCCGGTGCGGCGGGCGCAGGGCCGCGGTCGCCATCAGCGCGGCGTCGCCGTGGCGCTGATCCGGTTGGCGAGCGTCCCGATCCCGTCGATCTCCAGCTCGACCTCCTGGCCGGGCTGGATCCAGCGGCCGAGCTCGAGGCCGCAGCAGCCGGGCATCGTCCCGGTCGAGATCACGTCGCCGGCCTCGAGGCGCTCGCCGGCCGAGGCGTAGGCCAGCATCGCGCCGACATCGTGGGCGGCGCCGGCGGTGGTGCCCTCGCACCAGACCGCGCCGTCGACCCGGGCCCGACCCGTCACCGCTTGCCAGTCGGGCAGGGCGTCGGCGCTCAGCACGTCGGGGCCGATCGAGTTGGCGAAGGTCTTCGACTTGACCACCGGCCCGAACGGGCTCTCGCGCAGGTCCTCGGCCTGGACATCGCGGGCGCTCCAGTCGTTGAGCACGAACCAGCCGCCGATCGCGGCGGCGGCCTCCGCGGGGGTCGCGTCGACCAGCGGCCGGGCGAGGACGAAGGCCAGCTCGAGCTCGAAGTCGAGGTACTCGGTGTGGCTCGGCCACCACATCTCCTCGCCGTCGCCGAGCAGCGCCGTGTGGTTGGCGACGTAGAAGGAGGGCGTCTCGTAGAAGCGCTTGTTGGGCTTCAGCTTCGGGAAGGTGCGGCGGGTGAGGCGCTCGTAGCCGGCGACCGCCTTCGCCGCCGGCGGCGGGAAGAAGTGCTTGACCAGGGCCCGGGCCGAGGCGACGTAGTGGGACTCCCAGAGCATGAAGGCGCGCATCGAGCGCGGCCGGAAGGGCAGGGTCGCGGCGGCCGGGTCGGCGGGCGTGGCCGCGGGGTCGGCGGCGGCGGCGTCGAGCGCGGCCTGGGCGGCGGCGCGGGCCTGCGCCCCGGCGGCGAGGAACTCGATCAGGTCGGCCTGGCCGGGCAGCCCGAACCAGCGGCCGTCCGGGGCCTCGGCGATCACTCCCGCGGGGGTCTGGCGGAGCTTCATCTCAGCCAGCCTCGCGGATCTGAGTTGGCGATCGGGTGGCCGGCGAGGAGGAAGCGCGGCGGCGGCGGCCCGCCCCACTGGTTGATCGCCTCGAAGCCGCCGGGCCAGCGTTTGGCCTGGTAGTCGCCGTGCGGCGGCATCGCCGCCAGGTCGGCGCAGCACTCGACCATCGCCCCGTCGGCGTCCTTGAAGTAGACGAAGAGGTTGTGGCCGGGGCCGTGGCGGCTCGGCCCCCAGGTCAGCTTCTGGCCGCGGGCGGCGAGGCGGTCGGCGATCCGGCCCATCGCGTTGAGGTCGGGGACCGACCAGGCGTAGTGGGAGAGCTCGTGGCGCGGGCCGAAGATCAGCGCCATGCCGTGGTGGTCGGCGTCGCAGTGCCACCAGCTCGCCGTCCGGCCCATCCGGTCGGAGAAGGCGAAGCCGAGGCCGGCCTCGAGGAAGCGCTCGGTCGGGCCGAGGTTGCGGGCCTTGACCGAGGCGTGCTCGAAGCGCGTCGGGCGGTCGCCGGGCGGCGGCGCGTCAACCGTCTCCATCCCGCAGAAGAGCTTGTAGGCGTGGCCGCCGGGGCCGCGGACGAGCGCCGCCCGGTCAATCCCCGGCTCGCCGTCGTAGACGCCGCCGAGCGCCTCTCCCCCGGCCGCCGCGATCGCCTCGCGGGCGGCGTCCAGCGCCTCCGGGTCGGCGACCTCGAGGCCGATGTGGTCGTAGCCGCGGCGGTCGGACTCGATCAGGATCAGCTCGTGGTGGCGCTCGTTGCAGGTCAGGTAGGCGGCGCGGCCACGGCGCTCGGTCTCGACCAGGCCGAGGACGGCGACCTGGAACTCGACCGCGGCGTCGAGGTCGGCGACCCGCATCCCCATGTGGCCGATCCGGGTGACGCCGCTCATCCCGCCTTCGCCTCCCGCGGCGACATCAGCGCGATCGGGACCGAGAGGCCGGCGGAGCGGCGCAGGGTGGAGATCCGGCGGCCGGGCTGGACGGCGTCGCGCGGCTCGCCGGCGGCGTCGCCGAGCGCCGCGACGCTCGCCTCGAGATCGGGGGCGACGAGCGCTAGGCCCCAGAAGAAGGCGGGGCGGTCGGCGTCCTCGACCATCTCGGCCGGCTGCTGGACGACCTCGAGGATGGCCGAGCCGAGACGGAAGAAGGCCTGCCGCGGCGCCCCCGCCGGGGTCGGCTCCTCGCGGATCCGCCGCAGGTCGAGACCGGCGCCCCGCAGCGCCGCGACGGTACGGTCGAGCGCCGGGGTAAAGGCGACGACGTGGTCGAGGATCGAGATGCCGTTCGGGTGCGGCGGCGCCTCGCCCGGTGGGCCCTGGTCGGAGCCGCTGGTCGGCAGCCCGTCGAGCTCACCGCCCCCGAAGCCGCGCAGCGACCAGCCGACCAGGCCCTTGCCCGCATCCGGTCCGACGAGCCGGACGCGGACGTCGCCGAGGGCACAGGCGTCGCCCTCGACCGCGAAGCCGAGCGCCGACCAGGCGGCGGCCGCGTCGGCGACCTTCAGTTCATCGATCGATGCAGCCATCCCTCCGTACCGTAACCCCGACGGGCCGGATCCGGCAGCGGGCTGCCGCTGGCCCTCGGTATAGGGTCAAGCCATGACGACCTTCCCGCGCTCCGCCCGCCTGCTCATGCTCACCACGATGCTCGTCGCGCTCGCGATGGGCCTGCTCACCTCGCAGGCCCTCGCCCGCAAGGCCTACACGCTGAACTACGACGCCGGCACCGCGGTCGCGATCGACACCGCGACGAACCAGGTGGTCGGAGCTCCCATTCCCGTCGGAACCCAGCCGTACAGCAACGCGATCACCCCCGACGGCAAGTACATGTACGTGCTCAGCGACGGCGAAGACAACGTTCGCGTAGTCGACCTGCAGACCGGGCAGGTCGTCGGCGCGCCGATCGCGCTTCCCGGCAGTCCGACCGAGGTGGCAATCAGTCCCGACGGCAAGACCGCCTACGTCGGCGACGAAACCAACGATCAGATCGTCGTGATCAGCACCGCCACGAATCAGATCGTCGGCGCGCCGATCCCGATCGGCACTGACATCTGGGGGGTCGCCTTCGCGCCTGACGGCAAAACCGCATACGTGGCCGGCGAAGGGTCGAACTCGGTCTACGTCATCGACACGCAAACGGCGCAAGTCGTCGGCGCGCCGATCACGGTCGGGGTTGAACCGATCAACATCGCCTTCACCCCCGACGGCAAATTCGCCTACGTCAGCAACGAAGGCTCCGGCACCGTCTCGGTGATCGACACTCAGACGCGCCAGAGCATCGCGACCATCCCGGTCGGGGTTGAACCATGGGGCGTCGCAATCACCCCTGACGGCAGCAAGGCCTACGTCGTCAACCTGGATGACGGAACCGTCTCGGTGATCAACACCCAGACGCGGGCCGTCGTCGGCGCGCCGATCACGGTCGGCGAAGGTCCTTACGAAATCGCGCTGACGCCAGACGGCAAGGCGGCCTACGTCGTCAACTACGACGGCGACAGCGTCTCGGTCATCAACACCCAGACCGATCAGGTCTCGGCGACGATCTCCGATCCGGGCGGCCCCTGGCAGATCGCCATCGCCCCGGACCAGTCGCCGACGGCGGCGCTCAAGGTGGGGGCGGCGAAGGCGGGCAAGCCGACCAAGTTCAACGCTGGCGCCTCGACCGATGCCGACGGCCTGATCGCGGCCTTCAACTGGAGCTTCGGCGACGGCAAGGCGGCGACCTCGACGACGGCCACGGCCTCGCACAAGTACAAGAAGGCCGGCAAGTACTCCCCCAGCCTGACGGTGACCGACAACGAGGGCTGCTCGACCGCGATCGTCTTCACCGGCCGCACCGCCTACTGCAGCGGCTCCGCGCTGGCGACCGCGACGAAGGAGATCACCGTGATCGCCCCGAACGACTTCAAGTTCGGCAAGCTGACCAAGAACCGCCGCAACGGCAGCGCCAAGCTCAAGGTCAAGGTCCCGGCCGCCGGCGTCCTCACCGTCTCCGGCAGCCAGGTGCGAAGCGCCAAGCGCAAGACCGGCAAGCCGAAGACCCTGACGCTGACGATCCGGCCGAAGGCGAAGCTGAAGAAATCGCTCGCCACGAGCGGCCGGGCCCAGGTCCGGATCAAGATCAAGTTCAGCCCCAAGGGCGGCCCCGCGCGCACCAAAGGCAAGACGCTGAGCCTGATTCAGGGCTAGGGCGACCGCCGGCCGAGCACTGCCCCGGCCGGCGCACAGCTCCTCGCTCGCCCGCACCTACGGCGTGATCGCCTGGCTGATCGCGTCTTCGCTTTTCCCGTAGTTGGCGTTGCCGCTGTAGACGGCGGTGATGTTGTGGGTCCCGACCGCCAGCGATTTGAGCGGGTAGGTGACCGAGTTGCCGCTCAGCGGGATCGTCGCGAGCACCGTTTCGCCTTCGCGCAAGGTGACCGTACCGGCGGGCGTGCCGGTACCGGGAGCGATCGCTTTGACCGTCGCTTTCAGAGTCCCGGTCGACCCTTTCGGGGCCGGGTTTTTGCTGCTCGTCAGGGTCAGTTCGGTGCTCGCTTTGACGATCGTCTGGGTGAGCGTCGCTTCGCTGCCCTCGAAGCCTTCGCCGCCGTCATAGGTGGCGGTGATCGCATAGCTCCCGGGGGCGACCGTTTTCAGCGGGAACTTGGCCACCCCACCCGTCGTCAGCGGCACGATCGCCAGCACCGTTTCGCCTTCGCGGAAGGTCACGGTCCCGGTCGGCGTCAGGACCGAGGGGGCGACCGAGTCGACGGTCGCTTTCAAGCTCGCCGAGGAGCCGAAGGGCGCCGGGTCGAGGCTGCTGGTCAGCGACGTTTCGGTCGTCGCTTTGACGATCGTCTGAACCAGCGGTTCGCCGGCGCTGGGCAGGTTGTTGGGGTCGCCGCTGTAGCTGGCGCTGATCACGTGTTCGCCCGGGGGCAGCGCTTTCAGCGAGAGGCTGGCGTTGTGGCCGTTGAGCTGGACGGTGTCGAGCACCGTTTCGCCCTCGCGGAAGGTGACCGTTCCGGCGGGGGTGCCGACCCCGGGCGCGAGCGCGTTGACGGTCGCTTTCAGGGTCGCGTTGGAGCCATAGGGCGTCGGGTTGAGGCCGCTGGCCAGCAGCAGCTGGGTGCTCGCCTTTTCGACGTTCTGGGTGAGCGGCGCTGAGCTGGCTTCCGGGTGGTTGGCGTCGCCGCTGTAGGTGGCGAGGATCGGGTGTTTGCCGGCTCCCAGCGTCGTCGCGCTCAGGCTCGCGCTGCCTTTTTTCAGGTTGACGACGCCGAGCGTGGTCGAGCCCTCGCTGAAGGTGACGGTGCCCAGCGGCGCCGGTGAGCCTTCGGGGCCGGGCGGCACCGTCGCGGTGAAGGTCACTTTCTGGCCGCGAACAGAGGGGTTGGGGCTACTGGCCAGAGTCACCTGCGCGTTGTAGGCGAAGCGATCGGCGGGGCTGATTTCGCTGCTGCCGGCCGGCGTCGACACAGTGACGTCGACGGTGCCGCTGCCGGGCGGGGAGACCGCCCGGATCAGGGTCGGTGATTTGACGAAGAATTCACTCGCCGGGGCCGAGCCGAAGTGGACTTCTTTGGCGCCGGTGAAGCCGCTGCCGGAGATCAGAACTTCGGTGCCACCGGCTTCGGGGCCGGAGAACGGTTCGATCGAGGTGACGACCGGGGGCTGCGTGACGACTTTGACCGTGTGCGGCAGACCGGCCCCTTCGAGTTCGCCCAGTGGGATTTCGACTTCGTTGCCTTCGCGGTCCAGCAACCGGACCCAGGCAATATTCCAGGCGCCGGGTTCACTGCCCTGCGGGAAGACCGAAACGGCCCGATAGGTGCCTTCGAATTCGTTGCCGGCGATGCGCTGAAAGCTGCCGAAAACGGTCTGTCCTTCACCGGGAGAGACGAAGGCGACACTGCCGTCTTTGAAGCCGGCGGGGCTGTCGCTGATCGCCGCGGTCACGAATACCTGCTGTTTGACGGTCGAGACGTCGATTTCCGTCGGTTCGATTTTGAGGCTCTGCAACTGCGGCGGTTCGTTGTCGGTTTTGCCTTTGACGAAGACTTTGTGCGGCCATCCCATTTCTTCGATCTCTTTCGCGGAGAGTTCGCGTTCGTGGCCGGCATGGTCGGCGAGCCAGATCGAGGAAATCCTCCAGGTCCCGCCTTCGCTGGCCTGTTCGAAGCTGACCGGGATTTTGTAGTCGCCGCTGGTCGCGGTGCCTTTGGTCGGTTCAGTTGCCGATCCCTGGTAGCTGACTTTGCCGCTCGGGGAGACGAATGCGACCCGGGCTTCTTTCAAGCCGGAAAAATCATCGGTGACGTGGGCGAAGACGGAAACGGTCCGCCCTTCCGCCGTGGTGTCGATGCTTTCCGGTTCGATCCCGAGTTCGTCGAGTTTCGGCGCTTCGGTGTCTTCTTTGGCGCCGAGGACGGCGACGGTGTGCGGGAACCCCGCTGCCGCGATCGCTTCCGCCTGGAGGAAGCGTCCGTTGCCGATCCGGTCGTTGAGGTCGATCGAAGAGATATTCCAGTCGCCCGGTTCGCTCCCCTGCGGAAAGGTCACCGTCTGCTGGTACACGCCTTCGTTGGCGTTGCCGGCGACGCGGACGAATTCGGTGGTGCTGACACCGTGTATTCCACTCGGCGAGAAGAATTTCAGCGTCCCCCAATCGAAGCCCGAGAGGTCATCGGTGATCACCGCGGTGACCACGACCGCCTGGCTGCCGCTCGAGGTGTCGATTTCGCTCGGTTCGATTTTGAGGCTGTGCAGGACCGGGGCTTCGGTGTCACCTTCGCTTTCGACGTTGATCGTGCGCGGGAAGCCCAGTTCTTCGATCTGTCCCTGCATGTACGACCGCGCTTTGCCGGCCTGGTCTTCCAGTCGGATATCCGTCAGCTGCCAGCTGCCGCCCTCGCTGAACTGTTTGAAGTTGAGCGGGATTTCGTAGCTGCCGTTGAGGGCGTCGCCGGAGGTCGGTTTGGCCGCCACCCCGACGATTTTCTGTTTGCCGCTGGGGGATTTGAAATCGAACAAGCCCTCTTTGAAGCCCGAGAGGTTGTCCGTCATGTGAGCGACGAGGATCACCGTCTGGCCCGAGGCACTGGTGTCGATCGAGCTCGGTTCGATCGCCAGTTCGTCGATTTTCGGCCCTTCGTGGTCTTCTTCGGCTTCTTCTTTGCCTTTGACCAGGACGCTGTGCGGCAGTCCGAGTTCCTCGAGTTGTTCGGCGCCCAGCACCCGTTCGTTGCCGGCGCCGTCGGTCAGGCGAATCGCCGAGATCTGCCAGATGCCGCTCTCGCCGAACGCTTCGAAGCTGACCGGGGTTTTGTAGGTGCCGTTGTTTGCGTCACCCCCGGTCCGCCCGAATTCGAACCCTTTGGCGAAGTGTTCACCGCTCGGCGAGACGAAAATGACTTCGCCGGATTTGAATCCCGAGAGGTCATCGGTGATGTGCCCGCGGACAGTGACCGTCCGGCTTTCCCCACCGGTGTCGACTTCCGCCGGTTCGATCGTCAGTTCGTCGAGGTTGGGAGCTTCGGTGTCTTCTTCGCTGACGTCCTGAAGACTCACCGACACCGTCGTGTCCCCTTCGACCACGGGCAGGCCGAAGGTCGTGTGGCCGTATCCACTTCCAGCCGGCGGGAAGATGTCGGCAGGTGGGCTGCCGTTGGAGTTCGCCCCGCGGAAGACCGTGAAGGCAACGATCCCGTTCTGGTCGGTATAGCCCTGCTGGGAACCGCTGCCGGTGCCATCGTCGCCTCGACTTTCCAGGAATTCGGCCTGGACCCCACCGAGATCGGCACTCTGGTTGAGGGACGGAATCCTCACCCTGGCGTTGGCGATCGGAGCGCCCGCGGCGCCCGATGCTTCGATCACGAGTTTCGAGGTGGGCGGCAGGCTCAGCTCGAGCGTCTGATCGGAGCCGAGCTCAAAGGACGGGACGATGAATTGCCAGCTTTCGGGCAGGCTCGACACGGCTTTGTTGTTGCCGTAGGCGTAGAGCTGGTAGTTGCCCGCCGGCGCCGCGAGGTCGAAGGAACCGTCGGCTTCCGTGGAGAGTTCCACCGGGACGTTGTTTTTCTGGTCGTAGAGACCGATGTGGGCGGCTGGGACCGGATCGCCCTGGGCATCGCGCAGGGTGCCGGTGAGATGGACCAGCCCGGCGATGGCCAAGGTCACATTGAGCGTGCGTGAGCCGCCGATTTCTACTTTGTGGACGGTGGCCGGCACGAACTGGCTTTCCGGGCCGGGGTCGAATTTGACCTCGAAGACCCCGGTGGGGATTTCGAGCGTGTATTTCCCGCCCGCTTCGGTCGTCACCGATCCGACTTTTTCCCCGGTCGCCGAGTCGGAGACCGTCACGAACACTTTCGGGAGGCCTTTCGCTTCCTGACCGGGGGCCTGGCCGCTGACGGTCCCGGAGAGGGTTGCCGCGCCCGCCGCCGCAACCGGCACGAAGAAGAGGATCAAGCCCACGGTGGCAACCAGCGCCATCGGGACGAGCCGCAGCAGGGACGAGAACTGGGGGACGAGAGCAGGTCGGGTCGGCACGCTGAGCGTTCTCCTTCTGGTCGATCGACGGATATACGACTCCAGAGCGCTCAACTTATATCGAGCGTGGCGAACCGGGATGTTGCGATCCGGCAAATCCCCAGGCCAGCGCGGCCTTGACCTCAGTCCTTGCTCAGAAGCTGCTCCAGGGTCCGCCCGCTGAGCACCGAGCGGGGCTCTTCGGCGACGACGTCGGAGCCGGGGCGGGCCTCGTCGTCGCGGCGCTTGATCAGCAGCCACTGCGGCTTCTCGCCGGGACGGGTGCGCTGCAGGGCGAAGCCGCCGCGCAGCTTCTCGCCGTAGAGGACGAAGACGGCGTGGCCGCGCTCGATCGCCTCCGGCCAGGGGACGCGACCGCCCTGCTCGTAGCTGCCCCGGTCCCAGACGATGACGCCGCCCTCCCCCAGCGCGCCCTCGAACTCGTTGTGGGAGAGCTCGTGGTCCTCGACCTGGACCGCGAGGCGTTTGACCGCCGGGTCCATCGCCGGGCCTTTCGGGACCGCCCAGGAACGCATCGTCCCTTCGACCTCGAGGCGGAGGTCGAAGTGATGGGCGGTGGCGGCGTGCTCCTGGACGACGAAGGCGCCGGCGCTGACGCCGCGGACGGCGAACTGCTCGTGGCCCTCGACCTTGACCGCCTCGGCCGTCACCTCCTCGACCCGGGCCCCCGGCGGCCCCTCCGCCAGGAACGCCAGCAGCTCCTCGACCGCCGGCTCCGGCCCCTCGGCGTGGACCAGCACCTCGCCGTCGTCGCCGTTGCGAACCCAGCCGAGGACGCCGAGCTCGTGCGCCCGCCCGACCGTCGCGTAGCGGAAGCCGACGCCCTGGACGGCGCCGCGGATGGCCACCCGCCGCGCCGTTTTCCCCGCCTTATCCGCGGCCGGTGCGGGCAAGGTACTCATCCAGTTGGCGGCTCTTTTCGGTGTCCTCGAAGACCTCGTACTCGCGCAGCTTCCCCCAGGCGATCCGGCCCCAGATCACGTAGCGGTTGTCGTAGACCCGCCCCTCGGCGGGGTCGTCGAGGTGGATGTGGCCGCGGATGCAGATCGACTGGCGCCAGGGGAACCCCTTGAGGATCACCTCGTCGGCGTAGATCTGCAGGCCGATCTTGACGAAGCGGTCGAGCCATGCTTCGAGCTCGCGCTTGTTGCTCGCCCCCGGCGCGAACGAGCTCTCGCCGGGGAAGGTGAACTTGATGTCGTCGGCGTCCATCGCCAGGGTTGGGCCGGGATCTCCCGCCCGGATCGCCTTCGTGTTGCGGGCGATCATCTTTCCTGCCAGCCAAGAAAGCATCGGCACTCCCTCCGATCGTTGTCGCCCGGAGGCTAACGCGGAGGCGCCACGGCGGGCAGGCTAGGATCCGAGCCGCTTCGCCCAGCCATCGACAGGAGGACCATGCGGACGCTGCTCGCCATCTCTCTCGCCTCGGCGCTTCTCGCCGGACTGATCGCTTCCAGCGCCGCCGCCGACGGTCCCCAGGCGAGCGCCTCGGCGACCGCCTGCACGCTCAGCACCCACGACCAGCGCCACCTCGGCGCCTCCTACGTCACCTCGCTCAAGGTCGAAGGGACGACCTGCGCCAAGGGCAAGGGCGTCACCCTCGCCTTCAACAACTGCCGCACCGCCGGCGGCAAGCCGCAGGGCCTCTGCGGCCGCAAGGTCGGCCACTACACCTGCGCCGAGAAGCGCTACGACTCGGTTCCCGGCGTCCAGTACAGCTCCAAAGTGACCTGCACTTGGGGCGCCAAAAAAGTCCTCAGCACGTATACCCAGAACACCTAGTTCGAGGTTTGGCGTGGAGAGGTCGGGTGGGCCTCTCCTGCGCAACAGCCTGGGAGGCTTGGCGAGGCCCACCCGACCTCTCCCCACGGAAGCGCGCCAAGCGTTCGAGGCATGCAGCTTCCGTCAAGCGAAAAGACCCGTGGGTCAAAGCTCCCTACTAGTAGTTCACGGATGAGCGTTTTGTAGCGCTGAGGACGACAAAACGCTCATCCGCGATGGGGGCGGCCGTCGTACGAGCGGCGTTAGATATTCGCCCCGGTGCTCGTTCTCGGACGGCCACTGGTTGTCTGCGGGCGAATATCCCAGCGAAGGTAGACGGCCACCCGACCCTTCCTCACGCCCCATCCCTAGTAAGTGAAGTCCCGCTCCAGCGCTTCTTCGACCTGGTCCGCGGCCAACCCGGACCCGGCCGGGTTGAGGTGGATGCCGTCGGGTTCGCGGACGATCTCTTCGCTGCCGTCGACTTCCATCGCGTTGCGGAACTTGTCCCCGGGGGTGAAGAAGGCGGCGTCGTCGACGACCCGGACCTGGCTGCGCATCGGCGCGGCGGCGGCGTAGACGGCGGCGTTGACCGCGTCGGTGATCGGCTTGCGGTCGGGGTCGCGGGCGGTCGGGATGGTCAGCCAGTAGACCTTGGCGGCGCCGTTCTGGCGGTAGTTGTCCATCAGCTGGCGGGCGCGGTTGGCCCAGATCGCCGCCCATTCGGGGCCGCAGCAGCTGACGTCCTCGCCGTCGGGGCCGGGCATCGGCAGGCCCTCGTTGGCGCCGATGAAGATCACCACCGCGTCGGGATGGTCTTCGGCCACCTGGGTCGCCGAGAGCTGGGCCCAGTCGACGAGGTCGTCGCGCGAGATCCCGGTCGCCAGGTGCGGGTCGCGGACGACGTCGACGCCGTCGGGCGCCAGGCGCTGGCCGAGCTCGAGGTCGAGCGGGGTCGAGAGCGAGTCGCCGGTGACCAGCAGGGTGTGGAGCGGCTTCTTCGCTTCCGGTTCCCCCAGCGCCGCGCCTTCGAACCAATCCGGGGTGACCGCGGCCGAGGCGCCGCCGCCGGCCCGGGCACTCGCCGGCGCAGCCGCGAAACCCGCCCCGACCAGCTTCTTGTCCGGCGAGAGCCAGCCGGTCAGGGTGTGGCCGATGGCGGCGAAGGGCAGCTGTTCGGCGACCCAGCCGGCCGGCTTGCCGACCGCGAGGACGAGGTCGCGGCCGAGGCCGGGGTTCATCTCCTCCCCCGCCTCGCGGACCGAGCCGCCGGAGAAGACCAGCAGCAGGAGGGCGATCAGCGCCGTCGCCAGCACCGCGTCGCGGGCGGTGAAACGGCGCAGGCGCTGCTCGTCGAAGCGCTCCATCAGGCTGTCGTCTTGGCTGGTGCGGTCGGGGGGCATGGTCGCGGCCTAGAAGCGGAAGTAGATGAAGGGCGGGACGCCCTGGCTGGGCACCGTCGCGCCGACGACGAGGATAAGCGCCGCGAGGGCGGCGGCGAGCACGATCGGCGAGAAGCGCTCGATCCCGGTCTCGATCCCCTGGCTGGTCCGTTCCGGCAGCCACTGCAACCCCATCACCAGCGCCAGCGCCAGCACCGCCGGCCCGGTGGCGAGGGTCAGCGAGCCGCCGGAGAAGATCCCGGTGACGTAGGTCCAGAAGAGCGCCAGGTCCTGGGAGCGGAAGAGGATCCAGGCGAAGACGACGAGGTTGAAGGTGACGAACCAGCGCAGCCAGGCCGGCGCCTTCAGCCGCCCGCCGATCGCGTGCTCGGTCGCCAGCGCGGTGCCGTGGAAGCCGCCCCAGAGCACGAAGGTCCAGGCCGCCCCGTGCCAGAGCCCGCCGAGCACCATCGTCGCCACCAGGTTGAAATAGGTGCGGGCCCGGCCCTTGCGGTTGCCGCCGAGCGGGATGTAGAGGAAGTCGCGCAGGAAGCGCGAGAGGGTCATGTGCCAGCGGCGCCAGAAGTCGCGGAAGCCGGTCGCCCGATATGGGCTGCGGAAGTTCTGCGGAAAGATGAAGCCCATCAGCAGGGCGAGGCCGATGGCGATGTCGGTGTAGCCGGAGAAGTCGCAGTAGATCTGGGCCGCGTAGGCGTAGGCGGCGAAGATCAGGTCCGGCCCGCCGAACGCCTGGGGGACGCCGAAGGCGGGGTCGACGACGACCCGGCCGAGGTAGTCGGCGATCATCACCTTCTTGACCAGGCCGAGGCCGATCAGCCCGAGGCCGGCGCCGACGGCGACGTGCTCCGGGTCACGGGCGCTCGCCAGCTGGGGGATGAACTCGCGGGCGCGGACGATCGGGCCGGCGATCAGGTGGGGGAAGAAGGAGAGGTAGATGCCGACGTCCAGCAGCGAGGCCGGCTCGAACTGGCGGCGCTTGACGTCGACCACGTAGGAGATCGCCTGGAAGGTGAAGAAGCTGACCCCGACCGGCAGCGCGATCGAGAGCAGCGGCGCCGTCGGCGAAAGGCCCCAGGCGTTGAGCAGATCGTCGACGTTCTGGGCGAAGAAGCCGTAGTACTTGAAGGCGGCGAGGGTGCCAAGGTCGAAGGTCACGACCGCCGCCGTCAGCCACTTGCGACGGCGCTCGCTCTCGCTGCCGTGGATCGCGACCGCCCCGAGCTGGTTGACGACGGTGACCCCGGCCAGCAGCAGGCAGAAGCGCGGGTCGGCGGCGGCGTAGAAGACGTAGCTGGCGAGCAGGATGAACGGCTTCCAGTACCTCTGCCTCGGCATCAGCGCCCAGCTGATCGCCAGCACGATCGGGAAGAAGATCGCGAACTGGACGGTCGGGAAGAGCAATGGCTGCCTTTGCTTGTTAGGTTGCCCGGCGGCCGGCGCCCCGCGGAAGCGGTGCGATGCTAATCGACCAACCAGATGAGCCGCAGAGACCAAATCGGCGCCGTACTGCTGGCGATCGCCGCGCTCGCCGCGCTCCTCCCCGCGACCGGCTCGGCCTTCGATCCGGCCTGCGGCAGCGTCGAGACCGCGGCGGCGCGCAAGAACGTCAACCCCGGCGGCCACCCGCCGCTGGCGATCGGCGACTCGACGATGCTGCTCGCCCTGCCGGCCCTCGCCCGCGAGGGGTACCAGGTGAACGCTCACGGCTGCCGCCAGATCGACGAGGGCCTCGACCTGCTGCGTGAAGACAAGCGCCAGGGCCGCCTCCCCCACCTCGTCGTCATCGCCCTCGGCGCCGACGCCAGCATCTCCTCCGGCCAGCTCTCCGCCGCCTTCCACCTGCTCGGCCCCAAACGGGTCCTCGGCCTGGTCGTCCCGCTCGAGCTCGGCGGCGGCACCAGCTCCGACGCCGACGTCGTCCGCGCCGTCGCCAAGCGCCACCCCAAACGCAGCATCCTGCTCGACTGGGTCGCCTACAGCGCCGGCCACAGCGACTGGTTCCAGCCCGACGGCCTGCACCTCACCTTCTCCGGCGCCAACGCCTTCGCCCGTCTGCTGCGCCAGGCGCTGCCCTACGCCAAGGCCGGCGCCCTGCCCGGCCGCCCGCCGCGCGGCAGCAGCGGCCTCGGCCCGGCGATCCCGCTCGGTTAGCTCCCCTGGCCGCTGCCGAGAGCCGCGGCGAGCTGCTCGCGGCCGCTCAGGTCGAGCTTCTGGAAGACGTGCCGCAGGTGGGTCTCGACCGTCTTGGCGCTGACCGTCAGCGACTGGGCGATCTCGCGATTGGTCAGGCCCTCGGAGGCCAGCCGGGCGACGCGCAGCTCGCTCGGCGTCAGCGCTTCGACCCCGGAGCGCACGGCGCTGCGCGGCCGCGCCCCGGCGGCGGCGAGCTCGGTCCGGGCCCGCTCGGCCAGCGGCCCGGCCCCGATCCGGTGGGCGATCTCCAGCCCCTCGCGCAGCGGCTCGCGGGCCTCGCGGCGGTGGTTGGCGCGACGCAGCGCGGCGCCGAGCTCGACCAAGGCCAGGGCCAGTTGGGGACGGGCCCTGGTCGCGGCGAGGATCTCTATCGCCTCACGCAGGGTCTCGATCCCGTCCTCGCCCGCGATCGTCCCCTGCACCCGCAGCGCTACCCCGATTCCCCGCGATCCCCCGGCCCGAGCCGCCAGCTCGACCGTCTCCGCGGCCAGCGCGGTGGCCTCCTCGGCCTCGCCCAGCGCCACCAGCGAGAGCGCCAGCCCGGGGCGCCAGCCGACCCCCTCGGGGTTCGCCAGCGGCAGCCACGAGAGCCTTTCCCCGGCGCCGCGGAAGTCCTCGGCCGCCCGCCGGTGGTCGCCTTCGGCCCGCCGCAGCTCGCCGCGCCCGAGCAACAGCAGGGCTCCAGGCATCCCGCTCCCAGGGACCCGATCGCCCAGCAGCCCCTGCAGCAGCGACCGGGCGGCGGCGAAATCGCCGCGCGCGGCCTGGGCCCGCAGCGCCGCGCCCGACCAGCTCTCGGTCGAGATCCAGAACCCGGCCCGGTGCGCCAGCCGGGCGCCGGTTTCGCCGTCAACCTGGGCCTCAGCCAGCTCGCCTTCGACCACCCTGCAGTAAGCCCGGGTCCCGTAGACGGCAGTAACGCCGGAGAGCGTCCCCCGCCGCGAGGAGCTCTCGAGGTTGCGCTCGAAGCGATCGATCACGAGGTCGCCGCGATCGGCCAGCGTCAGCGTCATGTGGCTGGGGTTGTGGGGGAAGCCGGCGATCGCGTCGATTTCTTCCTCCTTGGGGTCAAGGCCCACTCGCTCGGCCAGGCGCACCGCCGTGTCCATCGACCCCAGACCAAGGCCGGTCATCAACGCCGCCTGCGACCACAGCGCCCGGGTGGTCGTCGACGGCGGTCCGAGGTCCTCGTCGGGCGTCGGCGCAGCCCCCGCCGGCAGGTGTTCGACGCCGCCGGACATCAGTAGGAAAGCGTGCAGGCGCAGGTAGACGCCAAGTGGCCCGGAGTCGTCTCCGTTCTCGGCCAGTGCCTCAGCGAGGATCGCCGCCGCCTCCTCGCTGCGACCGCGAAAGGCGACCGAGTTGGAGAGCACCGCGGTCGCCTCGGCGCGGGCGGCGCGGTCCTCGATCTCACCTCGGACCGCGCCCAGAACCTCGATTCCCTCGGGGTCGTCGGCGCGGATGAGGGCGAAGCCGAGCTCGCGCCTGACCTCGACCCGGTCCGGCTTCGGCGGCGGCTCGGCGAGCGCCCGC